>ERZ791830.6-NODE-6-length-363519-cov-9.692063_pt1 | contig 363519 bp, 328 predicted proteins | sample MGYA00509945_ERZ791830 | MGnify/ENA primary metagenome ERZ791830 (study PRJEB30046, sample SAMN00792021) | human gut metagenome | study: EMG produced TPA metagenomics assembly of the A metagenome-wide association study of gut microbiota in type 2...
TCAGGTACTAAAGGATTATCTGGCATCTGTGTAACATATGTTTGACAAACCTACACTTTTCCCGAATAGCAAGTTGTGTTGCCATAATCTACCTCCCGAATATTTGGATTTTTCGCTCTTATTTTCCAACTAGTTGAGGTAATTATAAAAAAAATCGGGTAAAATGGATAGGTACCGGCTATGGAGCGTTTACGTTTATTTGTTTTACGCATTCCATTTTTCGGAACACGAAAAATTTCTCGCGTAAAACAGGGCCTTGCCCTAACAAAAAAATAAGGAGCAACTATTTCGGTTACTCCTTATTAAAAATCATTTTACTGTATATCCTTGATTACGTATTTTCTTCCTGCTATGACAAACTGAGTTCCTTCCTTTTTACCAATTAAGTTTTGTGGTTTTGTGTTAAGCACTTTACCAACAGCAACCACTCTACCATCAATAATAGAAAAATTCGGTCCATACTTCTTGCCAGTCAGATTATCAAACGCTTTAAACTTACTTCCCTCTCGAAGAGTTTTTACATTAACTACTTCAGTCATCACCTCAGCACAAAGTTCTTCAGCCTGTGCTTTATCAAAAAAGTCTAAAACCTTGATGGCCCCTGCTTGGTTAAGCTTAGCCAAAAAAAGTCTAATTTCTGTTCTTCCTAATTCCGGATGTGCTTTCAGCTCCTTTAATGCGGCCAAAACTAATACTTTGTTTCTTGCGTAAGAACGCTCTGTTATTGAAGTAAAAATATCCTGCTTGCTAAAGAAATATTCCGTGTATTCATACGGGTTATCATTATCAGCATCATATGTTAAATATGCACTCCAAAAAAGCCTTGATATCCCCTGCCTAACAAACGCTTTTCCTTTTGATGCCTTGAAGAAATACCTATAACCTATTCTATCCAAAATCTTATTTGTCCCGGGGTTCTTTTCTTCGCCTTCTTCCCTTGGTGCATCGTCATATTCTTCGTTCTCTTCATCGGGGGCATCAATTTTCCAACGAGTATTCATATAATTCCAGTGCTGAATATGTGCTAAATAAGCCCACAATCTTAAATCACTTGCTTGAACCGGATTTATTCTCTGTGAGAACGCTTCATATACAATTTTGGCATTTTGAAAATCAGTTTCAGGACCACCAATAATCAACTGATAATCAGGCACTTCAATTTCAGTATCAAAATAGCAGTTTGGCATATCCTTACTAATGAAATAATTCTCTGCCCACTGCTCTGTTCCCTGGTATTTTTCAATATTATCAGAAATGTCTTTTTCCAACATATCTAATGCTTTTTGCTTTAAAAAGTATACTTTCATGCCATCCTCCTTAATCTAAATCATTCAGATAGGATAAAGCCGCTACAAAATTATTTCCAAGAAGAATCTCAGCTGCTGTAAAAGGCTTACCTAACAATTTCTTGTACTTATTATCGTCATTCTCTGCATAGCGTTTTAAATTTGCGACAATGGTTTTATACCATGATTTACCCTCAAGACCGCTTTTCTCATCGGGATTATTTTCATCATTGCTAATGATTCCAATGGCCTCGACTACAACGGGAATTGATAAAATAGCATTTAGCATCTTGTACTTCTTCTTGTTATATCCACAGTTCTTATAGTCTTCAAATTGTTCTGTAGGCAAAGTGATGTTAATAAAATTACCTGTAAAGTCACAGCGCAATTCCTTCAATGAATCGCTACCCTCAAAATGTACGATTGAAGATCCATTCTTAATGATATCATTCTGATAAAATGCATCAAATGTTCTTTTTTGTCCGATTCCAACGATCTCTCCAGGGTTAATTGTATACTTGATTGAACGATATTCCTCTACAAAATCAGCATTCGTAAAATCGGTTATCTTCTCCATCGCAATAATACACGGAGTTAGTTCTACTGTTTCATGAATCAATGTCGGGTCTATTTTTTGAGCTACATTATTTGTAATTCTGACTAGCCTTCTAAGCCAAGTTGAAACACATTCGATTTCAATTGCATATGTCAGCTTACCCTCATCAATCATGCTCTGGATTTCAGTATTAGATATAGAAAACTTAGGATGGATGTAATAGCCATCAGTTTCCGGTGTTACTGTTAACTCTCCCTCAAAAACAGTATCAATATAATCTTCCGAATATGGTCTTATTACCGGGTATGGATAATTAATACTAACGTTTAGCATATCCTCTCACCTCCAAAGTCTTTCGTACACGCTCAGCAATTTTCATACGTAGCACAACCTTATCTCCCTCGTTTACAGTACCTAACTCCACCATTCCATTTTTAATATTTAAAGCCTTACCATTTCGAGTAGCCTTTGATATTTCTGCTCTTGCCAAATTATTATCATCACTTGAAATTTTAGTTGCAATCATTAAATTATTTACAGCCTCATCAACAACAAAAGAAACTTGGTACTCTCCAGCCTCTGTGTCGTATGGAGTTTTTATATTAGAAATATCTACCTCTGATACTTTATTCAATCCTGTACCACGATGGTTATCCGTACGCTTACGTTTCTTCTTATCTTGATTGTCACCATCTTTAGGCTTATGGTTTTTGTGTTTCTTTGAGCCGCCATTCTTCTTCATGCTTATATCAGCCTGTTTTCTTCTTTTTCCAGTTTTAACAATTTGAAGTTCAAAATCTAGCGGTTTAAAGTCAGCGAACGCCTTTTCTTCCTTCTTTTCGTCATCCTCGTCTTCATTGCGAAGAAATTCACTTAGCCCGAAAGCGTCTATAGATTTATCGCCCATATCGGGCATTTCGGTCTTTACTGCATCAAGAATTAACGAATGAATTTTATTGATAATTCCTCTCGCCTTTTCTTTTTCTTCCTTATATTCATCTGCAGCCCAATCATCGTGTGCTTGATTTTCACACTTTCTCAAGAAACTACTAATATTATCCTTTGGCTCATCCGAAACAGCGTTAGCACCTGTTGCAATGAATATCGCTGTGAAATTGGTTTGGATTCTAAAATTGATATCCTCACGAATCTTCATACCAGCTTGGCGCATTTCCAAAACTTTACGATCTGCACATTCATCCCCTACTAATAAATAGAGTTCGTATTCTCCCATGCTGTGACCATTGTATTCAAAATTCTTACCTACTATTGACTTACAATTCGGATTCGTAAGCATAGCCCAATACGAAGGGGCAGTAAAACTGAATGTTGTATCATTCTCCATATGTTCTTTGCAATACTCTTCATAGTAAGCAATCATATCTCCGAGATTACTCTTATTAATCTCTACGACTTTATCACCTTCAACAATTTCCACGTTCAACTTTCCACGATATATAGAATAGAAAAAGTACTCTATTACACTAATTGCTGATTGCTCAATCCAATCTTCCTCTTTTTCAAATCCGAGCACGAACAAATCAGTGCCAACAACATCACGTCTAAAAACAGGCGCTATATCATCAACAGAAAATACCGCATCAAAATTATCACTGTCTGTATCTGCAAATAGTCCAATATTCTGTTTTACAACATTTTTCTGTTTATCTTCATCAAACTCGCTAAAGGTTGTTAATATAGCTTTTCCTTGGAATGCTGTTTCTCCTTCTCTAGTCTTTGTAGAGTACAGAACCGTGCGAAGTGCAGAGAAATTATAAGGTGCAAATTTTCCGACACCAAATGCTCCACTTGAACCATTTGATTTATTAGTTGCACTTCTTTCTCTAACAAGTCCAGTCCAGTTACTACCTTTTTCTTCATGTACCCCACGAAGTCCATATGTATTGTAGTCACTAATCTTTAAAACAGGAACCTTTCCTTCATGCGCAAGATACTTTTCCGAAGCATCACATATCACCTTAAGCTTTGCCCCATCATCTCCGTCATGGTAATATTCATGGCACTTATGAATTACTTCATTTAATCTTTGATAATCAGGAATATCATCTCTATCAACATATACTAATTCGAATCTAGCTCTTACTGGAACATCTTCCGGCAATCTATCATCCTTAGCATCTGTTATATTTTGTAGAATTTCTTTTGCCAACCCTTTATAAGGTTGCCTTTTGAAAATTCCTATTCCAGCATCATTAACGCCAACCTTATCTGCTGCCCCAAGTTCCGAAAAAATCCACTTATAACTATTTTTCCAGCCAAACATAGTTCTCCTCCTTAATCGAGAGTAAATCTACTACCTTTCTCACTATCCTGCTTACTAAATCTTTTTCGAGCCTCGTCTAATTCAAGTTGAATAGCCTTAAAGATTTTATCCACATCTTTTTGTGAGTACTCATATTGACTTGTGTTGCTACAATTTCCCAATAGTTGGACCATGTCAATAATCTTATTTGTTCTTGCCTCAGCTAATCTCACAAATTTGTCTCGTTTAGTTTCATTTTCAAGTCCTTTTTTTGCCGCCATATACAATACCCTTTCCAAATGCAACTAACATTCAAAGTATATTTCATTATTATTATAGTCAAAATATCATATTTTGTAGCATTTGTCAAATGCTACAGTTTATTTATTAATTATTATTTCTAACATTATTTATAGCATTTTCAAAATACCATATAGTTGCATTTATTATATGCATGTAGAAAGAGCATTTGCAATATGCTATATGCTTATTACAAATGCTCAATAAACATTTATTCATTTATATACTGTAATAACTTCTCAGCTATTCCTTTAGCAAGAAGTGGCGGAACAGCGTTGCCAACTTGTTGAAACTGCGAATCCTTTGTTCCCACAAATTCAAAACTATCCGGAAATGACTGTAACCTCGCAGCCTCTCTTACTGTAACTGCTCTATCCAAAGTAGGATGAATCCACATTGATTTTCTTACATTCACTACAGTACCAGATGGTGCATCCGGTTCTAACCTTAAATAAATTGTATTCTGTGTTCTCTCTGGCTTTGAATATGTCGATTTCATTTCCTTAGATAAACTGTGAAAATTTTTACCCGGCTGTATTTGTTTGAATCTCTCTAATGCTGTTTCTGTTGTTTGTGTTGTAATATGATTCTTTACAGAAACACTTCCTTCACGCATTTGTTTTGCATAATCACTTAACACTTCTACGCCTGTGTATGCTACTTCTTCAAATTCTTTATCATACCCAACTTCATAAGTTGCCAAATCCATGATTGCCTGTCCAACAGTTGGCACCACTAAATTATCAGGAGCTTTTGGTAACTCCAACTCCACATCACCATATAAATCTCTTCTAATTCCTATAACTATATGACGTCTTCGTTCCTGTGGAACACCAAACCATTCTGCGTTTACAGTATCTCCTTTTTGAATGTATTCGCCTCCTAAAATGGCATTCACATAGTCGTTAACCGAATATGAATTAACTCTATATACTAAGCAACCTTTATCATCCACCGAATACTGTCCTATCAATCCATTAGAACTAATTTCCTCCATCGTTTCAATCATCTTTTGCAACGAAACAATATACCTAATTACTTCTTCCTGTTCTGACACTTTGAGCATTAATTCATTCAGCTTATCTTTATAATCGCTTTCTTCTTTATTATCTGGTAAAGGCACCTCAGAAATTGAATCTTTTATTATTGTCAAGCGCGCCGCGATTGTTTCATCAATTCTATCTGTATTTAATGTATCATCAATACGTCTTATTATCTCTGCTGAATGCTTTTCCAAATATGTAGGAAATCTTTTCTTATTACCTATATTCTTTCCCAACACACTAAGTAGCTGCAACAAATCTTTCGGAATTGTAAATCTTGCAAAATCCATTTCATCAATTAATGAAAAATCAATATTTTCATATTGGCAGTTTGCCACATATAATATATCTTCTCTCTTTGGTATATCAAACCCTGCTGCGGTTAACGCTTCTATCTCTTGATTGTCCTTTGTAGATTCATAAAACCTATGTGTATCTGAACGTAACATGCTTACATTCTCCATCACAAACGCTTTCGGTTTTATTTCCTTAATGGCTCTAAAGTATTCTTTAACCAATCCATTATTCATACTAATCAAATGATTCTTTTGTCTATTTGCATTTGAAAATCCTTGACATGGTGGTCCACCAATAACAATATCAACGCCTCCAACTTTTTCACTAAGTTGTGCAAAATCATACCCTACCACATTGTCAATAAATGTAAAACCATCATTATTTCCAACTAAGTTCTTCTTATATGTTGCCTTTGCATTTGCATTTTTTTCGGCAGCTGCAACCAATTCGAATTGTCCTGTCATCTTAAACCCCAGACTCAAGCCACCCGCCCCAGCAAACAAATCAATTGTCTTTAACATCATTATCTGCCTCTCTTTCTTCGCTTGTTATACAATTCTGCCTGTGCATCCATTCATCAACTTCACTAATCTTAAATTTCCATTTTCTATCAAACTTATATGCAGGCATATTTTGCATTTTAACCATCTTTTTCACAGTGTCTCTGCTCGCACCGAGATGATTACAAATCTCTTCCATAGAAACCCAGCGTTCATTCTTATTCACAAGACATTTCTCCTTTCAAACAGCACTACTATTTTATCATATTCTCATATTTTTCTCAATACTATCATTTGCGTTTTAACAAGTTTAATCACTAATACTTACTAATTATTACTATTTAATACTATTTTTATCGTTTTATGCACAAAAAAACACCCTTCGTAGTAGATTACTACTAACGAAAAGTGGCTGTTTATTTGCCTTTATTCACTCTTCGGTTCAACCCTTAGTAGTCTAAACCGTAGTATTTATGCGGTTTTCCTCCATAATATGCCGTACTCTGCCCCACTTTGCCAAACCCTGCATTATAGTAAAACTGGAGTGCCGTGGCAGATGAAAAGTACTTTTATCATAGTTGCATAACCTCGTATTTCTTAGTTTTTCTTAGTATTTCGGGTTTTGTAAGCCTTCGTATATTTTTGCTTTCCGGCATAACCTGGTTTATTTTCGCATAATATTGTCCGCAAAAGGTATAAAAATGGAGGGTACAAATCAACTGCATACTACATCACATTTTTATCCAAATACTCGCTTCAATAATTCCACAATAGTACTGAAATTAACTTCATTGCTTTCAAACAGAATATCACAGGCTGCGCCACCTATTAAAACATACTGTTCTTCATAATCTGCAAAGTACTTCTGAAATGTATCTAATTCTTCCCACGATATGCTAACGGAAACTTTTTATATACCTCTTTATTCTCCATCATTATTACATTTTGCCGTAATATTTTTTTCCAAAAATTCTTTCACATTAATCACCTTTTTATAAACATGACTCTTTTTATGTCACATTTATCATTTATCATATGTTATTCGATTTTTCAAGCATCACATAATTACACAATCTAAGAAAAAAGACGTGAGATTCATCCCACGCCTTCCCGGCTCCTTAACAATTTTACTATTCCTATAACCGATTCGATTAATACTACGGTCACAAATGGTATTCCCGCAAGTGTCATGGCGAACATCATATATTCTATCCCATTCAGCAGATGTTCCCATCCTCCTGTAGCCTGTGACACTATCCACATTTGATTGGTAACCAAAGCACCTATCAGAAATCCCAGTATCAGTCCACAGATCAGCCACGTCCCGCAGATTATGACGACATCTTTCAGCCGCACCATCTGATTATCATATATCCATCTCCTGAATATAATATACAGAACCACACACATCAGGGGGACCGCAAATACAACGATCAGATTGAAACTGTCGTTATATGTTTCTTCCATATAATCTGACATCGTCATAATACCCCAACATATGAGCTGTGCTATCAGACACAGTAATATTTTCTTCTTCATAATCCCTCTTTTCTTATACATTATCGTATACACTCCTGTTCCAAACTCCAGAAGAAGCTTTATGACATTCGAACCAGTGTCTGCTCAATGTCTCGTTCAAGCATATCTTCCCGGAAAGGAATAAAATCAAAGACATATCATAATAAAGAACTAGCATATCCGCATTCACAGGAACTGTCGCACGATATTGTGCCGCAGTATTTTCACTTTTAATATGCAATTCTAAAATAATCCAGGTATGCTTTATATTTATCTTGTGCTGTCAGGCAAGTATCAGTCAGATACCCTTTTTCATTGTCCCATTCTTTCAATCCTCGATAATAAAACATTTTCAAATTATCCTCGATAATAAATGGAACAATATTGTATTTCAGGCATTCCTTGAACATAATCAAACGTCCCACACGACCATTTCCATCCTGAAATGGATGGATACGTTCAAACTTCACATGAAAATCCAGAATATCGTCAAAGGTCTTTTTTTCCTTGTTATTGTACTCTGACAGCAATTTCTTCATTCTGTCTGCAACTTCTTCCGGAAGTGCGGTTTCCATACCGCCGACTTCATTTGGCAGTTTCTTGTAATCACCGACAGCAAACCAATCCTTTCTGGAATCACTGGTTCCATTTTTTAGAATCAGATGCAGCTCCTTAATAAACTTTTCCGTCAATGCCAATTTTGCATGATCAATAATCATATCAATACACCGGAAATGATTTGCTGTTTCAATCACATCATCTACATTAAGCACTTCTTTTTCTATACCAATGGTATTCGTCTCGAAGATATATCTGGTCTGATCGTGGGTCAGCCGACTGCCTTCCATATGGTTTGAATTATATGTTAAATCAATCTGTGTCTTATGATAAATGCCTCCAGCATATTTATTCGCCTTCTCATCCTGCAAAACATCCAGTAAGGTCGTTGGTTTTTCTTTCTTCTTGTTAGTGCGCTCCGGCTTTTCTGCATTTTCCGGAATATTCCATGTCTTTCCGGTAAGAAATGCTCCCGGCACACGACCATGGGCACAATAATTTCTTACACTACGTTCAGATACATCCCATTTTTTTGCCATTTCAGCAACTGAAAGATATTGCATCTGCCGCTCTCCTCCTTCCACACGATAAAAAGCATATTCTGTGAACCTTTTATTATCATGATTTCAAAAATCACGTTTACTATAGTTAGTATACCACATTATCGGCAACAAATCCATATTTTACCCTCATTCTTCTGTCGTTTTTGCCGACGTAGAAAACTCTAAAAAAATACCAACCATCGAATTTGACGGTTGGTACTTATATTTTAGTTTTGGTCATCTGGATAAGTATTCAGACAAAATCCTGTTATGAATCCACCCCTTACCCCAATTCATATTTACAAAAAATCAACCACCTACCTCACCCCAAAATAGCAGGTATTTTTTCCTTTTCCTTCTTTCCTCAATTCTCCTGATGCAACCAATTTTCGCAGTGCACCTTCAATAGAACTGTCACTGAGTGTAGGGCATAGCTCCCGTATATCCTGCTTATTGAAACGTCCAATTTTATTATGACTTGCTCTCCGTACCATTTCAAGTGCAGGTAGTTTTATTTCAACCAACGCCATTCTGTCTTCAAAATCTTTATAGGCAGCAAGAATGGTACCAAGTAAATATTTGATAAATGGCACTACATCTTCTGTTCCATCATGCCAGCCCGGCTGAGCCGCTGCAAGAGCCTCATAGTACAGGTCTTTATTCTTGGCAATCTTTGCTTCCAATGAGACATACTTTCCAACATAGAATCCACTCCGATACAGCAGTAATGTAGTGAGCAGACGGCTCATTCTTCCATTTCCGTCATTGAAAGGATGAATACATAGAAAGTCATGTATAAAAACAGGGATAGCAATAAGTGGCTCCAATTCCATATTTCCTATGACACGATTGTATTCCTCACAGATTCTGTCGAGTGCCTCCTGTGTTTCAAATGGAGCAAGTGGTGTAAACAGCACTTCAACATGTCCATCTGGATAAGTAGCACTAATATAATTCTGTACATTCTTTGTTTGCCCTGCAAGCGGATTGTTCATATGGCTATATAACATCTTGTGCAGTTGCAAAATATAATTTTTTGTAATAGGAATCGCATCAAAGCTATCATGAATAACATTCAGCACATCACGATAACCCGCAATTTCCTGCTCATCCCGGTTCTTAGGTGTTGTCTTTTCTTCAACAAGCTGACGAATTCTGGTACTCGTCGTAACAATGCCTTCAATAGCATTAGATGCCTCGGTACTTTGTATTTTTGCAATCTCTACAAGTTTATCAAGTTCCTCTGGATGCTGCTTCAAATACATCTCCTGTTTTCCAGCTTCTTTATAAATAGCAGCAATTAACCCTAAAATCTCTGAATCCCATTTCTGATATTTAATTGCAGAATAATTGAAGTTTCGCATTCCCTTACTTCTCCTTTCTTTTCCTTAAATAATAGTGTTAATTAAGGGAATAGTCAATAAATTAAGCGAATAATCTTATAATATTCTATCCCAATTAAGGAAATATTATTTTTACCTATCTAATCCCTATTTCTCTCCATCTCTCTCTGAATCCAGGTCATGATCACATCCACAAGATACTCCTGCTGTATCTGGCTCAATTTCCTGCCCGGCTGTATCTTATGCCATTTTCGGATGCACTCCCTGCAGCAGGTTGCAGTTGCATGCTGTGCGATAAATACCGGATGCCCTTTCATCGGCGTCTGTTTTCCATCGTTTGGAATAACCGCCGGAGCTTCCCGCTTTGCAATAAAGTCCTGCGCATGCTGCCTTATAGTATCCAGTCCCTTTTCATTTATGTAATCAATATCCTTCTGCTTTAAATGAAAGCTGCTTCGGAACTTGGAATTACCAATTCTCTCAAATAGCTGCTTATACCATTCCTCTTTTGTCATCAAAATTCTCCAAACTTCTTATGGCATCCTAACACTTCCTGTTAGAATGCCATCTATAAACATAAATACTATATTATTTTTCCCCATGCTCCTTCACGACCAGTCTGCCTCTTCCGCTTTCCTTCGCCTCGTATAATGCATTATCTGCTTCCTCATATAACCGGTTAAAGGTTGCTTCTGACTTAGCGATAACTGCGCCCATAGAGATGCCGGTACCTCCCTCTGCAGATTTTACTGTCAGATTTACTTTGTCAAATATCTGCTGGGCATGTTCTTTGATCGCCTTCTCCGGCACACTCTTATTGAAGAACATCATTACCGCAAATTCGTCCCCACCCATACGACTGGCAAAATCTTCATTTCGTAAAGACACAAGCAATGTCTGGGCGACTAAGATCAGATATTTATCACCATTATGATGACCATAGGTATCATTATATTGCTTAAATTTATCAACATCTATCATGATCATCATTGCATTAAAATCACCTGATAACAGCTTCATCTCCATATCATTCCGAAAAGCCGCATGATTCAAAAGACCCGTCAGGGAATCTGTACGATATGTATTCTCCCAATTCCGCAATCTGACTTCTGCCTTATTCTGCTCTGCATCTGTCAGGATCTTCATGGAATAAGTACTCGATACATCTGAAATAATAATCTCTGCACGATCCTGTTTAACTGCCGAATCGTAAAAGACACGTCCATAGCAAAAGACATAAATATCCTTTCCATCCTTTCGATGGAGTCTGTGTTCCTGCAATACATATGTACTCTTAGCCAGATTGGCATTTGTCCGGCACAAATATTCTGTCCGATCAGCTTCAGGGATCAGATCCATCTGATTCATGGAATTTTTTTCTACATCCTCACCGGAATAACCTGTCAGCTTCTCGAAATTATCATCCACAGACAAAATATTCCATGAACCATCCAGCAAATATCTGCTGCATTGCACTGTATGTACACAGAATGCTTCCTGAAGTGTACTGTTCTCCTCCGGTTTTGCCACTTGTTTGCGTTGAGGCTTTTCCTTCTCCTGTCTGAACTTATGAACTCCCTTTACGGTATCAGAATAATTCTCTGATATCATTTGAATAAACTCGGAAACAATAAACGGATCAAATTGTGTTCCGGCGCAATTTTTTAATTCTTCAAGTGCATCGGATACAGGCATTCCATTTCTATATGGACGGTCACTTACCATCGCATCAAATGAATCAACAACAGCAATTACACGTGACAGTACCGGTATACTCTCCCTGCTCAGTCCGTCCGGATAGCCCTTTCCATCCCACCTTTCATGATGATGTCTGATTTCCTCTGCGATCTGCTTCAATTCTACATTACTGTTTGCAATATCGTAGCCCTTTTCAACATGTGAACGCATGATCTTCCATTCTTCATCGGTAAGTTTTCCCGGTTTGTTCAATATCTCCATCGGAACACCGATCTTTCCGATATCATGAAGCAGACAGAGAAGGGACAAGCGGCTTTGCTGTATATCGGATAACTCTATACGTTTACCAAGCTCTGCACCCATAATCTGTGTACGGCGAACGTGATGCTCCGTATCACTGTCACATTCCTCAAGTGCCCGTATCAGAGATACCAGCATATCCGAATGAATGGATTTGCTGTCTACTAATTTCTTTGTACGCATAGCTTTAGTTGTATTTCGAATGCTTTCAACTATACTGTGTGTCTCATCTTCTACCACACTGACTGCATACTGAATACTTCCGTCGAACTTCTCCTTAAGTTTTCCGGCACATACTGCCATCTCATCTTCACTGCTTCGGCTACACAATGCTATAAGATGTGCCTCGGTTCCTCTGACATAATATGCCCTTTCAGGAAAACAGGTTCTCATATTTTCCGACAACAACCGGATTTTCTGATCCCCTGCTTTTTTTCCAAGTGTGCTGTTGATAACAGACAAACTGTTAATATCACATACAGCAACTCCTACCGGGAACGTAAAATGATCATTTTTTTCCAATGCAAGCTGTTTGAAATTTTCCCATTTCTGAAATCCTGTAAGCATATCCGTCTCAAGTGCGATATCTGTAAATACAAACATCTGACCAATCTTATGGCCGTTTTTATTTTCAAGCTTCTTTACATCACACCGCAATGTTTTTTCTTCCGTTTCCGACTTAATATAGCATTGCAGGGAAAAGCTGTCGTCATCTGATTCCGGATCAAACGACAATCCATATACATCCAGAAAACTCTGAAGATCTTTACATCCGGTCAACAGTTCTTCTCCCAGGAAAAAATCAGCTCTTTCATTATGCAGAATCAGGTGCTCGTCATCATCAAACAAAACGATGCCCTGCCCTATATTTTCAAATATACTTGTCTTCAATTTATTCAACATCCCATGTGTGGAATAATCAAAGCAGCTCCAATAAATAATAAATGATACTACACTGTATCCTCCGATCGAATAGTCCAGTAAATTCACTACAGATTCGCCCGGTAAAAATAAAAAGATCGCATTTGACCCTACAATAAGAAGAATTCCTATGATAACACTTAAATACTGCCAACGATATTCATTCGGAATCTTGCAAATCTTCCGAATCAATAAACCTACCACCAATAACACCATTACATACGAAAATATCAGATGGAGCTCATACAAGGGTTTCATCTGATAGCTATACTTTGCAATCAGCGTATCCCGTGGTTTATATTCAATTGCAATTTCCATAAATGGATTAACTGCAAACACGATCAATTCATATATACAATATAAAAAGCAGAATGCTACCATCCATTTCCCATATCCGGAAAACTTTCCTTTTGTGAAATAAACCGTGAAAATTAAAAGAGAGACAAGCATAAAATCTATACTTATAAAATATATACTCGACATAGCCGCCATGCACATATAGGAATCACTTATGATACTGATCAGATAACTAATATCTACAATAGCCGCACCCATACAGGCAAACCCCAGAAATCTACCTGTTGTTTTATTCTTTTTAAAAGATTTTACCGCTAATAATATATCTGTAGCAGCAATAATAATTGATATGACTATATATGCATTGATCACAACTGTCTCATTCATAGTAAACCTCCAATATTCAGACAAAATCCGAGTTTATTTTACTATTTTTGAAGCAGTATGGCAACACCTATGCGTATCACAAGCGCCGGCAGTTTAGTTGAAATGTAAAAATTCTTGTCGGCTATCACTTTTCGCCACCTGTCGCAAATGGCAAAAATTTTTCCAGTTTCCCATTTGTTTCTTTTAAGATTATCAGATCCTTATACTGCACCTCATTTGCACTATCTTCTATATTTAATGTATAAGAAATATAAGTCTTATCTGCTATCTGATAGGTAGATGCATACTCTGAAAGAGAGTGGTCTGCCGATACATCCGGCATCGTATCTGATGCCTTCTGCATTTCATCATATGTTGCTACTTCTTTAAATTCATCCTTATTTACATCATAAAGATATCTTTTACTGTTATCTGACATATAAAATTCGACAAATTTTCCATTTTCTACAGCTTTCACACAAACATATGGATATCCCTGAATCTGTGTCATATCAAGCGGACGAAAATCACAATATCCAACCAAGTTATTTTTTGAAAAATCATATACCCATATTCCTATGTAGTCATACATAATTATTTTCTTGTCATTACAATATAGGATCTGTGGCATCGTTGCCCCGAGCTGCATATATTCTTTTCCCACTTCAGATGCGATCACCTTATACGCATTTTCTTTTCGATTGCTTATCAATATAAAACATCCGGCAAAAATAAATATAACTATTACTGCCGCAACCGATAACCACTTAATCCAGCCATGTTTTTTCTTTCTATCTACTTCAGTTATATATCGGCCATCCAAATCCTGCAACAGCTCAAACATATCTTCTCTGTTCATAATTCGAACCCCCTTTCTGACAAATATATGCGTAATTCTGCCCGCATTCGATTTAATATCACCGATACATAATTCTCCGTCATATTATACCTGTCAGCAATATTTCTAATGCTATCCGCATACCAGTATCTGCATACAAATAATTGCCTCTTTCTTTGGGATACATTTGCCAGATACTCATTTATAGTTCTAATTAATTCTTTCCGTTCTACTTCATCCACAGGAGTATTTCTCTCTGAAATGATATCTTCTAATTCATCTAAGATCAATTTCGTTTGTCCTCCACCCCTTTTGGTCGCCGTGTTTTTCTTATATCTGTCAAATGAAAGATTTCTTACAATTTTCCCTAGATAAGTTGACAACCTAACCGGTTTTTGCGGTGGTATTGAATTCCATACCCGTAAATAAGTATCATTTACACATTCCTGTGCATCCTCATAATTTCCCAGAATATTATTTGATATTGCATAACAGTACGCCTCATATTTTTCCTTTGTTTTCAAAATCGCATTTTCATCTCTATCCAGATACATCTGAACAATCACCTTGTCATCCATTCAAATACCTCCTTCTATCTATATACACGACTTTTCAACAAAAATCTTACAATATTCTTTATCTCTCCCCCACCGAATTTTCCAGCACTCCATAAATGCAATCAAAGCAGCCGGTTCCGCTTCGTATTGCGATTAAACCGGCTGCTCCATCCATTCATCGATTACAACAAGGTCCCGGCAACAACATCAAAGTCTTACCGATCTCAAGCCCTTTTTCGTCAAATCTCATAACTGCCTTCTGTCTTTTTATTTAAAAAAAGAGAGATGTCTCGCTTTTTTCAAAAATACATCAACAAAAAAGATATTGTCAAGTTTTTTCCAAGCTCCTATTGTTTATAAATTATCGTTTATTCAGTACCAGAATCTTGTTTGAAAAATTCCTTACAGACGGAATCTTTCCAAGCACTTTATATATGGGAGCAAATTCTTTCATCCCCTCTACCAGACTGATATCTCTTTCGCTCCGGAAAGAAGGTGTAACACTCTGAAATGCTTTTCCACTTTTCACACCCCAGATGAATTTCGCCCGGCTTCCCTCTATGGACTTCTCTTTCATATGCTTCACAACAAATGGTGCCATTACCTCAACCAGAACCTTTGCCTGTGTAAATGTCTGATCAATGATCTCAAACATCTTCCGCACATCCTGCTCCGTTAAATACATCGTAAGACCTTCGATCACCACCAGAACCGGTTCTCCATGATACTCGATATCCACCGTATAAGATGGATCAGTTGCAGACTTTGCGATCTGGTAAACCGGACCATTCTCCTCAAGGAAACGGCTTCGGATATCCATGGTCTCCGGAAGATCGATATTGTACCAACGCTGATATTTTCCCTTCATCCGGTAGCAACGGGTATCCAGTCCGCAGGCAATATTTACAACAATGGCATCCGGGTGTTTGGTCAGATAATCATTTACCAGACGATCCAGCACGATCGTTCTCGCAATTACACCGCTGCTCATCAGCTTATCGGATTCTGCTTTTGAGAAATCATAATCTAACTGTGATACGATCTCGATCGCTTTCTTATCATAGATATGGTGATTCTCTTTTTCGGATTCTGCCGCTCTTGCAAATAAAGTCTGCAGCATCGTCTCCGGTACTCCCTGTACTCCTACCTTTGTTTTAGCCTGTTCTCCTGTTGTTCCTGTCTGCATTACTTTTCCTTCACTCATAGCTAATTCTCCTTTTCTGTGTTTGCATAACAAATGTTATTTTTTGTTATGTTGTAAAAAAAGAACCCCACAGCTATATGCTGTGAGGCTCTCTTAGATTCTGTATTAATTTGTCTGTTCCACCCATTGAGTAGATCCCGATCTTCTCAACCAAATACAAACTATCTTCCATACTATAATTTCCTTTAATAATCTCCAGACATCCATCCAAACGGATCTTTGCCAGTATCTTTACAAGCTTTTCATCCGGCTCGTAATCCATCCGGCTCTTATAAAATGTATATATGGACTGCTCCATCAGTTGTTCTACCTTGGAGCGATACATCTCATAACAGCTTCCCTGCGCCTTTTCCAGAATGATCACCGCTTCCTTCCGATGTTCCAGAATAAACTGCATCATCTGGACATCCAACTGTGTGCCAAGCTCCGGTTCTGCAAGCTCTAACTTCATATATCTGACAAGCAATTCTTCATATTGAACGACCAATGGTTCAAATATCTCCCGAAACAATGCTTCTTTATTCTTAAAATAAAAATACATTGCACCGGTCGTAACTCCTGCCCGACTGCAGATCGTTCGAAGACTTGCTTTGTTATAGCCATGCATGAAGAATTCGTCTAATGCTGTCTGTTTAATTTTCTCTATTGTGTTTTCCTGATCATTCATCATAACACATGTTATGTTAGATACTTCTAACCAAAATGTCAAGTATTATTTTCCGGTCACGCCCTTTACCTTATAATTTCTGACACCCGAAGCCTTCTTCTCTTTTATTTTTCTGTCACCCGACATATTTTCCTGCAAAATCTGTGTCCTCTATCCCACATGATCTTACATTAGCAACAGTAAAACAATATACATTTATTTTACTTACATAATCTTTCCATCTGTTGAAATTGTAACTACATTCCACGGAAGGAATTTTCCGCTGTTCTGAAGCGCATTCTTTACAGCCATCTCAATACCACCACAACACGGAACCTCCATTCTTACAACCGTAATGCTCCGGATATTATTATTCCGGATGATCTCTGTCAGCTTTGCAGAATAATCTATCATGTCAAGCTTCGGGCAGCCCACCAAAGTGATATGTCCCTTAATAAAATCCCGGTGGAAATTCGCATATGCATACGCTGTACAATCCGCCGCAACAAGCAGCTTTGCTCCATCAAACCAAGGGGCTGTCACCGGAACAAGCTTAATCTGTACCGGCCACTGGCGCAGCTCTGACTCCTGCTGTCCCATCATCGATGCTAACTGCTGTGCAAGCTCAGGTGATATTGCACCATTCTGCGCAGTCTTACTCCCAGCTTCAACAGCTCTTGTCTTTTTGTCATACTGGTCTCTGTTAAATGTTTTCATAGCCGTACCCGGACAACCACATGGCAGAGGTTCTCCTGATGGATTGCCTGCTTCATTTGCCATCTTCTCAGCTTTTGCCGCCAATACCGCCGCCTCATCATAGTCTGCTGCTTCACGCTCAACAAATGTAATAGCCCCGGTCGGGCAGGTTGGAAGACAGTCTCCCAGTCCGTCACAATAGTCATCCCGAAGCAGCTTTGCCTTACCATTCACCATCCCGATCGCGCCCTCATGGCATGCCGATGCACATGCCCCACAGCCGTTACACTTTTCTTCATTAATTTCTATAATCCTGCGAATCATCATTTTTCCTCCTGAATACCCGATACCTGATCATTCTATGATATTTGCTGTTATATTTGTCGCTTCATTGATGGACAATATACATCATAGCTTTCTTTCATCACTTAACTGTCAATCAGGTTCTTGATTTTATGTGCTTATTCTAATATACTTATTTCAAAATGTATGTTGGATTTCCAACAAAATAACATTTAAGGAAATGGAAATTTTATGAACAAATCTGATCTTACATCCTATATTGATACCCTGTCAGCCTGTCGCCTGTTTACCGGCATCGATGAACAGAATCTGCCGGCCATGCTTACATGTCTGGATGGAAACCATATTCATGTAAAAAAAGGGAATCCCATATTCGTAGAGGGCGATCCAGCTCGCTTTATCGGAATCATCCTTACCGGAACAGCGCAGGTGATCCGAGAAGATTATTATGGAAACCGAAGCGTTATGACAAATTTACAACCCAGTGATCTGTTTGCAGAAGCCTTCTCCTGCGCAGGTCTTTCTACTGTACCAGTCAGCGTCTTTGCCATGACTGACAGTGATATTCTGCTTCTGGACTGCCATCATCTTCTGACCTCATGTTCGAATTCCTGTGATTTTCACAATACCCTGATCCGGAATCTGCTGCATGAAATTGCCCGGAAAAACCTTGCGTTAAATCAAAAAATACGCTATATGTCAGAGAAAACAACCCGTGATAAATTAATGGCATACCTCTCCGATCAGGCAAAACAGAATCATTCGGATACCTTCACGATTCCTTTCAATCGTCAGGCACTCGCAGACTATCTCGGTGTAGAACGCTCCGCCATGTCCGCTGAAATCAGCAAACTAAAAAAAGACGGAATCATTGACACTCAAAAGTCAACCTTCCGCCTACTCTAAAAACATGCTTGCAAAGAGCATACCTTACTATATAAGTTTATGGCATAAAAATGGAAGATGAATTATTATTATGCAGCAAGCCTTTCCGAGCGCCGGTACTTAAGTTACGTCTTTCGTAACTTTACGTACCGCTGCGCCGAGGAATAGAGCGAAAGCGTCTTGCGAAATAATAAGTAATTTCATCTTCCATTTTTATTCACAGCCTAATTTTCAAGAATGCTCTTTGCAAGCTTCTGCTGCTCCTCTGTTGGAGGATCGATTCCCTCTAATTTATAAGGGATTCCAAGTCTCTCCCACTCCTGAATACCCAGCTTATGATATGGAAGTACCTCTACCTTATCCACTGTTTTAAGAGTATCTATAAATTCTTTTGTCTTCTTCAGATCATCCTCATCTGTCGTAATTCCCGGAACAAGTACATGTCTGATCCACATATGCTTGCCATGATCGGACAGATACTGTGCAAGCTCCAGAATATTCTGATTTGAGAACCCTGTTAATTCACGATGCTTATCATCATGAATCTGCTTAATATCAAGCAGAAAAAGATCTGTAAGGCTCATCAGTTCATTGAACTTTGAGAAGAACGGTTCTTCTCTGGTAAATGGATTTCCGGCCGTATCGATCGTAGTATGGATACCCTGCGCCTTCGCAAGCTTAAAAAATTCGATCAGGAAATCCATCTGAAGTAAAGCTTCACCACCGCTTACAGTGATACCACCCTGACCTTTCCAGTATGGCTTATAACGAAGTGCCTGCTTTAACAGATCTTCCGGAGTTCTGGCCTCGATCTTAACACCTTTATCTTTGAGCAGTTTTGTATTCTCTTCAATTTTTTTCTCAAGTGCTTCTCTTTCATCATCGCTGACATCGTCAGCATACAGTCTGCTGTAATCTGTTACAAGATTCCATGTCTCTGGGTTATGACAATATTTGCATCTCATCTTGCATCCCTGTAAAAATACAACAAATCGAATTCCCGGACCATCGACTGCTCCAAAGCTTTCTGTTGAATGAATATATCCTAAAATCTGTTTCTTTTCCGGCATGTTCCACCTCTAAGTTCTTTCTATTATTTTACACAATTACACATTAAACAACCACGACTATGCATCTGTTTCCACCACTCACAGCTTCATAGCCTCTTTCTATTTTCTCTCTGATACACAATTTTCATACATGATATAATGAACGCAAAATTATTTGCTCGCAAGGATGCTGATTTTGCGAAATGCATAGAATGTGCGAAGCACATGATATAATGAACGCAAAATTATTTGCTCGCAAGAATGCTGATTTTGCGAAATGCATAGAATGTGCGAAGCACATGATATACGGATAAAAATCCGTCTGCCTTATGCTGTAAAAAAGTCCCGGAGATAGACTCCCCGGGACTCCAATCTTTTACTTATCTGTTAAAACATTCAGACTGTGTAAGATTTACAGTGAGTCATGGAATGTTCTGTTGATAACGTCGAGCTGCTGCTCACGTGTAAGTGAGATAAACTTAACAGCATATCCTGATACACGGATTGTGAAGTTAGCGTACTCTGGCTTATCCGGATTCTCCATTGCATCAAGGAGCTTATCCTTACCGAATACGTTTACATTTAAGTGGTGAGCACCCTGATCGAAGTATCCGTCCATAGCGCTTACAAGCTTCTCAGCTCTTTCTTCCTCGTCATGTCCGAGTGCTGATGGGTTCATTGTCTGAGTATTTGAGATACCATCTAATGACCACTCATAAGGAATCTTAGCTACTGAGTTCAGTGAAGCAAGAAGTCCTGATGTCTCTGCACCGTAACTTGGGTTAGCACCTGGTGCGAATGGTGTCCAAGCACGTCTTCCATCCGGAAGGTTACCTGTGTACTTACCATATACTACGTTTGATGTAATTGTCAGGATAGATGTTGTAGGCTCTGAATTACGATATGTGTGTCTCTTCTTGATGTCTGTAAGGAACTCATGAAGAAGCCATACACCGATGTTATCAGCTCTGTCATCATCATTACCATATTTAGGGAATTCTCCCTCGATCTCAAAGTCTTCTGCAAGACCTGTTTCTGCGTTACGAATAACCTTAACCTTAGCATACTTGATAGCTGACAGTGAGTCGATTACGTGTGAGAATCCGGCAATACCTGTTGCAAATGTACGACGTACATCTGTATCGATAAGTGCCATCTCTGCTGACTCATAGTAATACTTATCATGCATGTACTGAATCAGGTTCAGGATATTTACATAAAGTCCTGCTAACCAATCAAGCATCTTCTTGTACTTAGCAAGAACTTCATCATAGTCAAGATACTCTGCAGTAATTGGAGCATACTCAGGACCAACCTGCATTGGCTTACCTGTCTTCTTGTCTAAGAACTTCTCATCTTTACCACCGTTGATAGCGTAAAGGAGACACTTAGCAAGGTTTGCACGAGCTCCGAAGAACTGCATCTCTTTACCTGTCTGTGTAGCTGATACACAGCAGCAAATTGAATAGTCATCACCCCAGATAGGCTTCATAACATCATCATTCTCGTACTGGATTGAGCTTGTTCTTACTGAGATCTTAGCAGCATACTTCTTGAATGTATCCTGAAGAGCTGAAGAATAAAGAACTGTAAGGTTTGGTTCTGGAGCCGGTCCCATGTTCTCAAGAGTATGAAGGAATCTGTAGTCGTTCTTTGTAACCATTGAACGTCCGTCAACACCGATACCACCAACTTCAAGTGTAGCCCATACAGGGTCACCTGAGAACAGTTCGTTGTATGACTTAATTCTTGCGAACTTAACCATACGAAGCTTCATTGTGAAATGATCGATAAGCTCCTGAGCCTCAGCCTCTGTAAGCTTTCCGGCCTTAATATCTCTCTCAATATAAATATCAAGGAATGTTGATACACGTCCTACTGACATAGCAGCACCATTCTGAGTCTTGATAGCTGAAAGGTATCCGAAGTATAACCACTGAACAGCTTCCTTAGCGTTTGAAGCAGGCTTAGAAATATCATAACCATATGACTGAGCCATAACCTTCATCTCCTGCAGACGTCTGATCTGCTCTGCAAGCTCTTCTCTCTGACGGATAACATCATCAAACATATTACCATCGCCACAGTTTGCCTTATCTTCCTCTTTCCAAGCGATCAGCTGATCGATACCGTAAAGAGCAACTCTTCTGTAGTCACCTACGATACGTCCACGTCCATAAGTATCAGGAAGACCTGTTACGATATGTGTATGACGTGCAGCTTTCATCTCTGGTGTATAGGCATCAAATACTGCCTGGTTATGTGTCTTGTGATACTCTGTAAAGATCTTATGGAAGTTCTCGTTTGGCTTGTAACCATACATCTCAAGAGCTTCCTCAGCCATCTTAATACCACCATAAGGCATGAATGCTCTCTTAAGTGGTTCATCTGTCTGAAGACCAACAACCTGCTCAAGGTCCTTTGTCTCAGGATCAATATATCCAGGGCCGTATGCTGTGATGCTTGATACAACATCAGCATCCTCCTTTAATACACCGCCGTTATCTCTTTCTGCTTTCTGAAGAGCCTGAAGCTTGTCCCAGAGCTTGTTAGTAGCATCTGTTGGTCCGGCAAGGAAGCTCTCATCTCCGTCGTACATTGTGTAGTTGTTCTGGATGAAGTCTCTGACATTACATTCTTCTTTCCAGAGTCTACCTGTGAATGAATCCCATTCCTGGTTCTGTAACATAATAATTTTTTCTCCTTTCAATTTTATATTATGTGAATATATAATACACTCTAATGGTATTATACAGAATCTTTTTTTATAATTCAACAATCCTTATCATTTTTATTGTATTTCTTTTCGTACATTCGCATAATTTTTACAAATTTTTTTAATCTCTGAAAAAAAACTTGACACAGAGTGAACTCCAAGGACTATCATTTAATTATCAAAGACAAGAAGGATCGTCAAATGAATAAATTATCAGACACATTTGAACTGAAAAATGGAGTATCAATTCCATGTATCGGATATGGAAATGAGATCAGCGTTGGCAAAGGAATTGCCGAAAGTGGAATTGCGATACATGGAACGCCATGACAGATTTGTATAAATCTGGCAAAATCAGTAACACCATATCGAATCGTTGAAAATGCCAACATGTGCTTATCATATTGAATACCGGTTGTTTTCCTGCCGGCACATCCAGTGCCAACCGCAGCTTAGTCGCTGGCTTTATATCTATCGTTCCTGCCATTTTATCCCTTACTTTCTTCTTTATATATCGTTCATTTTGAACAGACGAATCTATACTTTATCTCCCATCCTGATTTTTGTCGATTTTTAAGTATATGTGACAAATATTTAAACATATTGTAAACAGAAAATCCAGTATTTTATATCAGGAATGCGTTAATTACGGCAAATAACTGCATACGTGAAAAAAGCTGCCGGAATCCATCATATATCTCCCTTTTCACCTGCATTATATCAGGCAAAACCGGTTAATAAATGACCAATTCCGACAGCTTTTTGTCTCAGCTATTGTTTCTTATAATATCCCATATAATAGTATACTGCTTATGATTCTCTGCTGTTCTTCTCTGCATCTGCAGATATCTTATCGCTATCCGATTCTTTTTTAATAAATGTCTCATTAATGAAAAAGAATCCTCCGAGACCGATTGCAACAACGCCAAAAACAATAGCAAATATATCCATACCCATTTTATTATTCTCCTTTTCTTCTTACATATTCGGTTTTCAAATGTAAGAAGTCAGGAGTTTCTTTCCGTCCTTTTTATGTATATACTCAAGCCTTCGATACCATTGAGATGCATGCACCAGTGTGCCGATCTTCACCCACCATTTTCTGGTATCACAAACGAACCCGGATAAGGTAAACAGAAACGGTAAAACCAGAATCCACAGATCAACTGTTTTCTCCGATTGAAACGATTTCAAGCTCTGCGTTTCAAACACTGTACGAAGAACGCTTCCTGTCGGAAGTATCCCTATTTCATTAATTGATGTCGTCCGGACTTCACGAAGCACCGATTTATTCTGTTCAAGCCCCCGCTCCATTCTGGAGCTTTCTATATCACCTATGCCCAAAACGGTGGCAGCTAATATCAATATGATACAATATATCACACATATTTGTTTCTTCTGTTGTTGAAGCATAGCTGCCACCTCACTTTCTGTAGATTTCTTTCTGCATATCCTATACTTACTGCATGCCGCATAATCAGCACACTTGAGAACGAATAATTTCGCGTTCATTATCTCATAAATATAACAAAATGAATATTCTTTATTTTACTCTTATCTATTTCTTAATTTCTTCGCGGAGCTGTGTTCCAAGTTTCTGAATATCTTCTTCCAGGTCATCCTCCAGCTCATGCACATCTTTTTCAAGACGATCCTTAAACATCAGAAGGAAACTGATAAGAAGCAATCCGCTGGATACCCAGATAGCATGGAAGCCCAGATGTACCGACAGAATGCCTCCGATTCCGGCTCCGACCGCAAAGAACAGGATCACACCGAAATAATACAGTGACATTTCTAACTGCTCCGGCTTCTTTTCTCTTAAATATACAGATAAGGCCGCTGTACCACTTCTGAGATTTCCAATACACATCGTACTCGCATAAGAATGTCCGTTGACTTTCCGGAATGTCTGAACCTGCATTGCACAGGAAAAAGATACTAATACCGTTGCCAGCATGTTCCATCCTTCTGTTAAAAATCCAACAAAAAACAAAATTAAAATCTCCATCAATAAAATGGATTGTCTCCAATGAAGCTTCTTTGCGTATTTGAACCGTCCCTGTACCTGTTCTGCAAAAAACACACCAAATGCAAATGCAAACAATGGATACAGATAACGAAGTCCTGCCTGCCATTCACCCATCATAAAATGCTGACTCATCAGCACTACATTTCCTGTCTGCGCATTCGAAAACACTTCATCTCTTGTAAAATATGTATAGGCATCCTGAAATCCACCGGATAACGCCAGAAACACACTGGTAATAAACGCTTCCGACATCTGCCGTTCCGCCTGTCTGTTCTGCCCAACTTTCATCTCAATCAACTCTCCGTTCTTCTTCAAATACTATCAGACACAATATAGTTAGCAAGAACGATATGCCCTGCTACAAAGAAAAACCGGATGTGAAACCCACACCCGGTTCTTCTTTGTCCGAAGTATATCCTGACGTTATAGTGTCTCAGGTGTATCTCACGAACATATATTGTATTCTGATCATTCAGATATTATTTCTGAGGACCTGCTGCAACTAATGCCTTACCAGCTTCGTTGCTCTCGTACTTAGCAAAGTTCTTGATGAATCTGTCAGCAAGATCTAATGCCTTTGTCTCCCATGCAGAAGCATCTGCATATGTGTCACGAGGATCAAGGATTGCCGGATCAACACCCGGAAGCTCTGTAGGTACTTCAAAGTTGAAGTAAGGGATCTTCTTTGTAGGAGCTGAAAGGATAGCACCGCTAAGGATAGCATCGATGATACCTCTTGTATCCTTGATTGAGATACGCTTGCCTGTTCCGTTCCATCCTGTATTTACAAGATAAGCCTTAGCTCCGCTCTTCTCCATCTTCTTAACAAGCTCTTCAGCATACTTTGTAGGATGTAACTCAAGGAATGCCTGTCCGAAACATGCTGAGAATGTAGGTGTCGGCTCTGTGATTCCACGCTCTGTACCGGCAAGCTTAGCTGTGAAGCCTGACAGGAAGTAGTACTGTGTCTGCTCTGGTGTCAGAATAGATACCGGAGGAAGTACTCCGAATGCATCTGCTGAAAGGAAGATAACATTCTTTGCTGCAGGAGCTGATGAAATAGGACGAACGATGTTCTTAATATGATCGATTGGATAAGATACACGAGTATTCTCTGTAACGCTCTTATCTGTGAAGTCGATCTTACCATTTGCATCTACTGTTACGTTCTCAAGAAGAGCATCTCTTCTGATCGCATTATAGATATCCGGCTCTGAATCCTTATCAAGGTCGATAACCTTTGCGTAGCAGCCACCTTCGAAGTTGAATACGCCGTTGTCATCCCAGCCGTGCTCATCATCACCGATCAGGAGACGCTTAGGATCTGTTGAAAGTGTTGTCTTACCTGTTCCTGAAAGGCCGAAGAAGATAGCTGTGTTCTCACCGTTCATATCTGTGTTTGCTGAACAGTGCATAGCTGCCATTCCCTTAAGTGGAAGGTAGTAGTTCATCATTGAGAACATACCCTTCTTCATCTCTCCGCCGTACCATGTATTGATGATAACCTGCTCATGGCTTGTGATGTTGAATGCTACACATGTCTCTGAGTTAAGACCAAGTTCTTTATAGTTTTCTACTTTAGCCTTTGATGCGTTGTAAACAACGAAATCCGGCTCGAAGTTCTCAAGTTCTTCAGCAGTTGGCTTGATGAACATATTTGTTACGAAATGTGCCTGCCAAGCTACTTCTACGATAAAACGGATAGCCATACGAGTATCAGCGTTTGCTCCACAGAAAGCATCAACTACAAATAATTTCTTATTTGAAAGTTCCTTCTTTGCAATATCCTTAACGGATGCCCATGTCTCTTCTGTCATTGGATGATTATCGTTCTTGTAACCATCTGTTGTCCACCATACAGTGCCCTTTGAATTCTCATCAACAACAATATACTTATCTTTAGGTGAACGTCCTGTATAAATACCTGTCATTACATTAACAGCGCCAAGCTCTGTTTCCTGTCCTTTTTCATATCCTTCAAGAGTAGATTTAGTCTCTTCCTCGAAAAGTGTTTCATATGAAGGGTTGTAAACGATCTCTGTAGTTCCGGTAATGCCATACTTGCTTAAATCAATATTTTTCATTGTACACAAATCCTCTTTTCTTTCTAAGTATTATTCTATGGAGGTTAGTTTGTACTACCAACTTCCACAGTCAATTTGTATTATAGCCATCCCTAATCAAAAAGTAAAGAAAATCTTTACCGGATATGACTTTTTTACATTTTTTTTATAATCATCACGCCTGTATTTTATAATTTATATTTGTTTTAGAAACACAGACAGATTGCATAGACAAGTGCCGCCATGATCCATGCAACAACACACTGTCCGGCCACAACTACCAGTGCCCATTTGCCGCCAAGCTCCCGTTTCACGGAAGAAACGGCGGCTACACATGGAGTATACAGCAGACAGAATATCAACAATGACAGAGCTGATGCCGGTGTCAGGATCTTATGAATAACATCCATGCTTCCGGTCAGCACAGACAATGTTGATACTACACTCTCCTTGGCCATAAATCCGGATATCAGTGCCGTCGATATCCGCCAGTCTCCGAAACCAAGCGGTGCAAATACCGGTGCGATCAATCCTGCGACAACCGCAAGGATACTGTTCTGTGAATCTGCCGTCAGGTTAAAGTGCAGATCAAAGCTCTGTAAGAACCAGATCACGATCGTTGCCACAAAGATAACCGTAAATGCCCGCTGTAAGAAATCCTTTGCCTTTTCCCATAATAACTGCAATACATTTTTCAATGCCGGCATTCTGTAGTTTGGAAGCTCCATAACAAACGGAACTGCCTCACCCTTGAATAATGTCTTTCTGATAATAAGCGCCACAAGGATTCCTATCAATATTCCCACAACATACAACCCGACCATAACAAGCGCTTTATACTTTGGGAAAAACGCTGCCGCAAAGAATGCATAGATTGGAAGCTTTGCAGAACAGCTCATAAACGGGGTCAACAGGATCGTCATCTTACGATCACGCTCCGACGGAAGGGTACGGCTCGCCATAATGCCGGGAACCGTACAGCCGAAGCCAACCAGCATCGGCACAATACTTCTTCCGGATAACCCAATCTTTCTGAGTGGTTTGTCCATGACGAAAGCAACACGAGCCATATATCCACTGTCTTCCAATAACGAAAGAAATAAGAACAGCACCACTATGATTGGAAGAAAACTCAGCACACTTCCAACTCCCTTAAAGATACCATCGATCACAAGTGAATGAAGCACCGTGTTCACCGACCATGCAGTCAGAAGCTGATCCATCTGCGCTGTCAGATAATCAATCCCTTTCTCCAACAGATTCTGAAGTACCGCTCCGATCACATTAAAGGTCAGAAAGAAGACCGCTCCCATGATCAATATAAAGGTCGGTATCGCGGTATACTTTCCCGTAAGAACCGCATCGATCCTACGGCTTCTGATACGTTCCTTACTCTCTGCCGGTTTGACAACCGTTTGTCTGCAGATCCGCTGTATAAAATCGAACCGCATGTCTGCAATTGCTGCTGCACGATCAATTCCACGTTCTTCTTCCATCTGGCTTACAATGTGTTCTATCATCTCTGTCTCATTCTGTTCAAGATGCAGAGATTTTTCCATCTCTGCATCCCCTTCTGCCACCTTCGCCGCAGCAAAACGAACCGGGATTCCCGCATTCTCTGCATGGTCTTCGATCAGATGCATGATTCCATGCAGGCACCGGTGCACCGAACCACCATGATCTTCCGGATCACAGAAATCCTGTCTGCCCGGTCTCTCCTGATATCTGGCGACATGAACTGCATGTTCGATCAATTCATCTACACCCTGATTCTTGATCGCAGAGATTGGAATAACCGGAATTCCAAGCATACTTTCCAGCTGGTTAATACGGATTGATCCTCCGTTCTCACGAACTTCATCCATCATATTCAGTGCCAGCACCATCGGTATATCAAGCTCCATCAGTTGCATCGTCAGATAGAGATTTCTCTCAATATTGGTCGCATCCACGATATTGATTATGCCCTTTGGTTTTTCATCGAATACAAACTGTCTGGTTACAATTTCTTCGCTGCTGTACGGTGAAAGAGAATATACACCCGGAAGGTCGGTTACTCTTGTGTCCGGATATCCTTTGATCATTCCCTCTTTCCGATCAACCGTTACTCCGGGAAAATTACCTACATGCTGATTCGAGCCTGTCAACTGGTTAAATAATGTCGTCTTGCCGCAGTTCTGGTTACCAACCAGAGCAAAGGTCAGGATCTCATCCTTCGGCAGCGGATGTTCATCTGCTTTCACATGATATTTTCCGCCTTCACCAAGTCCCGGATGTTCTACTAAAGCTTTATCCTTTTTGTTATCTTTCCTATGTTCGTCTTCATCTGATTTTTTATCTGATACCTCGATCTGCTCAGCATCCGCCAGCCGGAGCGTCAGTTCATAATCATGAATACGAATTTCAAGAGGATCGCCCATTGGTGCATATTTGATCAGTTTAACCTCAATACCGGGTATCACGCCCATGTCAAGGAAATGCTGTCTCAGTGCTCCATCACCGCCAACTGTACAGATGGTTGCGGACTGTCCCTCTTTCAAATCTTTGATTGTCATTTGTATCGCCTCTTAACTCTTTATAATAAATATTTATCAATTGCTTCTGCACATCCATCATGGTCGCAGTCATTGACAACAACCGTAGCAACTGCTTTTACATGTTCATTTGCATTTCCGACCGCAATCGCTAATCCTGCAGTTTCCAATATATTCAGATCGTTATCTGCATCACCGACCGCGATCGTCTCTTCAGGTTCAATACCCAGGTGCTCACACAGCCGGAGCAACCCGGTTCCTTTGGTAACTCCTGTCGCCGAACATTCCAAAGCGGTCTTCTCTGCATCCGCAAGAACAAGATCCAGTCCGGCAAGTCTCTTTCTGGTTCTCTCCCTGCCTTCTGTTGTCGCATGATACAGATTCAGCTTCGGGACCTCAAATGGATGTTCCTTATAATATTCATAGATATCATCGACCTGTGTTGTAACCTTCTCATACATTGGCCGATAGACGCCCATCCCAAAGCGTTCCATCTGGGGTATGTCCTTTTTCTGCACTATGGATTCGATTGCAAGCAGATGCACCATTAGATCTTCTTTTTTACTTTCTGCCAGAATCTTTTCTGCCAGTTCAATAGAGATTGCATTCGAATACAGGATCTTCTCCTCTTTCACATCATACAGAATCGCGCCGCTGGAGCAGACAACATAACGCAGTCCCGGTATCCGCTTAAAATATTCCCGAAGCTCTGCCACACATCTTCCGGTCGAAAGGATCACTTCCTTTCCTGCATCAAATGCGCGGTTCACAGCTTCCAGTGTCTGCTCTGATATCCGCTTTTCGGAATTTAATAAGGTTCCATCCATATCAAAAGCAATCAACTTGTATTTACTCATATCCATGTCTGCCTTTCTGTTTTTATATTCAGATCTGTTTCATTCCGATACTGTTATTCTCTTTCATTTATATTTGTTTTGTGTTTATTTTTTTCTTATTGCTTTCATCTCTTCCGTAATCTTTTTCCGGTTCTTTATCAATCCACGCACCCAACGGAAAACAGTATAAAACGGCAACAGAATCTTATGACGGTATACCATCGGTACATTCTCTTTATAAAATCCCATATCCGGGAAAAGTCTCCGCCACATATACCGCCATTTTGTTCCGGTTGTGATTGTGTCTCCATCTGCCTGAAGTTCTTTCAGCGCCCGTTCCACCATGCCGGCGACCGTTCCGTATGTGCCAGAATACATCAGTTCGGCAAGAAGCTCCCGCTCCTGTTCTGTAAGCCGGTTCTTCTGCCCCATATCCTCCGATGCAAATATCTTATGTGCAAGACTCCGCAGCGTCTGCTCAAATTCCGCTGCTCCAAATACAGCTAACTCCTGCCCGATGTATTCATAATCAAAATGATCGACATATGCTTCATTCAGAATATAGCAATCTGTAAGTGTCCGTATTCCGGTTCCTGAACCTTTATGATGCTTATAAGCATGGGCGATCACATAAATATACAGATCATTTTCTTCAAAATGATAACCAAAGGAATTGCTTTCATCTTTTATCAGTCTGTCCTTCACATCCTGATAATATTGATTCCATTCTGCTCCCGGCTTCTCTGAAAACAATACCCGGTGCATCTCGAAATTATAGACCGGTTCTTTCAGATAAGTATCATGTGCTCCAATGCCATAAGCTTCCGTCTGATATCCGTGTTCTTCCATATACGACCGGATTTTCTGACTGTATACAGGATCAAACAAGATATCATTATCTGACATTTCCCTCATTCCGGGCGTCTTATACAGATCCTTTATGATGCTCCCCTTTAATGGCATATACCAGATACCTTCGGCTTCCATATATCTAAATAACTGCTTTCTTGCAGCATCTAACAGCATATTCTTACGCAACGCCTTATCCCTTTTCTCCCGCCATGCCGCAAGAAGCTGCGGATACTCTGCCGCAAATGTCTGGTCCACCTTTAACGCAGGTTCAATGGCGTCATAAACCAGAGCGCCTAACATATGATATTTGCTCCACTTCCAGACAGCCTGCAGATCCATCTGATGCAACCGTTCCGTTGATACCGGTTTCATATGAAGTCCACACGCCACTAACTCCAGAAAATCCCATTCATTTTTTCCAAGTGTCCTGATGTTATACTGAATCATATTATCTCATTCCTCATTCTTCCCTGTCCGTCATCATTGCTATCGTACGGTCACACACCTGCAAAGCTGCCGGCCGGTGGGTAACGATCAGGACAGTCCGATCTGTCATTGCACGGAGATTGGAAAGCAGCCGTTTCTCTGTCTGTTCATCCAGTGCACTTGTCGCTTCATCAAGGATCAGAACCGGGTGTCCGGAATAAACCGCCCTTGCAACTGCCAGACGCTGGATCTGTCCCTCCGATAATCCATGTCCCTGTTCTCCAAGTGGAGTTTCCATCTGTTCCGGAAGCTGATAAACAAATTCTGCGCAGGCAGCTTTGAGTGCCTGTGTCAGTTTCTCCGTGTCGACATGCTCACCAAATGCCACCGCTTCCTTTATTGTTCCACTCATCAGATGATTTCCCTGCGGTACATAAGCAAACAAAGACCGGAAGCCTGCATGCATCTTATGCCTTTCACCGCCAAATATTACGTTACAATCCCCGGAATCCAGTGCATACAGACTCATTAATATTTTAAGCACTGTACTCTTTCCACACCCGGATGGTCCGGTCAGTGCCAGGAATTCTCCTCTTGCAATATGCATATTAAAATGCTCCAGAACCTTTCTTTCACAGTAGTCTGTATCTGTCTGTGCCTGAACACCCAGCAGATCCGTATCTCTCCGATAGGCAAAGGAGCCATTCACAATCTCAAGAGCCATAAACTGTTCCCGGAAATCGGAAGGGAGTATCTCTGATCCCGTTCTGTCCGGTTCAAAGGTTTCTGCCTGCATCAGCCGTTCTGCACTGGCAAGGCAGGCAAAATATTTTGGGAAATACCCAGACAGATTCGCAAACGGTGTCTGGATCTGTGCGACAAGCTGAAGCACTGCTATAAAGGTTCCATAGGAAACCTGTCCTTTCAATATTCCATACCCACAATATATGGCTCCCAGAATATAAGCTCCATTCATTGCTGCACCGAACCCGATATTACAGATATTGGAAAATCTGTTTTTCTTCATCCGGCTGCCCTGATGTGCATTCATATACCGGTCTGCTTCATCTGCCGTTTCCTGTTCTTTTACGAATGTGTGAAGGATCACCAGACCGGATAACCGTTCCGATAAAAAAATCCGTAATCTGCCATCTGCCTCCTGCACTTTTTTATGCAGACGTTTCAACACCCGCCGGAATATCCAGGTCAGAAAGACAAGCAGAAGACCTCCCGGTATCAATACATAAGCAAGTTCCGGCATAATACCGATCAGCAGAACAACCGCGATCAGGATCCGTGTCAGCATCCCGCATACACCGGGAACGATCTGCGCCAGTCCATCCGCCACGATCACAGTATCTGAAGTCAGGCGGTTCATCCATTCTCCGGAATGGATCTGTGTGACTTCGCGGTAACTTCTTCCCATAAGTTCCGAAAACAATCGTTTCTTCCAGATATTTTCATAAGTTGACCGTGTTTTTTCTTCCAGATAACGGTCAACCGCCCGGAACGTGATCTGCAGGATCACAAGCAGTACAAGTCCTGTTCCCGCTGCCACAAAACCGGAACGTTCTCCTTCCACCGCATGATCGATCAGATTCCGGAGCAGTAATGCGAGCAGGCCGCCGGACATACCAAGAAGGACAGATATTATAAGCAGGAAAACGATATAATACCGCTTTCCTGCTATACCCTGCCACATCCATACAAATGTTTTCCTGTTCTGTTCACCCTGCATCATCCTGCTTTGTTTCTTCATCTGCTCTTACCCATTTTCCTGCGCAGCCGAGCAGCTCTTGCCTTTACAAATAAAATACCTGCCCGGATATAAAAAAGATCACACCATATATGCACATACCATCTGTATCGCTTATCCGTAACCGGAATCTCTTTTCCATCCCGTATCACCCCGGTAAGCACTCCGATAATATCCGGATCTGTAATATCATATTCTCTCCTGTAATTGTGATCCCCACAGATCACATAACCATCATTTCTTACAGAAAGTATCCTGTGCAGGATATAATGATCTCCCCTTTTATAAAGCACCGCATCATACTTTTTAAGCCGTCCTTCCGGTCTGGCCTTTATGATCATAATATCACGATGTTCCCGAAGGAGAGGCATCATACTGCGTCCTACATTGGTATATATAATAGTTCCATATTTGTTTAACTGTTCCTCATAAGTAGAACAGCTATCATATCCCTGTTTCTCCGTTTTCATTTTCTCTCTTTTTGCTGTTCCGGCTTCTCAATATTCGATCGCACCAATGGAATCCAGCTTCTTCAATATTCCCTTCACATCCCTGCGGACAACAGCCTCCGGTGCATCATATGCATCTGTCATTGCATGAACGATATCATCCTCTGTCACAGTTTTTTTCAGACATTCTACGATAAAGCCCGCTGTCTCATTGCTTCTGACCAGACCGGAAAAGCTGTCGGTTCCGGCAGCTACCATGATCTGTTCTCCATCTGTTTCATATGTAATAAATTCATCTTTTAATTTCATTTACCGCTCCATTATTTCTGTATATTTTCGTTTTGTTGTTTTATATGTTTTTAATCTGCATAATCTATATCTGTATTCATTCCATTGTAGGAAGTCTCCACTGCCTGCATGGACATATTGCAGCCCAGCCGGTACAGCTTTGTTTTATCCATGATCTGCTCCGCCAGACGGATTGTCGATGATAATACCGCCGGCTGATCTGAACGATAACTCTGCTGTAATATCATCTTCCATGCATCCCGCTTCCTGATCTGTTCGATATGATTGACCGTATCCCGTTCCAGAATACATACTGCCTTTAATGGAACCATGATGTTGTTCTGCAGATGATCCTTGCCCGCCCATGGGGTTCCGCATGCCAGCACGCCTTTGCCGGTTACTTTCAACAATGGCTTATCGTCATTTACCATCACAGCACGATTTCCAAAATATTTGCGCCACAGCTTGGTATGTGTAGATTTTCCGGTTCCACTCTTCGCCGTGAACAGATACGCTTCTCCATCCACCGCTATCACCGAACCATGAAATAACAAGGTATTGTATGCGATCATCTGATCTGCGATCTTCCGGTATAACGCCAGCGTTTCCAGATATGCATCACTGTAGTATCCAAACCACGGTCTTCCCGGTCCTTTCCTTCCACCGACCTGTTCCTGCTTCTCCGACCGATCCCGTTCCGCTGCGATATCCCTCTGTGTGATCATCACCGAAAATGCCTCCGGTCCCGTTGTCAGGTAGTCCCGACAATATTCTCTTGTACTTCTGTAATTCGCATAGATCTTTATCGTTACATCTGCAAGCCGGATCCAAAATATAAATTTTTCATTCCCAAATCCCATCTTTTCATTCTTCATGTTCCATATACCACCATCATTTAAAATCCTGCCTTAGTTTACCACACAGTAAGGATGACGTGCAATAAGAAAAAAGACACCCTCGTGGCCAGGGTGCCTTCAATGCTATAGCAATTTAATGTATTGTGTTAAATATTATTTAACTTTGATCTTGATTGTCTTTGTTGTTGCTTTGTAGTTCTTTGTTGCAGCAACCTTAACAGTTACTCTGTAAGTACCTTTCTTGATACCCTTAGCCAGAGTGATCTTGCCTTTCTTTACAACAATCTTCTTTGAGCTTCTCTGATAAGTTACTTTAGCCTTATCCTTTACACCAGAAACCTTGAATGTATAAGATTTAGCTTTCTTCTTAAATTTTGAAGCCTTGACAGCTTTCTTGTAACCATTTGTAACCTTCAGCTTCTTCTGAGTTGCCTTCTTAATTGTGTATGAAGATGACACTTTTCCGGCATACTTGCCCTTACCAGTGATCTTTACTGAGTAAGTACCAGCATTTTTGCCGCTTGTAACTTTAACAGTATAGTCTGTACCGGCCTTTAATGTTACTTTCTTGCCGCTCTTGGTTTTATACTGAACCTTGATCGTCTTAGGAGTCTGTTTCTTACCTGTATAAGTAAGTGTAGAACATGTAATTGTTGTGTTCTTCTTTGTTAACTCCTGTGAAGTAACTGACTCTGTTGCAGCCATTGCTGTACATGGAATCATAAGAGCGATAACCATGATAATAGCAATCAGCTTCTTTAAATTCTTCATATTGAGTTTTCTCCTTCCTAGCACATTTTCGGATAAAAATCGTTCTGATCATTTTGAAAACTGAAGTTCTCTCACCACTTTAACCAGAACATCTATGATAAAACAGCCGTCTGCCACGTATCGGCCGAATCATCCAACCTGAATCCATCTGCCAGATCCTGTTGAACGGATCCGCTATCTATCTGGATCTGTTCTATTTTCCACTTTTCTGGTCTTTTCCATAGCCGTATCCATAGCCATAGGATTTATATTTTCCATAATAACTCTTGTATGCACGTCCGGACACTTCTACCCGGTTCAGGATCACACCCAGCAGTTTACAGCGAACCTGTTCCAACTGCTGCATGGATTGTTTTATCACGTTCCTGGACGTTTCACCACTACGGACAACAAGTACTGCACCATCACATAAGGAAGCAACCTGTGCAGCATCTGCGACACTGCCAAGTGGCGGCGAATCTATGATCACATATCTATACTGCTCTGCCAGTTTATTAAGCAGTTCTGCAAAACGATCATCCTCCAATAATGCAGATGGATTCTCTAACAGATTGCAACATGGCACGATATAACCATTTGGGATATTTGTTTCATATACAACCTCCTCATATTCTGCCTGCCCGGACAGATAATAGCCCAGATCCTTAATCTCGCCTTCTGTCTGGATATTATGTCTGCTCTTGATCACTGATTTTCTCAAATCCACATCAAGAAATACAGTTGGAAATCCGGCTTCTGCCATCATCTTCCACAGATTCATGGAAATGGTACTTTTGCCTTCATTTGGCAGACTACTTGTGATCAACAACTTCTTTGTATTTTTTCCACAAAACTTGATATTTATACGAAGCCTGTTCATTGCTTCTTCGACAGCATACGGCATTTCTTTAAAATCAATATTTATCTTTTTCATTTGCTTCGTCTCCCTTTCAATCCAGATTTTGTTTCTCCATATTCAGCGCCGTCCTCATTCTGTCCCAGTGACTCACTGTCTGGAATTGAAGTAAGCGGAACAATTCCAAAGTATTTTTCCATATCGGATGCTGTATGGATCGTATCATCCAGGAGATATCGTATGATCAGGATCAGACAGTAAATAAATGCGCCCGCCAATGCTCCGATCAGTGTATATTTCAGATAACTTGGTCCTGCCTTCTGATCCGGTATTCTTGCAACCTGAGCAATATTCGGTGCATTGGTACTCATTGTATCCGGAAGATATTCTACCGCGATCTCAGCCAGTGTGTTTGCTATGTCTTTTGCCTGCTCCGGATCTGTGCTTGTAACTGTTATCTTCAGTACTCTTGTATCCGCCGGATTCTCAAGTACGATCATCTGTGCAAGCTCTGCCGAATCCATTGACAGATTCAGTTTGGAGATTACCTGATCCAGTACCGGATAACTGAGCATCAGTTCCTCATAATCCTTTGTCAGCGACATACCAATATTCAGATCGGACAGATTTACAACGGAATCCTCCGATGCAGATACGACATACAGTTTTGCGGTCGACTGATACGTCGGTTTGATCATAAAATATGCATATGCATTTAACAGGACTGCACCAAGCAAAAATGCAAGTATGATAAAATGTAACTTATCCATCAGTGCATATCCCAGATCGACCAGATCTATCTCTTTATCGTCATCATCAACGGTCACCATCGTCACCTTATTGATCTTTTCTTCTTTTCCATTGTCCGACATCGGTACTTTTTTATTTTCTGCGCTCATGTTCTCCTCCATCCAAAGTATCTCTATTCTGTATATTCTTTATAAAACAGCTCTGCGATCGCTGCATTCAGACTTTCCTCATCTGCCTCAAAGGTGGCGAAATCAAGTTCATCCAGCCCTTCTGTTCCGGAAATAGATACCTCGCCCTCATCCTTCTCTTTCACAACAAGAAGTGCCAGCTTGCTGAATTTATTTGCCGATATATTCGTCACCATATAATCTCCCAGTGCATTGTACAGATCCAACGGATAGGTACTGTCTGTCTGACATTTCTCTTTTATATTTTTCTTAAGCCCTTCCATATATACGGACTGACGTTTCATTCTGTTTTCATTTGTTTCATCAGCGACATCCCAACGGTCATGTACATAATGTACCGCCTGCTCATCACTGAGCCGAACCGTATCTCCAATCTTAAGGGATGGATCCACTTTGGAAAAATCATCCTCAATCGTAACTGTTACTCCTCCTGCCATATGATTGATGATAGAAATTGCTCCCATATTTACAGCAGCATATCCGTCAATCTTCTGACCACCAAGCAGCTCTGATACAGCATCCACGGTATTCTCGCAACTGGCTTCCAGTCCATCTCCGCTTGCATGTGCAAGTGCAATCTGTACAACAGAATCGCCCAGATAAGAATTGTCGAGATCCAGGGATTTTACATTTGTCAGTGTATTTCTGTTGATCGCCAGAGTCTTAAATGTCCCTTCACTGATATCTCTGACCATCAGCATAAGCACATCACTCTGCCCGGATTCTCCATAGTCCTCTGCTTTTTTTACTTTATCCAGTGAATCGATACCCATGAACAGATAGGTCTCTATATTCTTCTTTGGAAGATATTTCTTGCCATTTATACGGACAACTCCCTGCTCTGCCTCATATGCCTCCTGCTTCCGGAGCTTCTGCCGGTCAATTGCCCGGAACACAATAACTGCCGCTAAACAAAATATGATAACTGCTGCAATAGTAATTGTCAGTTTTTTATATAATTTCAGTTTTTCCTGTCTGGAATGTATCCTGTGTGCCATCTTTCTTTCTCTGATCAGAACAGGTTCCCTATCAGATCAGATCCTCCTGTCGGCCATGTTTTTTCACATATGATAAGTGCTGTCAATATAATAAACAGTATAATACTGATTATGATCGCTACTTTTTTTGACATCTGTCTATCCTCCAACCTTTTATCTCAAACCAAGAAGCTGACATCCATATGCATCAATCTCTGCAAGAATGTCTGCACCTGCTTTCTTTTCCAGTCTCTGTCGTCCCTCCATCAGATTCGGAGGGCGATGATGAACTCCATGACAGTCACTTCCCAGAATATGTGCCTGCCTCTTTTGAAACATGCGGATCAACATCCCGCCCTGTTTCCAGTCTGACAAACTTTCTGCATTGATCTGTATGGTAACCGGAAGCTCCATCAGCTTTTTTATGTACGGCTTATTCCCTGAAATCTTCATAAAGCGTTCCAGATGAGCGATAATGATCCGGAGCCGTCTCTCATGGATCAGCCTTTTTACCTGTAAAAGATCTTCATCCGTCCACGTCCGGAACGGCATCTCAAGCAGAAGAAGCTCTGTTCCCTGGATTGTCAGCCGGTCAACCTTATCTGCATCTCCGATACCATCAAAAAAAGCGACTTCCGCTCCAAGCAGAAGCTGTGGGGTATCCGATATGTTTTCAGTCGTTACTGCCTCTATCAGACTTTGATATGCGTGTTCCCGTTTTTCAAGAAAATGTTCGATCCGATCCTCGTCCGCATAAAAGTGCGGTGTCGCGATCATTCTGTCTACACCGGCATTCCGACTGAGCCGAAGCATCTCTATGGATGTTTCTATATTTCTACTTCCATCGTCAATTCCCGGAAGAACATGGGAATGGAAATCGATTACTTCCATATTTTACTGTAACCTTTCTTTTTAAGCCATTGAAATTATATTCCAGAAACGAACAGATATCACAGCCACTCTTTTTGCACTGCGAATTTAGAAATTGCTTTCATTTCTATTTTATTTTACCCTGTCTCCCCTGTATACCCGCACCAAGTGCGTTCAATAATTTCACATGAAATTATGCCACATCCGCCTTTTAATGTAAAGGTGTAAGGAATATTTTCTACATTTTTACATCAACACAGCACGCATGTGGCCTTTTTATTGTCTTATTTTTATATCTTATTTTTCTCTTTTTAATTCTTTTAATGCTCTGGATAACCTGATTGGATTGCCATACCGAAGTGTTGAATTACGGAAGATCTTACCTCCCAGAACCCCCATACCGATCACCGATATATATAAAATTATTGCTGATATAACAACTTCCCATGTTGCCACATCTCCCATCGCAACTCTTGCAAACATTGCACTGTAAGAACTGATCGGTAGATATGAACAGATCCTGATGACCAGTCCGTCTACATTTGTCAGGTTCATCAGTACGACAAAATACACGATCATTACGATCATCTGCGCCGTACCGGCTGATTTGTTCAAATCCTCGATCTTAGATACCAGTGCCCCAAGTGCTCCATACATAAATGCATAGAACAGGAATCCACCAAGGCCGAATACCGCAAATGCGATCAGAACATCAGATGGGATATTTAATACAGAACCCATAAAGCCGCCCCAGTAGTCTTTATTAAAGTTGTATGAGATCAACAGGGCTGCCATGATCAATCCGACCTGAAAGAACGTAGCAACTGTTCCGGCAAATACCTTTCCAAATAAAATATCTCTGGAGTTCGTTGTTGTTACCAGAATCTCGATCGAGCGGTTGCTCTTTTCATTTGCCACACCGGTTGCGATCGACATTCCATACATAACGATCAGCATGAAAATCACGATAACCAGAATATAACAATACCAGTAATTGCTTGTGCTGTCCTTACCGAGGATAACTTCTTTTGCCTGGATATCTGCATAATCAAGACTCATAAGTTCATCAAAATCCAGATCATGTGCTTCACTGTACTGTTTCTTGGACAGCATGGACAGATAACTGTCAAAGGTACTGGTGTAATCATCAAACATGCCTTTATTATAAACATAATAGGTATATTCTGACGTACTATAAACTACATAACCAAGTTCCGCATCTTCACTTTTAACCAGCGACTCTACTTCTGCTGCATCCTTACATTTCTGCAGCTTAACATCCGGATATACCTGCGCCAGCAATCCTTCATCCATAATACCGGATGCATCATAATATGCATATACGGATTCATTCTCCTGATCCGATTCATCCTCTGCATCTGTCTCTTTATCAGACGAAGGACTTCCACTTGTAAACGATTCCTTAATTCTCGGTGCGAACATGATGCCTACGCAAAGAAGTGCCAGTAAGATCGTTGAAATCAGATAGGATTTACTGCCAAAATAATTACCCAGTTCAAACCTTAATATTGTACCAATCTTTTTCATATATCTTAACCTCTCTTTCCAAACAGACCCTTTTTCTGCTTTGGTTCAAATTCAGAAAAAGAAGTTCCGATATTATTTTTTTCTTTTATATCTTCCGGTGTCTCCTCATCTCCGACTGCCGATACAAATATATCATTCAGGGAAGGCTCATAAACTCCATAGCTCCTAAGCCTGATTCCCAACTCTTTAAAACGGGAAAGCACCTGCCATTCATCCTGTTCCGGCAGAATCTGTGTCACAACATGATGCTTGTTATGGCTGATCACCTGCACCTGATCTGCAAACTTATCACGAAGAATCTGTTCCAGTTCTTCCGACTCCATTCCAACAGCCGCAACTGCTTTATGTCCTTTTCCGTATTCTTCCTTGATCTTGTCAAGGTTGCCTGCCAGTGCCACTTCACCATGATTGATCACTACGATATCTTCACAGAATTCTTCCACATAGCTCATCTGGTGGCTGGAGAAGATAACGATCTTTCCGTCTGCGATCCGTTCATTTATAACATCCTTTAAGATCTGGGAATTCACAGGATCTAAACCGGAAAACGGCTCATCTAAGATCACGATGTCAGGATCTGCTACTAATGTTGCTGCAAGCTGTACCTTCTGCTGATTACCTTTCGATAACGTATCCAGTTTTCGATTCTCGTACTGGATCACATCCAGACGGGTCAGCCACTTCCGCATATTCTCTTCCGCCTGCTTCTTATTCATCCCACGAAGCTTTGCCAGATATACTAACTGCTCACTGATCAGACGTTTCGGATATAAGCCACGTTCCTCCGGCAGGTATCCGACCTGCCCCGGCTGATAGACAAAGGGGGCTCCATCTAATAAGACCTGGCCTTCATCTGCATGGAAAACATCCATGATGATCCGGATCGTTGTGGTCTTTCCTGCGCCATTTCTTCCCAACAGTCCGAGTGCGCTTCCACCCTCTACCGAGAAATTGATCCCATGCAGGATCTCTGTGCCATCAAAGCTCTTTTTGATGCCCTGTAATTCTAATTTCATATCTCTCTCCTTTTTATGAACCGACATTCATATCCCTGTTATGAATGTACGATCAGTTTCAGGTTGCAATTTCCATCTACTATATCATAATTCAACTCTGAAACAATCTTTAATAAGCTTAATTATCGTTTGTAACGGTTCATATTTTTCTCTATTCCAGTTCTATTCGAAAGTAAGGAAATCCTCAAATTCTATCTCGGATGGCAGTCTCAGATCCCCTCTTGGGCTTACCGATACCGTACCGACCTTTACGCCATCCGGCATACAGTTACGTTTAAACTGCTGACGGAAAAATCTGGTATAGAATACCTTCTGCCATTTCTTTATCTCTTCATCTGTAAATGTATATGCTTCTATTTCCCCATCTTCCGAAGCTTCTACACTCTGTCTTACCGCTTCTTTACAAAGGTCATAGACATCTTCCGGCTCCATACCATAACGCAGTGTGTAATACAAGAAGAAATCATGTAGGATATAGGATCCAACAGTATCCTCTGTCTTCTGTGCGATCGTTCCATCCGCATTCGGTGGAAGCAGTTCAGGACTTACCGGCGTATCAATGATATCCTCGATCACGTCCTTGATTCCCGGGAATCCATTTCGATCCATATCATGTCCAACTTCATCTACCAGAGTCCGGACCAGAGTCTTCGGGATGCTGGTATTCACCGCATACATGCTCATGTGGTCTCCGTTATAGGTACACCAGCCAAGTGCAAGTTCTGACAAATCACCGGTTCCGATCACAAATCCGCCCTCTTTATTGGCTACATCCATCAAGATCTGTGTCCGCTCTCTCGCCTGACAGTTCTCATATGTAATATCATGTACTGTTTCATCCTGCCCGATATCTGCAAAATGCTGACGGACAGAATCTACGATGCTGATCTCCCGGATGTCACATCCAAGCAGTTCCATAAGCGTTGTTGAATTGCTTTTTGTGCGTTTCGTCGTTCCAAATCCCGGCATCGTGATACCGGTTACTGTCTCCGGTGGCAGTCCGAGATTCTTTACTGCCTGTGCGGATACCAGAAGTGCCAGCGTAGAATCCAGTCCACCGGATACACCAACAACGATACATGACGCATGTGTGGCTTCGATTCTTCTTTGCAGGCCCGCAACCTGCATTGCAAAGATCGACCGGCATCGTTCCAGTCTGTTCTTTGATGGAACAAATGGTGTCATGGAAACCTTTGCGCATACTTCTTTTTTCTCTGCAAATACCTTCTCGCAGTTTACTGTCATGTATTCTCCGGCTTCAAAATTCCGTTTACACTCCGCAAAGGATTTATTTGCCAGACGATCATGGCGGATCTTTGTCATATTAAAATCACGGATCAGGATACCATCTTCAAATGGCTTGATCTCGCCTAATAATTTTCCGTTTTCATACATCAGATTGTGTCCGGAAAATACCATATCCGAGGTTGATTCATAGGCTCCGGCTGATGTATAGACATATCCACAGATACAGGAAGATGACATACTTCCTGTCAGTGTCCTTCTGTACTGTTCCTTTCCGATCACTTCATTGGATGCCGACAGATTGAGCAGGATCTCTGCTCCCTGAAGTGTCAGCAGTCTTCCCGGTGCGATCGGTGTCCAGAGATCCTCGCAGATCTCCATGCCAAATGTAACATGCTCCTCCTGCTGATTCGGATCCGTCATCTCGATCAGGATGGAATTGCCAAATAAAGTTTCCGATCCATCTGCCAGTTCAACTGTCCGGTTCTCTACACATCTTCCACTAAACCACCGTTTCTCATAAAACTCTCCGTAATTCGGCAGGTAGATCTTCGGAACGAGTGCGAGCACCATTCCGTTCCATAAAAAAGCTCCACAGTTAAATAATTCTCCGTCTACTTCATATGGCACACCGACAACAAGTGCTGCGCCCTTTTTGCCATATTCTGCTGTCATTTCCGCCAATTGTAACAGTCCTTCTTCTGCCCTGTCGATCAGATGACGGTTCACAAACAGATCCCCGCAGGTGTATCCGGTCAGTGACAGTTCCGGCGTCACAATAACGTCCACCTGTTCTGCATAGGTTCTATAAACTGTTTCAAGCTCCTTACAGTTCTTTGTTACATTACCAAGATGTACTCTTGGTGATACGGACGCGATTCTTACTAAATGTTTCATCATCGTTCTCCTGAATTATCTGTATATTTTCGTATCATTTGTTCTTTGATATCCGGCATCATCTGTTTACCGGCTTATAGCCTAATTTCCCTATTTCCCGGGAATAATAGGCGTTTCATTATCTCCGGTTATAACGTCTCCACTCGTACAAATGATATCCTCTGTTTCAAATTCTACAATATTCATCTGTGGCGTTTCGTATTTCTTCATAAACTTTGCCTCCTGATTTTGTTTTATATTATATATTATATTACTTACTTTCTGCAGCATTTGTTGTTATCTTTTCCTGAAGCCCATTAATATGATCAGTGACTTCTGTCTTTTCCGGCTTTTTAGCCAGGTATTACAACCTTATCTAATATCCCGGTCAGATACGCGATCACCACACCATAATTGGTCATCGGGATCTGTTGCTCCTTTGCATGATCGATCCTTGACATAATGTATTTGCGGTTAAACATACAGCCCCCACACTGTATGACAAGATCATACCCCTGCAGATCATCCGGGAAATCCGTTCCACTGACTATATCGATCGTCATATTTTCTCCATACCGTTTCCGCAGCATCTTAGGAATCTTTTCCCGTCCGATATCTTCTTTTAACGGTGCATGTGTACAGCACTCTGCAATCAGCACATGGGATTCCCCATTCAGCTTTCCTATCGCATTTGCACCCTCTATATAATATTCGATATCTCCCTTATGTGCGGCAAATAACACAGAAAAGGAAGTCAACATAGATTTCTCAGGCTTATGCTCATAGACATAGGCAAATACCTGTGAATCCGTTATGATCAGCTTCGGTGCCTCTGTCAGATGAGATAGGGCTTCCACATACTGATCTGTCGTCACGCTCATAACAAGGCATTTTTTATCTAACAATTCTCTCAGTGTCTGCACCTGTGGCAAAATCAGTCTGCCCTTCGGTGCCTGAATATCCTGCGGCATAACAAGCATGACCAGATCTCCCTTTGTTACCAGATCTCCAAGGATCGAAGAAGCACCATATTGCTCCGGCAGGTTCCGTACAAGCTCTTTTCTTACGCGATCCATACCGTCTCCAGTCGATGCACTGATAACAATCGCACGCTGTCCTGTCTGTTGATACAACGTTTCATTTATCTTTTCTGTATCATTCCGGATATCTGCCTTACCGATCACCCATATGACAGGCGTCTTCTTTTCCTTAAACTGTTCATACCAGTGAAGTTCCTCGTCCATGTCAGTATCTGCAAGCAGAATGATCGCTATATCTGTTTTCTCGGCTGCAAGCCTTGTCTTTTCCAAGCGTTCCTCCCCAAGCTCTGTCGCATCGTCAAAGCCCGCTGTATCGATCAGGGTACAAGGGCCAAGCGGATAAACTTCCATTGCTTTGTATACAGGATCAGTGGTTGTCCCTGCAACATTCGCTACGATTGATATATTCTGACCGGAAAATCGGTTGATAAAAGAAGATTTTCCGCTGTTTGTCTTTCCAAATACTCCAATATGAAGTCGATTTCCCGATGGTGTCTCATTTAACCCTGCCATGTGCTGCCCTCCCTGTTGTTATACGCTGTCTGCTTCAGCATTTATCTGCAATCTCTGTTATCTGCAATCCTTTCATCTGTTAAGATCGCTTCTTCCTATCATCTGTTAGAACCGGAAGTCTCTCTGTCCTTCTGCAATATCATGTATATGATCTGCCGTGATCTGTCTGACCTTCTCATTCGGGATCCGGGCAAGCTCACGTTCGATCAGCTCCAGACCGATCTGCTTCGTCTCAGGACTTGCATAATCTTCCAGATATTCCTTCAGCGTCATAAGAGCATTTGGATGACAGCAGTTTAAGATCTGCATACTCTTACAGAGTGCCATAAACCGGTCTCCGGTTCTTCCTGCTCTGTAACATGCTGTACAGAAGCTTGGTATATAATCCATCTTCATCAGCCAGTTCACAACCTGATCCAGCGTTCTGGTATCGCTGACATCGAACTGAGCCGATGTGATATCTTCTGATGTCTCCGGGATATCATATCCGCCTACACTTGTTCTCGAACCTCCACTGATCTGTGAAACACCAAGCGGCAGCACTTTCTCACGAACTGCCTGACTCTCTCTGGTTGATATGATCATTCCCGTATATGGTACTGCAATACGGATCAGTGCGCAGATCTTTGCAAATGTATCGTCACTGATTCCGTTATCGAATACATCAGGATCGATATCATCTGCACGTTTGATTCTCGGAACACTGATCGTATGCGGTCCTACCCCATGAACCGCTTCCAGATGCTCTGCATGCATCAGCAAACCTGCAAATTCATACCTGTACATTTCCAGTCCGAACAATACACCAAGTCCTACATCATCGATACCACCTTCCATGGCACGATCCATAGCTTCAGTGTGATAATCGTAATCATGCTTTGGACCTGTCGGATGTAATTTCAGATAGCTTTCCTTATGATAAGTCTCCTGAAACAGGATATAGGTTCCGATGCCTGCATCCTTTAACTTCGTATAATTCTCAACTGTTGTCGCTGCTATATTGACATTGACACGGCGGATTGCGCCGTTCTTATGTTTGATACTGTAGATTGTATTAATACATTCCAGAATATATTCGATCGGATTATTCACAGGATCTTCACCGGCTTCGATCGCCAGACGCTTGTGTCCCATATCCTGAAGTGCGGTAACCTCTCTTACGATATCCTCCTGTGTCAGCTTCTTTCTTGCAATATGTTTATTCTTGCTGTGATATGGACAATAGACACATCCATTCACACAATAATTGGACAGATACAGCGGCGCAAATAACACGATACGATTTCCGTAATAATCTTCCTTGATCTCCCTTGCCAGATCATACATCTCCCGGATCTTATCCGGCATCTCACAGGCCAGCAGCACAGACGCTTCTCTGTGCGTCAAGCCCTTTTTTAATCTGGCTTTTGCAAGGATCTCATCAACCATCTGTACATTATCTTTATTCGCATCGGCATATGCCAATGTCTCTCTGATCTCTTCATCTGAAATAAATTCTTCTGCTTTTAATGATTTTACATCATACACTTGTATCTGCCTCTTTTCTTCTGCTATATAATTCTTCTTCCTGTACAATCATCCGGTCTGCCTCGCGCGTTCTATAAAATCAATATATCTGTGAGCAGACCTTTGTTATGCTTCAAGCTATACCTAATAACAGTATAGTGGAACACTCCGAAAATATCAACTGCCATAAAAATGCAGTTATATAGTTATACAAATCATAAAAATGCAGCATATAGTTATCCTTTTACAATAACCATAACCTGCATTTTCACGTTCTGACTGTTCTCTTATCCAAGTGCTACATCAAGCACCATCATCAATGAAAATCCTACCGCAAACATGATCGTACCAAGATTCGTATGCTCACCCTCTGCCATCTCCGGTATCAATTCCTCAACTACAACATATAGCATAGCTCCTGCCGCAAATCCCAGAAAATACGGAAGCACCGGTACCATGATCGAAGAAAGTGCAATCGTAAGCAGCGCTGCGATTGGCTCTACGATACCGGAAAAGAATCCATAGCCAAATGCTTTCGGTTTACTGCAGCCTTCCGAACAAAGCGGCATTGACACGATCGCTCCCTCCGGAAGATTCTGGATCGCAATACCGATGGATAATGCAAGTGCCGCCGTCAACGTAATGTTCGTGCTGCCACTGATCCATCCGGCATAGACAACACCGACTGCCATTCCTTCCGGAATATTATGTATGATGATCGCAAATACCATCATAGTCGTACGTTTGAAATTGCTCTTGACCCCCTCTGCCTCCTTACTGTCAATATGTAAATGTGGCATCAGAGTATCGATCAGTAATAAAAAAATAATTCCCAGCCAGAAACCGATAGTTGCCGGAAGAAATGCAAGCTTCCCCATTGCTTCCGACTGCTCCATCGCCGGGATCAGCAGGCTCCAGATAGATGCAGCCACCATAACACCCGCCGCAAATCCGGACAATGCTTTCTGCAATAACAAATTCATCTGTTTCTTCATAAAAAATACACAGGCTGCTCCTGCCGTCGTTCCAAGAAGCGGCAGTCCCAGACCAACAATTAAACTTAATATCATATATATTCACGCTCCATAAATTATTTCCATTTATTATATGAATCATCTCTCCTCTGTTTCCTTATTATAGCGGAATACTGTTAATTATGCCATGACCTGTTTTTTTCTTATCTGTATTTTTCTATCATTTGAGGTCTGTCTGCCACAGATTCTTCAATATATTTCATATTACAAAACCGACCGTCGATGCAAGATTTAATATCCGGCTTCCGACGATCGGTCTATATTAGATAATATTCATTTGAAAACTTAATATCGCTGACAAATTATTTATATTTTACAGCTTTAAATAAATGTCAATAAGCCTATCGACTTTAAGAACAGGATAAACAACAGGATCGGTGTTATGAATTTCACCATAACCACATACATACCTTTTCTGCTGAATTTTTCTCCGTTCTTCTGCACTTCTTCGATAACCGTCTGCGGTTTGGAAATCCATCCGATCAGGATACAGGTTCCGATTGCTACGATCGGCATCATAATGTTATTACTAATGTAATCCATGATATCAAGGATCTGTGCGATCGATCCGTTTGGAAGCTTTACTTCAAAGTACAGCTTGTTATATCCAAGACATACGATCGTTCCAACAATGATCGCGATAATCAACTCAATAATACCGGCCTTTGCTCTGCTTGTATGGAATTCATCCATGATACTTGCCACGATTGCTTCCATGACAGACACTGCACTGGTAAATGCCGCAAATAATACCATTGCAAAGAACAGACAACCGATCACATTTCCCACCTTACCCATCTGGGCAAATACTTTCGGAAGTGATACGAACATCAAACTTGGACCCTGTGCCATTCCCTCTGTTCCTGAGAATACATATACAGCAGGAATGATCATAACGCCTGCAAGAAATGCTACAACCGTATCAAAAATCTCAATCTGTCCAACTGATTTATTCAGAGCTGCATCATCTTTTACATAAGAACCGTAAGCGATCATAATACCCATGGCAACAGACAGACTGAAGAATAACTGTCCCATTGCATCCAATAATACCGTAAAGAAGCTTTTCACAGTAAGTCCGTCCAGATTCGGAATCAGATATAATTTCAAACCTTCTACACCGGTTCTGACAATTCCATCATCTCCAGTCTTTTTGATTGTTATGGAGAAGATCGCGATTCCTATAACCAGAATGATCAGCAACGGCATGATGATCTTGGAAAAAGATTCAATTCCTTTATTAACACCACGAAATACGATAAATGCCGTAACAGCAAGAAATATCAACATCAAAATGACCGGTTCGATATCTGATGTAATAAAACCTGTAAAATAACCGTCCTGCGCTGCCTCTGTACCCTTACCGGTTAAAAATGCGAGGAAGTATTTGACAACCCAGCCACCGATCGTTATGTAATATGGGAAAATAATAACCGGAACCAGACTTGCAATGATTCCAAGGAATCCCCATTTCTTATTCAGCTTCTTATAAGCGGTAAGCGGACTCTGCTTGGTCTTCCGACCGATTGATACTTCTGTCACCAAAAGTGTATATCCAAATGTCAGTGCAAGGATCAGGTATATGACCAGGAACAGTCCACCGCCATCCTTTGCTGCAAGATATGGAAAACGCCAGATATTTCCAAGTCCTACTGCGCTTCCCGCGGCCGCAAGGACAAATCCAAGCGAGCCTGAAAAAGTATTACGTTTCTTTTCCATATTTTGTTTACCCCTGTCTGTATATCACAGACTCTTTCTAATTTATTTGTTATCCTCTTAGATTCTATGGAAGCTTCTCCAAATTCTCTCATAGAACAAACACCTTTTTAATATAACATACCAAACAATCTTCTGTCATCTGAAAAATTCTACTTTTTCTACGAACTTACTCATATTGTGCCGCATACGGTCAGATTACCTTTTTGCCGATCCATCTGCCGCTTAGGTACCGCCGGATGAACAGCACGCCACGTACGAACTGATCCATGATCATAGCGACCCAGACACCAAATACACCCATACCCATATATTTGCCGAGCACATAACTGAACACGATACGGCAGATCCACATCGTACAGATGGATACGATCATGCTATACTTAACATCACCGGCTGCACGGAATGTACATGGAAGCGTAAATGCTACCGGCCAGATCGTAGATGCCGCGATACCATGAAGCATCAGGATCTTCTCGGCAGCAGACTGCGCTTCGTAAGATAGTCCATACGCTTTCATGACCAGAGGAAGAACCGCAAATGTAAACAATACCGTAACTATGATACACATATATGCCATGACCAGAACTTTGATCGTATAATATTTTGCCTGCTCGTAATCTCCTGCTCCCACGCATCTTGATACTACTGTGACCATGGCAAGGGAAGCCGCCATACCAGCCATCAACTGGAATCCGGCAATCACATTACCGACTGCATTTGCAGCGATCGCATATGTGCCAAATGTTGAGACAAGGCTGAGCACAAGGATTTTACCAAGCTGGAACATACTGTTTTCCAGTCCGTTTGGAATACCTACCAACAGAATGCTTTTCAACATATGCCAGTTCGCCCGATAATGCAGACTTTTCTTTATATAAATACGTGTACTGTCCTGCTTCGCCTGTGCACTTTTCTTCGGGATCAGCAATATGATCATGATAACCGCTGCTGCCAGTCTGGAAACCAGAGTAGGAATCGCAACGCCTTCCGTTCCGCATTTGCATACATAGATCAAAATGGCATTTCCCACTACATTGATCCCGTTCATGATCAGAGATACCCGCATGGATATATTGGAATTACCGATGGAACGGAAAATAGCCGCACCGGCATTATAAAGTGCCAGAAACGGAATCGATGCATTTACGATCATCATATAAGTATCTGCATGACCATATACGTCTGCTTCGATCTGACCAAACACATGATTTAGGATCAGTCCCTTGCCCGCATACATTAGCGCCATGACTCCGAGCGACAGGATCATCGAAAACCACACAAGCTGGGTAGCTGCCTCTCCCGCCTTTTCTTTATTCTTCTGTCCGAGATATTGTCCGACAGTAACCGCACCCCCGGTCGCAAGTGCCGCAAACAGATTGATGATCAACTGGAAACAACTGTCCACCAGTGATACACCGGATACTGCTGCTTCTCCTACAGAAGATACCATGATCGAATCTGCAAGTCCGACCAACATCGCAAGCATCTGTTCAATGATCAATGGCACATACAGAGCGACCAGATCTTTATTTGAAAATAAATATGTACTTGTATTCCGTTTCCTTCTATGCATAACCATACGCTTCCTGCTTTCATTTTCTATCTGCACTGTAATTTCATTTGCATGTGTATTTCCGTCCTTTCATTTCTGTCTGTCATGTTCTGGACGCAACACACCAATACTGCATTATACTCATCCCAGAATTTACTTGCAAGCCATATCCTTTTCCATCGTGCTCTTTTCTCTTTCATCCGTCTTTTTTATTATTTAAGTACTGCCTTGTTACAAATTTCTACGCCAGATTCTGAAAAATATACTTTTCTGTAGATATCCTGTTACTGTTTTATTTGAAAATTATTACAAAAAAATGTTATGCACTTATTACCGATTGTTAAGATAATTTTGGGTAGCCTGCCTGATTTTTTTATGCTAGTATGGGTTGTATTCATAGAAAAATACGATTACAGCAACAGGAAGGAGAACATATCTATGAAAAGAAAAATTTTACTGATTTTTGCCGCTCTGATCCTGATCCAGACACTCCTGAGTGCCGGATTTACCAGTCAGGCAGCCGGGAAAAAACAATCATCCGGTTTTGTCAAAGAAAAGAACGGAACCCATTATTACTATAAAAATGGGAAGCAGGCGAAAGGCCGGGTAACGATCAACGGGCACACCTACATTTTTAACAGTAAGGGTGTCATGCAGAAAAAAGGCTGGTATACGACCAAAAGGGGAAATACCTATTATCTCCGGAAAAATGGTACAGCCGTGAAGGGCAAACAGACGATCAAAGGTAAGACTTATATTTTTTCCAAAATCGGACGTATGCGAAAAGGCATGTACAAAAGTCCTTATACCGGAAAAAAATATTACCTAAATCCAAAGACAGGTGTATTACTTACCAATTCCTGGTTTACAACAAAAAAAGGAAATAAAATGTACTTCGGTTCCAGCGGTGCTGCCTACACCGGAAAGCATACGATTGGAAAACATACCTATCTGTTCTCAGACAAAGGTGCCATGAAAAAAGGCTTCCAGAAATTAAACGGGCATACCTATTATTTCCGTAAAAAAGGCGGGGCTATGGCAACCGGATTTCTCAGAATAAAAGGGAACATGTATTATTTCAACCAGAATGGTATCATGCAGACCGGTTTTCAGACCTTAAACAATAAAACATTCTACTTCAAAGAAAATGGTTGTATGTTAACCGGCTTCCAGAAAATAAATGGAAATACCTATTATTTTACCAAACGGGGTGTCATGGCAAAAGGATTTAAAAAACTGAATGGCGAAACTTATTACTTCCATGACAATGGAACTATGGCTGTCGGTGTCCAGAAAGTTGGCAGCAGCAATTATTATTTTAAGGCAAACGGAACCATGGCAACCGGTTTTCAGAAGATAAACGGCAAAACCTATTATTACAAAGAAAACGGAACCATGGCATATGGGATGCAGACGATTGGAAAAGACAGATATTATTTTAAATCAGATGGTACATTACTGACCGGCAGAGTTAAGATCGGCAACTGCCTGTATGTCGCAAATGACAAGGGTGTTATCTACAGAACGGTAGATGGAAATAAGAAAATGGTTGCCTTGACCTTCGATGATGGTCCTTCTCCATACACACCACTGGTATTGGACACACTGGAAAAATATAATGCAGTTGCAACCTTCTTTGTTGTTGGAAACCGCTGCTCCACATACAGTTCTTACCTGAAACGGGAATATGCACTCGGCTGCGAGATCGGTACACATACCTATGATCACGCATGGTTAAACAGATTATCCGCAGACGGAGTCAAAGAAGAGATCAAAAAGGGATCAGATGCGATCATCCGTGAGATCGGAGTTGCTCCTACTCTGATGCGTCCGCCTGGTGGCTGCGTCAATGATACTGTACGTGAGAATGTAGGTCTTCCAATGATCATGTGGTCTGTGGATACCAGAGACTGGGAAACCAGAAGCACTCCTACTACGATCACACGAGTTGTGGATGGTGCTTATGACGGAGCGATCATTCTGATACATGACCTTCACCAGTCAACCGCTATTGCCTCACAGACATTCATTCCGAAGCTGATTGAAAATGGTTATCAGCTTGTAACTGTCAGCGAAATGGCTGAGCTTCGTGGTGTAACAATGGAAGCCGGGCAGTCCTATAATTCATTCAGATAATACACAGGAATCTTGTCCTGAAACAGGCTCCCACACATATTTCCGCTTTACAGAATGGGATTTCTTATAATGAAAATCTCCCTGACAACGCAAAAAATAAGATGGAATCTTACTACCCCATTGTAATAAGATTCCATCTTTTTATTATAATCACCATAAAACCCCTGGTAATTTTTTATCTGTTGTATTTCTTATGAGCTGACTATAGCATGCCATTTTTCAAGCGTCAACCCATAATTGTCAGATTTTACAGACATTTTGTTGAATATTCAGAAAATTAATTCAGGCGGTATAAATACAATCCTGCGTACCTATACCGCCTAATAAAATTAAGTACTATTCTATTATTTTTCTATTACTTATTACTTTAAAGGCTTGCCTGTGAGAAGCTCATATGCCTGAAGATATTTGTCAATTGTTTTCTGAACAATCTCGTCAGGAAGCTCCCAGTTGTTATCCGGATTTGCCTTTAACCAGTCACGGGCAAACTGCTTATCAAAGGATGGCTGACCATGACCCGGTTCATATCCTTCCGCAGGCCAGAAACGGGAGCTGTCCGGTGTGAGCATCTCATCACCGAGAACGATATTGCCATTCTCATCCAGACCAAACTCGAACTTGGTATCTGCTATGATGATACCTCTTGATAATGCATATTCTGCACACTTCTTATATAAAGCGATCGTATAGTCACGAAGCTTTGCGCCATATTCTTCGCCCTTGCCAGGAAATCTCTTTTCCAGATATTCAACACTCTGCTCGTATGAGATATTCTCATCATGATCTCCGATCTCTGCCTTTGTGGAAGGTGTGTAGATTGGTTCCGGAAGCTTATCGGATTCTTTTAATCCTTCCGGAAGCTTGATACCACATACTGTACCGTTTTCTTTGTAGCTTGCCCAGCCACTTCCTGTGATATAACCACGAACGATACACTCAACAGGGAGCATTTCCAGTTTCTTGCACATCATACTGTTTCCGTCAAATTTCTCCTGCTGGAAAAATTCAGGCATATCCTTTACGTCAACCGAGATCATATGGTTTGGAAGAATATCTTCTGTCATATCAAACCAGAATTTGGACATCTGTGTCAGGACTGTACCCTTCTTTGTAACGATGTTCTTTAAAATGACATCAAAACAACTGATACGGTCTGTTGCTACCATGATAAGGCTGTCACCATTATCATAAATCTCACGTACTTTACCCTCTTTAATCGGTTTCATTTCCTGCATTTTTGATACCTCGCTATGATTTTATGATTTGTATTTTTTACTCTTACAAACTATCACTATCTACCTTTAATGTCAAATAGGTTATATGATTTATTGTAAACGCTTTTATTTTAAAAATCCATTGATGATCTGCTCTTCCGCTTCTGCCTCTGTCAGCCCAAGCGTCATCAGCTTGACCAGCTGCTCGCCTGCAATCTTTCCGATCGCTGCTTCATGGATCAGGTTTGCATCAATGTTATTTGCCGTCAGCTTCGGACTTGCTGATACGCTTGCGCTATCCATAATGATCGCATCACATTCACTGTGACCCTTACATTCATTATTGCCATTGATCGTGGAGAAAAATTCCTGTCTGGACTGATCTCTTGCAACGGATCTGGATACTACATTTGCACTGCAGCCTTTTCCATTCAAATCCACAACAAAATCAGTCTTTGCATACTGTTTGCCATGTGTCATGATCTTCTCCCTGATCTCTAATGATGCGTTATCCTTCAGATCACCGCCGGTCTTTCTGACAGTCGAATCAATTCCCTTGATCTGAGTCGTCTCCATCTCCATCGAGGCCCCTTCTTCCAAGTGCACGATGGTTTCCGGATTCATGATATTCTCGCCATTTCCATCTCCCTCACCATAGTGTCGTTCGATGTATTTTACTTTTGCATTTTTACCAATATAAAAAGTATGGATGCCGTCATGCTTGGAGGTGTCCACACCACAGTTATGGATACCACATCCGGCTACGATCGTAACATCGCAGTCCTCTCCGATATAGAAATCATTGTATACCATATCCTGCAGACCGCTCTTACTCAAAAGAACCGGAATATGCACACTCTCATTTTTTGTTCCCGGTTTAATGATGATATCGATTCCCGGCTTATCCTCTTTTGTTACAATATCTATATTTGCAGTTGTATTTCTGCTGTCAAGCTGTCCGTTGACACGAATGTTATATGCGCCCTCCGGTACATCATGAAGTCCTGCTACCTGCTGCAATAAACTCTTCTGAATTAAATCCATGTTCTGTTACCTCACAACTTATTTCTGTTTTTCTTCCAGCACCTTGCAAGTGGCTGATTCACCAGTCAGTCTTGGCATGATCACATCTCTGCTTCCGATTGCATCAACATGACCATTTGCGATCACAACGATCTTATCTGCTATATTAAGGATCCGCTCCTGATGGGAAATGATCAGGATCGTTCCGTTGATCTCTTCACGCATCTTTTCAAATACCTTGATCAGACTGTTGAAGCTCCACAGGTCGATGCCTGCCTCCGGCTCATCAAATAATGACAGCTTCGTACCTCTTGCAATGATCATGGCGATCTCAATACGTTTTAACTCACCACCGGAAAGACTTGCATTTACTTCACGGTTCACATAATCTCTTGCACATAAACCAACTTCGGAAAGGATCTCGCAGATCTGTGAAACATTCAGTGTTTTGCCGGATGCTATAGATACCAGATCTTTTACAGTAAGCCCTTTAAAATGAACCGGCTGCTGAAATGCATAGCTGATTCCTTTCTTTGCACGTTCTGTTATATTCAGCTCTGAAATATCTTCTCCATCTAAAAGAATCTGTCCGGTTGTTGGCTTGATAATTCCGGCTATGATCTTCGCAAGTGTTGATTTACCGCCACCGTTAGGTCCGGTAATTGCTACGAAATGTTCGTTTACTGTAAGGTTAATGTCTTTTAATATTGCTTTCTCTTTTCCATCCTCATTTACAATATATGAGATGTTTTTTAACTCTAACATAGTTCCTCCATCGCTGTTTGTATTTTTTAAACACACTGTTTTATAGTATATCCTAAAATCCCCTATATTCCAATATTCTTTTAGTATTTTTTCCGGTTTCCGGTGGAAGTATGCGTGATATTCTTCTGAGGACAAAATAAGTCCATCCGGTTGCGTGTGTGGGGGATGACTGTATTCACCCCCCCACACACAACCGGATGGACTTATTTTTTATAGACGTTTTATATAAATTAAGAATTTCTCTTCTTTGTTAATACGCCTGCGATTATGAATATAACGCCGAATGCTACGGAGATAACGCCCCAGATTACTAAATCAGCATAGGAACCTGCACATATAAGGCCGATCAGACCACCGACTATGTAGAAGCCTGCACTTGTGAATGCACCGCCTGCTCCGGTTGACTTTCTGGTTACAATTCCAACAATTCCTGCAACAAGGAAACAAACTGCAAGTAATACACCTGCAGAGCCTCCGGATTCCCCGTTTTCTTCCAGTGCATTTGATAATCCTGCCGCACAGGACTGAAATGTTACTAAGACTGATAACACGATCGTTATGATCCCTGCTACGAGTCTGAATGTTGATAAAGGTTGCTTTGTCTTTTCCATAATAAATTCTCTCCTCTTTCTGCTGTTATAAGTGTTCTTGCTATTATATTAAAATCCCCCTGTATCAGTCATCATTCAGGGTATTTTGATATAATTACAACCACTGCATATTCTATCTTATAAAATTTTCAGAAAGAGCTGGTGTGCTGACAGCACACTATCGGAATATATCCTCTACTATAACGAATACAAACATCACTAAAAAAAACCATGCCAGCGTATATAAAAACAATCCAACCAGCTTCCATATCTTCTTCGGTGAGCGCACAAGCGGGAAATAATTCCAAACGTCCAGATAATTATTCCAAAAAAACGGAGTAATAATAAACATCATAAAATACACAAAGCGATTTACATATAACCAAGTTCCGGAGAGCGGTTCTCCATGATCTTTTACTTCTACTGTCAGACAGAAATACATCCAAAATATATAATAAATGGCTGCAACAACCATATTCAGGATTTTTCCTTCCCGAAATCCCGGTGGCAGGAAACGAGTCCATGCCGGGCGGGATTTATCATTCAATGATACTTTATCTGTAGCTTCATCTAAAATCATGCTCTGTTGCATCGCATCGAGCATTTCCTCTGCTGTCTGATATCGTTTCTCCGGATCGATCTGGGTTGCTTTCCGGATGATCTGTGACACTTCCTGATGATCTGCGTAAATTCCATCCCGGATCAATTTTCCACACAACATATAATTTAATAACACGCCAAGTCCGTAGATATCTGTCCGCGCATCTGACTGCGAAAAACCGTATTGCTCCGGAGCTGCAAATCCTCTTGTACCGATCAACTCGGTATCCCGATTCCTTTCTGCGTCAAAAACTCTTGCAGTATTGAAATCGATCAGATATACAGATACAATACCATGTCCCTTTTTGAAATCCCCCTGAAGCATTATATTTGTCGGCTTGATATCCCGGTGTACGATCGGCGGTATATGTCTGTGCAGTTTTTCCAATGTCCGGCAAAGATATTCGATCACTCTTCCGGCAGCATCCAAATCCAGACATCCAAACTGTTCAATATATGTTTCCAGCGTGATCCCCTGTATGTATTCTTCGATCAGATATAACGTACCATCCTCTTCCATACATTCATAAATCTGCGGAACGTAAGGGAGTTTTGATTGTTGTAGCCAATCATATATAGATTTATCATATTGCGTCAGCACTTTTTCTACATAAATCTGTCCGGTCTCTATATGCCGCACCAGAGAAATTCCCTTTTTATGCTCTACTTCTTCCAGTCTGCGATAAAAGGACAGACGACTTTGTATTTCTAAATTCATATCATTTTCCTATTGTTTATCTTGAAATTGCTTTATCGACAAGTATAATAAATATTATATGGTACTGATAAAAATTATCAAGGGAAAGAATGCAGGATTAATCATGAAAACGACCAGAACAACAGATCTGCTGAATGAATTATCAACCGATGATTCAAATATACATTTTAAATCATATATAACATCTCATGCAGATGATATGTCCTGTGACAATCTGCAGGATTATTTTAATCTTTACTTTAAAGATCACCCGGAGTTTCTGACCGCCGATGTCATAAAACGAAGCAATCTGGACCGCGGCTATGCTTATCAGATCTTAAACGGCAGGAAACCACATCCCGGAAAATACAAGCTGGTTCTTCTGGCATTATGCGCCGGAATGAATTTGAAAGAGATCCAACGTGCACTTACAATCTCCGGAAATGCCGTGTTGTATCCCAAATTTCCACAGGATGCTGCCCTGATCGTATGTATCAATCAGAACTGTACTTCTGCATTTGAAGTGATGAATTTCTTTGCGGAAAATAATCTGGATTTCCCTGAATAAACGGAGGTATATCAAATGGATACTTTTAGAAACATGAGAAACGACAAACTGGCGAAAGCCATGATAAACAAGCTGGCTGCCAGAAATATGGAAGGCTTCTATGTCCAGACAAAGGAAGAAGCTAAGGAGCTTGCACTGAGTCTGATCCCGGAAGGAAGCTCTGTCGGCTGGGGCGGTTCCATGACCGTAAAAGCAACCGAACTTTTAGATGCTCTTATCGAGGGAAACTACAAAGAGCTGAACCGTGATGCAGCAAAAACACCGGAGGAAAAAGACCGGATCTCCAAAGAATGTTTCTTCGCTGACTACTTCTTAACAAGCTGTAATGCAATCACCGAAGACGGCATTATGGTAAATATCGATGGCAATGGAAATCGTGTGGCTGCCATCGTCTATGGTCCTTCCCATGTTATCGTGATCACAGGAATGAACAAGGTAGTACGGACAGAAGAAGATGCTTTAAGCCGTGCAAGAAATGAAGCAGCTCCGATCAATGCACAGCGCTTCGGACTTTCAACCCCTTGCAGTACAACCGGCGAATGCGCAAACTGTCTGTCACCGGAAACAGTCTGCTGCCAGTTCTTAACCACCCGCTATTCCAAGCACAAAGGACGTATCAAGGTCATCCTTGTAAATGAAGATCTGGGATTTTAGAAAACAGACAAATTTCAGGGGCTGTTTATTATTATTGCGCAAGACACTTTCGTTCTATCCTCAACGCAACGGTACATAAGGTTGCAAAATACGCAACCTAAGTACCGGCGCTCGGACAGGCTTGCTACATTATAATAAACAGCCCCTAAAATTTGTCCGTTATCCTTCTATCGAGATAATCTTCTTTTCTTCTACTTCCGGTTGGTCGTCGAATTTTGGTACATAGACATACAGAACACCATTTGCAAATCTTGCTTTAATATCTTGTTCACTGACTTTGTCGCCGACATAGAAGCTTCTCTTATAATGACCGGAATACCGTTCCTTTTTGATATAGCTTCCTTCCCTGTCTTCACGATCCTGTCCAGTATAGCTGGCAAGAATTGTCAGGTAACCACCTTTTAATTCTGCCTTGATGCTTTCCTTTGGAAATCCCGGCAGATCCATCTCTATCTCATATCCGTCCTTTGTTTCGAATATATCAGTTGCCATTGTAGTCATGGTACGAAGTCCGGAATGGCTGCCCCAGAAGGAATCATCAAAGAAGCCATTCATCATCTCAAAATTATCTGAAAAAATACTTGGTCTATCCATCCTAATTACCCCATTTCTATCTATATTTCTGATTCTCTTTCATCAGTTATATATTACTGTCATTTTCCTGCATTTTATTAGACTCACACAACTTTCTCTATTATATGCAGTTACTTCACACCATTATTTATAGCACGTTTTATTAGCACTGTAAACAGTCGAGTGCTAATTCAAATATTATCTTTTTGTAAACTTCTCCTCCAGTACCCGGATACCATGATAGAACATCTCATTAATCGGAGTGGGCACGCCAAGCTCTTTTCCCATCTTTATGACATTACCTGCAAACATCTCTACCTCGGTCAGCTTCTCCGCTTCCAGATCCTGCAGGGTTGATGGTTTGTTCTCGGGTGGAATTGTCTTTACTGTAACATCCTGCTCCGCTATTTCTTTTTCACCTATATCGATTTCCTTCTTCTGCGCGATCGCAGCCACTTCCCGCATGGCATTGTCACGGATCCAATTCGCACTGTCGCTGATACGGAAAAATCCAAATGGGATACCGAGCAACGCACAAGTCATATTTTCCCCAATATTGCACATGTATTTAAACCAGAGTCCCTTTAACATATCCGGATCGATCTCATATGGAATATCGGCATGATCAAATACTTCTTTTATAGCAAGTACACGATCTGACAGAACATCATTTTTATTCTCTCCGAAGTGGATCTTGCCCCAGTACGGATCAAAGTCTGCTTTTCCGTCTTTCATAACAATGGACATTCTCATATATGCATACAATACATGTTCTTCGCCAAATGCCTGAATCAACTGTTCCTCACTGTCTACACCATTTAACAAAGACAGGATCAATGTATGTTCGCCTACCTGATGGCGGATATCTTCTATTGCCTGTGCAAATCCATAGCCCTTTACACCGATCAGTATCAGATCCGCCGGCTCACCCTGTTCTTCGGGTGTCACGATCGGGAATCTGTAGTTGACGCCATTGATCGTAACTCCTTTACTTTCCAGACGTTTTTTACGTTCACCACCTGCAATAATATAAAAATCATCTCCAAATGCTTCATATAATCTTGGCGCAAAAAATACACCCATCGCGCCAAGTCCAATCAATACAATTCTTTTGATCTTCATATTTCTTATTCCTCTTTTCCACTATATTGATTCTTTGTTTAACATTCTATCCTGTTTTGGTGTGATTCCACGCCATCTTTTATATGTTCTTATAAAATGACTACAGTCAAACTGTCCTCCTCACAAAACAGTCATACATTTTCTGCAAATATGCCTGGGGGATATTTAATGTATGAATGTTGAACTTGATAACTGCATACCAGACGTTTTCTGTTCTCAATCGATGCCCCGATTGAGGGTGTTTACCTTTTCGCAGTCTTCTTCCAATAATCTGCGAAATGATCTTGCGGCTGTATTCAGCGGATGCTGGCTGTCATATATCATGCAGATATGCCGGTCAGGAATTTTCTCCTTTAGGACTGCCTGTATTACCTCTCCGCGTTCGAGCGCCTCACCTGCCATGGATTCCGGTATAAATGCCAGTCCCAGCTCACAACGGACAAGCGGCAGGATCTGATCTGTTGTCGCAGCCTCCGTATCCGGTGCAAATTCTATCCCGTACGATAAAAACAGCCGCTCATAAAACCGAAATGTCATCGTTTCTCTTCCAAGACTGATCAACGGATAATTCTTTAATTCTTTTAAAGACAACGTCTTTCCCTGCAGCTCTTTAAAGGATTGTCCACCGATCAGGATCTCCCGAAACGATCTCAACATTCTGGTTTCAAGGGGCGAGTCTGCTTCCACCGGTGTCGACACAACAGCAAAATCAATCTTACCGCTCTTTACTGCATCTACTGCCTCCGGCGTGGAATGATTATAGATTCTCAGTCGAATTCCCGGATATGCAGTATGAAATGACCTTAATTTATCAAACAAATATATATTTAACGCTGTCTCGCTGGCTCCGATCGATATACTTCCATGTACCATGCCCGAATAGTCCGCCAGTTCTTCCTCTGCCGTTAATAACTGATGCATAGCTGCCGACACATACATATATAGTTTTTCTCCCTCAGGTGTAAGCTGAACGCCCCGGTTGGTTCTTACAAATAAGGTACTGTGCATCTGCTGTTCCAGACAGTTCATCGCTCTTGTAACATTTGGCTGGCTGTTTTCCAGAACCTTCGCAGCCTTTGTAAAATTATGATATTTGGCCACATAATAGAATATTTTATAATATTCAAAGTTAATATTCATCTGTCTTCTCCGTTTCTTTTATCATATCAAATGATTATGTCTATCATATCAATTATATCTTTTACTTATCATCCTGCCAATAGTATAATTATGCAGAACAGAAAAAGAAAGGAAGTCGGTTAAGCATGAACGAAACTACAATTTTCCCACGAGAAAAAAGAGCAGATTTCTTATTTGAAAAAATCCTGAATGATCCATGGGCATGTGAGAAATTACAGGAAACATTTGCAAATTACCTGTGTTATAACGAGGATGCTTACGATGCACCACTTCCGGCAGAAGAATTTGCACAAGCACTATTCAATTCCTATCATAACCGGGATCTGTCTGCATTTCTTATGGCGATCTGCAACAATACCCTGTTTGATCTTCTGCGTAATTCCTTTCTGATCCCATATCGATTCAACGCAGATGGCAAAACAAATCCTGTCATTATGACAGATGATAATGGTCAGTTGCTTCCTGAATACGAAACTTCAATCTGGGAAAAAGAATATCGTCATTTTCATAAGATCTATCAGACACTTGGAAACAACAAAAATATCTATCTCGCCCGCGCATACAGATACAGTCACGATTATGCCGCAAATGACATGAAACCGGAACAGAAGATTCTGGAAAAAAGTGACGGTGTACTGTTGATCCGCGAGCTTCCCGATACTGTAAAGCAAAAGGAGACAGAGGCAGAAGCATATTCTGCTGTATGGAATCTTATGATCGCACTGGAAAAGGAGCTTCCTATGTCCTACATTTTCTACGGGCAGGATTCTCTGGTGAAAAATAATTCCCGATATGATGAAATCGGCATATTCCTTCCAAATTCATTATTCCTGACGAATCTGGAACATCATATTGAAAAAGCGGAGGAGATCATCTATGCCAAAGAACAGTAATTATACAGATATCATGGAAAAAAACCATATGGAAATTCCATGGCATGATTATGTAAAAAACGATAGCAATGTCCTGATCGCCAAGGCGGGGCTGATAGAAAAAGCCTCTGTTATTGGAAGGGTCGGGTTAATTATGCTCTCCTGTGGAACAGGTGCCTGGCGTGTTCGTACTTCCATGAACCGTCTGTCCAAAGAACTGGGCGTAACCTGCACCGTTGATGTCGGATTGATGTCCATTGAATTCAACTGTTTTGATGGAACCGACTGCGTTTCACAGTCTCTGAGCATTGCGAATACCGGTGTAAACACCTCGAAGCTCTATCGGATGGAACAATTCGTTGACAATTTCCCAAAAGAAGAAGCCCATCTGACGGGCGAAGAGATTCACCGGCGTCTTGATCAGATTGAGAAGATCCATACACTTTATTCACCTGCAAAACTGGGTCTGGCTTCAGCCCTCGCCTGCTGTGCATTTACCTTCCTATTAGGCGGCGGTCCTGTTGAAATGATCCTTGCTTTTATTGCAGCCGGTGTTGGAAATGTCATCCGTACCAAAATGATCAAGCACCATTTTACCCTTTTCTTTAACATAGCAGTATCCATATCAGCCGCATGCATGACATATGCCATCTGCTTTCACCTTGCAGAAATCTTCTTCCACGTATCTGCACTCCATGAAGCTGGCTATATCTGCTCAATGCTGTTTATCATTCCCGGATTTCCATTCATAACAAGCGGCATTGACCTGGCTAAACTGGATCTTCGGTCCGGGCTTGAACGTCTGAGCTACTCTGTCATCATAGTTTTAGTAGCCACTATGTTCGCCTGGATCATGGCATTGCTGTTACATTTTCATCCTCAGGATTTCTCCGCTTTGAATCTGGCTGTAGGTACAAAGCTTATCCTGCGGATCATTACAAGCTTCTGCGGAGTCTTCGGTTTCTCCATTATGTTTAACAGCTCGATTCCGATGGCTGCAACTGCTGCCTGTATCGGAGCAGTTGCAAATACTCTCCGGCTGGAGCTTGTCGATTACACAAGCACGCCTCCGGCTGCTGCCGCATTCGCAGGCGCATTAACCGCAGGTATTCTTGCCTCCATTATAAAAAGGAATAACGGATATCCAAGAATCTCTCTGACCGTTCCGTCCATCGTTATCATGGTTCCGGGACTTTACCTTTATCGTGCTTTCTATAATCTTGGTATCATGTCCCTAACAGAGGCTGTTTTATGGTTTTCATCTGCGATCATGATCATTGTTACCCTGCCCCTCGGTCTGATATTTGCAAGGATCCTGACAGATCGTACTTTCCGGTACTGCTCCTGATTCATGTATCGGGCGCAAGTCCTTATTTATCTTTTATGTTGAAAAATTATCATTGAATTATGTCGTATTCTGGCATATAATATTTCCAGATATTTATATATTCAGGGAGCTGACAAATTAGCCGGCTGAGAGGAGAATGAAGTTCTCGACCTGTGAACCTGATTTAGGTAATGCTAACGTAGGGATGTGTATTAGAGGTGCCCTGCGGCATCTTTTTTATTGCTCTGTGGCAGATCGGGAGCACCACTTTCTACCACGTAAAATAACATTGGTTGTAGTAGGAGGATAATATGGAAAATTACACAACACAAATGGACGCAGCCAGAAAAGGGATCATCACTCCGCAGATGAAGATCGTAGCGGAAAAAGAACATATGGCTGTCGAGGCGCTCAGGGATTTAGTTGCAAAGGGACAGGTTGCCATCTGTGCTAATAAGAAACACACCTGTCTGAATCCTGAAGGTGTCGGCAGTATGCTGCGTACCAAAATTAACGTAAACCTTGGAGTATCCAGAGACTGCAAGGACTATAACATTGAGATGGAAAAAGTAATGAGTGCAGTTAATATGGGCGCTGAGGCGATCATGGATCTGTCCAGTCATGGAAATACACAGCCATTCCGTCAGAAGCTGACAAGCGAATGTCCTGCCATGATCGGTACGGTTCCGATCTATGACAGTGTCATCCACTATCAGCGTGATCTTGCAGAGCTGACAGCAAAGGATTTCATCGATGTTGTCCGTCTTCATGCAGAAGATGGTGTTGACTTTGTAACCTTGCACTGTGGAATCACAAGAAAAACGATTGATCAGATCAAAAAACATAAACGTAAAATGAACATCGTAAGCCGGGGCGGAAGCCTTGTATTTGCATGGATGAGTATGACCGGTCAGGAAAACCCGTTCTATGAATATTTCGATGAGATCTTAGATATCTGCGAGGAATATGATGTTACGATCTCCCTCGGAGATGCATGTCGTCCGGGCTGTCTGGCAGATGCGACTGACGTATGCCAGATTGAAGAACTGGTACGTCTGGGCGAGCTAACAAAGCGTGCCTGGGCACACAATGTACAGGTTATGGTGGAAGGTCCCGGTCATGTACCACTTAACCAGATCGCTGCAAATATGGAAGTTCAGAAGACCTTATGCATGGGCGCACCATTCTATGTTCTCGGGCCTCTGGTTACAGATATTGCTCCCGGTTACGATCATATCACCAGCGCGATCGGTGGTGCTGTTGCTGCCATGAACGGAGCTGCTTTCTTATGCTACGTTACCCCAGCCGAGCATCTTGCACTTCCAAATGTAGATGATGTAAAACAGGGTATCATCGCATCGAAGATCGCTGCTCATGCAGCCGACATTGCAAAGGGTATTCCGGGTGCCAGAGATATCGATGATAAGATGGCGGATGCCAGACGTGTCCTTGACTGGGATGCACAGTATGCCTGCGCACTTGATCCTGCTACAGCCAAAGCGATCCGCGACAGTCGTATGCCGGAGGATGACCACTCCGACACCTGTAGTATGTGCGGCAAGTTCTGTGCTGTCCGCAGTATGAACAAGGCTCTCGCCGATGAGTACATCGACATTCTGTAGTACGAATGCATAATATAATGGGCGGTTCTCTGCCACTGACTATCTATAATTGACTCGCTATGATTTCTATTTGATGCACATGCCTGATTCGTAAATACTCCTGTGCCAACTCGCCTTCGGCTCAGACAGGCACCCGTATTTACTGGCAATGTGCATCGCATGACGAAATCTTTGCTAATGTCAATATATAGTTCGTCAGTGACAGAAAACCGCCCATTTTATTTGCTGTCGTATTGCAGAATGTAAAACATGCAGTTCTTAATATAATCAGAATGTTTTCCAACATCTTTCTTTCATAAAATCTGCAATAACAAAGATATTTTCACCTTCAGCTAAAAAGCCTCTCCCATGTTTGCATTTCTCCAATATATGCATTCATCTTTTCTTGTCATACAATGGATGGTCGCCGCGATCAACCACAACCTCGTATCCGATTCCCTGCATTCTCCGCATCATACAACCACAACACTCCGAGGCTTCTTCCCCAGTGCAGATCTTATTGTCATATAACAGATATTTTTTCCTGACACCGACCGGGGACAGATTCGGCATCACAACATTTGCCCCGGCAAGAATCCCCTTCTCCCTGCCAAGCGGATGGATCGTGCCAAGTGCTGTTGTCGCAGGAAGCAGAACTGTCGGATGAATCAGCCGGATAATTGACAGCAGACGTAAGGTCATCTCAAGTGTTCCGGCAGGCTCTTTTCCAAATGGTGTGTCTGCCTGCGGGATAAATGGCCCGATTCCACACATTTCCGGTTCCAGTTCTTTGATCAGGCAGAAATCCTCATATAACGTATCGACCGTCTGATATGGTGAACCGACCATAAAGCCGCACCCGGTTTGATAACCGATCTCTTTCAGGTCATGCAGGCACCGGATCCGGTTGTCAAATGACATTTCTTTCGGATGAAGCTTCTCATAATGTGCCTTATCCGCAGTCTCGTGACGAAGCAGATAACGTTCCGCCCCGGCAGCAAAATACCGCTCATAGGCTTCTCTGCTTTTCTCTCCGATTGACAATGTGATCGCACAGTCCGGATGCTGATGTTTGATCTCTGATACTATCTCACAGATTAGGTCATCTGTATAAAACGGATCTTCGCCTCCCTGTAACACAAACGTCCGGAAACCGAGCCGGTATCCACTCTGACAACAGTCAAGGATCTGATCTTTGGTCAGCCGGTACCGGTCAACATAACAGTTATCTCTTCTTATCCCACAATAAATACAGTTATTTTTACAATAGTTTGTGAACTCGATCAGTCCACGCATATAGACTTTATTTCCGTATACCTTCTGTGCTTCCGTTCCGGCACATACCATCAATTCTTCAATCATTTCCTGATCGTCTGTTTCCAGCAGAAGCTGAAGCTGTTCCTTTGTAATATTCTGTTTATCGCGAATCTCTGTTATCAGTGTATGCATAAACGGTTTCCATCCTGTTTTTATTTACAAATAGTTTATCACATTTTACTCTTATACAACATCCACTTTTCCGGATTGCATACAAACGATGCAAAAAAAGTTCAAAGATATTGCATTTCTGTGTCGGTTTTTATACAAAAATGATGCATTTCGAATATATGCTAGATTCATCAAATAAATGAACAACCGCTCATGCCCGGGCAGCGAGTTTCGACAACAGACCATATGTCTGTAGATAAACAATGAGATAAATACTTACATGAAACCGGAGGAACTTGAGGACATGACAACTCTTACAATCAAAACAAATGCACTGGATAACAATATACGGATCATCAAACGTCTGGCAAATGGCGCAAAGGTCATAGCAGTATTAAAGGGGAACGCTTATGGGCTTGGGCTTACAAAATTTGCATCGTTCTTACAATCAAAGGGTATTGATAACTATGGTGTAACCGAACTGTCAGATGCTGTCACCTTACGCAGAAACGGCATCAAGGGAAATATCCTGCTGATGACGCCTTTATATAACTCAGAAGATATCACGACTGCGATTGATCACGATATCACGCTCAGCATCACCAGTACCGACTGTGCGCATGTGATCGATGAAACAGCCGCCTACATGAACCATCCGACAGTCCATGCACATCTCTGCATTGACACCGGATTTGGTAGATACGGCTTCTTATGTTCCGAAGAAAAACAGATTGCCGATACCGTACAGTCGCTAAGACATGTGCGGATCACCGGTATCTTCTCTCATTTCCATGCAGCTGCATGCAGAAATGAATACTATGTGAAGAAACAGTTTCAGGATTTCACTCACCTCTGTGACACACTCCAGAAAGACGGTATTCCGGTAGGCATCCGTCATATCTCATCTTCAACCTCGATGATAAAATATCCATCCATGAATTTAGATGCCATCCGCATCGGCTCTGCCTTTCTTGGCAGACTTGCGGTTCCAAATGATTATGGTTTTCATGAGGTCTGCAATCTGTCTGCCTGTGTGGACGATATCTATGAGCTGCCGGTCGGTCACAACATCGGCTATGGTCACAGCTTTAAACTGTCACACAATACAAAAACAGCCGTTATCTCCGTCGGATATTATCATGGACTTGGGATAGAACGCCACACCGATTTCCGGACAAATTTCTTCTCTCCGATCCGTATTTATTATAAATTAAAAGGCACTTTCCATAAAAAATCACCGGCTGCCAGCTTTAAAGACTGCCGGCTTCCGGTGTTAGGTCAGATCAGTATGAACTCCGTGATCGTGGATACAACCGGATGTAATATCTCGGTAGGCGATATGGTTACATTTCCGATCAACCCGATTTTCGTCAACAGCGCTGTTCCGCGGGTATATATGTAACCTGTCTCGTGTTGTCTGAACTACTGTTGTGTATATGTATCCTGCCTCATGTTGTCTGAACTACTGTTGTGTATATGTATCCTGCCTCATGTTGTCCGGGATACTGCCGGTACACTTTGTACTATCGTTTGCTTTTTTTCGTTATGAGATGCAAATTGTCAGCGAATGCGGGTGCCTGTTTGAGCCTGAAAGGCGAGTTGGTACAGGAGCATGAGCGAATCAGACATTTGCAACGAATAGAAAAAAACAAGACATACAAAGTATACCGGCAGTATCCCGGACAACATGAGGCCGAACACATACACATCCGTAAAATAGCAGTATCCCGGGCAACATGAGACAGCCAAATTTTATATCACATGGATGCGACAGGTGTTACTATCATATACCTTGCATCCCCGGTCAGCGGATCACGGCGTTTGTAATCGAATAATATATAGCATACTTCAGACAGACGATTTCCCGTCTCTCTGTTGTAATAAATCTTTTCTATGTGTGTCATTCTGGACATAGATTTCCAGTCACAGCCATGATAGTCTTCTTCCCGAAGGTATCTGTGGTCGTTGGCCTCACGGATGTAGAAGTCCCGGAACAAATCTCTCACACCCTCCTGTTCCGGGGCGAAATCCGGTCGGGTCTTCATATTCTCACGAAGATATAAATCAAATACCAGCATTTGCCGAATCAATTCTGTCTTCTTAGGGAAGTGTTCTTCTGCAAAATGAAGCAGTACATGATACCGGTAGATTCTCGCCGGTGTCTGGATAAAATATCCCTTTTTGTCATAATAAGAAGCAAGGCTCGCATAAAAATCAAACGGCGAATCAAATTCTTCCACCAGGAATGGCAGCGTGTTCTCAAACTGACAGCTGTTATAATAAATCTCTACCATTTCTTCGATCTGCTTTAACCGCAGGATCTCATCATAAGATATCCACTTTGTAAATAATACTTCATACGGCGGACAGCTTGTATACTGTAAACCATATCGTTCTGCATTATCATGCATCTTCGAACCCTTTAGCACCTTTAAAAAACCTAGCTGAAGCTGCTCCGGCTTCATCGCATATACGTCATTAAAAGAATGTGCAAATGATTCATAATCCTCATACGGAAGCCCCGCGATCAGATCCAGATGCACATGCACATTATGTCCCTGATGGATCCGGGCAACGATCTTTGCAAGCTTATCAACATCCATTACACGATTGATCTCCTCTATCGTCTGCAGATTTGTCGACTGCACTCCGATCTCCATCTGTATCGCACCTGGCCGCAGACTGTTGACCAACTCCAATTCTTCCTCATTTAAAATATCTGCAGCAATCTCAAAATGAAAATTCGTGATTCCATTGTCATGTTCTTTGATATACCTCCAGATCGCCATCGCATGTTCATGGGAACAGTTAAATGTCCGGTCTACAAACTTCACCTGTTTTACTTGATGATCCAGGAAAAACTGCAGCTCCTTCTTCACCAGATCAAGATTGCGGAACCGAACCCGTTTGTCAATCGATGACAGACAATAACTGCACCGGAACGGACAGCCTCTGCTGCTCTCATAATAAATGATCTTATTTTTAAAAGTGTCCAAGTCATAATACAGAAAGGGAAGCTCCGACAGATCGGTAAGTCCTCTTGGCTTCGTACAAAGAATATCTTTTCCTTCCCGAAGCACCAGGCCGTCAATATCCCGAAAACCCCCGGTATCACGGAAATTTTCAATACCACAGGAATTCCCAGTATTACAGGCGTTCCCGATATCATAGGACTTCCCAGTATTATGAATATTTCCAATATCAAGATATCTTCTCAGCACATCATAAAAGGTTGCCTCTCCTTCTCCAACCATAACTCCTGTAAGCTCCGGCATCTCCGCAAGAAGCTGATCGGCATCGTAGGTTACTTCCGGTCCGCCAACCCAGATATCTGTATCCGGAAGGAGCTTCTTTAATTCTGTAATGAGCTCACGGATCATCTCGATATTCCATATATAACAGGAAAATCCAATCGCATCCGGCCTTCTCTTATAGATATCCGCAAGAATCTCTCCTTTTTGATTGTTGATCGTATATTCTGCAATCTCAATATATTCTGCAAGAGACGGCTGTTTCTTTACCGAATAAGAATACAGGGAATAAATCCCTGGATTCGAATGAATATATTTTGTATTTAATGCTGCCAGTAAAAACTTCAAGGAATTCACAACCTCCTACTATATGATTTTCTGTATCTTTGCAGGCTTATTCATAATAATCTCTTTTTCATGTTTCTGATATATGAAATTATTTATCCATTTCAAGGATTATACCACAGATAAGATTTATTAAGCTACAAAATCCGGTATTTGCCTTTACTTTAGGAAACGCGGATGATAGACTGAGTCTGTAGACAAAATTTTATTATAGGAGGGTATCTATGAACAAAAAAATGAAACACGTACTTTTGGCATTGTGTGTCTGCATCTTTGGTCTGATGATGACCGGCTGCGGTTCTGCTATTAACACAACCGTAAAACTCACCTCTGCCACCAAAGCAACCTGTACGATTGAACAGGGTTATGATGATGAAATGTTGGATGGACTTGCCAGCATGTCTGAAATGACCAAAAAAGAACTCATTAATGAACTTAAGGGATCCGGTGCCAAATATTCAAAAAAGAAGATCGATGGTGTTACCTACCATATGTTCTCCATGACCGTAAAAAACAAGAAACTCAGTGATATCGAAGATTTACTTTCATCTGCAGGTTACACAAATGTATGTCTGACAAAGAATTTCTTCTATGCTACACTTGATCCTTCTACAGCAGGCAGTAATCTTACAATTGCAAAACTTGCCGACGCTGCACAGCTTCAGAAAAACGATCTTACTGACAGCCTGTCATTCTACATGAATGTAAAGGTTTCATTTAAGAATAAGGTTAAGACCACAAACGGTAAGCTTTCAAACAAATCAAAGACCGTTTCATGGACTATCAGGGATGCCAGCAAGAAGAAAAACTTCTACGCATCTACCAGTAAGGTTACAAAAACAGCAAAGACAACAGCCGTTAAGAACAACAAGTCCTACAAAGCCGGCAAGAAGATCACAGTATCCAACAGCAAGAGCCTTGTAAAGATGAAACTGGACGGCAAGGTAGTTAAGAAGAACACAGTCGTTAAGAAAAAGGGAACACATACCCTAACCATCTGGTCAAAGAACGGCAAGGTTCAGAACGTAACCTTTACAATTAAATAAGACGATTTATCACATAAAAAACATCCATACCTTTATTTACAGCATTTATCTGTATTATAAAATATGGATGTTTTAATTTTATAATTTTATCTTTTTATCATAGACAAGAATCCATCTGCTCTGTATTGTTATAAAGCAGATGGATTCTGTACTATAATCATATTCTTAATGTTTTCTATTTCATCCAGACGTCAATATCAACGGATCCTGAGATTCCCGGCACACTTCCCTCACTGGTATACTGCCAGCCGGTAAACAGATATGGAAAATCGGGTACATTGGAATATTGTGCCAGCCAGAGCTGATAATCACCCAATCGATCCATATCCAGATTCTGCGCATACCAGTTTCTATTTGCATAGATCATCGGTGTATATCCGGCATCTTTTATCGTCTCACAAAAACCAACAATGGCATCGGTACGCTCTTCATTTGAAATATCATTTGCGCGGGCACCTTCTGCTTCCATCTTCTCCGTATCAATTACAACCGGATAACTGATCTTATAACCTGCGATATTCTGAAGTACATACTGTGCTTCTTCTACTCCTTCATCATAACTTACTGCCTGTGTATAGAAATATACCCCAACCGGCATTTCTGCTTCCAGAGCTGTTTCTATATTCGTCACATAGCCGTCATCCAGTGCCAGACCACCCTGTGTATATCCACGATATCCCAAACGGATCATTGCAAACTGGATACCGGCTTCTTTTACCTGATCCCAGTCGATTGATCCCTGATGACTGGATACATCGATTCCAAGCTTTGCATGCTTGATTTTATCATCCGAATAACTCATATACCCATCATCATCCAGTTGAAACCGTTCCAGATCATAATTATGTCTGGCTACCTTACTACTGATCTTATAAAGCTGTGCAGTTTCTTTCTCATCTCCTACGATAATGTAACTCTTCTTGATATAATTCCAGTAATTATCATAGATCAGATTTGCCAGTTCTCCTGGTGTCAGTTCTAGACCATGTTCCATTTCCGTGTACAAGGCAGGTGTCGATCTGGTTGTCTTATTATAATCAATACCAATACAGATTCCTGCAATGATTCCAATTACAATTCCTGCGCCGATGCACACTGCATATTTCATTCTTTTTGCTAATTGTTTTCTTCTGTCTGCTTCTCTCATGTCAATCACAAGCCGTTTATATTGCAATTCGTTCCGTACCTAACCGAAGCTGTATGATCTTATCATATTTTCGTCTGATCGCATGACGATATTTTCTTGCTATATCAGAAGAAAACATCTCCGTGATATCCTCCTGATTCAGGATTGCCCTGTCATACAGTACTCTGTACTTAATATTCCAGTCATACATCAGGCTGGTACAGTTATCGATACTTACTTTTATAAACGAACCTTTCTTCTTTCCTGTTAATACTTTCAGATTTGCCCGTTTTCTGCCAACGGAGTTCTTGACATCAAACAGTACCTCAGCACCCGGAAACCGCTCCCATATCGCATTCAGAAACGCCTGCAGCTTCTTATCCGTAAAATACTTCGTTACATCACAGCATACAAATAAGATTGCTTCACCCGGTTTCTTCTTCACACTGTCAAGCCATGAAAAATCAAGGATTGATTTGCCGATATTCTGCTCCCGGTCCCTGCTCTCCACCATCTTGCGCCGCAGTTCCATGGTCTCAGGCATATCTACATTGTACCATCGGATCCTGCCATTATCCATGCGGGAAAACATGGTATCTAACTCAGCTCCAACATTTACAATAACGCCATCTGCATACCTCATAATAAACTGTTTTACCCGTTTGTCAATCTCTACGATCCGTCCAATCTTAACAAGGCGATCATATTCCTGATACATCGCATTGAAATCCTTATGTGACACATTTAATTTGGCTGCAATCTTAATCGACTCATCATCCTGAAACAGCTTCGGATATCGTTCCGCTACCATTGACCGTGCCCATACTGCACGCTTGATCTCAGGATTTACAAGCTTTGCTTCATCCTTGATACTGTCGCTGATACGATTGATGATCATACGGCATTCCGGCACATGCTGATGCTCAATATAATCATGAGGCATTCCAAAATATTCAAAATAGTGAATCCGGATCTGCTCTTTCTTAAGCTTATCATATAATAATCTTGCATAGCTGTTCAGCAGATCATTTTCTACTGTGAATATGGCGATCTCATCACAGATATCAGTCAGATCCGCATAGATCGGGCAGGTATATTCATTCTGATGATACAGATCCTGAATCCAGTACCTGCTAAGAAATTCCTTAATGCCCAGCCGGTAATAATACTTCCGTACCTCTTTCTTGCGATCAAGCATATGATTGGCGAGATTTCCATCCATAAATTCTGTATCTAATGAAGGTGATAACAACACCAGCTTATCCGGTCTGCGAACACCTTCCTTCCATGCCAGAACTGCCAGTGATAACGCCAGTCCACCGCCTGTGGAATCTCCAACAACAACCAGACGGTCGATTGTCTCCTGCCTGGTCAGATGTCTGTATGTCCCGATCAGCATATCAAAAGTATCCTGTGCATTATGCTCTGGCGCCAGCGGATAGATCGGAACAGCCGCACCATATCCATTTTCCTCGACCACAGTCGCAACAAATTCCCACTGGTTTTTGTTGATTTCCATACAATGACCGCCGCCATGGATATAAAAGAAGAAATTCTTTACCTCTTTCTTCTTTGGTTTCACATAATAGCATAATCCATTCTCTGACTCTGCCTTTGTAATATGAAATGCATCCTGCATCCACTTTGGAGGCGTGCTGCATTCCCGTTTTCTTCCCTTCAGGACTTTTTTAGCAATATCATCCGCTTTCATGCGCTTATCATCCAGCATGACACCTGCAATTTTCTCTTTTATGATAACAAGACTGTTTTGTGTACTCATATAATGTATCCCTTAATATACATATGTAACCATTTTCACCTGCTACCATTTTCACATAACCGGGATTGAATATCAAGTCTAATTTTAATCTGCTGATATCTTCATTGCTACATTCAACATATCGATCACAGATCCATCGGCTGCATCTAATACCACCATCTCACTTGGATAATCCGGATCCGATTTATCATCACAGGAAGAAAAGATCCAGACAGGTTTATATTCAAATTGTCCATCTGCTGCGCCTGCTGTCAGGTAATAGGTCAAGGTCACATCATTAAAATTGATCGCGTTATATTTACATGGATAGGTTTTGTAATATTCCGGTATGGTTTCATTTGCCTTTTCAAGCAGCTCCGGAAATGAAAGGATCTCAGTCTTTGCACTTTCTCCGGTGGACTCCAGATAATCACACCAGTTCGCATTGATGATTCCATTGGAATCCATTGTGATCTCATAGCGTTCAACCGGCACATCATAATATTCCACCTGCTTCTGCAGATTTTCAACCTGATTAAATGCCATCGTTGACACCGGCTGCTTATCAACAGCTCTTACGTAGGTGAACGAATACCCATCCACATCCGTAGCAACAACCGAATTTGTCGCATCTGTATATACCCAGTAAAGATCAGAACTGTCCTGTAAGGCTACATCCTTCGCACCGATCTTCGACAGAAATTCTTCTGCCTTCATCTGTGCTTCCTCTTTGGAATAGCTGCAGGCATTCTGAACTGTATTCTCCTGATCCGCTTCTGTTCCTGTCTCTCTTTCATAGTCAGCCTTTGAATATGGCGTGACATACGTTGCCTTTTCTTTCGGACGATACATCATAAAATCTTCCCGCATATTAAAGGAACGATAAACGCTGTCGGTTTTGTAATACAATTCATATTCCTTCCCATCCACAGTACCAACATAATCATCCGCGGAATAATCTCCGGCAGCCGGATAACTGTCCGGGGCATCTGCCAGTTCCGTTTCCAGATCGCTGATCCATGAATCATAGGAATCCGCAAATACAGGATCCGGATAATTCTCCTTTGCTGTCTGATACTGTGTGATCTCTGCCCGAATGTCCTTTTTTATCCGATGCATGGAATCATATACATAGATTCCCTCATCCTTATCAAACAGATTCTCTGCCACCTGCTTCTTCACTTCATTACTCTCCGGATCTTTCTTCTTATACTGTGCGATCTGAAGGTCAGAGGTATCCGGAACACTGATATCATCATCCGTTACATGGATCTTTGATAAGCCGGTATCTCCAACCGCAATCTCCGTATCACAGGTAAATGGAATCTTATACTTACTCCACAGACTTCCACTATCCAGATCTTCTCCGGATGCAGATGTCTCCGTCTGTCCCAGATCCGCCTCTGTTTGTTTCGGCTGGGTATTATCTACATTGTAGTCTACATTTTTCCTTCCGCATCCTGTAACAGCCGCAGATACTGTAAGAGTTCCTGCAAGAAACAGTGCCATCATTTTTCTTCTTTTTGTAATGTCCATTTTCATCATTTGTATCCCTTCTTACTTAAAGATTTTCCCGTTTTCCCTCATATATCAGATAAAAATGACTTCTTTTATTATCCTTATACCGCCTCCGTTTAATCCTGTATTACACTGCATGTTCCCAGTGCCTTCGATACCTCAAGGATATCAATATAGGATCCGTCGGTTGCATCCAGCACGACCATCTGTTGAGGATCTTCATATGTAACTTCATCAAATTCATATACTTCAACCTGCGATATGATCCATGCCGGCACATATTCAAATTCACCGACCTGTGCTCCCGGTTTCAGACAATAGGTAAGCTGCATACGATTAAATTCGATCGACTTGTACTGTGTATTATACTTTGCATAATATTCAGAAACAGATGAATCCGCCCGCTTCATCAGTTCTTTAAAAGAAAGCAGTTCTGTTTCCTCTGCCTCACCTTCGACAGACAGATTATTCGTCCAGACAGCTCCGATCACTCCATTATCATCCACCGCAATCTTACAGTAATCTGTAGGTATATCCACACCTGCTTCCTGCTGCACCATATTGTCAACATTCAATGCCTGTAAGCCCTCTCCAAGAGACTGATCCTTTATCATCCGGTTAAATGTAAAATAATACCCATCAATATCACGCTCTATAAGCGTTGATAAAGCATCATCATAGGTCCATGCCAGTGCGGAGGACTTTCCAAGTGTCATATCATTACAGTCGATCTTCTTCAGAAATTCTTCTGCTATCTCCAATGCTTCTTCTTCTGAATATTTACACTGGTTTTTATCGTTCAGTGCCTCCTCTGCACCTTCGGAACCATATTTTATACTGTCATTTAATGACACATAGCCGCCATGATCGATCATCTCCGTTCCATCCTCTGTTCCGTCTGCAGGTCTATATACCATGGCATCCTCCTTCAATGATAAATCATAGCTTAAAATCGTATCATCCGGTGTCCTCAGAACAAATTCATATTGACCACATGTTCCAAGGTACTTTGTTGCAGAATAATCTCCGGCAGCCGGATAATCTTCCGGTGCTTTTTCCAGCTCATCCTGAAGCTCTGTAAGCGTATCATTTATCTCCTTAATACGTTCCGCATCGGTTCCCAGCTCTTTTTTCAGTTGTTCATAGGATGCGATCTGTTCTTCTATATCTGCCTTTGTCTGATTGTTCTCATCATAAGCATAGATTCCTTTGCTCTTATCAAATATCGCTTCCGCTATTTTTTTAAGTGCCTCTCCTGCGGTATCATTCTTTGTTAACTTCTCAGTATACATGATTGATGTATCAGGAACCGAGATCTCATCCACCTTCAATGTGATCTCACTCAAACCCGAATCCCCTACTGCTATACTGTCATCGTATGACTTTGGAATATCGTACTTATCCTGAATGCTTCCGCTGTCCTTTTTTCCGCCGGATCCATCGATATCATAGTCGATATCTTTTTTCCCGCATCCGGTAAATACCGCCGCCATCATCATTGTTCCAAACATCAGCCAGGCGGTTCCTCTTCTCCTGATCTGTTTTCTCATCTTCCTTCCTCCTCATATCGTAAATATATTTTATTTTTTTCCCGATCCCGGTCACTTCTCTGCACTATCTGAAGTATCCGTATCTTCTCCAATTTTTGTATTTTTTCTCCAAATTATCTTACGACTTTCTAATTAAAACACAGGGAAAAATCATTTTCGCATCATAGCTGTATATTTTCTGAATAATTAAAAATGCTCATGTACTGCTTATTACATGAAACAGTACATGAGCATATCTTTTATATTAATATTTTTATTCTTCAGAAGATGTATCTTCGGCAGAAGTGTCCTCAGCGGATGTATCTTCAGAAGATGTATCTGTGTCTGTATCCGTATCGTCTACGTCTTCTGTATCGGAATCGTCTTTGTCATCATATGTATAATATGTGCCAAGTGACTTGGCCAGTTCCAGAAGATCGATCACTGATCCGTCTCTTGCATCGACTACAACCATCTGTGTCGGGCTGTCCTTATCTGTATAATCCTGATATTCCTCATACTGGGATAATATCCATGCCGGAATATATTCAAAGGTTCCTTCTTTGTCTCCTGCTTTCAGGAAATAGGTCAGCTCCATACCGTTAAATTCAATCTTCTTGTAATGAGATGTGTACTTGCTGTAATATTCAGGAACGGTTTCATTCATTTTATCTAACAGATCCTTATAGGAAAGAATCTGTGTTGCCTGTGGTTCTCCATCTGCTTCCAGATATTCGCTCCAGCTTGCACTATTGATACCCTTGGAATCAATGCTGATGGAGCATTCCTCCTTTGGAATATCAATGGATGCATTGTCCTGCTGGATGTTATCGACATTCCATGCATTTACTGTTGCGGTTGGCTGGTTATTGATTGCTCTTGAATATGTGAATGTATATCCATCCACATCTGTTGACTGGTTGTCACCATTATCATCATAATAAACCCAGCAAAGTGCTGATGTATTCTTTAAGGTAACATCCGTACATCCGACTTTTGCAAGGAAATCATCTGCCATCTGTCTTGCTTCATCTTCTGAAAATGTACACTGATTTGTATTTGCATCTACAGAGTCTGACTCGTCTGCACTATACTGCATGTAATCGTCCATGGAAGTTGAATAACATCCGCTTGCTCCATCCTTTGGACGATATTTTAAGAAATCATCCGCAAGATACAGGGAATATCCGGTTGTACCATTTTTCTCGCTCGGAGTGGATACCGTAAACCTTGTATCTCCGATCGAACCAATAAAAGTATCTCCTGTATAATCGCCTGCTGCAGGATATTCATCCGGTGCAGTCGCAAGCTCATCCTTCAGATCATTGATCCAGGAATCATAATAAGATGCCATGTCACTGTCACCTTTTTTCTTTTCGGCTTCATACATATCGATCTCAGTCTGAATATCTTCTTTGGTACGCTTATCATAATCATATTCATAGATACCCTTATCTTTGTCCAGAACTGCCTCTACTGTTTCTTTTTTACTATCATTTGTTGTTTCCTTCTTCTTAAACGATGCAACATACAGATCTCCTGTATCCGGTACGATCACTTCTTCTGCATCGATTGCAATCTTCTGAATACCGGAATCTCCTGTTGCGATCTCGGTATCACAGCTTTCAGGTATTCCATATTTACCCTGCAGGCTGCCACTGTCCGCATTGCTTCCAGAACCACCATTTCCTTCTACATCATAATCAATATCCTTCTTGCCACAGCCGGTAACTGCTGTGCTGACTGCCAGCATACCAACTAACAGGCAGGCTGCCATTTTTTTACGATATACGCGAAATCTTTCTTTATTATTCTTTGTTTTGTTCTGCATATAAGAACCTCCTCTTTTCTTCTCTCATTTATTATAGCTTCTGGATCCGATCCAGTAAATGACATATTATTTTGCGCCATGTTCCGCGACCGATTACTCTTCAGTCGTATCACCGGTTGTATCTGCATCACCCTCTGTGGAATCTCCTTCACTGCCTGTGGAATCTCCGGAAGTGTTGGTATCATCATCTATAGTAGATATCGATGAACTGCCGTCATCAGATACATCTCTTGCGGTTGTATCGGTTTCATAACTCTGATATGTGCCAAGTGCCTTGGATAGTTCCATCAGATCGATCACCGTACCATCTGTAGCATCAAGGACAACCATCTGGGTTGGATATGTCTCATTTGTTGAATCGGTCATATCCTCATACTGTGTCAATATCCATGCAGGTACATATTTGAATGTTCCTTCTTCATCTGTCTTCTCCAGATAATATCCAAGCTTCATAGAATTAAACTCCACTTTTTTATATCTGGTTGGATATGTGGTATAGTATTCTGCAATATTCTTATTTGCTTTTTCTAACAGCTCCTTAAATGATAAGAGTTCATTTGACTCTGTTTTTCCGGTTGTTTCCAGATAAGATACCCAGCTTGCAGATATAATACCATTAGAATCAACATATACCGTACAGGTTTCGGCGGGAATGCTTACCGATCCATCATCCTGCGTAATATTATCAACATTCCAGGCTGCCGGAACATCTGTTGTCTGATTATTGATCGCTCTGCTGTATGTAAATACATACCCATCAACATCGACAGCCTCGGTATTCCCGTCTGTTCTATAGTAATACCAGTAAAGATCCTGTGTATCATTCAGGGAAGCATCTGAGATACCGACCTTACTGATAAAATCATCTGCAATGGACTGTGCTTCTTCCTTTGTAAATGTACATACATTTGAGGCTGACACATCTGCATCTGACAGATCATCCCCGCTATCCGGAGTTGAATAATATACTCCGTTCATTCCATCTTTTGGACGGTAGGTGATCAATGAATCCTTCAGACCTACGGAACCACTTCCGCCTTCCTGATCATCCATATACATAATATATTTTCTTCCGTTGATCTCTCCGATAAAGGCACTACCGGAATAATCATCAGCCGCCGGATATTCATCCGGTGCATTCTGAAGCTGATCTTTCAGGTCGGAGATCATGGAATCAAACCAGGATGCACTGGAATTATCTCCATTTGCTGCAGAATCCTTCTTTTCCTTTTCATACTCATCGATCTGGTCCTGAATATCTGCTTTTGTCATATTGTTATAATCATATGTATAAATACCTTTGTCTTTTTCAAGAACAGCTTCTACGATCTGTTTTCTAGTATCATTTGATGATTCTTTTCTTTTTACATATACAGTCGGAAGATCTACCGTATCCGGCACTGTTACCTCATCTGCTTCTATTGCAAGTTTGCTGATCCCGCTGCTTCCAGCGTCCAGTGTAGTATCACAGGATTCCGGTATTCCGTACTTACCCTGAAGGCTTCCACTATCCGAGCTACCTCCGTTTCCTGATTCACCGTCTACACTGTAATCTATATTCTTCTTTCCACAGCCTGTAAGTGCAGTTCCTGTTGCCAGAACTCCTGCAATGGCAAGTGCTGCCATCTTTTTATAGCGCATTTTTCTGCTTACCTGTGTTGTCTTATTACCTGCTGTTTCTTTTCTTATTTTCTTCAAAATAATTACCTCCTGCTGTGATCCTACATTTTAACAAACAAAATTAATATGTATATTTTTTCAGCGCTGTAAAAATATTAACACAAACCATCGATTTTGTTCATTAATACGGGTCTATTTTTTTATTAAACTTTCTTAAGCTTTCGTCTCATTTTCCCGACATATTAAATGTACATGACCAATACATAATTTATGCAATATATCTGCATCCTTTTTGCATCCTTTTTCTACAATTTCTTGTATTTCTATATTGCATTTTTTCTTTTTATGTTATAGTATGTGCGGTGAGAAAGAATAAAGAGGTGTCATTCTAATGAATATTACCATGTTAAAAAGTAAGATCCACAGAGCCGTTGTTACACAGGCTGAACTGAATTATGTCGGCAGTATTACCGTAGATTCAGAGCTTTTGAAGAAAGCCGGGATCCTTGAATATGAAATGGTGCAGATCGTTGATATCGAAAACGGAAATCGTTTTGAGACCTATACCATCGCCGGAGAACCGGGATCGGGTGTGATGTGCCTAAATGGTGCAGCAGCCAGACAGGTTCAGGTCGGAGACCATATCATTCTGATGTGTTATGCCTCCATGACACCGGAAGAGGCCAAAGATTATCGTCCGACTGTTGTATTTGTAAATGAAGATAATTCCATTTCCCGCATCACAAGCTATGAGAAGCACGGCGAGATCGGATAAATACCTGAAAACGAGGTGTATAATTACCCTTGGTATTTTGAGTTAGTTGCATAATTTATTATACCAAAAATAGCTATAGGCACAAGCCCATAGCTATTTTTCTTTTTAGGGGAGTTTTTTTACATCCCCTTTTGTTAATAACAAGATTCGTTAACGGCTGAAATGACTCTTTTTCATTTCATTCCTGTTTTTGTGTCTGGAGCATTCTTTTCATTCGATGATATATATTGTCCATATGTATCCGGCATATATGTCTGTGCATTTGCAGCATATTCATCCGGATAACCTCCCTGTATATCTGCATTATAGCTATTCGGATAATACGTCTGATCCTCTGCACTATATCCATTCGGATAATAGCCCTGATTCTCTGCAGCATATCCATTCGGATAATAGCCCTGATTCTCTGCAGCATATCCATTTGGATAATAGCCCCAGTTATCTGTATCATATCCATTTGGATAATAGCTTTGCATGCTTACATCATAATTATCTGATACTGTGTCACCGGCAGCTGTCTGAGGCTTCTTTGCATCTGTCTTTTTCTTCTGTTTTTCCTGCCTTTTTGCCTCTTTTTTCGCTGTTTTTTTTGCCAGACGCTCTTCTCTGTGTTTCATCCTGTATCTACGCCAAGCCAGTATATACAGCACCCACAAAAACAGCAATACCGCAATAGCAATGCCTGCATATAACTGCCACTGGCGATAAGCAACCGCGTACCGATAACCTAATGTACTGTCCATGGTCAGCAGCCGGTCACCGGAAACCTGTACAGTCAGAAATATACTGTAACCGATCACACCAGCCGCAGCAAGCGTAATGACCACCTGAATGATTGTATATACGATCATGACTGCTTCCTCCTTTTTCGCCCCTTGACAAATACAATAATATAAAGGATCAATAATACCAGTACCAGACCACCAAGTATCACATATTCAAATACACGTTTTACAGTTTTTGCAGCTTCATAGGTCACCACAGCTCTGTATACTGACTGATTTTCTACTGCATCCTCTGCGATCAGCTCCAGTGTATTTTCTCCATTTGCAAGTGACACTTTTTTATGGAAATAGCTTTGTGTCAGTTCGACCGGTTCGCCATTCAAGGTCAGGGAAGCTCCTGCTTCCGTATAACCATTCAGATAAATGGTATTTTCGGTTACTACCTTTCCATCAACATCCTCGGATATGGACAACTGCGGTGGTACGGTATCCACATAGATCTCTTTGGAATATTCTACAGTATTGCCTGCCGGATCCGTAATAACAAAGGTCACCGTATTATCTCCATCCTTTAAGTTCACCCGATACATACCATTTTCTTTTTCATCCGTAAGTATCCGCTCATCTCCCAGATATGCATCAAATGTATTCTTATCCTGCATCGTGACCGTTGCCTGAATGAAGCTGCTCTTTGTTCTGTCTGCATCTGTATCAAAGACTACATCAGCATCAGCCTTTACTGCAGCATCTGCCGACACAAGCTCATACCTGCAGTTCTCATCTGTTCTTATCACTGCCAGATAAACCTTAGAAGCATCACCTGTAAAATCATCATAATAGAAATCCGTGGTTCCCTGCTCCTCTTCTCTGATCAGATTATGCGCCTCATCATAAACCCGTACCGTATAAGCTTCCTCATTAGAAGCTTTCCATGAAATATAATATCCATCATTATATGTTCCACCCTTTACCCCGGAAACCTTCTCTACATCCTCCGGATTCTGATAGCTGATAAATGCATCACTATAGGCACGCTGATACACACCGTCTACGGATACACGGATATAAAAATGATATTCTCCGCTCGGAAGCTGATCCAGATCAAATGTAAACGATCCGGATTTTTCCATATTGTCACTATATACGCAGGTTCCGTCAAAGCCCTCTGAATCAGTATCTGCAAACACCTCCACATAAAGCTCATCCGGGCAGTCTGTGATCTTATAGTTTACCTTGACACTTCCGGTTCCTTTTTCTGATATTTCAAATTTACTGATGACCAGCGAATCCGGAACCTCACCTATCGTTACGTCCACCACACCAAGATTTTCTCCGGTTACCGCAGCCTTCCATGTACCTTCTTCTCCTTTTCCGACATGTATGATTGCTTCGCCATTTGCCTCATAAACCTGATCCGGCGTTTTTTTCTTGCTATATACTTTACCGGATGGTGAAGTCAGCACAATCGTTCCAGGCTGTTCATAATTTTCCCAGGTTACATAAAAGACCGCCTTACTGTAACCCTCCGGCATATCAATCTCGACTTCTGTCTGTGCTGCCCACACCTGTATCGGAAGCCAGACGATCATCCCTATAAATAATAATACGCCTGTCCACAGCTTCCACATTGTTTTCCTTACTCTCTTCATGTTAAACTGCCCCCTTAATTAGATGATGTACTGATCTTATCCCACAGGAACAGACCTCCATCTTCATCATACCATATAGATTTTTCCTGTTGTTTTCCGTTATTCGCCTTATAATTTAATGTTACCTTGGCTTTACTGAACTCTCTGTCCCAATCAATCGTGAGCTTGCAGTCACCCTTTGCATGGACATCCACCGGCGCCATATCTACATTTCCATTTACTCCAATCTTAATATATCGATCAGTGAAGTTTCCTCCAAGATTTGCTGCTGCACTTCCTTTTACCTCGCAGCCAAAACCAGAAATTCCAAGCTCGAGTGCCGCTGATATATCAAGTCCATCCTTGTTGATCTTGGCTCCTGCCTTTGCTTTTTCAGCACCAAGCAATGACATTTCTGCTGAAACAGCAAACTCCGGCTCGCTGAAATTGATCTCAACCTGTCCCTTTGCATTTCCGATCTCGCCCCATTGCCTGAACTTTTTCATCCACTGATTTCCGGTATTCTCGTCGCCAAAGCATCCGAACAGATCCGCCTCTGCCTCAACAGTTCCGATCAGCTTAATATCCTTATCATATAACGTCTGATCGATTCCGGCATTTAGGATCTTCTTTGTCTCTTCAGATACGAGAGAATCATATAGTCCGATCAGCAATGTGCTCATACCCTGTAATTCTCCGCCTACCTTATTGATCTCCATTATCTCGCAGACTCTTGGTCCCGGCCGCAGATTTGCATCAAGCTTAACTGTATCCGGAATCCAGTAATAGGATGACAGATATCCATCAAAGCCGGAAATTCCGGTATTACCAAATGCACCTATTGATGTTGAAAAATCAATCTTACCGCCAATTTTCCAGTATTCATGCTCCGGATCCAGCGAATTCAGCTTGACCGACATTTCATTTATTCCAAATATTCCAAAGCTGATCTTATCATCCGGAGACAAAGTCAGTTCTCCACCAAACTCCAGTCCATCTGCTGTAACTGCTACTGAAGCCGAAATATCAAAGCCCTTAAAGAAATCGGAAACGCCAAATTCCTTTAAGCTGGCTCTTTCCTGTGGTTTTTCTGTCTTTTTGTATTTGTTGGCACCGGTTTCATGCTTTAGTGACTTAATTCCTGATTTTATCATTTTATCCACCCGGATCGAATCAATGTCGATCTGCAAGCGGTTACTGTATAATTTTACTTCCGCCGCCTTAATATCCATGATAAATGGGATCGATATATTCATGTTTGAAAGGTTCTGATCAAAGGATGTCTTCTCCTCATCTATCGTTGCATAAAAGCCTGACTCTGCAACAATATAATCCCTGCCATTCATGACAAGATCCGCAAATCTGCTGCTTTTTTCCTGCATTTCTGTATAACTGACATAAAGCTTGCCATCACCCTGAATTGTACCGGAATCTCCTGCCTTTATCGTCTTGCCGGACACAAGCTCCAGCTCCGGATCCATATCTGCCACGATCATCTCCATATCACCTGAGCAATGCATAAAACCATTGATCATAACATTACCACTGGCTACCAGCCTGTCATCTGCCACCTGTCCGATCGAATCTGCTGTGATCGTCATATCTCCTATTCTTACAGACTCTGAGGTTCCTGCCTTAAATACCTTGAAAGCAGCACTTCCGGTTACAACTCTTCCATCGGTTGTTCTTACCTTTACATCGTAAATGCCTGCGGTGAGTTCTCCGGTCAGTACGCCAGTCAGACTTGTTCTATCTGTTACCTGTATATCCGTCAAAGCTGTATTTCCGATAAATACACTTTCAATATCAGCAAATCCACCTCCATTTACGGTAACGGTTATACCTGCCTTTACATCCTTTTCCGATGCATTCCCCGGTGTGACGGATGATATGCCAAGTGTATTCTCGTCTACCTTCCGGATCAGATCATCCTGCCCCAGATCTTCCGGTCTGTTTTCTTCATTTATATAATAATCCTTGGTCTCTGATGCATTATATTCTGCAATATCAACCGTCAGAAATCTTGGATCTGCTTCCGGATTTCTGGTCACAGTATATTCAATGCTGTAATTATTGACAATATATTTCTGCAGATACAGATAAATATCCGACAGCTCCGTGGATGCCTCTGCCTTTACAAATTTTCCACCTGTGTATTCTGCGATCGCCTGCATATAGGCATCATCACACTCACCAAATCCAACCGTATATACACTGATGCCAAGCTCTACCGCGCGATCAACTGCCGCCTGCATATCCTCCTCCGAACCGCCGTCCTGTCCATCGGACATCAGGATCACAGCCCGGCTTCCATTCGCGCTTTCCAGATTATCCAGTGCAAGATTTAAACCAGCCGAAATATTGGTTCCACCACCACTTGATATATTATTAATAGAATTCTTCAGGGTTCCGCTTTTTGATGTCAGGGTCTGTTCCAGATATGCTTCATTATCATAGGAAATGATCATCATCTTTTCTGCTGTTATATGATCGACTGCTTCTGCCGCTGCCTGTTTTGCATTTTCAAGCGCTGCTCCCTCCATGCTTCCACTCTTATCCATGACAATACCGATGCTTGCTCCTTCACTCTCCGCACCACTATGTAAGGTAAAATCTGTTATCTCATACTGTGTATCGATCACTGAAAAGTCTTCCTTTGTAAACTGGTCTGCCAGCTCTTCCTTGGAATCCTTTGTTCCGTTAATATTGATGTAAGCACGGATAGCAGGATAATCTGTTGTATCGATCCGGCTGATATGAATACTGATCCTGTCATATTTCAAAGTCGTTGATACATAAGAATTAAATGAACCATTAATGGTATCCTCTGACACCGGAACAACCTGTGCACTCTGTTTGTCCACCAGATCAGTCACAGCTGCATTCAGCTCCGGATTGTATGCATCATTGGATATCTGATTATACTGGGTAACAACCTCATCGATCGAATTCTTCAAAGAGGACTGATCGCTGATCGCTGCACTATTATCAATTATCTGATGCAGATGTTCATTTGCAGTATCCCGGTCATCCATTGCAAGGTACAGCTTCGACAGCTGCAGTTCATAAAAGCCGGTATCATCGCCATGTCGTGGTATCTGTACCAGAATATAATTTGCCGCACGCTTGATCGGAACATTACATGCTTCCTTGTAACTTTCATCTGCCTCTTCTAATAATTCATTGATCTCATCCGCATGCTTTCCTTCATAGCCCTCTTCATCAATCAGCTTCTGTGCTTTTTCCTTCGTACGTTCTGCCTGTTTCACCAGCTTTCTGATCTCCTCATCCTTCATATCAAAGGAAGCCTCTGTATAGTTTTTATCCATGTTGTTACGGTAAACCTCTTCGGCGATCACATCCGTATAAATAACCGTATTCTCCGGACTTTTAAATTGTCGGTTCAATTCCGATGCTTTTTCCTTCGCCTTATCATAATCCTGTTGATAAACATAAAAGCTGACCTCCCTGCGAAGGATCTCCTCTGTTTCTCCATAGGTATGTTTCAGGTCCTTGATATCATCCTCTGTAAGCTCCGAAACAGCCACTCCATGGATCTTGTTGTCAAGCTCATACGCCTTTTCATATTTGCGCTTTTCTTTTCTGGTGAAATGCCGTTCATCCACATACTCTTCTAAAGCAGAAAAAAACTCCTGTCCTGCCGTCTTCTTTTCCTGTACATCATCGGATCCGCTTTTATATGTAGCTTTCTCCACCGCACCTTGCTTTTCCAGATCCGAAAGATATGCTTCATAATCCGTATATGCCTCTGTTCCACCATCTGTCATACCAAGCTTTTCGGAGCAATAAGTATCAAGCTTCGTCAGGCAGGTTTTGCCAGCCTTGCTGATCCCTTTTCGTTCTAATAGCTCCTGGGTTTTGAAATACCCATTGATATAATCGCCATTCATCGTATCACAGGCTGCACCAAGCACCTCTTTTTCCTCCGAACTGCCTGATATATCATTCAGAATCCGGACTGCCTGGTCTGAATTGCCATCCATTATATAGCAATACGCCATATAGATACCCTGCTCATTTGTATCTGTATCATCGAAATAACTGCGTACGCCAAGAAAGGTAGTCCCGGCAAAAGCCAGAACTACCCCTATCGTGAGCAGCCATTCCGGGACATTTCTCTTTGTCTTAAAGATGAAATGTCCGCATATATCAACGACTGTAAAAAACAGAAAGATAATTGCTATCTTCAGTAAAATATTTAATTCCAAATTTTGCCCTCCCTTAAATATCTGAATCGGATCTGTTTTAAATGAAGACCATTTTTACCGACATTCAGACGCATAACTGAAAATCTGGTATGCAGATCAAATTCTTTTTTGATAACCATGTCTTCCCCATTTGTTCCATGGAATGTGAAACTGAGGATCGGTATATTGGTATAATACAACGTACATGGCATTTGGGCAAGTTCTGAGAGATCGGAACTTCCGATCAGTTCAATCTCATAAATTCCTTTTTTCTGTACATCAAACGGAAGAACATAATTTACACCGGCTTTCGACTCCTTGGTATCAAGTCGTAATTCATAGTCGCCATCTAATCTGACAAATTCAACCTCTGACAGATCAACATCATCCGGTTCCGCCGGACGATTGATGATCGATACCTCTGTCGGGCAGCCCATTGCTCTTCGCATTGCTTCTGTATCGAGTACAAAGCCACAGATGTTCGCTGCATTTCTCTGAAGCTCCGCACGCTTCAGTCGTCCATCTACGAGTGCTGCGGCTGTATTATCTCCGCTGGCATTTGTTGATCCATCCGGACATACCATATAGATATCATTCTGTGCACGCGCCATTGCCGCAAAATTAATCTTATCCGGCTCCTGTCCACGCTCATTGATGGATGCCCACCAGTCAGTCATGACAATACCTTTAAATCCCCATTCTTCTCTGAGGATTGTCGTACAGAGATCATAATTTCCGGCTGTCCATACTCCGTTTACCGGTCCGTATGTCGTCATGATCGCATCGCAGACACCGCTTCTTACGATCATCTCAAAGCCTTTCAGATAGATCTCCCGAAGTGCACGTTCTGATACAACAGGATCTGCAAAATGTCTTCTCATTTCCTGATTATTTGCACAGAAATGCTTCGCTGCCCCTGTTACACCTGCTGCATGCAGACCTTCTAACATCGCACCGGCAAAGCATCCTGTCACATATGGGTCTTCCGAGAAATATTCAAAGTTTCTTCCATTCAGCGGATGACGATGAATATTCATTCCCGGTCCAAGTAAACAATCCACCTTCTGTGCGATCATCTCATAACCGGTACAGGTATAAAGCTCTTTTACAAGCTCCGTATTAAATGTACATCCGATGATCGTTCCATTTGGCAGACTGAATGCTTTCACGCCACAGTCTAACCGCATACCGGACGGTCCATCACTGCAGCATACCGAAGGGATTCCATGACGGTTGATCAGTGACTTGGATACACCGCCAAACGCTGCTGCCGTTCCCGGTGTTACAAGTGAACTTCCCATGCCTTCTCCTCGAATGATACAAGTAAGGTCATCGTCTGTCAATTCTGAAATAAATTTATCCATTCCGATCGAACCATCTGCCACATCGGATAATATATGCGTCCCCATCGTCTGACGGATCTCCTGTGGAAGATAATCCTGTCTTCTCTGCTTCTCGTTTGATGCATGATGTGGTGCTGCTTCCATCATGACCTGATATCCGTTCTCTGTCTCTGCTGCCTTCATTCTGTCAAACGCTTCTACCGGAGCAAGTGCAGAGCAAAGCTGCTCGATCACAAGACCATCTGCAAGCTCAAACGCGCCTGCACATTCTGCACTTCTGACATTTTCGCCGGCAAATACATGATATGTGCCTGCTTCTAATACAAATGCATAAGCATGTCCTGTAATACCGGAGTCGTCATAGGATGCAAAGCGGCTGTATGGAACAGTGATCTCTACTTCTTCGGATTCACCCGGTGCAAGCTCCTTTGTCTTTGCAAATCCGACAAGAACCTTATCTGCTTTTCCAAGCTTACCCTGCGGAGCTTCCGCATAGATCTGAACAACATCTTTTCCTTTCTTTAAACCGACATTTGAAACAGTTACATGAAGTGTAAACTGCTGTTTCTCCGGCTCATTTGCAAATACAACGACTGACTTTTCAAATGTTGTATAGGACAGGCCATATCCAAACGGATATCTGACGCTATCCTTTGCGAAAGTCTCAAAATAACGATATCCGACATAGATATCTTCACTGTAATAATTCTTATCCGGATCACCAAAATATGGTGTAGAAGGATAATCAGCAACTTTATATGCGATCGTGTCTGTCAGATGACCGGATGGTGAAACTGCTCCTGTTAATACATCTGCTGTTCCAAGTCCGCCAACCATGCCGCCCTGCCATACATACATAACAGCTTCCGGCTGGTAACGGTCTGTAAAACTCATATCGAGCAGACCACCGACATTTAATAAAACGATCATCTTATCAAAGTTCTTTCTTACTTTTGTGAGCAGATCTTCTTCCACATCTGTAAGCTGATAAGAACCCTTGGTATCACTTGCATCTTTATCCTCGCCTGCTGTACGTCCGATGATCACGATAGCTGTCTCTGATCGCTTGCCGGCTGCTTCCACAACCTCATCGGTCAGCTCCATTTCTTCCTGACACCATGGTTCATTTCCCCAGCCTTCGCCTTCGTTAAATGGATGTGTCTCTTCCCAGTCCTGATAGATCTTGATCAGCTCCTCATCCAGAATGACCTGACCACTCTCACGCAGACCATCTACGATTCCATAGACCTTTGATACATTTACCATTCCGCCTGAACCGGTTCCGCTCTTATAATAGTGGTTCTGGATTCTTCCAAATACTGCCACCTTCTCATCTTTTACAAGCGGAAGTGCCTGATCTTTATTCTCAAGCAGAACACAGCCTTCTGCTACTGTCTGTCTTGCAAGTGCTACATACTGATTCCAATCCAATACTACCTGATTCTTCATATCCATCATACTCCTTTTCCTGATTTTATCCGTTTGTTTTATCTCATTTATATAGTTACGTCCTTGTTTAATTTATAAATATAATAATATTTTTTTATTTATATCAATATAACAAAAGCGATATTTGCGTCATTTTTGCGACTAATTTATAACAACAAAAAACTGCTGTTTGAATTATTCAAACAACAGTCTTTTTTCATATTTTATTTGATTCATTCTTACAATACCACAAGAATCCCGTCCGGCATACACCAAACGGGATTCTTATATTTTTCTGTATAACTGACACTTACTGTTTATTCTTTCTGCTCTTTGCGAACACACAGCCTGCTCCAACAAAGCATGCACAGATTCCGATAATAGCTACATAAATGATCGGTGTTGTATCACCTGTCTTTACGAGCTTAGCATCTTTACCGGTCTTATCTTCGGTTGTACCTGTATCTTTAGTAGTCTCTGAAGATATTGTTGATTCTGTATCTTCCATTTCTCCTGTCATTGCCTCTGTTGTCTTATCTATGGTTGTATCCTCTTCGGTTAACTCTGTCGTTGGCTCTGCTGTTACATCTCCAGTTGTTCCATCCTCTTCTGTCGATGCATCCTCGGTTGTTCCTTTCTGAGTTGTCTCAGTTGTAGCATCCTCGGTCGTAACTTTTTCTGTCGTTCCTTCCTCGGTCGTCATATTCTCTGTTGTCGTCTCCTGAATAACCGGGATGGATGCTGTCTCTACCTTTCCACAAACAGTACATTCATGCTTCTTTATTCCTGTAGCAGATGTTGTGGCTGCTGTTACAACCTGCCATGCGCCATAGCTGTGTCCCTTTGCCGCAACTACTGTATCAGAAAGTGTGATTTCCTGTCCACCGTCTGCATCACGGAAATATTTGCCGCATTCATCGCAGTACCAGTATGCGATATTGCCTTCATCCAGACAGGTGGCTTCTCCGGCAGATACTGCCTTCATATTATGTACATGCTTTCTATTGATCGCAAACGAATCAACCACACTCATATCACTGGTTCTGTATGTTGTTACCTTGAACTGGCTGTCCGACACATCTACTCTTGAAATGTTAGGAACATTTTCCTGATTCATCACTCTGGAATATGGGAAGCTTACATTCTTGATCGTGTAGAACTTGGAACCGGATGCAGAGTTTAATGTCACATATAAGATTCCTGTTGGATTCGTGATCGATGAATAATCAGCATCATCATAGATCGATGCATCTGTCATCGGATCAAGCCCATCCATCATATAGGTTCTGCAATATACATGGTCATGTCCCATAAGAACCACATCGATATCAAGATCCTTGAATACCGGAACCAGTTCCTCTCGTCTTGTCAATATGCCACTCTCTAATGAATGGCTTGCTACGGAATAAATGGAGTGATGGAATACAACCACCTTCCATGTAATATCCTGACCTGCTGTTGCCTGTATTGCCTGTTCCATAAATGCCTTATGCTCGGCTGTCGATGTATTGTTACTGTTCAGTGCAAGGAACAATACACGATTGTATACAAAATAATAATCTCCGCCTGCTGCTGTCGTTCCATAGCTGCTTTCATTCGGATTGTTAAAATGCTGATCGTACGCCACAGAACCGGAATCATGGTTACCTACCACTGTTGCGGTTGGAAGATCAAGTAAAGTATCATGCTCCAGATATCCGTCATACTGGTCTTCATTTGATGCTGTATTTACCTGATCACCGGCTGATAACAGGAAGTCCACACCGTCAAATGCACTGTTGCCGGAAATCAGCTTCAGCGTCTTCTCCCATCCGTCTGTATCGTTTACAGAACTGCCGCTTGCACCGATCTGTGGATCACCTGCTGCTGCAAATGAGAAAGAGCCTGTTCCACCGGTTGTAAAGGCACGGATCTCTGACTTTGTCTCTCCATTTACCAACTGATAAGCATATGTCGTATCTGCCGCCAGTCCGGTGGCTGTTGTCTGATAGCTGTAGTAACCGGATTTGTTGGAAGAAGTTCCGTTTGCCATGAAGCTCTTTGCATCTGCCGGCATCTCACTGCCGCTTACCTCTGAATTCTTAGCAACCAGAAGTGTACCTTCTCCACTAACATTTGCAAACCATGTTACATTGATCTCGGACACATCCTTACCTACTGTCCAGGAGATATTCTTCTGTGTATATACCGGTACGGATACTGTCGTCTCAAATGTAAGAACCGGCATATCAAAATAAATATCCGAGCTGGATGAGCGTCCCTGATGGATCTCTACTGCTACAACATTCTTTCCATCCTTCACTGCCGCAAGTGCTGCCGGATCACTGGTACTGATTGTTCCGGTCTTTGGGTCGCCGGCATTAGAACCGCCATACTGAAGATTGCCTGTTATGCTGTCATCATCAAAGCCTGCAATCTTCACACCATTTACATATACGGTTGCTGCATCATCATAGATCACACTTCCTGATATCTTCGTTACCTTTGAAGCATCCGGGATCGTTACATCCGTACGGAAGAAAAACGCTTCAATATCGGTTGTTCCATCTGCCTTGTACTGTGTTAATAATGTCTTTGGTGTACATCCGCCACCGAGATCATTGATCTGGCCTTTCTTTGCACCAAAGGAGCCTGTCGCTGTCTTCCATGCAGATATGTCATAGCCATCCTTGGTCCAGCTTGTCCGGTCATAGCCTGCTGCCGTGCTGTCGCCTGCCGGGTCGCTGCCATCATCCAGATAACTCCATGTTACATTTCCATCCATTGTTACATCATTCTCTGCTGCCCTTGTCTGAAAAAGGGGCTGTGCCATCGTTGCTACCAACAATAATGACAGAAGTGCAGAAAGTCTTCCTGCTGTCTTACGTCTGTGTTTTTTCATTCATTTTCCTCTTTTCATCTTTTCATTTTATCTATGTGAAATGCGCATTGCTGCGCAGATTCCTGTTGTTATCGGTACGGTAAGGATCACTCCGATCGTTGCACACAGTCCCTGTGCAAGCTCAATCGCCAGGTAATCCGATGATATGAACTGTGTCCGGCTCACGCCATAGGCAGTTAATACCAGCATCGTATTGAGTGCCGTTCCCGCAAATGCAAGAATCAGCGTATTGCTCATGGTTCCGATCATATCTTTTCCGATATTAAATCCCGACTTCATAACCTGTCCGGCTGTTACCGAAGAATCTACAGCGACCAGTTCCATAAGCGCTGCTGTAAGGGAAACTGCCACATCCATAACAGCTCCAAGGGAAGATACCAGCACGCCTGCGATCAGAAGTGATCGAACCGAAAGTCCTGTCGCTCCCTGAATGACCAGCAGTTCTTCCGCATTGTCACTGTTAAATCCTGTAAGATGTAAGGTTTTTGAACTTATGTAAAAAATAATTCCTGTTACTGCGACTCCAAGTACAGTAGAAAGTGCGGATACAGCCGTCCGTCTGCTGCAGCCATTTAACAACAACAGGCTGACTGCTGTTCCTGTTAATATAGTCAGGATTGAGACAATCACAGGAGGAAATCCGTGGTAGATCGCCTGAACCATAAACAGTACTACCAGAAGAAGCGTAAAAACGACACCGGCTAATGCCCGTAAGCCTTTTCCTTTTCCCACAAACAACATTACCGCGGCAAATACCACCACAAGGATGCCAAGTGGCAGGCACCTGTCATAATTGAATACTGTGTAGTAGGGAGCTGCTTCCTCCGGCATATCTGCACATACGATTATTTTCTGATTCGCGTTTACATAGATGTTATGTGTCTGTGACAAATAATTATCAATCGATACTTTGTCGCCTTTCTGCTCCCCATCCAGAATCAGAACTGTAAGCTCCTGTTCCCCAAGATATCTGGAATGATCATATGGATCTGTCTCCAGCCGTTCATTATCGACAGATACTACCCGCCCTCTTACGAATGTCCTGCTGTCGTTGTTGTACATTGTATAGCTGTTGATCCGATCCCAGTCAAATGAACCTGCCGCCAGAAGAAAGGCTGCTCCGATCAGGAAAACCCCGATATATACTGCGTTTCTTCTCACAAATAAAACAAGATGCCCACCTGCTTTTTCATCCGTTTTCCTTATCGTTTTGTCTTTTTTCTCTGTCTCTTTCATTTCCGGCTGCCTGCTCCTTATACATATGAGGCGAACCTGCCTGCTCCTTGAGGTGGTCTCACTTCATTTCTGTATTTATTATAGATATGCCTGCATGTGCCTGCTATCACACTTCCGTAAAGATTGCAAGAGTTGTATATTTCTTTTGTAAAATTCACGAAAAAACAGGCAGTCTCGTTATAAGACTGCCTGCCTGATAATTATTTTTATATTGTATTGTTTTCTATATCTCATATATCACATAGGATATACCTGTATCTTCATGAGAAAATCAGTTCTCCAATAACTGTTTCTGCTGATGACTTACTCTATCTGGAAAAGCCATCATAAAAAGATTCAATCAAAGCACAGTCCATGATAAGAACATAGAACACATTTCCATAGTAACGGCTTTCTACAATTCTTCCATGATCAAGAACAGGGCGGTAGGATCCATCTTTTTTTGCAAAATGGAATCTTACATAATCATTATTTCCACTGGTCTTTGCATCAATCTGTTTCCAGATACTGGTCTCCACAGAATCCCGTTCATCCGGGTGAATAAGATTCTTGAACCGCTGCCCGGTATAATCCAGAAAATCATCAAAATCCTTGCAACCTGCAAATTCTATCAATTCACGATTTGCAAATAAAATACGATCATCCTCCGGATCAGCTATATATATCAGGAAAGCTCCCGGAAGATTTTTTGACACATCCTGAAGTGCAAACCCAAGCTGACTTCTGTGCTGTATCTTATAATCACTGCGATAAGGACTGCAACTATGCTTCCCATGTAGTTTTACCGCATAAAGTGCCATATCTGCGCATCTGATAAGCTCCAAAACATCGTCACAGTCCTTCGGATATTCTGCGTACCCAAGAGAAATATAAAAAGGATGCTCTTCACCATTATATGTTATATACCTTGGCTTAAGGGTAAAACTCTCTATTATACTCTTTGCCTCTTCCTCTGTTGTTCCAATCAAGATAACAGAAAACTCATCGCCGCCATTTCTGCATAGAATGGCATTTACACCAAAATTATCTTTCATGTCCTGTGCAAGACTTTTCAGTGCGGTATCACCAACGACGTGTCCATACATGTCATTTATAAATTTAAAATCATCAATATCCATCTGTGCGCCCACACAATGAATACAATGACCGTCCTGTATCACCTTTTCAAGCTGCTCATCAAAACCTTTGCGGTTCAAAAGACCGGTTAACGGATCTGTTATCGCCATTTTTTTTAATATCTCACGATGTCTCTCAACCACAAGAACGATCACCGTTAATCCCGTTAAAAGCAAAATAATACAAATTCCAAAAACGAGCTGCGGAAGTATGTTCCATCCGTGTTTCCAACCATCAGTTGGCATTACCTCTAAGCCAAATGTGCTGCCACAAAATTCAAACTCAAATGTAATCGGCTCCTTCAAAATATTACCTGATGCCGATACCACCTCTGTATCATCCGACAAAGGAGAAACTGTCTTTGTCAGACAGTAATCATAACCAAATTGGGTAAGTGACTGAACCGATTTCTCAAATACCTCCGGAATACGGATAATTACAATAGTGAATCCCCAGAACGCAGAGGTTCCATCCGGGCACTCCAGATATACGGGATTTCTGATTGCAATGCCCCGGCCTCCTTGTTTTAAGTCAAACGGACCCTGCATAGTAACTATATTTTTATCTCTCCCGTAACGGCATATCTCTCCACGACTTTCATCGTGGATCAAATCTATCTTTCCCGCTTCATTTCCCGCCTCCGGATATATATCTGTAACAACACCATTAGGTGCAATCTGTATGCTCTGAACAAAATCTGTCATCAGATTTCCTGCAACTTTTTGAAAATTATCAATTTTTCCATTTTCACTGAGTACTATTTCCTCAAGTGTATCTGTAATCGCAACGCCACGGTTCATATCATTCTGCAACCGTTCTGCATAGGTTGTGGCATTAAGTTCTGTGACAGCCCGCATATGTTTTAAATTTGTTCTGTATGAATGATATAAAACTGCTGCCAAGGCCAGACAACCTGCCAGGAAAATGAGAACCGGCAATATGAGTTTTTTGTTATGGATTTTCTGTGAATGCATAGCTTGTCATCTCTCCTTGTTCTAAATCCAACTAAACAAATTCCTGTAAATTGCACATATTCTATCGCATTCTTTTATTTTTGACAAGCCACCCATTGTGGTATATTCCTTTTTTTGTAAAATGGGATTATAATACAGGAGCGAAAAGAGGTAATCAATATGCAGGATCCTGTCTATCATTGTGGTATATCTGGTGATGCCCTGCGCCATAATAAATTCATTTGAAATTGGCTTTACAAAAGAAAAACTGCAGGGACTATTATTTTCCGCTGTTCTTGCAACCATTATACATATTCTTCTATTGATTTTTATAAATATCGGAAGGAAACTCTGGCATTGGAATACAGTTGAATGTGCCACTGTCATGTATTCCAACTCGGGAAATATGATAATCCCACTTGTAAATGCTATGCTGGGTACCGACTATGTACTGTATTCATGTGCATTTATGTCTGTACAGCTGGTATTTCTCTGGACACACTGCAGCACCATGCTCGCCGAAAAGCCACATATGGAATGGAAAAAGATAATAACCAATATAAATGTAATAGCCATAATAGCCGGACTCCTACTCTTTTTCTGTCAGATAAAACTGCCATCTGTCATACTCACACCGGTAAAAGACATAGGAAATATGCTTGCACCTCTCAGCATGTTAGTAACTGACATGCTGATGGCTGATTCGCCGATCCGCGACAGCCTGAAAAACGCAAAACTATACATTTTCTCTGCCATCAGGCTCGTCATCTGGCCTGCTGTTTTACTGCTTATAATGTATGTAAGTCATGTATATGCCCTTATTCCAGAAGGAAGAACTTTACTCCTCATAGTATTTCTTGCCTCCATCACACCATCCGCTTCAACAATCACCCAGATGGCTCAGGTATATAACAAAGATGCTGCATACTCCGGTCTTTTAAATGTATTTACTACCTTGTTCTGTATCATAACCATGCCTTTGGCTGTCATATTGTTTTCACGGCTTGTGATATAATGGAGTTGCTCAAAAACCAATTAACCACGCCCCGACCATCATCTCTTTAGTCTTTCCATACGCCGGACATTCACCATATTTAATATAATCACTATAAAATGCAAAATTATAAATATCTATTAGCAATTCTGCATCCGTAATATCTGCTTTTCTATATTCAATCTTCATAAACAATACCTCTCCAAATCTCGATTTTTCTTTCCCGTATTAATTGCTATATGTTTTCACTTGAATAATTAAGCATTTTTCCAAACAAAAATTTAAGAAATCTTATACATATCATTCTTGTAGAACATTATTAAATCGCTTTTTTCAGAATTTCTTAGAACGACAAGGACATTAAACACATCTGGGAATGGCGAAATCATCCCCATACATGCCATGCCAAAATTCAATCCATTTAATACTCTAAATTCAGCAGGACTAATTACAAATAATATAAATGGAACTAACCCAAGAACAAATGGCAACAGGCACATCAATATAAACCGATCTCGCCTCAATGGATATGATGCTAATGCAACAAATGTTGCCTTTCCTTTTATTCTGCCTATTGTTACATCTGCTTCCTTAGGATAAACAATTCCATGTAACCACTCATGAATTATTAACAGTAAAAAACCGAAAGCAAATCCGACCAGAATAAATATTGGCGAGATTACAACGGTCTTGCATATTATCGTTTTACAAAGCATAGCAATAAAAAGGATAACACATAAAATTACAGCAATTGGCACTGCTTTTTTCATCAGTTCACCAACACTCTGCGGTGTTTCTATCTTTACTGCACCATCCAGCAAATTTCCTGTTTGATATTTATTTATATCGTTTATTGACCACACAATTTTTATCATATTAAATCCCTTTATTCATTACCTCCTGAACTTTTATCAGAAAAGCCGCTAGAAGTTTTCTTCTCCATCACATAGTTTTTAAGTGTAATTCACATCCCCTGATAATTTATATGGACATACAGCCTAGCCAGACAGCCAGATTGATCAATGTCTCCAAATCCAACAACCTCATCATCCTCCACTGCAACCACTGTTTTATGATTTAAAAAAGAGTGGTTCCATTCTTGTAAATCTACGCTACCGGTTGCCCATGCATTTAACTGTTCTTCTGTATAATCCTTTACATTTACGCTATGTACCGTATTGTAGAACAATTGCGCCATCTGCTCACAGTCAGTTGACTTGTATTCTCTAAGTTCCATCTTTTATCCTCATAAACTGAAATTTGTCTATCTTTTATCCTTATATGCATATTCAAAGTTTATTGGTGGTGCAGTCACTGATACATACACAAATTTCTCATTACCATCATTCAATAAACCATGAACATCTTTATCTGCAAATCTTACAACATCCCCAGCAGTAAACACTTTTTCTTGTTCATCTGCAAGTAATAGTTTACCCGTTCCTTTTGTTGCATACCAAATTTGTTCTGACGCATCATGTGTATGTCTTGGTTGGCAAGCACCTATTTCAAGATGAACCTCTGTAATTGTCACCCTTTCACTTGATGAATTTTCAGGATTTAATAGTTGTCTTGAAACAACTCCTGGATTTGATAATTCAACTATCTTCTCTTTACTTATGAATTCCATACTATACCTCCACAACTCCCGATTTGATAAAATAAGATTATATCCACCATTCTGGTGTTAAATCGCCAAGCGTTACTATTCGCTCATTTTCATAATCCATCATTATCTCAATTTTTCGATATTCTTCTGGCATTAGCTGTGTCATAAATTCCCTGCAAGCTCCGCAAGGTGGAATGGCTTTTCCATCTCCATCAATAGCAATTACTCGTTTAATAGCATCCTCACCATTTGTAATCATATTGAAGATAGCATTTCTTTCGGCACATACGCCCAAAGTACACGCTGTATCTACGCACACCCCAACATAAATTTTACCCGATATAGATTCTACCGCAGCAGCAACTCCTCCTGCTTCAATAATTTTCGAAACATCTCGTGGTTTTAATACCTGTTTTGCTGCATCGTATAACTCTTCCCATTTATTATCCATAAATTTCAGTTCTCCCTTATAACTTTCGCTTTATCTTTCTACTCAACTACACGCCAACTTCTTTAAAATATTAACATAATATTTAAGCTCATTCAAGGAACTCAAATAAACACACAAGTGGAATACCTCAAATTAAGTTTGTTTATTTGAAATTGCAATATAACTGCATATAGAAATCAGGAAACTTATACAGTACAAAACAACCGCTCCAAAACTAAACAATATTTCTCCCAAATAAGTTAGTCCTGGCATAAATCCATATCCAGGAAGATTATTATAGTAAATCATCAGTCCTATGGATATAAGCAGCGGAATTAGTTCTGCCGAAAACAATATTCGCCAAAGTTTTTTTTTTCTTGCGAATGGTTATCACAAATAATATTATAGGAAATCACAATAATAACAATTTTTTCAAAGAGTATTTTCATCAATTCCGGAAATACTAATACCGAAAATATATCGGAAAATGTATTGGAGGTTTTTATCATGAGACATTTTATCTTATCGTGTGAATCGACAACGGATCTGCCATATTCTTATCTGAATGAACGGGAAATTGCGGTCATTCCTTATACTTACGTTATTCATGAACATGTATACGAGGATAACATGGAACGAAATCCGGATCTGATGCCGAAGTATTATAAGATGTTGGAAAAAGGGCTGCTGCCTACAACCTCCCAGATCAACGAAGCTTCCTATTATGATTTCTTTGAAGGATTGATACAGAAGGGGGATGTGCTTCATATCACATTCAGCTCCGCCTTAAGCGGATCGGCAAATAATGCCTATCGTGCGGCGGCAGCAATAAAAAAGAACTATCCGGAAAAACAGATACAGATCATTGATTCTCTCTGCGGTGCAGGGGGATATGGATTATTAACAGACTACGTTGCCGATATGCGGGATGAAGGTCTTTCATTGGCAGCAGCTGCCGACTGGATCATGAAGCATCGTACCTGTATCCATCACCAGTTTTTTACAACCGATCTCACCTTTCTGCACCATAGCGGGCGGATCAGCGGCACTGCTTCCCATATCGCATCGATCCTGAACATTCATCCTCTGATCCGGCTGGATCAGAACGGAATGGCAGATGCCTATACAAAAGTCCGTGGCAAGAAGCGCGCCGTAAGAGAGGTGATCTCTGAGATGGAATACTACGCAGAAAACGGGACAGACTACAATGGAAAATGCTTCATCTCCCATGCTGCCTGCCCCGAGCTTGCCTATCTGTTAAAGAACTCCGTCCTACAGACATTTCCGAATGTCACTCATCCGGTACGCATCTTAAATGCCGGTACAATTACCGCATCCCACTGCGGTCCCGGCGCTGCCGGACTGTTCTTTCTCGGACGCGAACGCCCGTATTAATTTAATATTCATCCGGTACAAGTACCTTTTCAATCTCTGCGATATAGTATCTGTGATAATCCTTATCCGGATATACCTTTGCTCCTTCCTCAGGATCAGCAAAGGTAGCAGGATCAATATCTCCTTCGCACATTTTTCTGCAAATGAGTGTAATGCCTGCCTCCTTGATAACCGGAACATCACCACAGAAATCAAGGGTGATCCCTGCTCCTGCAAATTTATCCGCTACATCCTTACCGGATGTTCTTCCGCAATAAGTCAGTGCCTTTCTGTACTCTTCCGGAAGCACACAAACGGAAAATTCCTTCTGTTCATCGATAAACAGCTTTGTATATCTCTGTGGGCGGATATAAATCGTGATAACAGGCTTTGACCAGAACTCACCAAAGGAACCCCAGCTTACTGTCATCGTATTTGCCTTTTCATGATCTCCTGCAGTTACAAGTGCCCACTTTTTGTTGATCATTTCGATCAGATTTCCTTTTAATTCCTCTGCATTGATTTCTTTCATCTTGATAATACCTCACTTTTCTGATTACTCAGTTCCTGAAGTGTTTACTGTAACAGGAACACATCCTGATACAATAATGAGGCACTGATCATTCTCAATGCCTCATTGCAAAATCGTATGGTACACTGGTATTACCAGCTGGTTTTTGGCTCATTATACCATCCGCTTTTATTTTGTCAACCAACAGCTTTTCAGAAACAAATCGTTTTTTATTACTTTTAAACGCAGGTTTTATAATATATGAAATTATTTTTAACCTTATGCTTTTCTTTTTTTATTATTTTTTTTATTTTATTCAAATATCAAATACCATAACTTTATTTTTATTTTTTATAGTGATCGGTCTGTTTTAATCCTATGATTGGTCTGTTTTCAGATCAAACACACCCTGTCCATATCGTTTAAACTGCATCATCATCTCATGTGTCAGACTCAGATGTTCTCCATAGTCCGGGATCTGCTCGTGCTCTACCCATTCGCCGCTTGCAAGTTCTTCATGATCGATGGTCAGTTCCGGTTCATGCTCATCTGACTTTTTTCTGTCTGCCTGACAGAAGAATCCCATCAGCAGATTGCTGTCAAATCCCCACGGCTGTGATTTGTAATACCGGATATTCTTAACCGGTATTCCGACTTCCTCCATTACCTCACGCCGAACCGTTTCCTCTACCGTCTCACCTATTTCCGTAAAGCCGGCGATCAGGGCGTATCGTTTATACTCTCTTGCAGCGTAAGTTGTAAGAATGATACGATTGCCATCTGTCACTCCGACAATTACTGCCGGTGCGATCGTTGGGAAGATCAGATGTCCGCAGGACGGACAACGGAGCATCCGTTCTTTCTCATCCGGGAGCACAGGCGTTCCGCAGGCTCCACAATAGCGGTTCATCGAATACCACAGATGCAGATGCCATCCGGTTGCCGCCGCAAGCACTTCTTCCTTTGGCTTGCAGCTTCTGGTCTTATACATGCTCCGGTATTCATAACCCGGAATCTCCAGACGCTCTCCCCAATTTACATCAGTTGCTCCATTCGCTGATCTTTCAACATAATAAGGCTCTGTTGTCCGGACAAGATCCTGCGGCCGATACAGAAAATACTGTCTGTCATCGATCACAAACAGGTAGGTCAGATTATCCTGCCATGATGCATCCTGCGTGACCGTATCATTTATTCCTATATAGCTTTTATATTCCGAGACAGTGAGCCAGACCAGCTCATACTCATCCTCCACCTTTTTGGCAAGAATCCGTTTCTCGGAAAATGCAAGGATCACATCATCATTCTTCGGCGGTTTTCGATATGCATATTCATTATGAAACCGTTTTGGTTCTATATCCTGTATCATCTTCCTATACCAGACAGGCTGTCTGATACGATATGAAAACATCTGTATTATCAGTGCTTTTATATGCGGATCAGCCAGCCTGTTTCTTTCTTTTTGAATTTATACCATGAATCATTTCTGTCGACACTGTCGTTTCGATTCATATATGGACACAGCCTTGCGTCTCTGTTATTACTTCTTTAACTGAGCCAGACGTTCTTCAACCTGGGCTTTCATTTCTGTATATTTTGCAAGCTTGGCTTTTTCTTCTTCTACCTTGGCAGCCGGTGCTTTATCTACAAATTTAGGATTTGCAAGCATACCGGATGCACGCTTGATCTCACCGGCCAGACGACCGGATTCTTTCTCCAGACGCTCGATCTCTTTGTCGATATCAACCAGCTCTGCAAGCGGAATATAGAGTGCGGCATCATGTATCAGGGTAGATACTGCATTCTCATCAATACCATTCTTGCTATCCTGAATGAATACCTCACTTGCATATCCAAGTGTTGCAAAGAAATTCTTTGATGCTTCAAATATATCACGGATCTCACTCTTAGCAGATACAACATATACAGTTGCTTTCTTGCTTGGCGGTACATTCATACCGGTACGCAGATTACGAATCGCACGAACCGCAGCCTTGATCGTATCAACTGCATTTTCATCCTGCTTGAAGTTCCACTCCTCTTTATATACAGGCCAGTCAGAGATCATGATAGATTCTTCCTCATCCTGAATATTACAGAAAATCTCCTCCGTGATAAACGGCATATATGGATGTAATAATTTCAATGCCCGGATCAGAACTGTCTTTAATGTCCAGAGGGCTGCTGCCTTTGTCTCGTCTGCATCATTGTAAAGTCTTGGCTTAACCATCTCGATATACCAGTCACAGAATTCTTCCCATATGAAGTCATATACCTTGGAAACTGCGATACCCAGCTCGTATTTCTCCATGTTATCTGTCATCTCAACTGCCAAATCATTGACCTTGGATAAGATCCAGCGGTCAGCGATCGTAAGATCAGATAATTTTACATTTGAGAAATCCGCCTTTTCCATGTTCATCATAATGAATCTGGATGCATTCCAGATCTTATTTGCAAAGTTTCTGGAATTCTCTACACGCTCCCAATAGAAACGCATATCATTTCCCGGTGCATTACCTGTGATCAGTGTCAGACGAAGGGCATCTGCACCATATTTATCAATAACCTCAAGCGGATCGATACCGTTTCCAAGAGACTTACTCATCTTCCGGCCCTGATCGTCACGAACCAGTCCGTGGATCAGAACATGCTTAAATGGGCTCTTTCCTGTCTGCTCCAGTGCGGAGAATACCATACGGATAACCCAGAAGAAGATGATATCGTATCCGGTTACAAGTACGTCAGTCGGATAGAAATATTCATATTCCGGTGTCTTCTTTGGCCAGCCAAGTGTTGAGAATGGCCAGAGTGCGGATGAGAACCATGTATCCAGTGTATCTTCATCCTGTGTCAGATGTGTGCATCCACATTTCGGACATACCGTCGGAACTTCTCTGGAAACGATTGTCTCATGACACTCATCACAGTAATAAGCCGGGATTCTGTGTCCCCACCAAAGCTGACGGGAGATACACCAGTCGCGGATATTTTCAAGCCAGTGGATGTATGTCTTATCAAACTGCTCCGGTACAAATTCCAGCTCATCTGTCTTGATCAGGTCAAGAGCTGCCTGGCCCATTTCCTTCATACGGACAAACCACTGTGGCTTGATCATTGGCTCTACCGTTGTCTTACATCTGTCATGTGTTCCTACGTTATGTGTGTGTGGTACAACCTTTACAAGAAGACCTTCTTTTTCCAGATCTGCTACCATTGCTTTTCTTGCTTCATAACGATCCATGCCTGCGTATTTGCCGCCCTTCTCGTTGATCGTAGCATCATCGTTTAAAATATTGATTTCTTCCAGATTGTGTCTCTTACCTACTTCGAAGTCGTTCGGATCATGTGCCGGTGTAATCTTTACACAACCTGTTCCGAATTCCATATCTACATATTCATCTGCGATAACAGGGATCTCTCTGTCTGTTAAAGGAAGCTTCAGCATCTTACCGATGATATCCTTATAACGCTCATCCTTTGGATTTACAGCAACCGCCGTATCACCAAGCAGGGTTTCCGGTCTGGTCGTTGCTATCTCTACATATCTTCCTTCTTCTCCAACGATCGGATAATTGATATGCCAGAAATGTCCTTCCTGCTCTACATGCTCTACCTCTGCGTCCGAAATGGATGTCTTACATACAGGACACCAGTTGATGATCCTGGAACCTTTGTAGATATATCCCTTTTCATAGAGATTGACAAATACTTCCTTAACTGCTTCTGAACATCCCTCGTCCATTGTAAAACGCTCTCTGTCCCAGTCAGCAGATGAACCCAGCTTCTTTAACTGGTTTACGATTCTTCCGCCGTATTCTTCTTTCCATTTCCAGGCATGCTGTAAGAAAGCCTCTCTGCCGATCTCCTTCTTATCAATACCTTCTGCCTTTAATTTCTCTGTTACCTTTACCTCTGTAGCGATCGCTGCATGGTCTGTACCCGGCTGCCATAATGCACTGTATCCCTGCATTCTCTTAAAACGAATGAGAATATCCTGCATCGTATTGTCAAGGGCATGACCCATATGAAGCTGTCCGGTTACATTTGGAGGCGGCATAACGATCGTAAATGGTTTCTTACTGCGATCTACCTCTGCATGAAAATATTTCTTATCTTCCCATTTTCTGTACAGCCTGTCTTCTATGTCGGCCGGATTGTATGTCTTTTCCAGTTCTTTCATCTGTTCCATCCTTTCTGTTTTTATAGCATCTTTAGTGGAGCGTTTTTCCTTTACAGAATCAATCTTCTTACATAGAAAAAGCCCTTTGAAACATCTCTGTTCCAAAGGGCGTATCTTACGCGTTACCACCTTAATTTATCACTCATCTTATTCTGTAACGGGAACGACCCGGCGCATCCTACTGAACATTTCGGATGTGCTGCTCCAAAGCTACCTTCCCACAAATTTCCTCGAAAGACCTTTCAGCCTGTGGATCTTCCTCTCTGGCAGTTCTTTTATGGTACTCCTCTTTTTCCTTGCATTTATGCTGTTAAACTAAATCTCATAGTACAACAGAAGTCTTTCCAGTGTCAAGCGGTTTTAAACGTAATCTTGCTATTTTTCATACATCAATACTCTTTCCCACGGCATAAGTGTCGCTCCATCATCCTCCGAGAAACATGCGCTCATCTGATCCGATATCACCTTTAACTTTTTCCGTATTCTTTCATAGCTAAAGAATCCATTATCATTCTGCTGATCCGTCATGGCATATTCAAATACTCTCGCACGGTCTTCATTTGGAAAGCTCTTTGAGTAGGTGTCAATAAATGCAATCTCTGACGCATCACCGGATGAAAATGCTACATAGGTATTGTCATAGCTATTTTCATTTGCAATATAATCGTAATCATAATCAAATCCAGCCGGGTTGCACTCCGACCAAATTCCTTCATCAAACCAACAGCCGGTGTAATTCATATGGTTCTCGATCGCATGAAAGATCTCATGGTGGATCGTGCTGATATAGGCAGATTGATCATTGATATCAATAACCAGAAATGTGTCATTCTCCAGAGTATTCTGAACACCGGCAGCAGTTGTAAGTGCCGTTTCATCTGTTCCTATGATTGCTCCTGCCAGATAGATCTTTAATATGCTTCCATATCCATCATCCAGATTTTTCAACATCCGATCCGGATATTTCTTCAACTCATTCTTCAATACTTCCAGTGACTGCGCGGTCAGAAGTGCATTGTCTGACGCCTCATACCGGTAGATATCCTTGCTGCACTCCGTCACTTCATCAAATATATGTACCTCTACACCATTTTGATCTCCGATATCCTTTGCCTGATGCCGCAGCTCCTGCTTCAGCTCATCGGACGGATGATCCAGATAACTCCATGAATAACGGTAGACTCTGGAATCACCGGAAATGCTGCGCGCATCGTTCAGATCCCATATGTATACTTCTGGTGTGAGTCCACTCGTTGAAAATGCAAAGAAGTTGTATGTATCTATATAAGTACCTTGATCGATATAGATATAATTTGTTTCATCAAATGGGAATGTTACTGCAAGTCTGTTTTCACATTTACCGGTATCCACATTAAAGATCCGGAACTGCAGCTTCTGTGTATTTGTCTCCTGCGACTGACTGGAACAGCCATACATCGCAAGACCATGTTCTACATCGCAGCCAACCTGAAAATCACCTGTATTATCCGGAATCAGAATGCCCGGTTCTTCCCCGGACGTTTCTCCATACACCTGATAGACCTGACCATCCGCATATACCGATGCGTAGTATTTATCCCCACTTCCTTCAAATTGCACGATATTATAATCACCGGTTTCTTTTACATCCACGCCGGTCACACTATAACATCTGACCTCCAAACGGTCTGCCGTATTATCATATGCCGACACCACCAGATACTCCGGTTCTTCCGCATATCCAAGCAGCGTTGTATCTTTTCCTTCTCCTGAATATGCCAGACACACCTCTGCCTCTTTCCCTGACCGCAGATCATATTCATAGATCTGTCCATCCTCTGCATTTGTATAGAAGAAGCCGGTGAGATCCTTTGACATCAGATAACTGTCCGGTGTCCCTTTTTCGATTGGCATAACAGTCTCCTGATCCAACAATGCTCCATACCGGATCAGCTCTTTGTTGCCTTTATCATAGAGAATCACCTCATCGGTTCCATTTGAAAAAACATCTGACGCATATGTATCCTTCGGGCAGCTTACAACCGCTTTCTGCCTGAGATCCGCCAGATCATATAATGCCAGATAACCGTCTTCTCCTACGCCATACTGGATTCCAAGGGCATCCCCCAAAGCAAACATCTTATTGATGTAAATACCATCTTCCTCTACTTTCATATCCAGTTGATACAGGTTCGTCTGTCCGGATACCTTTGCCTGCTTGTAGTATTCTCCCGAGATGATCGACTTCCACTCTTCTTCTGTGGTCGATTCTTCGGTTGTCGTCTGTGAGCCATCTGCCCTGTCAGTATTTTCTTCTGTCAGATACCCGGAGGTTGTTCCCCCATTCTGATTCCCACCTGTCAGCTGACAGCCTGTTATCTGTCCAAGTGTCATGCTGATAACCAGCACTCCCGCCAGCCATCTGCCGATATCTTTCCTGTAATTCTTTCTCATATATGCACCCCATTTCTATGCCATTATAATACCCCTAATTTATCTCCACTTTTTAACAGAATATCATATATTAATTTCCTTGTAACTAATAAAAACCATCAAAATGATGGTTTTTAAGCACTGTTTCGCCATCATTTTAATGGTTTTATATGTTGATCAATTATTCAAAGCATTATCCCAGGATCACTGCCTGCCCGGAGCTTAACCGTATACGGTTGCCATTTAAGCATACGTCATTCTTATTATCTAACAAAACACGAAGCTTCGGCTGCTCATTTGTAGTCAGCAGATCAACCGTGATATCTTCTCTGCTGTAATTCGTTATAATGTAAACGGTCTGGTCTTCTGTCTTTCTTGCATATGCAAATATTCCATCCTTCTCCACAAACATTGGAACGACCTTGCCATAGGTAAATACTTCTTTGTAGTCCTCGAACTTACGAAGTGCGATCAGCTTCTGGTAATAGTGCCATACTGAATCTTTCCTGCCAAGCTGTTCTTTTACATTGATCTCTTTATAATTTGGATTTACAAAGAGCCATGGTGTTCCGGTTGTAAATCCTGCCTGTGCAGAATCATCCCACTGCATTGGTGTTCTGGCATTATCCCTGCTGTTTTCATAGCAGGCTTCCATCGCTTCTTCTACCGTGCAGCCAGCATCGATTGCAACTGCATATTCATTCTTTGTACTAATATCATTGTAATCATCGATCGAAGCCATATGACAGTTACGCATACCGATCTCCTGTCCCTGATAAATAAACGGAATACCACGCAGCATAACACTGATCGTTCCCAGTAATTTGATTCCGTCTTCATTCTGAAGGTAATCCGGCAGATAACGGCTCGCACCTCTCGGCTCGTCGTGATTCTCTATAATATTTGCAAGGAAGCCAACATCTTCACATTCCTTCTGTGCATGGAAGATCACCTTTTTCAGATCATCAAATCCGACCTTCTTCGCATCGTACCAGCCATGATCGCCAAAGGTCATCTCATGTGCTGAGAAATCAAACATCGTTGAAAAATGTCCGTCGTCACCGATAAATTCTTCCAGCTCATCCTTCTTCATATTGAATACTTCAGCAACTGTAAACGCATCGTACTTTTCAAATGTATGCTTCTTCAGATCCTCTAACAGTTCACCAACGCCATCGACGCCCTCAACCATACGGAAGATTCCTGTCATTCCATCTGGTCCGTCCGGCTCATAATTCGGAAAACTCAGATCTTTCTTGATATTGATGATCGCATCGATACGGAAACCCGCAACGCCCTTATCCAGCCACCAGTTGATCATGGTATATAATTCATTTAATACCTCAGGATTGTTCCAGTTCAGATCCGGCTGTTCCTTTGCAAACATATGAAGATAATAATAGTCCGTTCCTTCTACCTTTTCCCATGCACTTCCACCAAAATAAGACCGGTAATTGCTTGGCGGATTGCCATCTTTTCCCTTACGGAAATAAAAATAATCGCCATATTTACCCTCCGGATCTTTTAATGCTTTCTGGAACCATTCATGCTGGTCAGAACAGTGATTAATAACAAGATCCATAATGATATACATATCCCGCTTCTTCGCTTCTGCTAACAACTCATCGAATTCTTCCATCGTTCCAAAGATCTCATCGATCTTATAATAATCTGAAATATCATAACCCTGATCGACAAATGGAGACTGATAGATTGGAGATAACCAGATAATATCGATTCCCAGACTTTTCAGATAATCTAAATGATCGATCACGCCACGAAGATCACCGATCCCATCTCCATTTGTATCCTGAAAACTCTTTGGATATATCTGATATGCTACTTTACCATGCCACCATTTTCTTTTCATTATAAAAACCTCCTGTGTTCCTTTTATACTGTCTGTATCTGTTCCACCATCGGATACAGATACTCGTTCTTTTTACACTTTAATTACAGTATACGGAATACATAGAGGTTTTCTATCTTTAAATTGACTATTTTATTGTACTATTTTGACTTTTTACGATATTCGGAAGGTGTCATGTTCTTCTCCTTTTTAAAGCGTCTGATAAAATATCCGATATTGTCAAATCCACAGGCAGATGCAATATCTATGATCTTATCCTCTGTCTCTGCAAGTGCCGTTGCCGCTTTCTCCACACGGATCACATTGATATATTCTGTGATCGTCTTCCCGATATTCTTCTTAAAATATCGGCAAAAATACTGTTCATTCATATTGACCAGCTCCGCCAGTTCGGACAAGCGGATCGGTGAACCGTAATGCTCCCCGATATACTGCAGCACCTTTTTCAGATTCTCTACCGTTCCGGATTCTTCCCTGCCTTCCATAACCTGTCTTGTAAGCAGGTCATACTTATATGCAACTGCGATCAACTCTAACATCTTTGCCTTGATATTCAAATAGAGCATATTTTTCTGTAGATTCTGTTTCGGTTCTACTGCCACGTTCTCACGCATTATTGAAGAATCCGTATGCTGCCCTTTCTTCGTACCATGTTCTTTCATCTGCCTGAGCATCTGTTCAATCTCTTTATAACAGGCACTCAATTTCTCAAATGCCGCATCCCCGTTCTGGCACAGAACCAGCATCCGAAGCTTTCCTTCTGCAAGCGGGCCAAGCACCTTCGCCTCCGCCGCATCATACCGTTCAAAGCACAGGATATCAACAGGGAACACAACCGCACTTTCTATACCATCCTTTTCCAGGATCAATGCATGCAGTTCTTCCGGATGGATGCACATAAATGCCGGTGCATGAACCTGATACTCCTTTGTATTTATCCATACCGGGAAATCACCTTTTTGAAAATAGATCCATTCCATTTCCTCATGCCAATGCGGAACCACATGCCACTCATTTTCTCCGTTCCATTCGTACAAAGCAACCGGATACTGCACCGTTCCATGTGTTCTATTCTCTTTTAACGATGTATTTGCCATTTCCTGCTTTTTCATGCTTTGGTCCTTTCTTATTTTATGCTGGACATCTTCTATATTTCATTATACACTTTTCCTACATGGGGACAAATGGTTTTATATCGTACATCGCATTTATTTTCTTATAATTTTCCCCATATTACCCAATGATCAATTTTTAACAAGAGAAAAAAGAATGGACATACTCCCACCAATATCAAATATCAAACGAAACCATCCGGTCTCACTGCCTGATGCCACTCTGTTTCCAAAAAGCATCGGCATTCTGGCAGCAGGAATTCTGTCTGCCTCTGTATACACTTGCGAGATCGATCGTACACCAAGATTTATTTTCCTTGGAATCGGTATCGTACTGATCATAATTGCCGTTATATTACTGATACGCTATATAAAACAGGTGACCGCATTTAAGAAATACAAACCTGCATGGGAAAAACACAAAAGCATTTATGATGATTTTGCCATAGAACTGAATCACTGGTATGATTCCGGACTTCCGCCAAAGAGCTGTGACGGCGATACCTCCTACGCCCTCCGTCTGCAAAGAGAACGACTGGGTCGCAAAGGAATCCGCATGATCCACTACACGGCACCTGCCAAAGAGACTCCCGGAACCACATATTTTTCAAGAAACACCGCATGGTATACCGTTGACCTGATGAATGAACATATCACCAGACGACTGCGGTTTGAGAATTCATCCGGCATCATATATGACCGGAATTCCGATGATACGATGTATGAATCTGTTGTCCACACACCAAATGAAGCCGAGCTTCATCATATGACAATGACCTGCCCGAACTGCGGTGCTGTCAACCCGGTTGCTGCCCTGACACAGTGCTGTCCATACTGCAGTACCGTTTTCCAGATAAAGGATCTGTTCCCACGTGTCACGAATACCTATTTTATCCGAAATAATGCTTCCATGAAAAATGTAAACAAACGAGGCTCCACCATATGGATCACTATGCTGGTTGTATTTCTATTTACTTTTATTTCCTTTCTTTCAGACCGGGAGAATCCGATTCCTGCCAGCCTGATCATGTCCTATTTTGTCACACTGATCTTCGGCGGCATCACCAGACTTATGCTTTCATCCGTTCTTTTGATCATTAAGCAGTTCAATCGTGACGGTCGAAAACGTATTCCATTCTGGTCTTATGTGACAGCAAAGGGAAAGATCTCACGAGCATTTGCGCCTTATGATCCTGTTTTTTCTTTTGAGAAATTTGAAGGCCAGATCATCGCCCTGATCCGCATGACCGTTCTGGCAGATCACCCGGAAAACCTTGCTTTCTATCGTGGTTCTTCTTTTGATCCATATTTTCAGGATATCATCGAGATGACCTACATGCAGGCTTTAACTGTCAATGATATCCACATGGAGGGAAGTGAGCTGTGCCTGAATCTTCGTACCTGGTGGATCAATTACAGTGAACATGATGGCGCCATAAACCGTCGGGGCGACTGTATCGACGTATCACTCCGACGTAATACCACCTACATGGAACCGCCCGGTTTCTCCATTACTTCCGTCCACTGCCCTGCCTGTGGCGCAAGCTTCGATACTGTACGCCAGCGCAGCTGCCCTTACTGTGGCAGTGACTACCATATGGAAAATGCAGGCTTTGTCATTGAAAAGCTGGAGCTTGTTTAGAAATGATCTCTTGCTGTTATATACAATAATTCCCACCTGTAAAGACTCATGATGTTTTCTACAAACTGCACATGCCTGATTCGTAAATGCGGGTGCCTGTCTGAGTCCGAAGGGCGAGTTGGCACAGGAGCATTTACGGATCAGGCATATACAGTGAGCAGAAAATATCATGAGTCTTTACAAGGGGATTCGTATTATATAGCAGCCGATGTCTGAAAATCTTCGGCTTTTTATCATTATGCCATTACTCGCCAAGGATGTGACGAGCTACATAGATACCACTGGCGGAGGCATGGGACAACGAATGCGTTACGCCACTGCCATCTCCGATCACATATAAACCCTTATGACAGCTTTCCAGATTCTCATCCAACTCCACTTCCATATTGTAGAACTTGACCTCTACACCATATAACAAAGTATCATCATTGGCTGTTCCCGGTGCTACCTTATCCAGTGCATAGATCATTTCCATGATTCCATCTAAGATACGCTTTGGAAGGACAAGACTCAGATCACCCGGTGTTGCCGTTAAGGTCGGTGTTACCAGCCCTTCTTCAATACGCTTCACGGTACTTCTTCTGCCTCGAACCAGATCTCCAAATCTCTGTACAATTACACCACCGCCCAGCATATTAGATAATCTTGCGATACTCTCACCATATCCGTTACTGTCTTTAAACGGTTCTGAAAAATGCTTGGAAACCAGAAGTGCAAAGTTTGTATTCTCTGTCTTCTTCTCATCACCCTCATAGCTATGTCCGTTTACAGTGATGATACCATTCGTATTCTCATTTACCACAATTCCATTTGGATTCATACAGAAGGTTCTGACATTATCTTCGAATTTCTCTGTACGATATACAATCTTGCTTTCATATAATTCATCCGTCAGATGTGAGAAGATAACTGCTGGGAGCTCCACCCGGACTCCGATATCGACACGGTTGGATTTTGTAGGGATCTCAAGCTCCTTACATACCTTTTCCATCCATTTGCTTCCGCTTCGTCCAACGGATACGATACATTTCTCACAGTCGAATTCACCCTTATCGCAGATGATACGATAACCACCATCAATAACCTGTACTGTATCAACCGGTGTATCAAAATAAAAGTCTATATGATCCTTCATCTGATCATACAGATTCTGAAGAACAACATAGTTGATATCAGTTCCCAGATGCCGAACCGACGCATCCAAAAGCTTCAGCTTGTTCTGAAGACAGAGCTTCTTGAACTTCGTTCCGGCGGTTGAATAAAGCTTTGTTCCCTCGCCGCCATTTTCCATGTTAATCTCATCTACATACTTCATCAGGTCAACAGCTTTCTGCTTACCGATATATTCATACAGTGTTCCACCGAAATCATTTGTGATATTGTATTTTCCATCTGAGAATGCACCTGCTCCGCCAAATCCACACATGATCGAGCAATGCTTACAGTTAATACAATTCTTGATCTTATCGCCATCAATCGGACATTTTCTCTTTTTTAAAGTATATCCTTCTTCGAATACAGCGATCTTACACTCCGGTTTCTTCTTCATCAGTTCATATGCCGCAAAGATTCCTCCTGGTCCTGCACCGATAATAATCACATCATACTCCATACACAACTTTACCTTTCATTTATCAGACAAGCTGATCCCTGAATTCGTCTTTTAATTCCGACAGGATCGTATCCATACGTCTGTCATAATCTTCAATATGTCCATGAAGTCGGTTATAAACCGCTTTCTGGACTTTATTGTAGATTGGAAGCTCCCGCACATCTTCTTTAGAATCTCCGACTTCACTCATCAGATCCTCTAAAAAGTTCGCAGGAAGTCCTCGTTTCTTAATCTCTTTTTCAAGTGTCGCAGTATCCACTGTAACTGCCAGCACACAGAAATATTCGATCAGGGATTCCTCATTCTTATTTAACGAATATGCCTTAATAAAATAGCTCTTTGCTTCATCAAGCTGAAGATTTCCGGCCAGAGCAACTGCTTTATTATGATATACATTTCCGAGGAATTCATCCTCCTGTTTTTCTTTTTCCAGATAGCAGATGACCTCATCATAGATCGCACCCGCTTTTATATAATGCTTGTACCGCAGATATCCATCCGCCCGCAGCTTCTCGACTTCATATGATTTTAACGTACGAAGCTTCTGGCATTCCGCCATAAACTGCCGTACTTCTTCACTGCTGTAATATCCGCCATACACAAGAATCTCCACCATGATATCCTGAACAAATGCATGCTTCTCAAGTAATGTATCGATCTTATCCGCAAGCTCTGTGAGATCAAGCTCTCTTCTAATCCATGCCGACAATCTCGCCGTCACATCTTCTTCCCCAACCAGCACCATATTATTATACAGGTAGTAACACAATTCCTCGTAGGAATATACAGATACCTTGGTATTCAGGAACGTATATGGATTCTGTGCAGTTTTTGTATTACATACAATTATTTTTCCCATTTCAGGTCAAATTCCTTCCTATATATCTTATTTGTGGTCGGGAACATCGTTCCAAATCCTTCATCCCTGATAACAACCGCGCCCTTTTCCGCACTGTAGAATTCCGCTTCCAGTGAGATCTTGGTCGTCTTCGGCGGACGCTTCGGCAGTCCGTGGATCTCGATATGCTCCTTATCATAATCTCCTGTCAATATGTTGCGATAGATCAGCTCCACCTGATTTGATTCGTCCGGAAAGATATATAATTTTCCCTTTGTGTGGAACCATTCCTGTCCTCCTCTGGTGATCGGCACAAATGTCTTGCTGTCATCATTTAAACTGATACCTATATCAAAGCCAACTGTATATTCCGACCGGATCAGATAACGATCAAGCACCTTGCTGTGCCGATCGCCAAATGCCCGGTAGCAGGCTCCCTTTGTATAGATATTCTGACCGACAAATACCCGTCTTCCCTGACAGAGGATCGTCGCCGACTCCTTCAGCCAGTTATCCGCAAAGCCAATTCCGGTCAGGAACACCGAGGACACATAAGTCTCTGCCAGAAGCTCCTGACAGATCGCTGCGAACTGCTCATCCAGCTCCTCATCATCCTTCTTAAACGCTGAAAATGTCAAGCGGTCTTTCAGGTTTTGATGAAATACATCCACAATCTCCGGTGATTTGTTATGCGTAATATCGAATCTGTAATAATCAAGCCCGCTGCTGTTAAAATCAAACAACACCACACTGTTATTTCTTAACGACTCCGGCTGATTAAAGATGTAATAAATTCCACTGTCTATATGGCTTGTGATCTCAAACTGTTCATCACTTAAATGAAGCGCTCCCTGTAACTCCTGCACCGCCTTAATGATATGAATATCGGCATCTGCGATCGTTACTACCAGCCGCCTGATCTCATAGCTTTCAAACTGTTTTGTAAATTCCCGGATATGAAGCAGCAGCATTTTGACCAGAAGGTCTTTTGCTTTATAACTTGTTCCATAGATCTCCGTGTCCTCGTTGATAATCGTCTTCTGGTAAATACGATCAACCATCACGCCATCTTCCTTGAACCGTTTCCCTGCAGCCACCGCCCCGACACTCCAACCGGATTCATCCTTTGCTCCGGTTCCGTCTTTATATTTATCTGTATAAAACATAATATTTGGAAGCAGATATGTATCTTTGGAATCACTGTGACAGATTGATTCCGGTACTCCTTCATCCAGCTTATAATAACTTAACTGTGTATACTCCGGACTCAGATCCAATCCCAGATATAATGGATGTTCCGTCATGTTATCTCCTCCTGTTTCTGCTGTCTTATAACAATATCAGATTCTCCTCAAAGAAATGTGTGTTATTCAGATAGGTATCCATCGCCTGGATCAGCTCCTGATCATTTCTTGTCTCCTGACTGATCAGCATACTGTTGATCAGCTCAAATCGATTACTGTTCTTCTTATGACATGTTGTATTCTTTAAAATATCACTCTCAACGATGGATGAATTACCGCTCTCCGCACCATCAATGGAATATAACAGCGTCTCTCCGTGGAACACAACAAATTCCTTGATATAAATTCCCGGTATGATCTCATTCATTCGCTCCGATTTGTAATGTGCCATACTGTTGCTTTCCTGTCCGAAGCTGTAGCTTACCCAGATCTGTCTGCCGCTCTCACCCTTAAAGATCAGATAGGTCTTAAACTTCATATCATCCGGCAACGTTACAAAGGATGCAAATTCTTTAAAGAACGGCAGGATCTTACTGCTGTCTATAAAATGACAAACTGTATTCCGGATCCATTCCTTCTGTTCTGCCGAGAACCGTCCACCGCAACCTGCAAAATAAGAGAGCAGCGCCATCTCTGAAATCTCATCTGTAATGTTCTTCTTCGCCACCTCTTTATACAGACATTCCATGATATCCGCAGGAATCTTCAGATCCTTGATAATATACTGGTATGCACAGAACCGTAAAAAAGCCTTGACTACCATGCCCCTGCTTCTGCCTGCGTAATAAAGCGCAAAGATATCAAAGATTGCCTCTGTATAAGCATCCGCAAACATCATCTGTGCCAAGATATTCTCTGCAAGCATATCAATATCACGATAATTTGTGTTAACCGCCTTAAACAGCTCTGCCATTTCCTCTAACGATCCATTATAGTTATTGATCAAAAATGCCAGAACCTTCTGTGTCGCATACCCCCTCCGGTACAGATATACACAGATGGATAATAACGTCCGGTCATCATCATAGCGCTTATCGGATATTCCGAATTCCGCGATCCGTATCAGTTCATCCACATCCACATCTACATATCCAAACCGATGGATTCCATTAAATGCCTGCTCATACATCCGTAAAGAAATGTAATATGTAATGATACGGGAAGCATCCTCCACTTCCACATAATCCAGATCAATTCGCGACAGATATTTATATAAAATGTCCGCATCATAATTCTCATGATAATACTCAACCATGTGGCGGAGTGCTCTCTGCCGGATCAGATAACTGATATTCGGACAGTTAGAGATATCACGCGCCAGATTGATCTCGGATGCGTCCTTATATGAGAAGCTGTCTATATCGTTATACTCAAATAATAACAGACGGTAATCCTTCGGATTATACTCTTTACAGATATCCAGATAATTTTCTTCTCCGACAACCGGCTCAAGCCGATATGGTACCGTATTGATATATCTGCAGCCCCGACTGTCAAGTAATGTAATGATCGCGGATTCTGACACGATCTCTACATAAGCTTCTCCGTCAACTACATCCACCTGTTCACTCTTTTCCAGTTCCTCATGCGTTACAACCACTGATACGATATTCTTATTCCGACAGGTCAGCTTCTGCTTGAATATGATATTAATTAATTTTGATGCAAATTCCGGCTTCACGCTCTCCGGCTCAAGGAATTCTTCATAGATTACCGTCAGATCATCACTCACCTCGCCGTCGATGATCTTCTTCTCCATAAAGTTTTCGATCGCCGGAATATACTCATGGAACACATTCATATTCTGTGCCTTATTCATGATGACATTTGCATAGAGATATGCCAGCTCTTCATCATCTAACGTATTCTTATAATTGAAATAACGGAGAATGGATTCCGGTATCGGCTGATACGTCTTCTTATCCATGCTCTTTAAGAAGCCCTCATACAAACCAACATATTTAATTCCTGCATTTGCCGCATCCTGATAATATACATGATACTCTTTATCACATTTTTTAAATCTGAGAAGAATTTCACATATCGTATCCAGTGTCATACGATCATGCTTTGCTGCATAGATATTCTCCAGCATCTTGAATGCGTGAATATCAAAGAGCTTCATTCTTGCAGCCGTCTTTACGAATTCCATAATGACATCTTCGGATACAAACTCATGCCGCATACCCCATCGGATAGCTGAGATCTCAAGCGGTGCGATCCGTTTCATCATAAGCGGCTGCTTATTGAACATATCACATATTTCAAAGTAAATAACCGGGCTGTTTACACCCTCATTATATAATTTCCGGATATCCTCATAGAGATTCCATTTATCCTCTGTATAACTGTAGTCCACAAATAACAGCAGCCAGAAATAAAACAGCTTGTCCTTCTCCTGTTCCAGTCGTCCGCGGACAAGTCTTGCCGTGCTGTCGATCATGTCCTTATCCTTTGTCAGAAGTGCTTTCAGATAACTGTAATAACACTTCTCCATGCTGCCTGCTTCGTTCAGATCGGCATCTGCATCGATACGGACAAATTCCTGTTTTACATATTCTGTCTTGCCCTCTAACAGCTTCATATGAAGCAGACCCAGACGGTAGATATTATCCTCCGGTCTGTATTTGACCAGTGTTTCCAGTGCCTCTGTCGAACGTTTCGTGTAATCAGCAAGTGACATCTTATCCGTACGGAAATCAATGTATGCTTTTGCCAGTGCCTCATGGCCTTTCTTGATCATGAAATTCACATGACGGTTCTTCGGCTCGGTTCGCTGAACCTCCGGCTTCTTGATGCTGACTTTCACGCTGATATTCTGCAGGGTATTATTAAAATGGATATAACCTGCCGATACTCCTTCCGGGATCTTCGTCGGATCGATCAGGAAGTTCAGTTCATAATTATTTCCTGTGAAATCCTGACCTGTGATCCTGGTTGCTTCCGGGATCAGGAAATCGCTGTCTGATGTAATATAGGTATGGGTATAACCCCAGGTATTCTTATTTACGGAGATCGTTGCACGAACCAGCTCGTCCGGCATCTCGATCAATAACTCACGCTGCTTTGCTGTCAGGGTGAGCACACGTTTCTTATGAGTATATACAAGGAATTCTTCCATCGCCTGATTGATGGATAACGATTTCTTCAGGCTCTCATAGACACCCTTTATGATCGCATCATCCCCTAAAAAGGTACGCACGAATTCCGGGCTGTCAAAGATCTGGACTGCTACATCCCAGTGCTCCTCTGCAAAGGTCGCGAACTGAAACAGATCCTCGATCCGTTTGTCTTCGACCAGAACATAAGGCGGTACAACCTCCACGCTGTATGGGATCTTATATTCGCCGCCATCCGTTATGATGTTGATATGTCCTTTGAAGCTCTTGCCTTCTTCAATTCCGCGGGCATCAAAAGAAAAGGCAACCGTATTCCGTCTGCCAACAAATGTATGACTCTTGAAATCGAACAGGTATCTGCTGTCATATACCATCAATTTGATCGGCACATCATTTTTTGATACCACCTTAAAGGTTCCCTGAAATACGGAGCCGGCTTCCACAGCCAGTTCCAGCTTTGCAATGGAAATATCAATATCCGGTCTTTCTACATTGAATTCTCCTCTGGCGTACTGTTCTACGATCCCTTTCATCTGGTTCTCCTTGCTTTCGTAATCATTTTATTAAAACTCATGTATTTTTCTTGTAATTAAATCCCCGAATCGGTATAATTATATAAAAACATATATTTTGATTATAGCAAAATAAATAGTTTTTTGAAACATTATATATGGAAAAAGAGGAATTTTTTATGGGAAAAAGTACGTCACATCTTTCTGGAAGCAATCTGCTCTCCCAGAATGAATCTGTAAGATTTGACCTGAACATGAATCCGCTCGGGGTTCCGGATTCTGTCAAAAATGTCATTCTTAACAGCATCGAAGATCTGAAGCGTTACCCGGATGGCTCATATACAAGATTAAAGGAAAGTATCGCAGGCTATTCAGGTGCGGATCCGGACGATATCATTGTCGGAAGCTGCTCATATGAATTTATCAAACTTCTGATCGAATTCAACAGTCCAAAACATGCTGTTCTTCTTTCACCGGGAGCACACAACTATGAGAAGGTCCTGAAAATGAACGGCTGTGATATCACATACTACCAGTTATCCGAAGAAGAAAACTACGAACTGGATATTGCGGATTTCATCTCTACGTTAAATGAATCCATCGATATGGTGTTCATTTCCAATCCAAATGGAACAACATCACAGGTCATCGACCGCGAATCTCTGGAATTCATTGCAAAGATCTGTGCAGGAAATGATATTGCACTGGTCGTTGACGAGGAGTATATGGATTTCGTTCAGGATAAGGATGATTGCACCGCTATTCCGCTGGTTAAGGAATATGACAATCTCTACGTTCTCAGAAATACAAGCAAATTCTTTGCAGTACCCGGACTTCGATTAGCCTATGCAATTACATCAAATCTGGTATTTAAAAAGACAATGTCGATCACAGGATTTCCTTATGCGATCAATACACTTGCAGAGGCAGCCGGCATCGATATGTTCAAGGATGCTTCTTATATAAGCAAAACCCAGACACTGATGAAGACGGAACGGAATCTGGTCTATTCTGCACTGGCAAGCCGCAAGACGATCAAGCTCTATAAGCCGGATGCGAATTTTATTCTGGTCAAATTACTGAAAAAAGACATTTCCGCACAGACGGTTGTGGAGCATTGTCAGAGTAAGGGATTGTATATCAGAAGCTGTGCAGATATCACAGGACTGGATAATTCTTATATCCGCTTCTGCTTCATGAATCCGGAACAGAATGATCTGGTCGTAAATACAATTTTAGAGATCGTATAACAACTATATATGTTATTTAAATGAAAGGGTGGTACATACATATGAAACATGACGCAATGAAATTAACATCTTCTTACAACAATCAGTTATACATCAAAGTGATGAACGGTCACTTTGCTACAAACCATTCTCATATCAACCAGTACATTGATATGACAACCCTGAAAGTCAGAGGCACTATGGCTGCTGCCGCTGCCAAATCCATGGGAACCGAATATGTAGCATCAACTATCGTTGATACGATCGTCTGCATGGATGGCACTGAAGTGATCGGTGCTTATCTGGCAGAAACCTTAAGCCAGAACGGTATCACTTCCATGAACCAGCACAAGTCCATCTACGTTGTTACACCTGAGGTTCACAGCTCCGGTCAGTTGATCTTCCGTGACAACCTCCAGCCAATGATCGAAGGCAAGCATGTGCTTCTTCTGATCGCATCTGCTACAACCGGTAAAACGATCAAAAAGAGTCTGGAGTGTATCAAATACTACGGTGGTTCTATCGCAGGTATCTCAGCAATCTTCTCTGTTGCAACAGAGGTTGACGGCTATCCGGTACATGCACTGTTTACCGAAAAGGATCTTCCTGATTACAAGACCTATCCTCATGATCAGTGTCCAATGTGTCAGGCCGGAAACCGCATTGAAGCCATTGTTAACAGCTATGGTTATTCTGAATTATAATTTATAGTATTTAAAATAGAAGCCTGGGAGAAATTTCTCCCAGGCTTCTATTTTTATCATTATCAAAGAATGGTAACGCCTATAAACTCCCGGCTGATCGCCGAAATCACACCACTTAGCTGTGGTAATGAGAACGTTTATAATGTACGATCAGCCCTGCTGCCGCAAGGATCAGTATCACCACGATCGCCCACACCTGCGGCGTTACATCCTTAATGTTATAGCAACGGACATTGATCCACATCTGATTGATCCGTTTGCTGGCATCTGCATCGAAGTACTGCATGATCGCACTTCGCTCGATCGCCGCTTCGTCCGGATACTGGGCATAGAGCTGACGTCTTGTCTGCTCCTCCGGAGCTGTTATGATGTAATCAGGATCCGAATTATCACCACTGAAGAAATAACCAAGCGGATATTCTGTTGTATCTTCTTCTCCATCTTCCGCACCATAATTCCAGTTCAGATAATCAAATACTGTATTATCATCTTCGCCTCCTGCAATAACAGAAGTATATCCGATGTAGTACATATTTCTGACTGCATTGTCCGGTCTTGAAAGAAAGTTCACAAAGCTTTCTGCTACCTGTTGTTTTCTGGCATCTTCATCGATACCATCCTTTAACATCACCCAGCCATCAAACCAGAGATTGGTAGATTCCTTTGGCACGGCGAAATCAAGATAAAGATCATCATCTTCTGCCTGATCCATCGCATAAACCGCATCACCGGACCACTGATAATTTGCAAGCACCTTGCCGGATACCATATCTGCCTTACCACTGTCTGTCTCAAAGGAATATACATTGTCCTTCATATCCTGAAGCAGATCCTGCACTTCCTGTATCGTTTCCGGGCTGACATCATTCATTACCCGAAGCAGATCATCATGATAAGTATCTGCATTTATGAATTCCTCTGATGTCAGTTCGTCCTGCTTCAAAATGCCAAGTGCCGCAAAATAAGAATCACGCACATTATCCTTGATCGTAACCTGACGTGCAAACTTCGGATTATTCAGGATATTCCATGTACCTGCTTCTTCCTCTGTTATCTTCTCCGGATTATATAAGATACCGGTTACACCCCACATATATCCGGCTGCATATTTGCTCCAGCTCTCACCATTGATCTCATTTTCATCAAAGGTCTGTCTGATATATGGAGATACTCCCTTTGCATAATAATTTTCCTCTATACTTGTGTCATAAAACGAATCCGAAAACGGAACTACTTTTTCTTCTGCCATCAACTTCATGATCATGTAGTCGGATGGACAGACCAGATCGTATTTATCACCAAGGGTAAGCATGTTATAAAGGTCTTCATTTGTTCCAAAGCAGGAATATTCCACCTTTACCTTCTGACCATATGTCTCATAGTACCAGTTCTCAAAATCTGTCACCATGGAATTCTCACCGAAGATCTCGGTTCCATCTTCCAGGTCGATCACTTCGTCCTCATCCCATTCTCCAAGGTCGATATATTCTTCCCAATTGGATACACGAAGCACAATTGTATCATCCGACTTCTGTACATCGGCAGCATCTGTCTTTGCTGCATCACTTCCTGTATTATCTGATGCTGCAGACGCTTCTGCCTGATCCTGCGTTTTATCATCTGCCTCCGCATGTACCAGATAAGCCGCAGGTGTAAACATCATAAGTCCGGCACAGAAGCCGGCAAATCCTTTGAATAACTTCTTCTTATTCATATCTGCCACCTGCCTTTCCGACTCTCGCCTTTGCCTTTGATGTCATATTCATACCAACAACAATCAGTATAACGATCACGAAGATCACTGTTGATAACGCCCATAAAGCAGTCTTAATCTCTGTCTGAGAACCCTTGGTCGCATTTACGACATAAGTACTGATCGTATCAAATGTAGCCGGCTTTGTATAACTCGCAATGAAATAATCATCTAATGACAAAGTTATTGCCAGTGCAAATCCTGAAATCACACCCGGTAAGATCTGTGGAAGAACTACTTTTATCAGCGCAGTAAATGGTGATGCACCCAGATCCATCGCAGCCTCATACAAGCTTCCATCCATCTGCTTTAGCTTAGGTACAACTGACAGATAAACAAATGGTGCAGACAGCACGACATGTCCGACTACCAGCGGCACATAGGATTCTTTGCTGACACCAAATACCACGATCAGCAGGATACAGATTGAAAAACCGGTTACAACATCTGCATTTACAACCGGAACCTGATTCATCGCAGATACGATCCCCGATGCAAGTTTCTTGGAATAAAATGCACCGATCGCACCCAATGTTCCAAGCAGAGTGGCAATCAACGCAGATCCAACCGCAAGAAGAACCGTACCCCAGATCATATCTGCAAGCTCAGGCTTGGTAAATAATGTAACATAATTCTGAACGGAAAATCCGTGTATTGTTCCGATATTTGCCGAATCCGTAAAACTATAAACTGCAAGGATCAGAATCGGCAGATAGAGGATCACCAACATCAATATAATAAAAGCAACCCGAAATCCTTTTTTCATTATAACAATGCACCTCCTCTGTTGTTGTCTTCTCCCTCATATTTATTTGTAAAGAGAGTAAAGATTAATATGATCAACAGAAGCACCAGTGCGATCATGGATCCATTGTGCCAATCGTATGCAGCAAAATAGCTGCCTATCAGGCTACCCATAACATAAGTGCTGTTATACAACATATCCAATACAACATAGTTCGTCATAGACGGAAGGAATACCATCACGATACCACTGATGATACCCGGAACAGATAATGGAAGCGTCACCTTTAAAAATGTCTGAACAGAACTTGCGCCCAGATCATTTGCTGCTTCTAACAGACTGTTATCTAACTTCATCAATGTTGTATAGATCGGCAGGATCATAAACGGAAGAAAGTCATATACCATACCGATCACGGAATTCAAAAACGGATAATATGCCAGATTATGCTCGATCAACGTCAGGACTTCCTTTAAAGCAGTCAGTCTTAACGTAAAATTGATCCACATCGGAAGAACGAAGATCATAACAATGATCGACTTTTTCTTCCATTCACTTCTGGCAAGTATATAAGCGATCGGGTACGCCAGCAACAAAGCTGCTGCCGTCGATACACAGGCGATCGCAAAGCTGTAGGCAAGGGTTCCGATCGTGTTCGGACTGGTGAAGAATCCTGTCAGGTTCTCCAGTGAGAACTGCCCCTCTCCATTTGTAAATGCATAATATATAATGACTATAAGCGGTGCAACCACAAAGCATATCAGGAACAATGCATATGGCACACACAGTTGTTTTCTGGAAAAACGTAATGTACTCATCTCTGTCTCCTTTTGCTTTCGGTTATTTCTTAAGTTCAAAGTGGATCTTATCCTTTGGAATCACAAGGCTGACAAAGTCATCCATATTCCAGAGATATTCATCGTGAACAATGAAGTCTTCCTCATTCTCCGTACGGACTACATAGCTGTAGTGGTCTCCTTTATAGATCAGGTTAATGATATGACCGGATATAATACCTTCCTCCTGATCATCACTCATCGTAATATCATCCGGTTTGATCGTTAAGATCACCTTGAGCCGCTCATGATCGATGACATCTCCGGACGCATCCATTAATACACCATCCTCATAATGAGACGACGGAACGATCTTACTCAGATCACACTCAAGCTCACCATCTAAGAATTCCAGCTTATAATATTTGTCAACTCCTGTCTCGATGCGGTTCAGTGCTTTCTCCGCAGGCATAACATGAATGCCATCCGGCTCTACGTTAAGTCCAACCATGTCGCCTACCTTTGCAGACTTTGTGGACTGTATCACGATCTCATTTTTACCGGACTGTACTGTGATCTCATAATGAACACCCTTGAATACCACAGAGATAACCGTTCCTTTTACTGCTCCCTGCTCCGGCGACACGATCAGGATATCCTCCGGACGCACTACGACATCCACCTGTGTTCCATGCTCTACATCATCCAGGCATTCGAATTCCGCACCACAAAAACGAACCTTTAATTTGCCTGTCATGATACCATTAAAAATGTTGCTTTCTCCGATAAAGTCCGCAACAAATGCATTCTTTGGCTCATTGTAAATATCCTCCGGCGTACCAATCTGCTGGATACGGCCTTCTGACATTACAACGATCTTATCTGACATTGTAAGCGCTTCTTCCTGATCGTGGGTTACATAGATAAAGGTAATTCCAAGTCTCTCGTGCATTTCCTTTAATTCGAGCTGCATCTCTTTTCTCATTTTCAGATCCAGCGCACCAAGCGGCTCGTCAAGCAACAGAATCTCCGGCTCATTTACCAGCGAACGTGCGATTGCAATTCTCTGTTGCTGTCCACCGGACAATGTCTGAACGCGTCTATCTTCAAACCCTTCAAGATCTACCATCTCAAGAGCTTTTTTTACTTTCTTTTCAATCTCAGCCTTTGGAAGCCTTTTCAGCTTCAGGCCAAATGCGATATTGTCATAAATATTTAAATGTGGAAACAATGCGTATCTCTGAAATACCGTATTGATCGGGCGCTTATTTGGCGGCAACTTACTGATGTCCTTACCATTTAATAAAATCTCCCCCTCTGTCGGCATCTCAAAACCGGCTATCATTCGAAGTGTGGTCGTCTTACCACAACCGGACGGCCCTAAAAAGGTTACAAACTCTCCACGCTGCACCTCCAGATTAAAGTCATCCACAGCCGTAAAGTTATCATCAAAATTTTTTGTGATATGCTTTAACTCGATAATGTTTTCCAATTATTTATACACTCTCCTTTTCAAGTTATTTATAATTTTTATCATTAGACAAAAATCAACTAATTCTAACATATCCGGGAGAAAATTAATATATATTTCATGTTATTTTTCTTAGGTTTTGTGTAAATTTTACATCTGAAATTTCATCGTCTGAGAACTGACGCATACAACCTGACCAGATCTGTCTTATCGCCGAATTGAAGATGAACCGAACCGTAATCCGTCTCCTGGATCCGGACATTTTTATTCGCTGTCAGATTACTCAGATGCACGCTGGAATTCAGCCGCCCGTACCAGCCTTCCGGAGTCTGCGTAAGCCCTGTGACTGGAAGCTCCTGTAATATCTGCTCCAGTATTCTGCCGGTATGTGATCTCTCTGTCTGTTCCCTGCTCACGACTACCGTGTCCGATGTCAATCCATACGAAGCCACCGCTGCTGTCATCACCTGCTCCTGCGTCAAGGAATCTGCATAAATATCAGCTTCAACACTTACCATCTCCTTGATATTCAGATTATCAAAAAATGTATGAATCTGATTGACTGCCTCTATACGATCCGTCTGAACGACCAGATAACCCTGTCCGGTAACTGAATTGTCAATAAAAGTAAATCTCCAGAATGCCGGATTTCCGTTACTTTGAAAAGTTGTTATCGAATCATGCCGTCCGGTAACAGTCAGTTCGCCTGCAGATACCCCAAAGCATCCGGCAGTATTCAAAAGAAGATTATTTATCTTCGCCGGAGTCAGACGCGGGCAGACATCCTTTGAATCTTTATTTTCAGATTTTTCTGAATCTGCCATCTCATATACGCCCCATACACTTATATCAGCATGAACCTCCAGCTGTGTATCTGCCTCCTGCATACTGGCGAACACTTCTTCCATATCCATTTTCTCATTTATAAAAAACTGCAATGCTGCTGCGATCCAGACAAGCAGCACCATATATATCTTCGCCGAACGCTTCATGTATACATCTACCATCCTTTTCCTATATCCATATTCTGGACAATATCATGTGCTTTTATTCCAGGAACTTCTTGGATTGCTGACGTACATCATAATCTTCATATTCATGAGGCAAATCAGATACTGCAGACTTACGTTCTTTTGCAATATAGCAAAAAGAGGTGCCAGACACATAAATGCCTGACACCTCCAATACAGCTCACTTCCATCACAAATTCAGGTGTTTTCTACTTGAACTTCATCTTCTTTGTTACACCCTTCTTTAAAAGGATCTTTTTGTATGCCGTCTTCTTTGCTTTTGGGATCTTGATCATTGCTTTTGTATAGATCTTTGAAAATGCTTTAGAGCCAACAGTCGATGCTGTTAACTTTGTTGACTTGATCGTAATGGTCTTCAGATTTGTGCATCCATAAAAAGCATAATTTCCAATCTTGGATACATTTGCACCGATCGTTACTTTTTTCAGCTTCTTTCTGTTTACAAAGGCACGGGATGCGATCGCCGTTACCTGATATGTTTTCTTCCCAATCTTCACAGTCTTAGGAATTGAAAGTGATGTGATGGTATTTGAAGTAACTCCGCCAAAGGCAACCGTCTTTGATGATGTAATCTTATAGATCATCTTATCCTTGATATAGATATCACCCTTCCGGTATCCACTCTTCTGTCCATTATCAAATGACTCTGTCTTGTCGGTTTTGAAGGTCTTTACGTTCCTGGCTTTTGTCTGTACCTTGGATAACTGATATGGATTGATCTCGACAAATACCGGTGAATCGTTATTGGTTACATACCATATAACCGTACCGGATTTGGTTACAACCGGCTCACACATCGCAAGTGCCAGTGGAGAAGAACAGATCTCCGAGGTTTTATTTCCACTTTCATCCAGCAGCACCATCTTCGTTGTATAAGTATTCTTCACTGTATTCTTTTCTTCCCATAATAACAGGAACTGTGTTCCCGACAATTTTACAAGCTTTGGATTCATAACCGTGATCTTATCCTTCGCTGTATAGTTCGTGATCCACTTTGCACCTGTCTGCAAATGTGTCTTCGATCCTGCATTCACATAGATATTTCTTACAGAGGCCTTTTCGTTCTTGATGCCTGTTCCGGTCAGAATATAGTTATTGGTTCCAAGCTTCAGATCATTTAATGTATAACCGGTATAGTTATATCCTGTGTCTCCCGGAATCGCAATAACCGTTCCATACATGGACGGATCCTTTACCTGATCTCCGACTTTCGTTGCTGTAAGCGCAATACCCCTTGGATAAGCATCTCCCAGATCTGCACGATAAATGTACTTACCATCTGTTTCAATCTGCTGTGCAAATGAATGGCTGACATAACCCTCTGACAGATTCATAACATCATAATACGAATCTGCCAGCTTCATATTGCTCTCTTTTACAACAAAGGTACAGTTCGCCTGATGATGATATCCGTCGCTGCTGGCAAACATCGTATGACAGGTGTGTATATATAATTTACCTGCTGTTTCTGTCATTGAAAGTCCACCTGCATCAAATGGCATATATGTATTTGCTCCCTTGATCCGGCAGGCTCCGATCCGCTTCCAGTTTTTATCATACTTTACAACACGGATAACTTCCTTTGTCTTGCTCTCCTTTGTATTTGACTGTCCAAATACAAGATAGTTGTATTTCTCACCGCTATAATATCCACCAAATAACGGGAGTTCGCATTTGATCTTTTTCCGGCTCTTTAACCGATAAGAAGAATCATAAACCTCGCGAACTACCGAACCTCTGATATACTCTACACGCTCAAAGGTTCCATCGGATCTTGCATTCAGATAAGCGGGCTGTACATTTCCATATGTATATCCACTGTTGATGCTCTGATGCATGGTTGCTGATGCTGTACCGACTGCTCCTGTAGATTTATAAGTTTTACTGCTCTTTGATAAAGTCGAATCTGTTACCTTGAGCGTGATCGTCTTCTTCACATTGATCGGGTCTGCCTTGATCGTGATCGTTGCCGTTCCCTTTTTCCATGCATTCAGATTTCCGTTTTTATCTACACTTACGATCTTTGGATCTGAACTTTTATAAGTATAGTCCAGAGCAAAGCCACCATTTGTACTGCAGGCGGCTGTTCCTGATGCTCCTACCTTCATACTGGCCGGTGCATTCACACGGAAGGTTGTCGGATATGTCCAGTCAAATGTTTCCAGATAATAATTGTCATCCTTTTTCTCTACTACTACACAGGTGGATTTGTCCATGAAAAATGTATAGACCGGGTACTTTGTCTGTAACCGTATCTTCTCTTTTTGCTTTGCTATGTCGTATTCTGTTAATACCGTCTCATCTGTTTTTACGATCAGAGACGTTGCTGTGCTGTTTAATGCACATCTTGGTCCAATACCTGTAAGGTCAATATATCCATCACCGTAATATGAATCAGCTGTGTAAAACGCCATCTTCAATGCTTTTTTATTTGCAATGTTGATTGGTGATACGGATACACTGCTATCAATCAGGTTAATACTTGTAGAGCTCTGGGTTACATCATTTATATCATACTGATTCGAATCTATCAGTACACAGATGTTCCCATTAAATGTAGACAGAGATACCAGATACCTGTCATTTAACATCCGGATCGGAGCCTTATGTGCAAACCATCCATCCTGGTAGAGATACATCATATTCTCTCCCTTGATCGTGATAGAATTATCGCTGTTTACCTTGCCAGCCTTCAGACTTGCCATGCTGTGATCATATCCCCAATATCTCCAGTTCTCTGATCCTCGGTAATAAAAATTACCATTCGTTTTATCAAAGCCTGCAAATTCATATATCTCACTTCCACATTTGGTCGTACTCAATAATTTTCCTTTGGAATTGAACAGATACAATTTATCTTCATTGGTCGCAATATAATATCTTCCATATGAATCGACTCCAAATGTAGATATAGGATTTGCCCAGTTCGCACCAATATCCAATGTTTCAAATGCCTGCTTATCTACTGTTCCTGTCTTAAAATTATAATTTGTGATCTTTATATCACATGTACAATCATAAGAACCTGTATTTTCGTTATTCGTATATGATACATCCGTTTTCGCAAAATATATGGCATTATCATCCATATAAGACTCTTCAACCCCTCGTTCACTTGTATATACCGTCGTATATGTATTCTTGGAAATATCATAGAATACGATCTCGTATGTCCTGTAATTTCCATAAACCTCACCTACTGTATGGACAAAATAAATTCCATTCTTCTCCGGTGAATACACCATATCATTGTAGGAGGTTGTCTCCCCAACCTTATCCGCATTCAGCTTTACCGCCTTTACAGCCGATAACTCCGCTTCTGTCTGGTCTGATTCCGATACTGTCTGTGTCTGCAATACAGCCTTTGCAGAATCTTCCTTTGCCTGTACCATAGCCGGACTTCCGATCAGTCCAACACAAGCGGCAATTCCAGCTAATGCCACAGTTAATTTCTTCCATTTTTTCATAGTCACTCGCTCCTTTTCATTTATATGATCTGTCTTCCTCTATTCATCTCCGCAGATATTAAACATATTTTATCATTGCATTTACGCTCTGCACAATCACTAATCTATAGATGTTGTAAAATTTTTTCTTTCTTTCCATATCGCGGCAGCAAAAAAAACAGGCAGCCACCAGATCTTCGCAGATATGCATTCACTCTTTATCATGCATATCCAGACTGATAACCGCCTGTTTTTATTAATTTGTATTTAGTTAATATCTTTCAGGAAGAACATATTTCTCCTGATAGTCGATCATCTCTTTGTAGATTCTCTCGCAGTTATTATGATCTCTGTAGTAGAAGAAGTCATCGGCACGTTTTACATACTCCGGCTTCATCTTACAATCATTCTGCATATACTCGATCAAAGTATCGATCAGCTCGTCATTATCATGACAGATCTCACCAAATGCCATTGTATCATAATGGAAGGTTCCCTCCTCATAATGCTGTGGTATATCTTTGTGATGGAGATATACCAATGGTTTTCTCATATAAGCAAAGTCAAACTGGATACCAGAGAAATCCGTTACCATCAGACTGGATTCACAGAACATATCTTCATAGCTCATATCTCCAACTGCCGGAACGATATCTACAAAATCATTCTTATCAAAATCATCCACCTGTGAGCTCACGATCGGATGCAGAACATATTTGATCCGGTATCCATATTTCTCTGCCGCATCGATCAGACGCTTGTCATTAATAAGTGCATTGAATACCTTGAAATATTCTGATTCCTTAAACAGCGGATTGTAATCACGCTGTTCGCTCTCACTGGTACGCACCGGCATTGCTGCCTGCATTCTCCATGTCGGACTGATCATAATCTGCTTCTTCGCCCGATCCTTCAAGCCATCATAACGAGGAACGCCTGTCAGCTTCAATGCATCATAGCCGACATAATCATATACCGGACGAGACAGATTCTCGATCTCATACTTAGATGCGCAGAAGTAAAGTCTGAGATTATCCCGCAGACGATTCTGGGCGATCGCAATCTTCTGAATCGACATACCATGCTGAACACAGCAGACATGGAAATGCGGAAGGTCACGGATAAAGGCCGAATTTTTTAGTTTATATCCATTAAATGCATAAACCGTTGAATTCGATATAACCATCATATCTGCATATAAGAATACAAGTCTGTGCTTTAAGGAATCACGCACCAATGGCTTGTAGCCCTCTTTCTTCAGACGCTTATAATCCGTACTCTTCTTATCAACCAGATAATAATGCTTAATATCCTTGCTGTTTTGTGCACTGGCATATTTATACAGGTACTCGGATGAATCTCCGCCCTTGTAAATCTTATCAATATACATCCAGATCGGCTTTCTGGTCATAAATGGACGACAGATAAAGTACAGCATTCTGAATATCGCATACTTTCTTGTCCAGTTATCCTTCTTAAACATATCCTTCAGTAACTTAAGCTCTTTTACAAATTTCTGTGACTTGCTAACCTTACGGATCACCATACTTCTCCGCTCAGATGTCATCATATACTCTCTGTTATCTCCAAAGAACCAGTGGCTGTTTGTAAAGGCTCCACATACCCGACTGAAATGGGATGGGAAATGAAGTGAGATCGTCTCGATCTGCGTTCCGAATTTCGCCTCACAGGATATTGCTGTTTCATTTTTCTTTGCGACCGGAATACTCAGATGGAAAGAATGCCTCTTACAGATAGCTGCTCCAAATGCCTTTGTCAGACCATATCGTCCGTTATATTCGATCTTATATTTGACATTGTTATATTTGAAATAAATCTCGTCCGCCATGGAGTACAGGATTGGATGAACCGTTCCATCGATCTCCAGCTTACCATCTCTGTAATTGATGAACAGGATGTTAGTGCTTAAGCTCATAACTGAATTAAACAGGGTATCCCCGATTCCATAATAGATCTTTCCTGCAAGGAAAAATCTCTGGAACTTATAATCCTGTCCATTTCGTAAGATACCATATACCCATTTCATCGTATCTCCTGTAATACAATCTGCGATCTTATTCCGATTCAGCATGATACTCTCTTCGATCAGTCCAAGTGACCTGCCTATCAGTTCCAGATACTCTTCGCCATGGCCTTCCTCGATTACATGCTTATTCCGGTTGTCCATGTTGCCTTCAAATCTGGCATGTATGGAATACATGAAGTTATACTGGATAAATACCGGTATCCTTCCATATTTTTCTTTCATTTCTGTTAAGAACGGCATCCAGAATTCTGTAATAGAATCAAAATACCACTCCTGCATATACAATCCACGATAAAATGTAATATCATGCTCCTCATATTCATATGCTGTATATTCCACACCCGGAAGATATACAACTTTCATTTCTTCTGCTAAATAACGCAGGAAGAAATCACGTTCCATTTCCAGTCCCAATGAAGCATTCACGTTACGCTTCTTTAAAATATCCGTCTTTAATATTGTTCCTGCAAAAGTAAATGGATAACAGTCGTATTTATTTTTCAGATCAATCACATAAAATGGTTTTAATTCCTTTTTACTGTCTGTGACTTTTAAGAAATTACGAAATGCACCTTTCGTTGCATTTGCAAATGTTTTTGCGACCATATATACATGATGTCCCGGGCAGATTGTAATTCCATTTGTAAGGATCTCTGCCAGATTCTCTGAGATCACATCTCCGGCTTCTATAAATGCACAGTAATCTCCCTCTGCTTTCTCTGCCATCTGATGATATGCTTCTGCCGGTGCAGTATATGCGGTATCGTCAATTGTTACCGTAAATGCAGGATTACCGATCCTGGTGATCACATTATTATACCAGTCTTTATCTGCTGTTACCTGACTGGTATTCAGCACAAACTGAACCGAATACTCTGCCATCTGCGCATCCGAAACTACAGTCTCTGATTTCTTTTCTACTTTTTCTTTCTCAGTCTCAGCATGCTTCTTCTTTTCACCCATGCTGATCTTTTCCTGAGAAATATCATCCGCCGACAGATCACTGTCGCCAATATCAGTACTACTTCCTTCTGCAAATGCCATACTGCCTTCCCCTGCTGCATTTGCAAATTCTTCACCGATCCGGACTTTATTATTCTTACCAAGCCCATATGCCGCCATCTTTTCAAATACTTCAATGGTCGCCTTGTTTAATTCTTCGTCGTCCGTTAAACAACACAAAATGGATAATTTCATCGTCCATCTCCCTCACAACTACTTTACTTTCTTCTATATAGTATCATTCATTTCTAGCATTTTACATACAGAGATTATTTTACCTAACTTTCTTCTATAACGCAAGTAATTGTTTTAATCTTGTATTCATTATTTTCTTGATTTCATTTATGATCTGTGCTATAAAGTAAACAGTGTTTACCATTTTAAACAGACAGGGAGTGAGAACAATTCGAGAAAGTACAAAAGCAACAAAAGAAGCCATCCTTGCAAGTGCCAGAGATATCTTTTTAGAATATGGATATCAGGAAGCCTCCATGCGTAAGATCGCAGCGCGAGCAGGCATAACACCGGGAGCGATCTATAAACACTTTTCCGGCAAAGAAGATATGTTTGAAGAAATTTTTGCGGAAAGCGGAAATAAGCTTATGCTGCTTTCCGAATCTATGTTGCATGCAGATTTTACTTCCATGACAGATGATCAGTTACTTCAGGTCTTATATTCCGGGATATCCATCCGCACCTTTGAGCTGTTAGAGGATGACATGCAGTTATTTCACATGCTCTTAAAAAATGACTCCGGTACATACCTGAGCCGTTTTCGTAAAATCTACATTGAACAATGCACCGGATTTGCAATGCAGTATTATTCCGAATTATACAAACGAGGACTTGCATCAAATCAATTATCAGAAAAAACAGTCTATATTCTCTCATCCTCTGAGTTCTCGATGGTCTGTGAAATAATCGCAGATGATTCCTGCAAAAACGGGATCACACCTGAGTGCAAACAGGCATTTTTAGAAGCAATGAACATTCTGCTTCATGGACTGGAAGCAGCACTTGGAATAAAAAAACAGGAGGAACCAAAACATGAAAAAAATTAAGATTGAAAAAGGAACCGTACAGGAAACATTATTAATTCCTCTATATGGAAGAAAATATGCCAGATCATCGAACTGGAATTTGACTAGTATGGAGGCAGTTTAAAATGGAATATGGATTTACACAGAAATTATTTGGATATTTTTATCACAGCTCCTGTATGAAACAGGCAGCAAAACAGAGGTTGAATATTGATAAAAAAGCAATAAAGCAGGAATATGTATCGATTATGAAAAATGCGAAGGACATTGGCAAATCCAGACTTATGAGTTCCTATTGCATGGGTGCATATTTTATCGCCTTAAACCGTAAAACCCCACTGTCACCGGAGGCCTGCTTTGAATTGTACAAGAACGGCTTATCTTCCAACAAGCTGTTCCACATGGTTCTTGGAAATGTTGACAGCTATCTCGATAAAAAGAAGATGCCAGGCAGACTGAAATGGTCAGCAGATTCCCATTTACGCCGATATGAAAATGACTGGGTCGTTGATATCATTGAGGGAACTCCTCAAGATGATTTTGAACTTGGCTACGACTATCATACCTGCGGTATCTGTAATCTCTGTCGGGATGAAGGCTGCTTTGAACTGGCAAAATACCTGTGCCGCATGGACTATGTTCTTGCAGACATGATGCAGATGAAGCTCATCCGGACAAAGACGATCGCCGAAGGTGCAGATCTTTGTGATTTCCGATATGGACGGAAATAATCTTATACGACCGGCATTCAAATACAAAAGAATTAATACACTTCGTAAGAACATAAAAACTGCCGCCAGTTGAATGACTGGCGGCTGTTTTTGCTCTTCCTTATATTTACACTCTACTTTTTTGTGAGCGCTGCACCTCTAATATCAGATTATTTAATCTTGACTGCTTTTACAGCACTCCATTTTCCATACACCCGGTTTCCGGTAGAATCCTTCTTAAATGCACGAACCTTAACGTAGTATTTCTTTTTAGATTTTAATCCGGTTAATGTCTTGGATAATTTCTTTGTTACTTTTTTCTTTGCTCCACTCATGTTTTTCTTAGTAGAATAACAAATCTGATATCCATATGCATTCTTGACTCTTTTTATCGTTACTTTTGCTTTTTTCTTTGATATACTCTTAACGCCAGGTTTCTTTGCCTTCGCTACTTTAACCTTTGTCCAATGTGCATATAATGTAATATTCTTATTTGCAACCTTACTCTGTCTGGATACTTTAACGCCACCGGCAGGGCTTGTATACCAACCTGCAAATGTATATCCCTTTCTGGTCGGAGCAGGCAATGTACCATAATATTTACCAGGAATAGCCGACATGCTCTGCTGTTTACATGTACCACCATTTGCTGCGAAGGAAACCTTGATCGGTCTGACTTCAAATTTATAATAACCATCATAAGAAGCAGTTTTATTGGTGTCACTTACAAATTTTGCTGCAGTTGAAGCAGCATTTCCTTTTAATGTAGTTCCTTCTCCAAATGCGTATCTGGAAAGAACAACATTATCATCTAACACATCAACATATGCATTTTCTGCCAAAAAAGCTTTTGCCTGAATAGCTGATACACCTTTTGAGATCGTGATATTCTTTACTGTATCTCCAAACGCACGCTCTTCTATATTAATTGTGTTTTCCGGTATCGTCACAGCGGTAACCTTTGTCTTTTCAAACGCACCTTTATTAATATACTGCAGTCCTTTATTCAACCGAACATCATTAAGTCCGGAGTAATAAAATGCATATTCATCAATAACCTGTACATTACCCGGTATATTGATGCTTGTTAACATATCACAATCCTTAAATGCATATTTACCAATCGTCTGAACATCTTTACCGATTGTTACAGAATTCAAACTACTACAAGCTCTAAATAAATAGTTTCCGATTGATGTGATCCCATCCCCAATTACAACACGATTGATTCGTCCCTGATATGTTTCAAATCCATTCTTATTTTTATCCCCATACCAGAATGAATTGGTCCAGTTATTTTCACTATCTCCCTCATATGTACTTCCGGTACCGGTCAGAGTCAGAGTACCCGTAATATCCAGAACTCCTGTAACATTTGCTCCGCATTTGAACACACACTGAATGTTCGCATTACCTGCTGCCTTTACTGTCAGCTCAGGAATCATACTAATAATCATTATCCCTGCAAGCAATAATGCCGTTAATCGTTTCATCACCTGTTTCATCTGTTATTCCTCTTTTCTTTCTCATTTTTGTCGTTTTGGGTATATGCATGTATATATTTACATGTCAACCTCAGATACTGTTTTATTATAAAAAAGCATATATTGCCTGTCAATAGTGTACAAATTCTTTTTAACTTTTTAGATAAATTGTCAAATTTCCTGATACCTGTAATAAAGCATAAAAGTCCAGATACAGCATTTCTGCCATATCTGGACTTCTACTAAAATATACATGTTACCTGTCCTGCTTGTGTCTTTAGTCTATAATTGCCTTAATTTCCGATTCGCTCATATCGGTTACATCCATGATCTGTTCTAAGGTGTAGCCTTTCTTATGCATTTTCAGGATAATATCAACTCTTTCTTCCGATCTTCCTTCAGACCTTCCAATGACCTTACCTCGTGCTTCGCCTATTTTTTCGCCTTCTGCCCTGCCAGTGGCTTTGCCAGCGGCTTCGCCCTTCGCATATCCCATTTCTTCTACGCCTTCACTCAGATTACACATGATCTTCACCTCGTCTCTGATACCGTGTCTGTCTACTGGTATGTCATACTCTTGTTTCATCAGCTTCAATTTTTGTTCTGCCGTCATTGTCTGCGACAATAGCGTTCCAAGTAAGCGATGCAGTTCATATCGTTCTTCCTTAGGCGGTATCTCCTTTGCCAATCCGATCATCACGATGTTAGGAATATCCAGATTGCCTTTCCAGTCCTGTTCGCCAAGTAAATCATCTTTTACCATATGAATATGACTCAGACTGTTCTCTTTCATATTCATACAGATCCAGATGGAATACACCTGTTTGATCTCGTTATAGTCAGAACCTGTAAATTCCCGCTCTTTCTGGGATGACACCAGTCTTGCCGTATAGAAGATTGCCCGATTTAAGATAAAATACTTTGTCGGTTCATTCTTCTGGGCTTCCAGATTAATGATCATTTTCGCCAGTCCATCCCGCATCCGTACATAGAAGATAATATCAAAATATATCTTTCCCTCATCAATTTCGGAACTTTCTGTATTCAGTCCGACAATCCGTTCACCGGTTCTGGCATCCACCGTTTCTTTGTTCGTTAATCCCGGTTCTACCGGAACCTGGCTGATATACGGTTCACCTTCAATCAATGATGCAACCGTATCTGCATCCATACCTTTAAATTCTTCTACTACCCTGATCAGTATATGCGCCAATATGATCTTCTGTCCAAGCAAGCGCTTGGCACTGGCATCATACTGTGCTTTCTGATCAGTAGCCTTGGAGGAATATACAATTTCGTTATCCATATTTCATCTCCTTTCCCGATAAAACAGAATAACATGCATATTTTAGCTTTGTATATTGCCTCCATCTCTCCAAGTTTGATTGTAACGGATATCAGAAAGGAAAACAAGTTTATAATTATTTACCGTAAAATCTTACAATTGATCAGACCGATACCACATACGGTTATTCCAACTGCGATCACTACATCTTTGTTATCTCCAACAATGTTCACATACTTTGCTTTGCCCGGACGATAAATGATCTCCACCGGATCATTCTGGTTTAACTTTTTGTTTCCGCCATTTGCAGCTCGTAATTTCATATCCTGTCCATTATACTGAAACCGCACAACCGGAAAATCAACACCATTTTCATTGACAAAGTCAGTAATCGTTCCCGGAAGCTTTTTCCCCTGCCGGTCAACGATGACCTTGATCAAACACAGGATACCTCCAATAAATTCTCTGTTACACGCAAAGAATTCATTTCTTTCATATTATCGTGCGAACAAAAGAGGTACAAGTTGAAAATGTTTATTTCTTATAGAAGTTATATCCATCTATCTAATATTACAAATGCGTTAATACATATTCCCCAAATTCAGGTAATGAAAAGAAAACATACCCATGTTCCTTGCAATCAATAATACCCCTTTTCTTTAACCTGTCTCGATACGGATTAAACTCATTTGTTTTCAACGAAAGCTTATCTCGTATCTCCTTTATTTACCAGATTCTGTTTTTGCAATACCATAACAGATCTTCCTGTCTCTGCTCTATTTCTACAAGTCAATATGACTCGAAAAAATGGCATAAACATTATAAAAAAAAGAGTCGTCAATATACCAAAAGAAATTAATAAAAATATTCTGCAAATATGCAAGTTATTACATCCAGACATGCTGTTTGTTACATCAACCGTTTTTTCATTCCTTTTTCTGGTATGGTTATGTTGTCGACAAAACAGGCGCCGGATATTACGAGGAATTAAATTTATGTACAATGAAAATGAAAAAAGAAACATTGCTGTCTCACAGAAAGGCAATGCTATACAGCCTGCCGCATTAAACATCCATCAGCTTTTCCCATCCCGAACCAAAGATGAATGTCTATTAGAATTAAAGAAGAATCCATCCGTTTACCGGACATATCTGAACTGGCCTGACAAATGGAAATCAAACTTTCTGGAATTCATGGAAGGTAAGAAAAGCCTGCCATTGACCTATGATCCATTTTTCAAAAAACTGTTCAACCCAGATATATACCCGGAACGGTTATCACGACTGATCAGCAGTATCATCGGCACAAAAGTAACCGTAAAATGTATCCTGTCAAATGAGGACAGCATGCTGCCATCAACCTCTCTCCTGCTTCTGGATATCATTGTTCAGTTAGAAGATGGTTCGATCGCAAATGTGGAGATCCAGAAGATCCCATACACCTTTCCGGGTGAGCGGATGTCCTGCTACTCTGCTGATCTTCTACTTCGCCAGTACACCAGAGTAAAAGGGGAAAGAGGAAGTATATTCACCTATCAGGATCTGAAAACCGTTTATACGATCGTGATGTTTGAAAACAGTCCAAAAGAATGTAAAGATCCCGAATTATCCGATATCTATCTGCATCATGGAAAGGCTGCATTTGATACCGGGATCAACTTCCATCTTCTGCAGGAATACTATGTCGTTGCACTTGACGTCTTCCAAAAAAGTAAGTATTCTAAAGATATCAACGAACTTAACGCATGGTTATCCCTGTTAACGGCAACTACCCTGGATGACCTTGTAGCACTGATATCCGACTATCCGTGGATGGAAGCCATCTGCATGGATATGTCAGAATATCTGTATCACCCGGAGGAGGTTGTTACCATGTTTTCTGAAGCATTACGAAAATTGGATGAAAATACCGTCAACTACATGATCGATGAACTGAAAAAAGAACGGGACGAAGCAGTCACTGCTCTAGCCGAAAGAGATGCTACAGTATCTGAAATGAATGCTACCTTATCTGAAAAAAATGCTGAGATTGCAAAATTAAAGGCGCAACTTGCCGAGCGAAACAAATAAAATCTTATTTTCTAATATAACAACAAGCAGAAAACTCCTGATATTATACTTGTTATGTAGCAAACCTATCCGAGTGCCGGTTCTTAGGCAGCGTCCCTTGCTACCTTACGTACCGTTGCACCGAGGATAGAGTGCAAGCGTTTTGCGTAATAACAATGTATAATATCAGGAGTTTTCGTTCGTCTGCATCACTCAAATTGATGCTCTTTATAGTGATGGGCTTCCTCCAGCATCATATCCTTGACCTTCATGAGCCGCACCTGCGTGCTTCGCTCATTCTCATCAAGCTTCATACTGATATATCGGATGCCCTCCTTTGTCTCAGGAATGATAACATGCTCCAGTGCATTTACACGTCGTCTGGTCTTTTCGATCTCCGATGCCAAAAGCTGACAGGATTTCTCAATCTCCGCCAGTTTCAGCATATCCGGAAGGATGTCAGCAAGTGACTTTACTGCATCATCCAGATCACCGGAGGTAAATGCAAAACCATAAGAATAGATATCATTCTCATCCGCACTTTTTGTTGTATATTCAAATACCGGAATATCTACACTCATAACATTTCGATCCTTGCAGGTAAGCTGGACTTCCTGTTTCGGTGCCATCAGTGCTGTATGAAGGATCTGTTCAGACATGCCGGCTTTTGCTATGACAAAATTCGTATTGGCGGCTTTGATGCCGGCCTCAACCTTCTCACGAAGTGCCATATTCTCTCTTGCCATATCAAGGAACTGCCGCATCAGCTCATCTCGTTTATCTTTTAACAGCTTATGGCCTCTGGTTGCCGTAACAAGCTTCTTCTTTAAACGGGTCAGTTCCATTCTGGTAGGATTTACCTGTGTAGCTGCCATTTTTGCCTCCTTATAATGTCAACTCGAAGCGCCTGCCTTGCTTGGCGACTCGTAGTGCTCTTCCGTTTATTAACTCGAAGCGCTTCACCTCGCCTGACGGCTCGGTGGGTTCTGTCGAACCATGCTCGTATCCTTGCAAATCGTCTGCTATAAGCAAGCTCAAGCATCCCATTTGCAAGTCTACTCACGCGCTTCTCGTTACTTTCCATAGTATTGATCTAACCACTTGTCATCGATACGTTTCAGTTCTGCACGAGGCAGGATCGATAACAGCTTCCAGCCGATGTTTAATGTCTCTTCGATACTTCTGTCTGTCTCATACCCCTGAGATACATATTCCTTTTCAAATGCTTCTGCAAACTTTGCATATAAAATATCGATATCCGACAATGCAGATTCACCAAGGATCGTCATAAGCTCCTTTGCATCCTTACCACGGGAATATGCAGCAAATAACTGGTTCATAGTGCTGGAATGATCTCCTCTTGTCTTTCCTTCACCAGTACCCTTATCCTTCAGACGTGACAGAGATGGAAGTACATCGATTGGTGGTGTTACACCCTTTCTGTAAAGCTCACGACTTAAGATGATCTGTCCCTCTGTGATATATCCTGTTAAGTCAGGGATTGGATGTGTCTTATCATCCTCTGGCATGGTAAGGATCGGGATCATTGTGATACTACCATTCTTGCCACGCTGTCTTCCTGCTCTTTCATATAATGTTGCAAGGTCTGTATACATGTATCCGGGATATCCACGACGACCCGGAACCTCTTTTCGGGCTGCGGATACTTCTCGTAATGCATCTGCATAGTTTGTGATATCCGTCAGAATAACCAGTACGTGCATGTTCTTTTCAAATGCAAGATATTCCGCAGCGGTCAGTGCCATACGAGGTGTAGCGATACGCTCAACCGCAGGGTCATTTGCAAGGTTGATAAACAGTACGGTTCTGTCGATCGCGCCTGTCTCCTTGAAGCTCTCCGTGAAGAAGTTTGCTTCTTCGAAGGTGATACCCATAGCAGCAAATACTACGGCGAATGGTTCATCTGTTCCACGCACCTTAGCCTGTCTTGCGATCTGGGCTGCTAACTTCGAATGTGGAAGTCCCGATGCTGAGAAGATCGGCAGCTTCTGTCCTCTTACCAGTGTATTTAATCCATCAATAGCAGAGATACCTGTCTGGATAAATTCCGATGGATAATTTCTTGCTGCCGGATTCATTGGCAGACCGTTGATATCTCTTCTCTCCTCCGGAAGGATATCCGGTCCTTTATCGATCGGTCTTCCCAGTCCGTCAAATACACGACCAAGCATATCTTCTGATACGCCAAGTTCCATACTTCGTCCAAGGAATCTTACTTTGCTGTTTGAAAGGTTGATACCTGTTGAATTCTCAAATAACTGTACCAGTGCATCTTCACCATTGATCTCAAGAACCTTGCATCTTCTGACTTCGCCACTTGCAAGCTCGATTTCACCAAGTTCATCATAGGTAACATTTTCTACACCATGTACCAGCATCAGAGGTCCTGCAACTTCCTGTATGGTTCTATATTCTTTTGGCATATGCTTAGTCCTCCTTTGCTATGGCTGCTTCCAGTTCCTGATGAAGTGCCTTTATGATCTTGTCATATTCTGCTTCCACATCTTCCGGATGTGTATATTTGAAACGTCCGATCTTCTCACGAACCTCCATATTCAGAATATTCTTTATAGTTGCACCACTCTTCAAGGCCTCTGATGATTCCTCATAGAATGCCAGCACAAGTTCCATCATGCGGAACTGCTTATCCAGTGGTGTGTAGGTGTCGATCTCATGGAATGAGTTCTGATGCAGGAAGTCCTCACGGATAGATCTGGCGGCTTCCATCTTCAGACGGTCGCCTGCAGATAAGGCATCCATACCAACCATCTTAACGATCTCATCCAGCTCTGCTTCTTCCTGTAATAATGTCATAAGCTTCTGACGATCTTCCATCCAGTGCTCATTGACATTTTCCTCAAACCATTTTCCCATGTTATCTACATACAGCGAATAACTGGTCAGCCAGTTGATCGCCGGGAAATGTCTCTTATAAGCCAGTGCCGAATCCAGTCCCCAGAATACCTTAACGATACGAAGGGTTGCCTGCGATACCGGCTCTGAAATATCACCACCGGGAGGTGATACGGCTCCGATTACGGATAAGGCTCCGGTTCTTCCTTCCGAACCAAGTGTCTTAACCATACCGGCACGCTCATAGAACTGTGCCAGACGGCTTCCTAGATATGCAGGATAACCTTCCTCACCGGGCATCTCCTGTAAACGTCCTGACATTTCTCGAAGTGCTTCTGCCCATCTGGAAGTGGAATCAGCCATCAGTGCAACGGAATATCCCATATCACGGAAATATTCTGCGATCGTAATACCGGTGTAAATAGAAGCCTCTCTGGCTGCAACCGGCATATCCGATGTATTTGCGATCAGAACGGTTCTCTCCATCAGGGAATATCCGGTCTTCGGATCCTTCAGTTCAGGGAACTCGTTTAATACATCTGTCATCTCGTTTCCACGCTCACCGCATCCGATGTATACAACGATATCGGCTTCTGCCCATTTTGCAAGCTGATGCTGGATAACTGTCTTTCCACTACCGAATGGTCCCGGAACTGCTGCTACACCACCCTTTGCGATCGGGAAGAATGCATCAACAACTCTCTGTCCTGTGATAAGCGGCATAACCGGCGGAATCTTCTCTGCATAAGGACGACCCTTACGAACCGGCCATTTCTGCATCAGTGTCAGTTCCTTATCACCCTTTGCTGTCTCAATCACACATACAGTTTCTTCTACTGTGAAATCACCGCTCTTAATCTCTTTTACAGTTCCTTCTATACCATATGGAACCATGATCTTCTGAGTTACGACAACTGTCTCCTGTACGGTTCCGATCACATCTCCGGTCTCTACCTTGTCCCCTGCCTTAACGCATGGAACAAATGGCCATTTGATGTCTCTCTTTAATGATGGAACTTCAACGCCTCGCTGCAAATTATTTCCACAGATTTTCATGATATCATCCAGAGGTCTCTGGATACCGTCATAGATACTGCTGATCAGTCCGGGTCCAAGTTCTACGGACAGCGGCATTCCGGTTGACTCTACCGGTGCACCCGGTCCAAGTCCTGATGTCTCTTCGTAAACCTGAACAGATGCCTGATCTCCATGCATCTCTATGATCTCGCCGATCAGTCGGCTCTCACTTACTCTGACAACGTCATACATATTCGCGTCACGCATTCCCTCTGCGATAACAAGAGGTCCTGCAACTTTTTTTATCTTACCTGTTGCCACGTTTTCTGGTCACGCTCCTTCCTAGTTTCCACTGAACAGAATGTCCGAACCGACTGCCTGTTCTACGGATTTCTTTACTCCATTTATACCTGCAGATGTATTACCGGAAACTCCTGGGATCAGGATGATCGCCGGAAGCATCTGCGTCTTATATCTCTCTATCTCTTTCTTGATCTGCTCTGCCATGCTCTCTGTTACATAGATAACGGCATATCCACTTTCTGCCAGTCTTCTGAGCTGTGTACTGCCCTGTTCTGCATCGGATACCGGGAAGGTCTCAAGTCCCAGAGTCGCAAAGCCATAGATGCTGTCATATTCACCTAATACTGCAATTCTATACATACATTTCCCTTACCCTTTCCCTGATTGCATCATCCGGCAGATGATTTAACTTTCCGGTCAGGATGATCCTGACTGTCTTGATCTCATTCTGCCTTGCAAGTACATAAGCAACAAGTGGTCCAATCGTAAATGAATTATATTTCTGCGGCCGGATCGCCTCTATGATCCGGTTATCGCACCAGCGTTCAAATGCGGATGAACTGTCTGATAATGCCGCAGCTCCACCGGAATACGGTGTTTCTTCCAGATATTTGATCACATCCGGCATACCGGAAAGTGCTGCCCGCATCAGCCGTTCCACATTGAGCGTCTGACATTCCTCCATCGCACGTCTCATAAAATCCAGTCCTTTTTCTGTCTTTACAGAACGGACTGCGATCTTGATATTTGCAACTGCCACAACTGTCTCTGCATATTCTTTTAATAATGCATCTCCATTCTTCTCCGCTGCCGCAAGCATTGCCCGCATGGCTGCCCGGTCAATGATAACATCACACATCTGACCATCTCCGGTATGCACCAGACACTCATATGCCTCTAATGCGCATTCCCGCATAGATTCCGGTAATGACCGGAAATCTTTATCTTTAATGATCTCGACTAATGCTTCACCCGAAACAGATGCATTGTCATAAAATATATTTGCCTGAACTTCTCCGTCTACAACGGTTTTGATCGCTGCCTTCAAATTATGGAAACTATCCTGGATCAGCAATACGTCAAATACTGTCTGATCGGATACCATCTCCTTGACCAGTGTCCATGTTTTTTCCAGTTCCCTGTTCAAAATGGTCTCTGCATCCTGCACTCCGGCTTCTGTATCACCCCAGCCTTTTTCACCTAAGAACTGAAGGCAGTCCGCATATGTTTTCTGGGCAATCAACTGCTCGATCACAGCCTGTGAAAACAGGGACATCTCAAGTGCCCGGATCCTGGCAACAGCATATATATATTTGTCTGCCATTTTTCTACCTCCCTTATGTGAATAACAGGGAATTTAATTTGTCTGCCATTTCTTCTTTCTGTGCATGGAACATGGCAGCTAATGAACAATTCTCCTCGATACCGCCATAGATCAGGATAAATCCTCCGTCTATATCACTGGCTTTATCTGCGAGCGTCAAATCTCCTCCATGTGCTTTTGCTATCTCTGATACCCGTTTTGCAAATCCTGCCGGAAGCCGCTCCATATCTTTGGCTGAGAAGCTGATCTGTCCGCTCTTCGGCTGTACTGCATTTCCGATCATACGCTCCATCATATGGAAATATCTGTCAACTTCCATATCGATCATTCCGTTATAAGCTTTACCTATCACTTCATTGATGATCTCCTGCTTTGCCTTTAAGACTGTCTGGCGTTTCTTCAGGTCGGCAGAGGATTTTGCCCTTGCCATTCCGTCCGCTTTTACATGGCTGACCTTTTCAGCCGAACCCGCCTTGATCTTATCTGCTTCCACCTTTGCATCTTCTATAATCTGATCTGCCTTTTTCTGTGCATCTTCAAGGATCATATCGGATTGAGTGTTTGCTTCTTCCAGAATCTGTTCAACGATCTTCTCTAATCCTGTCATACAAATCCTCCTGTACTACTTGTTCAATCATGTTTCAAATCAACGCCTGTTTTATACCGGTACACCGTTAATTGCAAGAATTGATACGAGCAGAGCAAGGATCGCATATGTCTCTACCATTGCAGGGAAAAGCATTGCTTTACCGAACTGATCCGGCTTCTTTGCTACGATACCAACTGCTGATACAGCGGTTTTGCCCTGATGCATAGCGGATACAAGACCAACTAATGCGATTGGAAGACATGCTGCAAGGATCAGTAATCCGGTCGCTGTTGAAAGTTCTGCAGGAGCACCATTTAAAATACCGATCTTTGATAAAGCGATGAATCCTACCAGCAGTCCATAGATACCCTGTGTACCGGGAAGAAGCTGGATGATAAGAACCTTTGCGAATTTGCTTGGATCTTCACTTACTACACCTGATGCAGCCTGACCTGCGATACCTACACCGTAAGCAGATCCCATACCTGCCAAAATAACTGCTAATGCAGCTCCTGTTAAAGCTAAAACTGTACCCATTGTCATATTGATTATTCCTCCTTAATTTCCGGTTTACAGGTTTTCATGCCTGCATTCCCTATATCTACATATTTTGTATTTTCTTTAAATGGATGGAACGCTTCTCCGCCACCCTCATAAAACTTACCAAAGAATTCTACATACTGAAGTCGGCATGTATGGACATAAGCACCTAACATATTGATCGCAAGGTTAAATGTATGTCCGATGATGAATACCAGAATGAATACGATCGCGCCCAATATTCCATCTCCTACCATACTTCCCATCTGATTGATAACCTGTGCGATAACACCGGTTGCAAGTCCCAGTGCAAGCAGTCTGGAATAAGATAACAGATCAGACAGCCAGCCTGTGATATTGTAAATATCATACAAACCAAGTGCCAGTCGGAGCACCGGATTCTTATGACTTCTGCCGGACATCACAACGATGATCGCTGCACCTAAGATCGTAATGACATAGCTGAAGGTCTTAAGTCCATCTGAAAAATGGAAGCTTACCTGTGCGATCGATGCAAATAAACTGGTTGGCATCAGCATCAGTACCAGACCGATGATGAGCAGATACCAGGATATAACATCTGAGAAGAAGCCTACAAAATCTTTCTTCTTTAAACACATATAACCTTTTAACGCCAGACCGCCGAACAGATGGATCAATCCAAATAACAGGGAGAAGATCAGCATCTTCATCGGGTTATCAAGCGGTGCAAACCATACCGGTGCGATCGTGATCTCATGATGGAAGAAGGTTCGTGATACGACTGCTACCACATCTCCAAAATATCCTCCAAACAAGATACCCCATATCAATGTCGATATACCGCAATATTCAAATAATGTCAGTGACTTCTTCATGCCATCTCCCATCTTCGGGAACTTCCGAAGCAGGATGAAACATGCAAGGAATATAATAAGTCCATATGCCGCATCCGATAACATCAATCCGAAAAAGAATACATAGAATAAACTCATCGGTGTCGTCGGATCCATCTCGCCTCTGGCAGGAAGTCCATAGGATTCCAGGATTCCTTCTGCCGATGCAAATGGCATCTTATTACTTAACTGTACCGGTGCCGGTTCATCCTCAGGTATCTCGCCGGTCTCCACCATCAGCACGAAATTCTGATTCAGTTCTTCTTTTACCTTTTCCTCATCCCGTTCCAGCACATAACCGGTTATGATAAATGTACTGTTCGACTGAAGCAAGGTTCCAAGCACCTGATATTTCTCAGTTCTGATCTTGTAATAATCGGATAAGGTCTTAAGTGCCTGCCTGTTTTCTGCAAATCCGGCAATCTGTTTTTTCAGATCCTCGATCTCATCCTCATACCCCTCTATCGTGAGTCGGTATTTCTTGATCTTATTCTCCGGTGTCCGTTTTGAAAAATACGACATCCGGGTAAATCCTTCTGCCCTTAAGGCTTCTTCCAGTCTTTCCGTCTCTGTTTTCAAACATACCACAAATATACATGTCTGATCTTTATCAGAAGATATCACCGTAATCTCATGAGCTGATAACTCCGGCTGCCTTTTTGCAACCAGTTCTTCTATCATATTCTCTGTAAGACCGGGTCCTAAGCTTCCCATGATCACATCTGTATGTTCGGTTCCGGTCGTATTGATCGGAACATCCATATTGATCCACGGTTTCAGTCCATCGATCGCAAGCTGACATTTGGCAATCTCTGCTTTGCAGTTTCCAATCTTCTTATCCTTTTCCCGGATCTTCTGCACGATCATATTATAATCATGCCGATTCTCAACAATATCTTTATATACAGAATCGTCTACATCAGCTTTGCCTGCAAGTGCCTGCAGCATCGATGTCTTTTCCGGTGCATATCTGCCAAGGATCTCTAAAGCTTCGTCGGTATTCTGGACTCGTTTTTCATATTTGGAACGCTGACTGGTTGTGTTGATTTTCTTAAATACATCCGTCTCATCCCCACCGGCCCGGATCTCCAAAGCTCCCATGGACTGGAGTTTCTCCAATATGGCTTTTCTGTCTTTCTTCATGGCGCATATGTCAATCTTTTTTATAGCCAATACCGCCATAATGATTACCTCCCTTCTGCATCCTGATATTCAAGCATTTACAATAGCTGCTTGATCACAAGCTCTACGGCTTCACCCTCTCGCTCGGATGCACGTTTTTTTAAGGAAGCAATCTCGTCGGATGCTTCTTTCAAAGCTTTTTCTGCAAGATCAGTTTCCAGTTTCTTCCGGTCGACCGCGATAGCCGCCAGATCTGTTTTAGAACCTGCATTTGCATCTACGATCATCGCATTTGCCTTTTCCTTTGCTTCCGCCTGAATTGCTTCTGCTTTTTTACCGGCTTCTTTTACGATCTCGGCTGCCCTTGCTTCTGCATCTTCTAATGTCTTCATGGCTTCCTGTAGCATAATTTCTCCCTCCGTAATTATTAATCTCGGCATGAAATGCCGCTCTGCTAATATTTTATTATGTTAGTGTGCTCTTTTCAAGCAATATTTATCTTCTTTTATAGATTTTTCATCAAAAGGTCATGAAATTTTACCAGTTTTTGGGGCATTTTTGACAAACATTCTAATCTGTCAAATTTAGTTTAACCATTTTTCACGTCATTTTGCACAATTTTTGTTGTGATTAACAACAGCCATATAATAAGACCGCAGTCAAAGACTATCTGCGGTTTCTATGAACAGCATATCCCTTATCCGCAAATGTTCCAGTGCTAACTCGCCTGTCGGCTCAAACAAGCACTCACATTTGCTGGCATATGCAGTTCATATCGAAATCCTCGATAATCTCTTCTGACTGCGGTCTTATTATATGGTTGTTGTTATTTTACATACATTAAATGCCAATGCAAAAAATTGTTACAAAACTATAACTATACATCCCACCCTGATAGATGATGTTTTTCTTACTACTTATAATCTTCTATAAATTACATATCCCCTATTCGCAAATATTCCTGTGCCAACTCGCCTGTCGGCTCAAACAAGCACCCACATTTGCCGGTATATGCAGTTTATAGTATTTTTCTTTACTCTTCAATCATCTTGATTCTTCTGATATGACGTTCGTCATTTGAGAATGGTGTGTCAAGGAAGGTGTCAACGATCTTGAGTGCCAGTCCCGGTCCGGTTACACGGGCACCCATTGCAAGGATATTGGCATCGTTATGCTCTCTTGTCGCCTGTGCACTGAAGCAATCGCCACAAAGTGCTGCACGGATTCCCGGTACTTTATTTGCTGTAATAGAGATTCCGATTCCTGTTCCGCAGATCAGGATTCCTCGCTCACATTCTCCATCTGCTACTGCGTGTGCAACTTTCTTTGCATATACCGGATAATCAACGGATTCCTCGCTGTAGCATCCGTAATTCTTGTATTCCAGTCCTCTTTCTTCCAGATGCTTGATCACATCCTGCATTAATCCGTATCCACCGTGGTCACATCCAAGTGCTATCATATTCTTTGTCCTGCCTTTCTTGTTTTCAAAATTTTTTCGGATGGTTGTCACCCAACCCGTTTTTTCTATGTTAACTTTTTTCATTATATCGTGAGCATAGCTCACTCAATGCATTTCGCAAAATCAGCATCCTTGCGAACAAATAATTTTGCGCTCATTATATCATGTGCTTCGCACATTCTATGCATTCCGCAAAATCAACATCCTTGCGAGCAAATAATTTTGCGCTCATTACATCACACCGATATGATTCTATGTCCTGCCGCCTTGATCAGCCGGTTCATGATCGCATATCCCATATCACCTTCCCGGAAGGATTCACTGTAAATATAGTCTGCGCCGATATCATCACACAGACGAAGCAGCCGGTACAGGGATGAAGATACCGTAATTTCATTCTTTTTGCTTCCCGCATCAAGAACATTTTCACAGGGATATAAATCCGTATTTTCTGTATCACACAGAACTGCCGTCTTATATCCTTCTGCCTGCTTACAAGCAACCAGCTCTGCGATCTTTGCGGCAACCTTTTCCCGCTCCCCCTCTACGATCGTGAGTTTTCCCTTCGGTGCATAATGTGTGTATTTCATACCCGGGGCTTTTGGTCTGACCTTCATATCCACGCTTTCCAATGCCGGATCGATCATGACATCTCCTAAGATATTCTTGATCATATCCGCTGAGATATAACCCGGACGTAAAATTGTCGGACGATCGCCTGTCACATCTACGATCGTGGACTCAATTCCGATTCCAACCGGTCCGCCATCTAAGATCATATCGATCCTGCCGGACAGATCTTCCTCTACATGTGCTGCTGTTGTCGGTGATGGTCTTCCGGACAGATTTGCACTCGGTGCTGCAATATACACGCCTGAATCTTTGATCAGCTTCATAGCTGCCGGATGTGATGGCATACGGATCGCTACCGTTTCCAAACCGCCGGTTGTCTCATGCGGTACAATGTCTTTCTTTTTGAAAATGATCGTCAGTGGCCCCGGCCAGAACGCTTCCATCAGCATCTGTGCCTGTGTGGATACCTCTGCCGCCAACTCCCATACACTTGCCGTATCAGCAATATGTACGATCAACGGATTATCCGATGGTCTTCCCTTGGCACTGTAAATTTTTTCGGATGCCTTTGGATTTAACGCATCTCCACCTAGTCCATATACGGTTTCTGTTGGAAATGCAACCAGTCCACCACTTTTTAATATATCCGAAGCCTTCCGGAATAATTCTTCGTTTTCCAGATCAGCTTTCGCTACTATGGTTTTCATTTTAATTACCAGCCTTACCTGTATAGTCAGGCACATCGCCTGCCAGTCTCATTTTAGCCTTATCCCCTCACAGTGTCAACCTGTGAAAAAGAACTTCCCAAATCATGGGTATAATCTCTATATTCTCACACTTATACCCTCTATTATATGCTACCATTGGGTATCGTACCTGTTTTTTCGTCTTCATACCAAATTTATTTAGCTTCGTCAGGTATTTTCCCCCAACATTCTTCCTAATACCCGCATCAGACTTGTCCTTGTGGGTATCGTACACTTATTTCCCATTCCATACCCTCATCTAACCAGACACCTCGGGTATCATACTTACTCATCCACTACCATACCCAGAAATCAAGCATCATCAAGCAATAAATCACATATACAAACGCAAATATAGCCTGTCTGGCTGTAGACTAGACAGGCTATATATATCTTAACTTTATTCAGCAACTGAAGCTTCCGCCGGATACTCCCTGCCAAACCATGTGGCGATCACGCGGTATGGGCACTTCGGTGTTGCAAGGCTGACAACCACCATGATGATTGTGGAGATCAGACAGGCAACGATACAGGAATTGAAACCAAGTGAGATTGGCAGAACGCCCATATCGATCAGGAGATATAAGCCAATACCACTGATGATACCTGCGATCGCGCCATACTCATTTGCCCGCTTCCAGAACAGTCCGAGAAGCAAAGTATGAAGAAATGCTACTGTCATACCACCGGTAGCATAAGTGATCAATGAAGCCAGAAGCTCAGGTGGATCACATGCGAATAAGAACACCACAAGTGCAACAACGATAACACTGATAACATTTAACTTCTTTAATGTCTCCTGCTTTGCATCTTTATTGAACAGGTTCTTGTACAGATCACTGACGATCGTTCCTGCAAGAGATACGATCATTCCACCAACAGATGACTGAACCGCACCACATACACCGGCGAGAACCAGACCTGCTGCCCATGCGGGCATTACACTTACTGCAAGTGTCGGAATACCAAGGTCAGGAGTTGCAAGGCTTCCTTCCGGGAACATATATTTGATCGTGAAGCACAGACCATTTAAGCCAATGAGCCAGATTGCAACTACAACCGCACCAACCTTGATCGCACGATGCAGAGTCTGTGTATTCTTATAAGTAAGCGTTGTCATTGTTACATGAGGCATTGTACAGGTTGTGATACCCCATAAGAATGCAAACGAAAGAACCGTCTTTACACTTGCAGGTACGAACCAGTCCGGATTACTCTTAACTAATGACTGGATCGTTTCTGTATAGCTGAGATCTGTTCCGTTGATGCCCATAATAAATAAGATAATAACGGAAACTGTCATGATAATTCCCTGAAAAACGATCGCAGATGCGATACCTTTAATACCACCTGTGATAGCTGCGATAATAACCAGTACAGTGAAAATAGCAAGTCCGATACGGTAATCCTGACCGGTTAAGATCTGGAAAATTCTTCCGCCGCCGGTAATTGTGGATACGGCAAATGCTCCAAGGAAGAACAGGATAACCAGTCCGCAGAGCGCACCAACAATCTTGCTGTTGTTATATCTGTGCATCAGAAGTTCAACAAATGTCTTGGAATCCGTTCTTCTGGCTACGATACCGACACGCTTACCGATCAGTCCAAGTACCATGAAGTTCGTGCACATGGACCAGAAACAGCATACCATCCAGGTCGCACCAAATGTATATGTATAACCCGGTACACCCATGAATACTCCGGCACCGGCAACACCGGCAGATACCATCATGGCAGTTACAAGCACACCACCGCTTCTACCGCCGGTATAGAATTTGCTCAGGTAATCACCTTTTCCATTTGCCATTGCTTTTCTGGTAACAAGACTGTATACCAACTGGAAAATCGTATATGCGGCAAATACAGTAATGATTATAATTCTCTGATTTGTAGATAAGTTCATCTCTATTTGCCCTCCTTATATTTTCTTTCTTTTAATTTTCCGTTTGGAGTAACATCCATGTCACGATATACAAATGTTACAACCAGAATAACCGCTACTACCATTGCGATCAAAATAATGATCTCATTAAAAATCCACTGTGGAAATCCAAGAATGTATTTGTATTTTGATACATCCTTACCGCCCACCAGATACAGGTTGGCGATCATCAGCACCATAAATACCAGATAGGTTCCAAGCGTGATCCAGAATTCCTTTGTTGTCTGGGTGAAACGCTCATCCGGCTCTATTGATTTCAAATCATAATCCCTGCTGTCAGGATCAATGTTGTTATTTATCTGACTCATCTTATGTGTCTCCTCTCAACGTAAGTTTTTAAATAATTATGAAACGAAAAAATCATTCACCGAGTAAAATAATCACTGTTATTTACGCATATAAAATCTTCAATCGTTTTATCATAGTTTGTTTTTCTCCGGAAATGGATCGTCCAGCATTCTTGTCGCATGGAACTGACCCTTTTCTGCAGAAGCAAGCTGCAGCAATACAGCTCCGATACCTGCTGCACCATCGAATAAACCGATCGGTGTACTTAATACATCCGGTGCGACACGGTCAAGTGCAAATCTCCATGCGCACTCTCTTCCTTCCGTACCGTCTGTGATCGTTGCTCCGTCTGTGATGACCTTACCGCACCTCTTTGCCTGTTCCAGATAAGTCTCATCACCAAATGCAGCCCACAGACCCAGATACATATTTAACAGACCCGCAGTTCCGCAACAGATATTGTAAGTATTCCAGTATCCTTCCGTCCGAACCTCAGGTGCGCCTGTATCAATTACACCCTGTGTCAGCATATCGATATACCGCTTATACCGGTCTTCTCCTGTCATCTCATATAATTTATAGAAGAAACGATTTGTTCCCGCCGGACCATGACAATAGCCAAGATAGAACAGATCCTTACGATCCGGCAAACCATGTGGGATCAGGCTTCCTGCCTTCATCTTAACCGCCTGTGCGATCATGAAATCCGCGATTCCCTTTGTCGCATCTAAGAACCTCTGATCACCGGATGCTTCGTACAGATTCAGCAGTACAAATCCGATTCCTCCGGTTCCCATCGGGAAGTTCGGATCGATATAATCTTCTTTTGCTCCAAAGTAAACAGGATCTACACCCGGATACCAACAGGTTCCGTTTCCAGCATCATGACGCTGCCCGAGGAAATTCTCTCCTGCTTTTGCAGCAAATGCTGTCCAGTCCTCTCTGCCAAATGTTTTTGCTGCATATAAGAAGAACAGAACCGTTCCGGCATCTCCTACGATACCCGGAAATGAAGTCCAGCTATAACCTCTGCCATTTTTTCCGGGCTTTGCATCTGCCTTTGCAGACTCAATAATATCTGCCACAAATGTTTTATATTTCTCATTTCCGGTTGTCTTATAGAGCTGTATCATGGCAAAGCCTGCTCCGCTCCAGCCACTGGAAAATGCGTATTTTGAAAAGTTTCTTTTCAGATCCCGGTCATGATCAAAACGATAACGGATATATGTGGCTGCTTCTTCTGCCTCCTGCAGATAGCTCACATCATTCGTCGCCTGATATAATCCCAGAAGAAATACGATGATTCCGGACGCCCCGGCATACATACAGATCTCATCATAATAAATGGATCTTCCTTCTGCCGCATCCTGCAAAGACCAGTAGATACCTTCCGGTCCCTGTTTCTTCCGGCCGTTTATGAAATTCATGGTTTCTTTCGCATATGTAAGATAGTCTGCCATGTTGTCTCCTTCCTGTTCTATGTTTTATATGACATACGATATTTCTTTATCCCTCCGCATACATCTTGGTTGACAGATATTTGAATGCGTTGTCAGCCATGATGATTGCAATATTCTTTCCTGATGCTTCCGGACGCTCAGCTATGATTGTTGCTGCCTTTAATGCTGCTGCCGCTGACTGTCCGAGGAATACGCCATCACTCTTTACCAGTCTTCTTCCTGTCTCATATGCATCTTCTGCTACAATATCCAGACATTCATCGTATGGAGCCTGCTCCGGATTGAAGAATACCGGAACACTCTGTGCCGGAACATCGTTAAATGCAAGTACACCGTCGATCGTATTTGCTTCCGGATGATTGACATTCTTTCTGGACTGTACTGCCGGCTGTGCGCCGATGATCTTGATACCAGGATTTTTCTCTCTGAAATATCTGGACAGACCAGCCAGTGTTCCACCGGTTCCGACCAGTGCTACCACATAATCAACATTTCCGTCTGTATCCTCCCAGATCTCAGGACCCGTTGTACGGTAATGCGCTTCCGGGTTATCAGGATTTGTTCCTTGATCAATATAGAAGTAACCATGCTCATCTGCATATTTGTTCATGATAACTGTAAGCTTTGCCATGCTTAAACCACCGTTCTGCAGCATCTCCATGAAGCCCGGTACATCGGCTGCCTGAAGCAGCTCTACGCCATATGCCTTTAAGATCAATGTACGTTCTACTGATACTCCTGGCTGAATGACTACTACATATTTATACCCTCTGGAATTTGCAAATGCTGCTGTTGCAATTCCTGTATTTCCACTTGTAAAATCAAGGATTGTTCCGCCCGGCTTCAGTTTACCTGATTTCTCTGCCTCTAAGATCATGTTAAGAGCTGCACGGTCCTTTACGCTTCCTGATGGATTGAAATACTCCAGCTTACCAAGGAGGTGGGCGTTCAGCCCTAACTCTTTTTCATAATTTACGAATTCTACCAATGGGGTATGTCCTACAAGTTCTGTAATTGATGAATGAATATTTGCCATTTTTCTATTTCTCCCTTTTCCTATCTGGTTAGTATGTTTTGTTGTCGTTATAAAACCCGGAAGCATCAACCTCCGGGTAAATGTCTGTTTGCAAGTCACCATCCAACTCTGGATAAATGATTTTCTCATCCGGCACATCTTATAGCGTTTCTTTATCATAGTATTAAAGTAGGTTTTATATGTTATGTGCCTATTATAGTGACAGTTCCATAATTTGTCAACCAGTCAAAATATTTTAACTGGCTATAACCACAGCTTATAGCTAGGTCAAACGATCACTGTCTTTAACCGATCCAGAGCCTCCTTGATCGTTGCTCTCGGACATGCCACATTGATACGTTCAAAGCCTTCGCCTACCTGCCCAAAGATCGCACCGCTGTCAAGCCACAGCTTTGCCTGATTCACGATCAGGTTCTCCCGTTCCTTCTCTGTCATTCCGAGTGCCCTGAAATCCAGCCACAGCAGATAAGTTCCTTCCGGCTCGATCAGCTTGATCTGTGGAAGTTCCTTTTTCAGGTAATCACGCACAAATGCGATATTACTCTCTACATATCTCATCATTGCCTGATACCATGTCTCGCCATGAGTATACGCTGCTTCACAGGCGGTAAGTCCCATTGCATTTAACTGGCTGTAGCCCGCCGCATCCACCTGCTTACGAAATACTGCGCGCAGAGTTCCATTTGGAATAAAGATATTCGACACCTGAAGTCCTGCCAGATTGAAGGTCTTTGCAGGAGAAGTACAGGTAACGGAGTTCTGTTCGAATTCTTTCTTGATCGTCGCAAATACCGTGTGCTGGTGGTCTCCGAAAACAAAATCCTCATGTATCTCATCACTTACAACCGTAACGCCATGCTTGATACAGATATCACCCATCTTCGTAAGCTCCTCTGCCGTCCATACACGACTGACCGGATTATGCGGACTGCACAACAGGAACAGCACAACATGATTGTCAACGATCTGTTTCTCAAAATCATCAAAATCGATGTGATATTTTCCATCATCCCCAAGTACCAGATCATTGCTCACAAGCTTCCGGTTATTGTCACGGATCACTTCTGAAAACGGATAATAGACCGGCTGCTGGATCAGAACGGCATCCCCTGCCTTGGAATATGCTTTGACCGCCATCGCCAGTGCAAATACAACACCCGGTGTCTTTGTCAGCCAGCTTCGTTCCACCTTCCAGTCATGGTGAGCTTCCATCCATTTGCTGACCGCCTCGAAATAACTCTCTCTGCTCTCCGTATAGCCAAAAATTCCATGCTGTACACGCTCTGTCAACGCATCCAGGACCAGACTCGAGGTCTTAAAATCCATATCTGCAACCCAGAGAGGAAGTACATCCGCAGGCTTTCCTCTCCGCTCTGCAAAGTCAAATTTCAAACAGTCTGTATTTCTTCTATCTATTACTTCATCAAAATTCAGGTTTTTTTCTTCCATAATTATCCTCCCGTTATGTCTCAGATCCTATGCTGTAAATATATTTCCATATCAAAATATTTTTCAGGCAAATTACTTTTTCATCATTATTCATATATTACACTGTTTTATTCCCGAAAAGAATCAATTGCCTGTTTCAGATCCGCGATCAGATCCTTCTTATCTTCGATTCCTGCCGACAGACGCAGAACACTGTCTGTAATACCATTCTTTATACGGATTTCCTCCGGTACATCCGCATGAGTCTGTGTCGTCGGATATGTGATCAAGGTCTCTACGCCGCCGAGACTTTCTGCAAATGGGATCAGCTTTAGGGATTCCAGTATATGGAGTGCCAGCTCCTTGCTCTCCACTTCAAATGTCAACATGCTTCCAAATCCACTCGCCTGGCTCTTACAGACCTCATAATTATTTGTTCCCGGTATTCCCGGATAATAGACATTCTTTACTTTCTTCTCCTGCAACAGGAATTCCACGATCGCCTGTGCATTTTCCTGTGCCTTCTCCATACGGATTGGCAGTGTCTTGATGCCACGAAGCACCAGCCAGCTGTCAAATGGCGCAAGTCCCGCACCTGTCGTCTTTATGATATATCGTAATTTCTCCGAAAGCTCCGGTGTATTTACCACGATAAATCCGGCCAGTGTATCGTTATGTCCGCTCAAGAACTTTGTTCCGCTGTGCAGAATGATATCGGCTCCCAGTTCAAATGGCTGCTGGAAATACGGTGACAGAAATGTATTATCCACGATCAGCAGCAGATTATGTTTCTTTGCAAGTTCCGCTGTTTTTCTGATATCAATAACATTCATCATTGGATTAGTCGGTGTTTCGATATAGATTGCTTTTGTATTTTCTTTGATATAGTTTTCCGGATCTTCCTCTGCAAAATTAATCCGGCTGAACTCGATACCATTTTTCTGATTGATATGATCAAATAAACGAATACTTCCGCCATACAGATCTGCTTCCGAAATGATATGGTCGCCCGGCTTGAAGATCTCCATCAATGTTGTAATGGCTGCCATGCCGGAAGAAAAAGCGAGAGCATCCAGTCCTCCTTCTAATGAAGCAACGATCTTCTCCAACTGTTCTCTGGTCGGATTCTGGAGTCTGCTGTAATCATACCCCGTACTCTGTCCAACTGCCGGATGTGCATACGTTGCTGTCTGATAGATAGGAAAGCTGATTGCTCCCGTTCTGTCGCCTTCAAATTTTTCGTGATTTCCATATATACATTTTGTAGCAATTCCTGTATCCATAATAACCGTCATCCTTTCCTGCTGCCTGCGTTTTTGACTTATGGTTTGTTCTGACAGGCTATTACTGACATTACCAATCAGGGAACGCTTCCGCTCGTTGAGCCCTGCAGCGGTACTAAGATGCTGCTTTCGCATCATCAAGTACCGGCGGTCTCAAATGTCCCTGTATTGGCAAGTCATAATAGCCTGTCAGAACAAACCATAAGTTCATGCATTATTTATACCATAGTATATCAGTAGGAATAAGATTCTGGTACTATGTATTTCTGTGAGCTGGTTATAAGTATCATTTATAGCCAGCTTGTTACTTAATTGTCATTTGCCCCACTCCTTGCAGGCTCAGACTTCACAACAAAGAAAACGGCTGAGCATTTACTCAGCCGTCTTCTTTACATTTTCCTGTGTTCCATATTGTGTCAGTATCTCGATATAGCGTCTGCCAAGGGTACTCAGCCGCATGCCTTTTCGTTTGATATAGCCGATCGTCATTTTCTCCTCCGTGTCAAGCGGAATTGCGCGGTAAGCACTGCCGTTTAATTCTTCACAGATAATACCGGAGCACAAGGTATATCCGTTCATACCAACCATCAGATTCAGCATTGTTGCACGGTCATCTGCTTTGATGATCTGCTTGTATTCCAGCGTACTGAATACTTCTTCTGCATAATAGAACGAATTTCGTTCGCCCTGTTCAAAGGAAAGACAAGGATAATCTTTTAATTCTTCAAATGCGATCTTCTCTTTTCCTGCCAGTGGATGCTCGTTGCTCAGATACACGAATACATCACAGTCAAATAATTCCGTAAATTCCAGTCCGTTTTCTGAGAAGATCTTCTGCAAAGCCTTTCGGTTGAACTCATTTAAATATAAGATTCCAAGCTCACTCCGGTAGTCTCTTACAAACTCGATCACTTCATTTGTCCGTGTCTCATGCACAGCCAGTTCGAAATCATCCAGCCTGATCTCCTTTGCAAGCTCGATAAAGGCTTCTACCGCAAATGAATAGTGCTGCATGGATACACTGAATTTATTCTTTTTCTTTTCGTTATTTATGTATCGATCTTCGATCATCTGATTCAGTTCTACCATCTGTCTTGCATAGCTTAAAAACTCATCTCCCTCCGCCGTGATCACGATACCACGATTGGTTCGGATAAATAATTCGATATTCAATTCTTCTTCCAGATCCCGTATCGTACTGGAAAGTGCCGGCTGGGATACATACAATTCTGCTGCCGCCTTATTCATGGATTTGGTATCTGCTATCTTTACAGCATAGACAAGCTGTTGTAATGTCATATCTGTGCCTCCCGATTGCTTCCTTATATGTTTTCTTTTTATACAGGTACTTTATGCTTTAATATACTGCAAGACCTGTGTCCAAACAATTACGCTCATTGTACCACACCTCTTTTTTATTTTCGATATTTTCTGATCGTTTTTATAAGATTCTGTCAAAGCATAGTTCTTCAAATCGAATTTTCCGGTAAAAAAATGGTTAAAACTTTCTAAAAACGGTTGACTAAGCTTTTCATACATGATAAAAATATATCATTCAAAAAGGGAGTAGTTTCATGCTGTGCATGTGCCGATTCTCGTCAGTACGCCTTAAAAGGCCGGGGATCGGATAACCGATATATACGTTAAAACGAGACTTTTTGTGCATATTTTTTGTGCACAAAAAGTCTCGTTTTTTATTATCAATTACAAAAAACAGCATGTACCAATCAGAATTTTTCCGAAATACAAGCAGTATGTTTAAAAAACTACTATTCATTATCTGTCTCAGGAAAAAAAGCAAAAGAAAGGACATGGTCTTATGAAAGAAATCTATCAGCTGAACAAAGAAGAATTATTCCGAACCTGCGGTAATCCGGAAGGACTTACCACTACAGATGCTAAAGAGCGACTTCAAACCTATGGTGAAAATACTCTGGTCGAGCAAAAGAAACAAAGTGTTGCTTCTGTCTTTTTTCACCAGTTTGCCGATCTGCTCGTTATCATCCTGATCGCTGCCGCGATCGTCTCTATGGCATCCGGCAACATCGAAAGTACGATTGTTATATTTGCGGTTATTATCATGAATGCGATCCTTGGTACGATCCAATATGTAAAGGCAGAAAAATCTCTTGATTCCTTAAAAGAATTATCTGCACCAAAAGCGAAAGTATTACGTGACGGAATCAAACAGGAGATTGCATCAAAAGACATCGTACTGGGAGACATCCTGCTCTTAGAAGCCGGTGATATGATCGTCGCTGATGGCCGTATCATCGAAAATTTCTCTTTACAGGTAAATGAAAGTTCTCTGACCGGAGAGTCTACAAATGTGGATAAAGACGACTCTGATATCACCGAGGATGTTGCTCTCGGTGACCGCATCAATATGGTATTCTCCGGCAGTCTTGTTACCTATGGTCGTGCAAATGTTCTCGTTACAGCAACCGGAATGCATACAGAAATGGGTAAGATAGCCACCCTTATGAATAATACAAAATCCAAAGCGACCCCACTTCAGATCAGTCTTGATAATTTCAGTAAAAAACTGGCAACGATCATTATGGTGATCAGCCTGATCGTATTCGGTCTCCGCCTGATGCAGGGCGAGAAAATACTGGATTCTCTGATGTTCGCAGTTGCCCTTGCTGTCGCTGCCATTCCGGAGGCTCTCGGTTCGATCGTTACGATCGTTCAGGCAATGGGTACCAGAAAGATGGCTGCCGATCAGGCGATTATCAAAGATCTGAAGGCAGTCGAAAGTCTGGGCTGTGTCTCTGTTATCTGTTCTGACAAGACAGGCACACTGACACAGAACAAAATGACAGTTCAGCAGCTTTATACCTGTGATACTCTGTTAAATGCCGACCAACTGGATCTCCATATTCCGGCACATCGTTATTTCCTGTACAACTGTATCTTAAACAACGACAGCAGTATCCGGGATGGCAAGGATATCGGGGATCCGACTGAAACCTGTCTCCTTACGATGGCAAGGAAAACGAAACTATTTGATGTCGGTGTAACAGAAGAAGTTCTGCGTGATCTGATGCCGCGTCTGGAAGAGATTCCATTTGACTCCGAACGGAAACTGATGAGCAGCAAATACCTATTGCACGGCGTACCTACGCTTCTGACAAAAGGTGCAGTCGATGTTCTTCTTACCCGTATGGCTTCAATCATCACAGAGGACGGTATCCGTCCGATTACAGAGAATGACCGCGACAGAATTCTGGAACAGAATATGCAATTTTCCAGACAAGGCTTACGGGTTCTGGCACTTGCCTATAAAGAATGTTCCGATTCGGAAGTTCTGACCGCAGCCTCCGAATATGGTTATACTTTTATCGGACTTGTATCCATGATCGATCCGCCAAGAGAAGAATCCATGGCTGCAGTTTCGGATGCTATCTCCGCCGGAATCAAACCGATCATGATAACCGGAGATCATAAAGTAACGGCAACCGCTATTGCCAGACAGATTGGTATCTTCCACGATGGTGATATGGCCGTAACCGGTCAGGAAGTCGACCGTATGACCGATGACGAACTTACAGATGTTCTTCCAAAGATCTCCGTCTATGCCAGAGTTTCACCGGAAAACAAGATCCGTATCGTTGATGCATGGCAGAAGAAAGGTCACATCGTTGCCATGACCGGTGATGGTGTAAATGATGCTCCAGCATTGAAAAAAGCAGATATCGGTGTCGCTATGGGAATCACCGGAACCGAGGTATCAAAGGATGCCTCAGCTATGATCCTTGCAGATGATAATTTTGCAACGATCATAAAAGCTGTCCTGACAGGAAGAAATGTTTACCGTAATATCATGAATGCCATCCTGTTCCTTTTGTCTGGAAACCTCGCAGCCATTCTGGTAGTTCTCTACTGCTCCATCATGGCACTTGATACCCCATTCCAGCCGGTTCATCTGCTCTTTATCAATCTGCTGACCGATTCACTTCCAGCACTTGCCATCGGTATGGAACCATCCGATAAAAAATTACTTCGTAACAAACCGCGAGATCCAAAAGCAGGAATCTTCAATAAATCCTTCTCGCTCCAGCTTATTTGCTACGGTGTTCTGATCGGTATTGTTACAACCGTCGCCTTTTATCTGGGTGATTCCGTAAATGCCCTGACTGCCAGCACAATGGCATTTGCCACACTGACGCTTGCAAGATTGTTCCACGGATTTACCTGCCGCAGCGAATCCTCTATTATAAAGATCGGTATCCGCTCCAACCTCTGGAGTGTCGCCGCTTTCTTCGCCGGTGTCCTGCTGCTTGGCTTTGTCCTGCTCGCACCATTTATGCATGGCTTATTCATGATTGCCGACCTGACAGTTAAAAATGTATTGAGCATTTTAGGGCTTGCATTTATCCCAACCTTTATTATCCAGATCACACGAATAATAAAAGAAGCTGTTCGTAAATAACTGCAGCGTCAAGGCTTATGAAATGGTTGTGTTGTGCCTGCAAAAGTCATGACTTATACAGAGTCGAATGCCGGCTGGTGGTTTCTTTTAATAAAACTCCAGTCGGTGTTCCACCAGCTCATCTCCTTCATAGACCAGCCGCAGAGTGAAGAAACGTTGTTCATCTTCTAATAAAAGTTTTAAAAATATGGCATCTCCTGTCCAGGTCGGAAGAGATGGCACGATGCCTTTATCTACCCATTTCAGTTCTCCTTCATTGCAGGCGGTTAAGCTTCCGGTAAAGCCATCTGCTGTAAACAGACACATCAGCTCCGGCTCACAGACATCACTGATAAATGTGATCAGGCCACGGAACTGATAAGATGTCAGTGTCAGTCCTGTTTCTTCTTTTACTTCCCGAAGCAGGCAGTCTTCCGGTCCTTCTGTTCCTTCCGCATGTCCGCCGACTCCGATCCATTTATTCTTATTAATATCTTTCTCCTTCTTTGTACGATGAAGCATCAGATATTTTCCGTCTTTCTCTATATAACATAATGTTGTCATTTTCATAGTAAGTGACATAGTCTTTCATCTCCTGTTATTTGTCATATTTACCCATATGCGCTCATTATACCTTCCCCCCGGACAAATGCAACCGATAATTCAAATACAGTTGCCATATTGAAATTATCGCTTTTCCGGTGCTATAATAAGGAGCGACAGGTTGTAAACCTGTCCGATCACAATATGTGAAGCAATTACAAAACATCGACAGTTTTGCAATTACCTATATATAACTTTATACGGAGGTATGAATATAATGAGTAAAATTGATGAAGTCAGAAGCGAAATGATGGCCGCTATGAAGGCACATGATAAAGAGAGAAAGGACGCATTATCCGCACTCCTTACAGCCCTGAAAAATAAATTTATAGACAAACGTGCTGATCTGACAGAGGAAGAAGAAAACGAAGTTGTATTAAGAGAAATCAAGCTCGCAAAGGAAACAATCGATACAACACCTGCTGATCGTACCGATATCATAGATGAATGCAAGGCAAGAATCACCGTATTCGAAGAATTCGCACCAAAGATGATGGATGAAGCAGAGATCACTGCTACGATCAAAGAAGTTCTTGCAGGTCTTGGTATCGATGCTCCAACAGCCAAAGACAAGGGTAAAATCATGAAAGAGCTGATGCCTAAGGTTAAAGGCAAAGCTGACGGAAAACTGGTCAACCAGATCCTTACATCTATGATGGCATAAGCATACAAAGCCACCACACGATAACAGAAAAACTCCATGCCCGGTGTCTATATATCTTTATTTCGCAGAACACTTTCGTTCGATCCGGAACGTATCGGTACTAAACTCATCACCTACTGGTGATTCGTTAAAGACCGACGTTCCGAACAGGTCTGCTTCATAAAATATATAGACACCGGACATGGAGTTTTTTAGTTTATATCTCTGCTTTCATTGCCGGACTCTTCTATCCTTTCTCTATTCTCGCACCAGATGTAACTTCTCCGCAAGCTTCAGGATCAGGGTTCCCTTTGGCATAGCAAGGATTTCTTCCTTCGTATATCCACCGACTGCCAGAATAGCTGCTGCATAGAAAATAACTGCAAGCAGGATTGCCAGAACAACACTGACTGAATTCATATGGATCAGGTGGTAGAAGATCTGATAACTACCCCATGCAACGATTCCCATAAATATCGATGCAACAGCAGGAGCAAGATAGATCTTCTTCACATCAAGCTTTGTAGACATATATTTGGATACAGATATATGGTTAAAGATACATGCCAGTAATGAATACAGGATCGTAGCCGCTACCAGCCCGAACAGCTTCGCATCTGTAAATTTCAAAATAGCAGCAAGGAATACTAAATGGATCAACAATGCAAGTGTCGCATTCTTCACCGGCTCCATAACCTTTCCGATTCCCTGCAAGATACTGTTTGTAAGTGTTGATAATGAATAAAATACCACAGATATGCAGCCGGCAGTCAATGCCTTAAATACCAGCGGATCCGCGCCACGGAACAACAGTGTGATGATCGGTTCTGATAGCACACCGATTCCGACTGCACATGGTATCGTCACCATCATCGTGATACTCATGGACTGATTGTATACATGATTCGTTTCCGCTTTATCCCCCTTGGTAAATGCTCCCGAAATATTTGGTATCAGGGTTGTTCCAACCGCAGATGCGATCGATACCGGAAGATTGATCAGCACCATGTACTGACCGGAAAAAATACCGTACAAATTTGCAGATTCAACACGATCTACATTTTTACTGTTTAAGACATTGTAGAAAATCTTCATATCTACGGTGGTCGTAATATTATACACAAATGCAGCAATAATGATCGGTGTTACGATCATTACGATCTGCCGGAATAACTTTCCATATGATTCTATATTCGACGAAACATCAGACTCTACTGTCTCCATGATTTCTTTTCTTCTTCCTGCATATGCGATCAGAATATAAATAATTCCACAGAGAACACCTGCCCCTGTTCCCATTGCACTGCCTGCTGCACCATATTTTGCATGTTCAGAGGTTCCCGGTGCAAATGGTCTGGACATCAGATAGGCAGCCAGAACGCTGACAACTGCATTTGCAATCTGCTCTATAATCTGTGATATGGAGGTCGGAATCATCGTTTTATATGCCTGAAGATAGCCTCTGTAGATAGCAAGAAAGCCCGACAGAAATATTGTCGGTGCGAGGATCTGTAAGCTTAAAATCGCATTTGGCTGTTCCTTCACCAAAGCCGGTGCAAATGCAAATGTCAGGACAGCCGCCACCAATCCGACAGATACTACATAGATAAAAGCACATTTAAATACCCGTCTCGCATTTCTGTATTCTCCCAGGGCCAGCTTTCCTGAAATAATCTTAGAAACCGCTGTTGGAATGCTGTACGTAGCGATCATCAATATCATGGAATATATTGCATACGCTGTACCATAATATCCATTTCCCTCATCTCCGATAATCTGAAATAACGGTGACCGGTATAAGAGACCGATCACTCGGGATAATATACCTGCACCTGCCAGCACTGCCGCCTGAAAAGCAAAATTTGTCCTCATACCGGACGGCTTCTTTATTTTCTTCTTTTCATTATCATTCTGCATGATTGTTTCTCCTGATTATTTTGTAACTGACTACAAGACGATCAGCTACCATTCTATCTGGTTGCACATATTTCCGGCGTCTGCTATACTAACATCGGAAATGACACACGTTTCCAATACCCTATATATATACCAGTTTTTTTTACTTATTACAAATAAAATATGTAAAAGATTTTCATAAAAGGAGGTTTTCCACCTATGGCTAATCCAAATATTCCAAAAGATCCTGTTATGCTCCTTAGTTTTATTAATATGAAGCTTCGTGATTTTTATCCGAGTCTGGATGAATTATGTACGGATCTGGATCTGAATGTAAATGATGTTTCCGAAAAACTGGCATCTGCCGGTTTTAACTACGATGGAAAATTAAATCGATTTATCTGATAAAATGCTCCTAATTCAAAGAAAACAACTATTTTATCCTATTGCAAAAGGAACGCCGGCAAATCTCTAACCGGGTATTTACCCCACAGAAATCTGCCGGCTTATTCTATCACATAAAGCTACACTATATGTGCCCTGTCATTTCTGAATATGCTACGTTTCCTACATTTGATCATCTTTGTCGTCATCACTGCTCTGTTTTTCCGCTTCATGCTTCGTTGCAGCCAACTGATCATCTGCTTTCTCTGCATGCATCACTTTCTCAATCTGCTGATAAAGCTTCTTCGCATGCCTCTTTGCTTCGCGCTCTGCCTTTGCGGCTGCTTTTTCCTCCGGAGTTTTTTTATGAAAACGGATATCCTCCTCTTCCTCTGTCAGATAGACTGGCTTTCCGGTTTCTTCATCGATCCGTTTGATCCGCTCAAATTCCGAGGACACCGATACCATATGCTTCTTTTCCAGCTTGTCGGTACATGTCTTATTGATATACATGTAGATACATGCAAATACCGGAACACCCAGTAACATTCCGTAGAATCCGAAGATACCACCGCCTACGATAACCGCGGTCAGAACCCAGAAGCTGGAAAGTCCCGTTACATCACCAAGGATCTTTGGTCCTAAAATATTTCCATCAAACTGCTGAATACACAGGATCATGATAAGCAATATGATACTCTTGATTGGATCTGCGATCAGAACAATAAACACACATGGGATCGCACCGATGATCGGACCAAAAAACGGAATTACATTTGTCACACCAATGATAACACTGATCAGCAATGCATATGGCATATCTACGATCGTTGTCAAAATAAATGTTATAATCCCGATTATGATCGAATCCACGATCTTACCATTGATAAACTGACTGAATATCTTATTTACACTTGCAAGTCCATCCAGAATGATATTCGCGTTTTTCAGTTTAAACAGTGCATAGACGATTTTCTTGCCTCTGGAAGCCAAATATTCCTTATTCGCCATCACATAGATAGATGCTACAATACCGATCAGGAAATTATAAATGAACTTCAATCCGCCCACAACACCGGAGCTGATATTCAATACAATCTTATCCAGATTCGGAACAACATCTGTATTTACCCATTTCTGTAAGCGGTCATATACAGTATTTACGACATTCATTACCATTTCTTCGGATTCGCCAAGGTTCTTGAATTTATCATAAATGGTATTGATCGCCTTCATGATATTATTATAGTAATTATCCATATTGGATATCAGAAGATTGATACTGTCGATAACCTGTGGTACTACCATCCAGATCAAACCCGTGAGCAGACCAAGGAACAAAATGATCGTTATAATGATCGATATGGCTCTTGATACATGAAACAGTTTTTTCTTGTCTTTGATCACCCGATCCTGTAAGATCGTATGACACAGACGATCAAAAAAGATAAGCACCGGATTCAACAAAAAAGCGATCACAAAACCAATTATAATCGGTGCTGCCGCCCCGGTTATCGTATCCAGTACCTTCCGAAAGCCTGTCCACTCCTCCAATATCTTATTAAATACAAGCGCTGCTGCAATTACCAGAAATATGATCGTTCCCGCCTTAAACAGCCGTCTTTTTCTTTCATTTCCCAATTTTGTCTGATAACCTTTCCCTTTCCGCATTCAAAACCCAACATCGGATATGTCGTTTCATTCCATTCCTGTAACAACACATCAATGGATTTATTCTTACATATAATTATAAACAACCTGAAAAAATTATATACTGTTTCAAAAAGTCAGGCAATAGAATTTCCTATTTTTAATAGATTTTAAATAGATTTAACCATGACTTTACCAAATCCGGAATCGTTCAAAAAATGAACCTTAAATAACCCTATATTTTTGAAAAAAGCATTGTCGATATTTTAGTTACATAGTAAAATAGTGACATGCTTAAGGGTTCTTAACAAACCACAAAACTTATTTTGCCTAAGACCGGGGAGGCATAAAGGAGGTGTTCTTATGGAAAATGAATTAATCTGTCAATTAATTATCTGGTCCGTTATCTTTATGGTCTGTATAATTATCGAAATCATTACTCTCGGACTTACAACCATCTGGTTCGCGGGAGGAGCTTTGGTATCTGCGATCTCTGTATTCTTTGGTACATCACTGATCATCCAGATATTGATCTTTGCAGTTATTTCATTAGTTCTTCTGTTTACTACAAGGCCTGTGGCTTTAAAACATTTCAAATTATCCGATATGGAAAAAACAAATGTTGAAAGTCTGGTCGGCAAACAGGTGATCGTATCTGAAACCATTGATAATCTAAAGGCTACCGGGCAGGTAAAAGTAAATGGTCTCGAATGGACCGCACGTGCTGCTGATGAAACTGATATCATTCCCCAGGGAACCGAAGTCACGATCAATGAGGTTTCCGGCGTAAAACTTATTGTCAGCAGAATATAATTTATTTAATTTGACAGATACTATATCTGTCGCCACTTAAAGGAGGTACTTATTATGGATTCACCACTCACATGGCTGGTAATTATCTTAGTATTCATTGCTATCATTATTATCTGCAGCACAATCAAGATCGTCCCACAGGCACATGCTTACGTTATCGAACGTCTGGGAACCTACTGCGGTACATGGTCCGTAGGTCTTCATATGAAGATGCCTGTTATCGACAAGATCGCACGTCGTGTTACCTTAAAGGAACAGGTTGTAGACTTCGCTCCACAGCCGGTTATCACAAAAGACAATGTTACAATGAGAATCGATACTGTCGTTTTCTTCCAGATCACAGATCCAAAGCTTTTCTGCTACGGTGTTGAAAATCCAATCATGGCAATCGAAAACCTGACAGCCACTACTCTCCGTAACATCATCGGAGATCTCGAACTTGACCAGACACTGACATCCAGAGAGACAATCAACACAAAGATGCGTGCTACCCTGGACGAAGCAACTGATCCTTGGGGCATCAAGGTAAACCGTGTTGAGCTAAAGAATATTATCCCACCTGCAGCGATTCAGGATGCCATGGAAAAACAGATGAAGGCAGAACGTGAAAGACGTGAACAGATCCTGAAAGCAGAAGGTGAAAAGAAATCTGCAATCCTTATTGCAGAAGGTAACAAACAGTCCGTTATCCTGGAAGCAGAAGCCGAGAAGCAGTCACAGATCCTTCGCGCAGAAGCTAAGAAGGAAGCAACGATCCGTGAAGCTGAAGGTCAGGCACAGGCTATCCTCGCTGTACAGCAGGCAAATGCAGACAGTATCCGTCTCTTAAATGAATCTGCTCCATCTAATCAGGTTCTTACGATCAAGAGTCTGGAAGCTTTCGCAAAGGCTGCCGACGGCAAGTCAACCAAGATCATTATTCCATCTGATATTCAGGGTGTTGCAGGACTTGCAACTTCATTATCGGAATTAGTAAAAACAGAGAAATAAGATTAAACCGATTCATTGATAATTACAAAAATATAATTCATCAGTAATTATAAAAACTATCTGGTAATATTAAAAACGGCCACTGTCAGAATGAAACCGTTATTGGGTAACCATTCTGATAGTGGCCGTTTTTATTTTATCTGTTATCCTTACAATTACTCCATGCTTTCATCCGCCCAGCTCTTTATCATTGCTATCTCTCTTGCATATCCGGCATCATCATTTGGTGTCTCTAAGATAAATGGTCTGCCGGCAAGCAATGGATGCGTTACAATCCTTTTTAATGCTTCCGCTCCGATCTCACCCTCTCCGATCTTCTGATGTCGGTCTTTGTGTGAATCTCTCACATTCATGCTGTCATTTAGATGAACAGCTTTTAAACGGTCAAGTCCGATGATCTGATCAAACGTGTGAAGTACACCATCCAGATCTTCCACAAGATCATAGCCACCATCCCATGTATGACAGGTATCAAAGCATACCCCGATCTTATCCTTGCAGTCAACCAGCTCTATGATACGTTCCAGTTCTTCAAAATTTCTTCCGACTTCCGAGCCTTTGCCTGCCATTGTTTCAAGTAATACAACTGTACTCTGAGTCGGTTTGATCGCATGATTTAATGCGTCAGCAATTACCGGTATGGTTTCTTCTGCCCCCTGACCAACATGTGCGCCCGGATGGAAATTATAATAATTTCCCGGAAGATACTCCATCCGCTCCATATCATCCTTTAAGATATTCCATGAGAACTCCCGAATATCCGGTTTTGCCGCACAGACATTCATCGTATATGGTGCATGTGCGACCAGTTTTCCAAAATGATGCTCCTCCATCAGGGAACGTAACCGTTCCGCATCTGCCGGATCGATTTCTTTCGCCTTTCCGCCCCGTGGATTTCTTGTAAAAAATGCAAATGTATTTGCACCAAGTTTTAATGCCGCCTTTCCCATCGCCTCAAAGCCTTTGGAGGACGACAGGTGATTTCCTATATATATCATGTTGTTTCTCCTATATTGTACTTAACAAAAAAGCCGGATCACTCCGGCTTTTTTGTATCTATATCATTTCCTGATTCTTAATTGTTCTTATAGTAGTTGATCAGGCAGCCATCCATGATGATCTGTCTCTCATCATCGGTCAGGCTTCCAAGCTTCAGATCTAATTCCTTGAAGTCTTTATTTACCACATATGCCTTGATGATCTCATTCTTATTCTGAACAGCCTCACGGATACCCGGAATAAATACATAATCATCATTATCAAATGCGAAATCTTCCTCCATGATGAATGGAAGCATACCCCAGTTGATCAGGTTGGATCTGTAACGCTTTGTTGCATATTCCTTAGCAATATTTGCCCAGCCGCCAAGTACCTTCTGGCAGGAAGCAGCCTGCTCTCTGGCAGAGCCGTCACCCGGCTTTACAGCAAAGATCGTACTGCCGTAACCGGTATTGGAACCTGTGATCTCACGATCTGCAAATTTTGCTTTGATTTCTTTCATCATAGGCTTCATGGATTCATCTGCCTTGCAGAAGCATCCAAGTTCTTCTCTCTTCTTCTCAACTGCCTGAATTGCCTTTGCACGGCCTACATATTCAGGATCTTTTCTGGATAAAGTGAACTCAGCAAGTCCCAGCGGATTTGAACGATAGGAAGATGTCTCACCAGATGGAATAAGTTCATCTGTAGTTGTTACAGGATCGTTAATAACAGATGCAACCTTTAATAACAGGTTGTCTGTCAGTGCGATCATCTCCGGCCAGTCTTTGATATTCGGACCAAACTTGATCTCAACAGATGGATCAGCCTTGCCGACACCATTGTAAACTCGTCTGTCATAAATGCTCTTATCGAAGAAATATTTCTGTCCCTTGTATTCAACATCCAGATCTGTAGCTGCTGTAAGGTATCCCTTGTTAGCTGCTGTCGCTGCGATCGATCGTGCATCCATAAGTGCAACGGATGAGATCTGACCATTCTGGATCTTGGAGCCTTCACGGTTCGGGAAGTTTCTGGTTGAATGACGGATTGATAATGCATTATTTGCAGGTGTATCTCCGGCACCAAAGCAAGGGCCGCAGAATGCTGTCTTAACGATCGTACCTGTCTCGATCAGGTCAGCCAGTACACCGTTCTTTGCAAGCTCCATATAGATAGGAGTTGATGCAGGATATACAGACAATGTAAATTCGTCTGCACCGATGCTTCTTCCGCGAATGATATCTGCTGCCTGACAGATGTTCTCAAATCCACCACCGGCACATCCGGCGATGATTCCCTGTTCTACATATAACTTGCCATCACGGACTTTATCCTTTAATGTGAAGTCAACCTTGCCGTCCAGACTAACCAGTGCACGCTTCTCGCAGTCGTCTAAGATGTCCATCAGGTTTGCATTTAACTCTTCAATCGTATATGTATTGCTTGGATGGAATGGCATAGCGATCATTGGTTTTACCTTTGACAGATCCACATATACAACGCCATCATAGTAAGCAACTGAGCCCGGATTCATTTCCTTGTATGCTTCCGGTCTATAGTGTGTATCATACCACTCTTTGATCTTCTCATCTGTCTTCCAGATAGAGGACAGACAGGTTGTCTCGGTTGTCATTACATCGATACCGATACGGAAATCAGCAGATAATTTATCAACACCAGGTCCTACGAATTCCATTACTTTATTCTTAACATAACCACACTGGAAGGTTGCACCGATGATCGCAAGAGCAACGTCCTGAGGGCCTACTCCCTTTGCAACTTCTCCGTCCAGATAGATTGCTACTACACCAGGCTTAGCTACATCATAGGTTCGGCATAAGAGCTGCTTTGCAAGCTCTCCGCCGCCTTCGCCGATCGCCATTGTACCGAGCGCACCATAACGGGTATGGCTGTCAGAACCAAGGATCATTGCACCACATTCTGCAAGCATTTCTCTTGCGAACTGATGGATAACAGCCTGATGAGGCGGAACATAGACACCACCGAATTTCTTTGCGCAGGAAAGACCAAACATGTGATCATCCTCATTGATCGTACCACCAACTGCACATAAGGAGTTATGACAGTTCGTAAGGACATAAGGAATCGGAAATTCTTTCAGTCCTGAAGCTCTTGCTGTCTGGATGATACCTACAAATGTTATATCATGAGAGGTCATCTTATCGAATTTGATCTTAAGATTGTCCATATTGTCAGATGTGTTGTGCTTCTCCAGGATACCGTATGCCATAGTATTCTTTGCAGCTTCTTCCTTGGATGGAACTGTACCTAACTTCTGTGTAAGGATCGCATTTGCATCGGCATTGTCTTCTACAAGCTCTGTGCCATTTAAAAGATAAGCACCATTGTCAAATAATTTAATCATTCTATTTCCTCCTGATTTGTTGGTGATTCTTTTTCTCATTTTGTCAATCGCTGTTTATTTTAACACAAATCGGCATAGTTGTGAACAACTATGCCGATGAAAGTTTTCATTATTATATTTTTAATCATCCTGCTTCAACCGGAACCCCGAATGAGCACCACTACTTTTATTCTGTGAAGCACTTTCAGACGGATCCGCAGTCTGAGGTTGTTCATGATTCATGGTAGTCTCATCTACATTCTCTGCCATCTGTGTTGTATATGGTGCTGTCTGATAGTCCGTGACCGCATTTTCATTCGCCGGAACGGTCGCTTCATCTGTAAATGCCCCTGTAACCACCTGCATTCTCTTATGGAGTTCTTCCATTCTCTGCGCTTCCTCCTGTGCTTCCAGACGGGCTTTCTCTAACTTCTTCCGTTTCATCTTCCGGTCAAGCAGCCAGATATATAATGCAAACCCTGCCGCGATCACTCCGATGATCGACCAGATCATGATCGCATTATAATTCGGGAACATTCTATAATATTCCGCTGCCGTCTTTCCTGTCACATCCATAGAAACTTCTGCATCGGAACCGCCATGATCATGTCCCTGCCAGTCCGCATCAGATTTAAGGAAATAATCATATCCGACATTCTGTCCACCAAGATCATCCCATGTCAGATCGATATTATACCAGTGTCCATCCACCTGAACCCGATTCCACAGATGCTCGGATTCCAGTCCATAACCGTATTCACAGGTAACCGGGACTCCGGCCTTTTTCATAATGATATAAAATGCCAGCGCATATCCGTTACATGCCGAATCTCCTCTGTACAGAGTATTACATGCACCACCGGATGAGCGGTTATATTCATTATGTAAGATAATATAATCATGTACCGCTTTCACTTTCTCGTAATCTGACAGCCCCTTTATCTTCCCCGAAATCTGACCGGAACGGATAAATACAAGAAAGCTTTTTAACCGGCTCATATGACTGATTCTTACCGCTACCTTTTCTCCACCTGAATCCGGCGTATATACATAAGAAAATGCATAGAATTCTCCACCTGCATACATATTCTTTTCCATCAGCTTGTCAAGGACCGACTGATAATCCATATACGGTTCCCCTGTTGTCTTTAGCGTAACCGTATTCTTATACCTTGAAGCGGCTGTTGCTACTGCATCATTGATCTCTTCGTATGTTGACAGTCTTCCTGTCGATACCGGCAGCATCTTTAAAACGACACAGTAAACAATAAACAACAGAATGATTCCCTCAATTACGACCTTTACTTTTTTCCCCTTTGACATTTTTCTCTCCTCTTTTTTAACATTCTTGGTGCGATTCATTATACCTCATTTTTCATTATGACGAAATTCTGTTATCTGCACTTTTCCGTCTTTTATTCGTTCAAATTTCTTCTCTTATTTACAAAAAAATTTTTATTTACTTCTTATTTATACATGATATAATAAAAAAGTCTACGTTTTATTAAGAATTTTTTTCAATAAACCTTCTATTTGTCTGAAATAATAGGGGAAATCATTTCTATATTCATTCTGACATATCGATGCGTTTATAGGCACAAGGAGAGATTAAAAAGTGAAAGATACGATTGAGATCAGATGGCATGGCCGGGGCGGCCAGGGTGCCAAAACTGCTGCTCTGCTGCTTGCAGACGTAGCTTTTAAAACAGGAAAATACGTTCAGGGTTTTCCGGAATATGGTCCGGAGCGAATGGGTGCGCCGATCACTGCTTATAACAGAATCAGCAGCGATCCGATCCGCGTTCATTCCAATATCTACACCCCACAGTATGTTGTTGTCGTTGACGAGTCCCTCTTGGAATCCGTGGATGTAACCGCCGGATTAAAAGAAGATGGTGCGATCGTCATTAACACCCCAAAGACACCGGATGAGGTTCGTCCTCATTTAAATGGCTACAAAGGAAAAGTTTATACATTAGATGCCCGGGAGATCTCGATGCAGACACTCGGCAAGAACTTCCCGAATTCTCCTATGCTTGCTGCTATCGTTGCAGTCAGCGGTATCATGGAGCAGGATGATTTCCTTGCAGATATGAGACTTTCCTATCAGCACAAATTTGCAAAGAAGCCTGAGGTTATCGATGGAAATATGAAAGCCCTTGAGCTTGCATTTAAGGAGGTAACCAAGTAATGAGAACAGATATCAGCAGAATACATGAAAAAAGTAAATATACAGAAATCACACCCGGTAACCATGTGTACGGCGGTGGTACTTCCAAAGCATTTAACACAGGTGAATGGAGAACTGCTACTCCCGTCATAGATGAGAGCAAATGTGTACACTGCCTGTTATGTGCACCGGTCTGCCCAGACAGCTGCATCCCGGTCGTAGGCGGCAAACGCCTTGACTTCGATCTGAACCACTGCAAGGGCTGCGGTATCTGCGCTTATCAGTGTAAGTTTGGTGCTATTACGATGAAGGAGGGCAAATAAATGGGTATCAGAGAACGTTTATCAGGAAATGAAGCGGTGTCTTATGCGATCAAGCAGATCAACCCGGATGTCATGCCGGCATTCCCGATCACCCCTTCTACAGAGATTCCACAGTTTGTTTCTACATATATTTCAAACGGTGAGATCGATACAGAGTTTATTCCGGTCGAGAGTGAGCACAGTGCTATGAGTGCTGCGATCGGTGCTAGTGCCGCCGGCTGCCGTGTCTTAACAGCAACCTCCTCCTGCGGTATGGCGCTGATGTGGGAGGAGCTCTATGTTGCAGCTTCCAATCGTCTGCCGATTGCACTGGCTCTTGTAAACAGAGCTTTATCCGGCCCGATCAATATCAACTGCGACCACTCAGACAGTATGGGTGCAAGAGATACCGGATGGATCCAGATCTATGCAGAGAATAATCAGGAAGCTTATGATAATTTCGTACAGGCTTACCGGATCGCAGAACACAAGGATGTCCGTCTTCCGATCATGATCTGTCAGGATGGTTTCATCACCAGCCACGCAGTTGAGAATATCGAACTGTTAGAGGATGACAAGGTAAAAGCATTTGTCGGTGAATACAATCCGGAACAGTACCTGTTGAATCCAAAGATGCCTATGGCAGTCGGTCCATATGCAACTTCTCCATTCTATATGGAATCCAAAATGAATCAGAACGAAGCTATGAAGAATGCCAAGCAGGTGATCCTGGATGTTGCGAATGATTTCGCAAAGATCTCCGGCAGACAGTACGGCTTCTTTGAGGAATATAAATTAGAAGATGCTGATTATGCGATCGTTATGATCGGTTCCGCAGCAGGAACGACAAAAGAAGCAATCGATGCATTGCGCGCACAGGGCAAGAAGGTCGGCTTATTAAAGCTCCGTGTCTTCCGTCCATTCCCCGGTGAAGAAATTGCAAAGGCGCTGGCTCATACAAAAGCAGTTGCGATCTTAGACCGTTCCGAAGGCTTCCGTGCAGGCGGCGGTCCTTTATCCGCTGAGATCAAGGAGCACCTGTATGATATCGGAGCTTCTACAAAGGCTGTCAGCTATATCTACGGTCTTGGCGGCAGAGATTATACAACAGTGGAAGCAACCGATGTATTTAACCAGTTAGAGGAAATGATCGGGCAGGGCAAGACCATTCCGCAGTATCAGTATATTGGACTTAGAAAGTAAGGAGGTAAGACAAAATGGCATATAATTTTAAAGAAGTAATGAACAAGCCTGAGCGTCTTGCTCCGGGTCATAGAATGTGTGCAGGCTGCGGCGGTACGATCGCAGTTCGTAATGTACTCCGTGCCCTTCATGAGGGTGACAAAGCAGTTATCGGTAACGCTACCGGATGTCTGGAGGTTTCCACCTTCATGTATCCATATACTGCTTACGAAGACAGTTACATTCATAATGCATTTGAAAATGCAGGTGCTACCCTTTCCGGTGTAGAGACTGCTTATCATGTATTAAAGAAAAAGGGTAAATTAGATGAAACATATAAATTCATAACATTTGGCGGTGACGGCGGTACTTATGATATCGGTCTTCAGTCTTTATCCGGTGCTATGGAGCGTGGTCATGACATGGTATATGTCTGCTACGATAATGGTGCTTACATGAATACCGGCATCCAGCGTTCTTCCGCTACTCCGATGTATGCAGATACAACTACCACTCCTGTCGGTTCCCAGTCAAACGGTAAGATGCAGAACCGTAAGGATCTGGCACAGGTTATGGCAGCTCATGATATCCCTTATGTCGGTCAGACTACTCTGCTTGGTAATATGCGTGATATCTATGAGAAATCCGAAAAAGCCATCTACACACCGGGTGCTGCTTTCTTAAATGTTATGGCTCCTTGTCCTCGTGGCTGGCGTTATCCTACCGAACAGATCATGGATATCTGTAAGCTGGCAGTTGAAACATGCTACTGGCCTTTATTTGAAGTCATCGAAGGCAAATGGATCTTAAGCTATTCTCCTAAGAAGAAGCTTCCGATCGAGGACTTCTTACGGACACAGGGACGTTTCAAGCATTTGTTCAAGCCTGAAAATGAGCATTTACTCGTTCAGTATCAGGAGGAAGTGGATCGCCGTTGGGAGGATCTGCTGTTCCGCTGTTCGAAGAACTAATCACACATACGAAAATAAATCAGCCCTTGGGGTTATAATATACCCCAAGGGCTGATTTATTTTCTGCCTGTCTCACTATTCCATACCTATGAAAAGTTCGTCGCATATAGCGACTCACTAAGAACCGACGCTCCCAAAGGCTTGCTTCATGAATAGTAGAACACATCATAGAGGGGATTCTGTTTTTTATCTTCTTCAATAAATAATTAATATATCTTTTTTTAGTAGTTCATTTCTATTCTCATTATGATGGTATTTCTATTTGCCAATCATTATCTACTTTTACTTATGTATAAACTACTTCTTTGTTTTTCCTGTCTTCATCCAGATATAGCTGGCGAGGAACCAAATCAAGGCGGCGGTATTGCCAGATGCCTGACTGCATACATAGCCAATCGTTGAAAGACCTGCGCCTGCTGCCTGTAAAACATCGGGTATGCCTGCAAAAATAAGCTGCCATACTACAACATGGAACACGACCATCCATCGGCTCATATTTGTTTTATTCCGAAGGACTGCGATCAGGCTGGCAAGCATCAGAACGATCATCGGTATATATACGAAATATATTGCTGTCATAAACCGGTTATAATAGTCGTCTACAAACAGGATTGCCTGCTCCCGTCCGATATGTGCAGACAGATATGTGATCCAGTATGCAAATGTCCCTACCAGAAAATGCAGTGCTGCCCCGGATACGACATATCCTAAACCACCATATTTTATACAAGCTCTCAATATCTTACATTCCGGTCTGATCTGCTGATAGATTGCTTTTATTCCAAATGCATAAAAGAACATACCGATCAATCCCGTGACAAGTAAGATCACAATTCTGCTTAATGGATACTCTCCACTCAGATAAGCCTCCCGCATATACAATCCACTGTCTGCCTTATTCGCTGAAACCATACTCAGGCACAGATCCCCTACGATCAACAGTGCTGCTCCAACTGCCCCCAACAGACAATTTTTCTGATATTCCCATTGTTGTTTTTCTTCCATTTTTCTCCCTTCTTTCTCTCCCTTTACCTATTTCTTATTTACTCCCATATAAAAAAGCTCTAGTTAGCTTGTTCTAACTAGAGCCAGTTTAACACATAAATTTTGCCTGTTCAAGGCTGAATTGTCCATTCCAATTTTGTACGATCCATTACTCATTGAGATTGCATAGTAACTATATTTTTATTTGCATTATCACCTATGACAACCTTTATGATCAGTGAAGCCATCTCTGATACAGCTTCTTTACATCCATCTTCTACCCATTCATTCACAATTCCGGTAATTCCACGAATATAAAATGCTGATACATATTTCCGATCCTTTTCTACAAATCCAAATCTTCCCAATATCGGTTCCAGAATGTATGTATATAAGCCGCTGTATTTTTTATCTGTCTCATATGCTTTATTCTCGAAGGCCGCCTGATAGATTCGTCTGTTCTTCTTGATATATTCCAGATAAGGAACAAGATAATCTTCTGTTAAAAAATGAAGTTTATCAATCGGCGCATCCTGAATTTTCTCGATCGTACTCTTTGCATCTGTCTGAAAACAGCTCGTAAAAGAATCCAAAATATACTGTAACGTCTCTGCCAACAGATCTGAAGTGTTCTCATAATGAAGATAAAAAGTTGACCGATTTACACCAGCTTTCTCACAAATACTCTTTACTGAAATGTATGAAAATTCCTGTGTTTCCAACAGCTCAATAAGTGCCTCATCCATCCGGACAGCCGTATTGAAATATTTACTTTCTGATCGATTCAAATTCTCATCTCCCTGTCGCTTCATTCATTGATTCTATCTTTCATTACTGATTTCTTTTGCAAGTTCCAGAATCTCAAATGCATATTTTTTCTTTCCTTCTTCCAGTTTTTTCTTATAGATTGGATAATTTACACCCATTCCAATAATACCTATAATGCCAAGTATGATTCCTAATATTACCATGCCTGTACCTGCACCAATTACCTGCATAGACAGGCACATTCCAAGTCCCATAACAAGTGCCGACAGAATTCCCAATGTATAAGTAAATACCTCTGCCGGTAATTTTGCTTTGCGATCCAGTTTCTTAAGTGCTGTCACTTTCGAAGTATCTTTTGGCGCATATTCGCTTGCGAGTGTCTCTGCATAGATTTTGTCTGTATTCATATTGTTGTCCTCCATATCTTTGATATCTCAATTATAAGAAAACCAACAGTGAAACAGAACAACACGAAATATAAAATGTGTTGTTTTCTAAGAAGCAACTATCCCTCACTCCATTTTCCTTCGTCAATAATAATTCTTACAGTTGTATCCGTTCCCGCCTTTTCCAACTGATATAGCCATACATATCATTGATAAAGAAGATACCGAAATTCACAACGACCGGAATATATGCTGGCTTCTCCATCGATGCAAGCACCCATAAAATGATCAGTACGATATCATTTGCCGCATATCCTACTGCATAGTATGAGGAACGAAGCATCGTAAGTGCTGCCGCCAGAAAACTGGTTATGATCGATATGGTGCTGAATATAATATTTGGCGTATCAAGTACAACTAAAATATAATAAAACACTGCTGTTACGATCACGCTGGATATGATCAGCCCTATAATATGTTTCCGGTTCAGCTTCTGGATCTTTACGACATTGCCATTTCCGCTGGACGGATTCCGGAGCCATGTGATCGTAGACCAGATCGCCATCGGCATTGTCATTCCAAGATAGGTGATCATCTCGCCCCAGTAATGGAACCGGTAGGAAATGATTCCATAAAGGATACTGAATATCACCATCAGGATCTGCGCCCATACATTTCCTTTGGCTGCAAAGATCAGCGAAGTTACACCCACTAATGCAGCTACCAGAGTCAGCAGATCAAAATCTGTTGTCAGTAAGTTCGATATGCATACGATACAAATAGATCCTAACCAGATGATCCATTCCTTCTTTGTTAATTCTTTTATTGGATTGTTCATGTTTTCTTTCTCCTGTGCCGCTATTCTAATATATAATCATGATTTCCGCAAGAATCCGCAAAAAAATACCCCATGGCGATCATCGGTTCTCAAAATTCTGAGTACCGATGATCTGTCATGAGGTATCTTCATTATGTATCAGCTTACAGCTTTGTTACATTTGCAGCCTGAGGTCCTTTTTCTCCCTCAATTACTTCGAACTCAACTTTGTCGCCTTCCTCCAATACTTTGAAACCAGACATATTTAAAGCTGAGAAATGTACAAAAATGTCATCACCATTCTCATCGCTGATAAATCCATATCCCTTTTTTGCATTAAACCATTTTACTGTACCTGTTTTCATTTGAATTTCCTCCTAAAACTTAATACCTGGAAAACTAAAGAGGCACAGAGCTTCTCGCTCTGTGCCTCTTTGCACTTCTCCTGTATTATATTGCTTGGATTATCTTTTTGCAAGTGTTTTTTATAAATTTCTTTTTCATTGACCAAATCTTACATCCGGCATATCCTTCTCGTGCTCGCCGATCATCTTCTCCATCCAGATCATATCGTACCATTCACCAAACTTATAGCCGCTGTTATGAAAACGCCCAACCAGCGTAAAGCCCATTTTTTTATGGAATCTGTAACTGTCATCCGTCAGATGTCCGCTCTCTGCTGCCGGACTTGCGATACAGGCATTCATGTTCAGGATTCCCATTTCCTTCAGTAGTTTTTCCAGATTCTCATATAGGGCTTTGCCAAGCCCCAGCTGCCTGCAGTCTTTTCGGATATATATCGTTGTTTCCACTGACCAGTCATATGCCTTTCTGTCTTTGAAACCTGCTGCATATGCATAGCCTGCGATTTTCTCATCCACGACTGCCTTTATGTATGGATACTTTGCTGAGATCTGCTCGATCCTGTTCCTGAATTCATCTACAGACGGTACTTCATATTCAAATGATATTGCTGTTTCTTCTACATAGGGTGCATAGATTGCGAGAAGCTCCTCCGCATCCGCTGTACTTACTTTTTCTATCTTCATGTCTTCTCCTTATGCCTACAAAAAATGCTGAACCGCACAAGTACGATCCAGCATTTTTTATTATTTCTTAGTAGTCTTCTTTGAAACTGCCGCTTTTGTCTGTGCAGGCTTTGTCTTACTTACTGTTTCTTTTGTCTTTGTCGCAGCCGTCTTCTTCTCCGACTCCTTTTTTACAACTTCCGTCGTCTCTACATCCTTCTTTTCCGTTGCAGTTTTCTTCGCAGCCGTTTTCTTCTCAGCCGCGCGTTTTGCTGCTGCCGCTTTCTTTTCTGCCTCTTTCTTCTTCAGAATATCCTCCGGTGTTACATCGGTGTAATCATATTCCAGAACAACAGTAGAAAGTGGCGGTACTGTTACACTGATCGAATAAGGCATACGTTCTGTCTTCTTATCGATAGCCTTGATCTTACCACTGTTTAATCTTCCTGCTCCGCCAAACTGTACGTCGTCGGAATTCAGGACTTCTTTATATGTTGTGAAGCAAGGTGCTCCAACTTCATAATTATCATATTCAACCGGCACGAAATTGCAGATAAATAACAACTGCTTACTCGGTGTAGAACCTCGACGGATAAACGAAACCACACCCTTATCCGGATGGTCACAGTCGATCCACTCAAAGCCCATCACATCGCTGTCATTTGCATATAACGCATCATTCGCATTGTACAGATTATTTAACGCTTTTACCCAACGCTGTACACCCTGATTCAACGGATTGTCAAGGACAAACCAGTCAAGACTTCTTGCCTCGCTCCACTCGCGCGGCTGTGCAAATTCCTGACCCATGAATAACAGCTTTTTGCCCGGATGGCCATACATATAACCATATGCCAGACGAAGATTTGCAAATTTCTGAGGTTCGCTTCCCGGCATCTTATTGATCATTGAACATTTCAGATGTACGACCTCATCATGTGAAATGACAAGAACATAATTCTCTGCATATGTATAGGATAAGCTGAAGGTCAGCTTGTTATGGTTAAAGCTTCTGAAATATGGATCCATCTTCATATACTCGAGGAAGTCATTCATCCATCCCATATTCCATTTGAACAGGAAGCCAAGTCCGTTCATGGATGCCGGAGCAGTCACACCGGCCCATGCAGTTGATTCCTCTGCGATCAGGAATGCTCCCGGATTCTTTTCTTCCATAACTGCATTAATATTCTGCAGCAGCTTAATTGCATCCAGGTTCTCATTGCCGCCATTTTCATTTGGAAGCCACTGTCCATCCTGCTTACCATAGTCCAAATATAACATGGATGCAACAGCATCTACCCGTAACGCATCGATATGGAACTTCTCTACCCAGAAAAGTGCATTTGCGATCAGAAAGTTTGCAACCTCTGCTCTGCCATAATCAAAAATATAAGTACCCCAATCCGGATGCTCGCCCCTTCTTGGATCCGGATGCTCATAGAGCGGCATACCATCAAATCTGCCAAGTCCGTGTGCATCCTTCGGGAAATGTGCAGGTACCCAGTCTAAGATGATACCGATTCCCTTACTATGTAAATAGTCAATAAAATACATGAAATCTTCCGGCAATCCGTATCTGGATGTCGGTGCATAATAATTCGTTACCTGATAGCCCCAGGAACCATCAAACGGATACTCTGCGATACCCATGATCTCCACATGTGTATAGCCCATATCCTTTACATAATCCGCAACCATCGGAGCTAACTCTCTATAACTGAAGAAGCCGCTGTCATCGTCTTCAACTTTCTTTCTCCATGAACCGAGATGCATCTCATAGATGGTCATCGGCATCTTCATGCGATCTGTTCTGCTGTAGGTTTTTCTCTTATTTATCCATGCAGTATCCTTCCACTTGTAGGTCGTCAGATCTGCAACAACCGAACCATTGTCCGGACGCATCTGTGCCTGATTTCCGTATGGATCACTCTTATATAAAATCTCATCATAACGGGTCAAAATCTGGTATTTGTATACTGCGCCGGAAAGCACATTTGGAATAAACAGCTCATAGATTCCACCGTTTGGTCGAAGCTGCATCGGATGTAAATTACCATCCCACATATTGAAATCACCGACAACGCTGACTCTCCGCGCGTCCGGAGCCCATACTGCAAAATAGGTTCCCTTTACGCCATCGATCGTCATCGGATGTGCTCCAAATTTATTATAGATCTCGTAGTGCTTGCCTTCTGCAAATAAATAAGAATCAAAATCTGAAATCTGGCTGTCAAATGCATATGGATCTGCAGTCGTAACTGTCGTTCCATCCTCATAAGTTGTCACCAGATTGTATTTTGTTCCGTTAAATTCCTTCTTCGGGAAAAAGATCGCATAGAAGCCTTCATCCGTTACCTTTTCCATCGTATGAACTTTTTTACCTGTTCTGGATGTAACCTTCACTTCCACCGCATGTGGACGATAGGCTGTGATGATCTGTCCTTCCCCATATTCATGAATACCCAGCAGATGCTTTGGTGCATTCAGTTTACCTGCGATCAGTTCATCATACAGTACCCAGTTAATCCAATCGTTGATTCTCTTGTTCATATAACCCTCCTGAATATATTAGAATTTATGTGGCTGTGTCTTTCGCCAGCTTATCAGTCGTACTATGATCGTTATAACAAGTCCGGCAAGTATCACTCCTGTATAGATCAGAAACATCCGAAGTCCCAGATTGTCCGGGATCAGCGCGATCAGTCTGTCATCCCCTGAGAAAAATACATCATACCTGCCTTTAAATACCATCTCACGAACGCCATAGAAAATGCCGCTTCCGGATACTGCGAGCAGGATCAGTGATATCAAACCGATCACACTTGCTGCAACGCCGCCCCATACGACACACTCATACATTCGTCTTTTCTTTACTGCCAGAAATCCTATGATAAGCAGGATCACCGACAGGAACATCATTCGTTTCGCCTCATCCTTCACCTTCTTCAACTGTCTAAGCTGCGTCAGGTTATAGTCGCAAAGCTTCACATTTCCTTTATCAAAATCAACATTATTTCCGGTTTCCTTCAGTCCATCCGCAATGATGCTGTACTCCAGCCACGCCTCGAACTCCGTCAGAGCAGTTTCCGAACCATCTGCTCCATCTGACTCAAATGTTCGTCCGGTCATCTCTGATGTGTACTCTGCCTCACTGATATTCACTCCCTGGAATGAGATAAACACCGCAGACGACACGATCAGCATTACAACTGCGATCGCAAGGATCACCTGAAAAAATCTATATTTAAACATGATTATCTATCCTGATTTCTATTCTAAAGTCTTATTTGACACATCAAATAAATTATATCGTTCTTATTACGCACATTAGTTATTTTACCATTTTAATTGACTTGTGTAAAGAAAACATACTGCTTTCTTCATTATATATTTCTGCCACATACTGTCTTAGCTCTTAAATTATATTTTGTTAAACATATTACTTTGATCCGTAAAGACTTGGCAGATAAGATAATTGCAGCATGCTAATATTTTAAATGTTCCGATACAAAATACGAGTTTGGGCGACTGCTGACAAATCAGTGCACGAACCGAATAGGAATCGTAACGAGCCTTACTTTTATATTGCTTTTTCTTTGTAATCGGAACAACAAAACATTTAACTGCATGCTGTAATTATCTAATGTAGCGTTCTCAGGTCAAAGTAATATGGGCAGATGTCCTCATAGTGTCCATCCTTCATGCGAAAACCACCCGGAATCGTTCCAAGCTGCGTAAATCCAAGCCTCTCATAGAGGTGTCTTGCATGCACATTTGTAGCCACCACCGCATTAAACTGCAGCACCAGATAATCATACGCCTTTGCCTGTACCAGACAGTCAGACACCAACTTCTCTCCGATATGAAGTCCTCTTACATCCGCATCTACCGCATAGCTGGCATTACAGATATGACCGCAGCGTCCGACATTATTTGGATGCAGGATATAAAGTCCGAGCACCTTTCCTGTGTCTGTATCCTCTGCCACCGCAGTATAGGTCTGGCCTGCAAAGAATCCCCTGCCTGTCTCCTCTGTCAGGTCATCCTCCTGTGGAAAAGCAACTCCATCATCTACCACACGGTTCCAGATGCGGTTCATCTCCTGTATGTCTGAATCTTTATATTCTCTGATCTGTATATTCATCTTTCGTCCTTCTTTCTTATTTTATGCATCATTATAAGCCCGTATCAAACAGGCTTCAAGAATATAAATATAGACAATCCACAAAAATCATCTTAAAATGCATATAATGAAAATCTGCTTGACTGGAAACTGCGAAGGAACGAACTTCTTCTCTGTGAAAGCAGTCTGTACGGATGAAAGGAGTACAACCACATATGTTATTTGAACTGATAAAAGATCATTTATTCTTAAGTACATATATCCTGATCAATCTGATCGTATTTTTCCTGTATGGCATCGACAAATGGAAAGCCATCCACCACAAGTGGCGCATCCCGGAAGCCCACCTGATCCTCGCCGGAGTGTTCGGAATCTTTGGTGCGATTCTTGGTATGCTGTTATTCCGACATAAAATCAGGAAGCCCAAATTCTACATTGGGCTTCCTGCAATCTTCATTCTTGAACTTATGTGTGTGATCTTATACTTGAAATATTTTTAATTAATGGTGCATCAAAGTTCCGTACATCTCCGGTCTGCGGTCACGGAATACGCCCCACTCCCTGCGCATCTGGGCGATCGCGTCCAGATCAAATTCATGGACAAGCACAGCTTCTGTCTCACGGTCTGCCTCCTCCACGATCGTTCCGGTCTGATCTGCAATAAAGGAGGAACCATAAAATGTCATGGATGATTCATCATCTGTCTCTGTTCCGATCCGGTTCGATGCGATCACCGGCATGATATTGGCTGCTGCATGTCCCTGCATCGCATGCTGCCAGTGGGGTTTGGAATCAATGTTCAACGTAGGCTCGCTTCCGATCGCGGTTGGATAGAATAACAACTCTGCTCCAAGAAGTGCCATGCTTCTGGCAGCCTCCGGGAACCACTGATCCCAGCAGATACCAACGCCGATATCGGCATATTTTGTCTTCCATACCTTAAATCCGGTATCGCCCGGAGTAAAATAAAACTTCTCCGCATATGGAAGTCCATCCGGGATATGGGTCTTACGATATGTTCCAAGGATCGTTCCATCTGCATCAATGATCGCTATTGTATTAAATGCTGTATTTCCTGCCTTTTCATAAAAGCTGATTGGCAGAACAACCTGAAGCTCTTTTGCAACCTCGGTAAATCGTTTTACTGCCGCATTTTCTGAAAGTGGCTTTGCCAGATCAAAATATTCGAATTTCTGCTTCTGACAGAAATACGGAGTTTCAAATAATTCCTGTAATAAGATAATATTTGCTCCTTCTGCTGCTGCCTTCCGAACCAGCTTCTCCGCCTTGTCTAACACTTCTTCTCTATTCCAGCTACAGCTCATCTGTGTAGCCGCTACCTTTACCTTTCTCATACTCATATCCTCCTGTTATCAGAACATCTTATTTCTTTATCCTATATTTTCTGCCATTGATTTCCGGCTTACCTTCTACTTACATCTGCCAAATCTATCTTCCACCGGTTGTCTGTTTTCAACGGCTTATATTCCACTCGCACCTGCCAGATTATTCAGTCTGTCATATATCGTCTGACCCTCAAATATATTCCATAGCACTTTGGTATCCGGTATCATCTCCGGATCGATCGTAAACAGATTCTGATCCAGCACGATAAGATTTGCGCATTTGCCTGCCTCGATAGAACCGGTTCGGTCTTCTGCCTGATAGACGTAAGCGGCTCCGTAAGTATATCCTTTTAAGACTGTCGCCATATCAATGACTTCCCACGGATTCTGACCGGATAATCTTCCGTCAGCATCCTTTCTGGTCACAGCCGCATAGATTGTCTGAAATGGATCTAAGCCTACAACCGGATAATCCGTTCCAACTGCAAATGCTGCTCCGGTGTTTGTGATGCTTTTCATCGGCCATTCGTATCTGCACCGCTTCTTTCCAAGCCGCACGATCTTGTCATTATTGGACAGGATCAGATGATATGGCTGCATCGATGCTACGACATCCAGTTCCTTGAATCTTCTGACATCATCGGGATGAATATTCTCGATGTGCTCTATCGTATTTCTAAGATCCTTTCTTCCGGTTCTTTTTTCCGCTTCCTCGTACATGTCGAGTGCCATGCGGACAGAACCATCTGCGATACAATGAAGTCTGACCTGCAAGCCAGCCTCATTTGCCGCCGTAATCTCCTCCTGCATCTTCGCTCTCGGCCAGAGCGGAAGTTTCTCTCCACAGGTGTCCGGGCGGTCTGTATACGGCTCCAAAAGCAATCCGGTATAAGTCTCCGTCACTCCATCAATAAAGCCCTTTAAGCCGGTGATCTGAAAATGTCTGGAATCCAGTTTTTCTTTCATCTCAAAGAACTTTTCAAATGAGGTATAGCCAAATAACTTCGTGTAGACATATACATTTGCATACAGCCCCTCTTCATCATCCAGCTTTTTCAGTAATTCATATTTCTTATAAATCTCTTCTGTATAATCTTCTGCAAACATCTCACTTAAGCCTGCAACTCCGTTCTCTGCAAGTACCTGTTTGAAATGTCTGTGTATTCCTGTCATTTCTTCATCCGTAAAATCCATGAACTTTTCCATAGCGGGCGCATAGGCTTCCGGTTCGATCAACATTCCGGTAAGCTCTCCATCCGGGTAAGTCTCGATCATGCCATTTGCAAGACTCGGGTTCGGTCTGATTCCGGCTTCAGCAAGTGCTGCTGAATTCAGCCACATGCTGTGTGCATCCGCACATTCCAGATATACCGGAGTATCCGGGAAATATGCATCCAGACTTCGTTTGTCCGGCATACGATCTTCTGTCCAGTTTCCGATAAACCATCCGGTTCCGCGAATCCGTTTCTGTCCCGGATGCATCTTTACATATGCAACCATCTGCTCCACACATCCCTGTTCCGAATGACAGGAATCCAACGTGTTACATACATATTCACTTGCGGCTACCGCTCCGGTAAATATATGGGTATGTGCATCGATAAAGGACGGCATGACAAGCTTGTCACCCATATCGTATATCGGAACATCCGCCGGAACGGCATTTGTCTCATCATATGGCAGGAGCTTCTTGATCCTGTCATCTTTGATCCAGACAGCAAGCGGCTTACAGCTATCCGCCCGACCATCAAATACTGCCCGGCTCTTTATAATATATTCCGCCATATCACATGCCCCCTTTTACTCTAAACTATAAATCCACAGATCAGGAAGCCAACGATTGACAACATAGCTGCGATCATAACATATGGAAGCTGGGATACTGCATGTTCCATATTATCAATGCCTGCACTGTTCGATGACAGAAGCGTTGCATCACAGTAGAAGCATGCATGGCTTCCAAATGCACCACCGGAGATAATTGCTGCCATGATCAGAACCGGGTTTGCGGAGATTGCTGCGCCAAGCGGGAATACGATCGGTGCAACGACTGCACTCATGCCCCAGAAGGATCCGGTCGCAAAACAAAGCGCCGCAACAAGGATAAATGTGATCATCGGGAACAGAGAGCCTGTTAATAACGGCTGTGCCAGATCGATTATGTAATCTGTCATGTTAAGCTGTTCTGTTACCTTCTGCAATAAGAATGCAAGTACCAGTAAGGTAAGGGTTGGAAGCATATCCGCAAATCCCTTTACGATCACACCAAAGAACTCATTTGCAGCTATAATCTTTCTTGGAAGATACATCAGCATACAACATGCGATCGCAAGAACAACTGCCAGAAGAAGATCACCTGTGATAATGGCAATTGCTACAAGAACTGCCATCGGAATAACGAAATCCCAGATATTTCCGTCTTCTTCATAACCTGCACGGTCTTCATGGTTGTACTTTCTGCTGGCATCACTGTAAACCTTGCCGGTCTCCTCTACACGCTTATATGCTTTCTTCATACCACCAAGCTTTGGCATGATTCCCATACAGAATAAAAATACGATCAATAATATAATGATTGGATAAAAACAAAATGGAATGGCACTTAAGTACGCTTTCATACCGGAGGTGAATCCGTATGCCTGTACACTCGGCTGATCAATGAACAGGCTTGCATAGAACACTGCCCATGTTGAAAACGGAAGAAGTACACAGACCGGAGCACCTGTTGAATCCAGCATGAACGCCAGTGTCTCTCTCGGTATCTTACGTTTATCGTAAACACCTTTCATACAGGCGCCAATCGATAAAACATTCAGATAATCATCTACAAAGATCAATATACCAAGTATAAATGTGGTAAGTAATGTCTTTCGCTCTGAATTACATAATTTGGAAACCAACTTAGAAAAACCATAATTTCCCTTTGCTGTCTGAAGTAAGGCGATCAGGCTGCCGAACAATCCGCATACTACAACGATCCAGACATTTTCCGAAATCGTCTCCTGAAGCATCGTACACCATTGTGTCAGAAATGAACCTTTAAATAAAACTGCCGCGCCGACCAGAGAACCCCCGATCATAAATTCTTCGCAGCGATGTGTCAGTATCGAACCGACAATTACGATCAGCACTATTAACAGTGCCACCAAGCCATGTGTCATAACCATTCTTCCTTTCCGTTTTGTATTTTTCCTTATAAAACAACAAAAAGCGCATCCGCAATGCCTTATAGCATTGCAGATACGCCTTCGTATCAACTGCTTTTAGTTTACAATTTCATTTACTTATTTACAATTATTATATATGATAAGTTTCTACTTGATTTTAATTACGTCTAATCCTTATTAATCACTGATAAACTTCTCACGTACCAGTTCTGCCAGATACTTTGCAGTATTTTCTACACCGAGCAGACTGCTGTTGATCAGGATATCACAATGATTGATGTCTCCCGGCTTATATCCGGCATAATTCATGTGATAGGAATCACGCGCCTCATCAACGGCTACGATCATCTTACGGGCTTCATCGATTTCCAGTCCCATCGAATTCACACAATTCTCAACACGATCCGGGTACGGAGCATAGATGAATATATTCATCACATTGTCCATCTCACTTAAGATAAAGTCAGAGCAGCGTCCAACGATCACACATGAGCTTTTCTCTGCAAGAAATCGTATGATATTCTGCTGTGCATCGAAAATATCATCCTGTGTACTGTTCGTGCCACCGCCAAGCGGAAGTACCATTCTGGAAAACGGATTCTTGAAGATCTTCTTTGCGCTTTCTTCTTCTTCGTCTACAACAGAAGCGGGAAGCTTCAACTGCTTGGCTGCCTGATCCACGATATCTCTGTCGTAATACTCTATTCCCAGTTGTTCTGCCATCAGTTTTGCGATTGGTCTTCCAAGGCTTCCGAACTGTCTCGTAATTGTTATAACATATTTTTTATCCTTCATCCGCAACGCTTCCTTTCTCTGATCTCTTTTTCATTTTATAGCTTATCTCAATTTCCTACTGTTTTTCAATTATTAATTTGAGGTAAATGCTAATCATTTTCGATAGTATATACTTGAAAACAAGTATTTTGCAATATATAATTGTATTTATATAACTTTCGACCGGATGGCTTGCTACGCAAATGAAGCAGTCTTGGCATCTGCCTGAAAATCAACATCATTTCACACAAAGGAGACCCACAATGGAAAAGAACAACTTTCTGATCTATAACGATATCGTATATACGCTGTACCAATGTAAATCCTATGAAGCACTGAGAGATGAGTTTCTCCCAAGGCTTCGCCTGCTGATCCCATTTACTTATGCGAGCATTATCTCCGTCAATCCGGAAAACCGAACTGAGATCGTACCGACTCCGGTCTGCTTTCCTGATTATTTCTATGAAGCAGAACTGCTCTACATCGATCATATGAGTGAGGATCATCTGCTCTGGATCAACAATGTACGGGAATCCCAGCTTGTAAGAGAAAGCGATCTGGTAAATGATGATGTCCGTCTGAACTCTTCTCTCTATCAGCACTGTTATCAGAAATTCCATGTCTACGATTCCTTACAGTACAGCATGATCTGCAGTGGAGAATTCTCCGGTATCCTGACGCTGTTTCGGACCAAGATCGATGGGGATTTTACAGACGATGATATGTTCTTCTTCCGTTCTCTTGGCAAGCATATCAACGTAACCTATGAACAGATCCTATATCCGGAAAAAGAGAAAGGCCATACCGCTCTTGCAAACCGTATCCCGGCACTTGCAAAAGGCTATGACCTTACTCCACGAGAGACAGAGATCCTGTCTCTGATCTTTTCATTTGCAAATAACGATGAGATTGCAGCCACTCTCGGGATCAGTGAGAACACGATCCAGAAGCACTTACAGAATATCTTCCGAAAGACCGGAACCTCATCAAAATGGGATCTACTCCGTCTTTCTTGATTCTTCCGGATAGACTAAGCCCCAGTTCTTTCGAAGGTCTGTCATGATGTTCATGACATCTCCGGTAAAAGGCATCTGCATCCGGCTTACATCTCCGGACTGTACCGCTTCTTCCATATCCCGCATCTCATATTCAAGCGCACGCTTTGTTTCACCGGCTTCTACCGGTGTAACTGCTCCGCTTGCAGCATCTACGATAATCGCTTTATCAGCTCTTGGATATTCCATGATCTCGATATACCCTTTTTCACAACTGATCATTGCACGCTTTGGCTGCTTTGAATGCATGGACAGCGTAATAGCTGCCATCTGTCGTTCTTTATTCATCAGGATGATGCTTGCCTGCTCATCCGTCCCTGTCGGCGCGAACCGCACCTGACTCATCACCTGATCCGGTGTCTCTGCCATGAAGCTGCGCATCAGACTGAGTGCATATACTCCGATATCAAGCAATGCACCACCGGCAAGGTTGATGTTAAAGAAACGATTATTCATATCATATTCTTTATAGCTTCCTACCGCATATAAGGATTTGCCCATCTTAATTCTTTTGCCATTTCTTCTTTCTCCTGTACAAAAAAATGTATGATTCCCTGTATGTACCCGTATCCCCTGTGTTCTAGTTCTCTGCTACGATCTTACCGTTGCAGATCGTGTAATGAAGCTTTCCCGGAAGTGTCCAACCAAAAAACGGTGAATTCAAGGCTTTGGAATGAAAATGTTCAACGGTCCATTCTTCATTTTCTCCAAATATCACAATATCAGCCGGCGCTCCCGCCTGGATGCTGCCCGGTGTCATCCGGTAGAACTCCATCGGGTTCTTACTCATCAGCTCCATAAGCTTCATAAGTGTGATGTAGCCCGGCTGTACCAGTGAACGGATTCCCAGTGCCAGTGATGTCTCAAGGCCTGTGATTCCACTCGGTGCCTGTGCCATCGGACGTGCCTTTTCTTCTGCACTGTGCGGTGCATGATCGGTTACGATCATATCGATCGTGCCGTCCTGAATACCTTCAATGATCTTCAACCGGTCCGCTTCTTCTCTGACCGGTGGGTTCATTCTTGCCATTGTTCCATAGGTCAGAACTGCATCCTCTGTCAGTGTAAAATGATGTGGTGTTGCTTCTGCATGAACATCCGCACCAAGCTTCTTTGCCAGCCTTACTAACTCAACGGAATTTCCGGAACTGATATGCTGAATACAGACAGATGCTCCTGTATGAAGGGCAAGGATACAGTCTCTTGCGACCATGACATCCTCTGCTGTTCTGGAAGCCCCACCATAGCCAAGCTGCTCGGATACGGCTCCCATATTCACACCTGCACCTTTTACAAATGCAGGATCTTCTTCATGCAGACTAATCGGCAGATCAAGCGCTTTCGCACGAAACATTGCCTCCGTTAAGACTTCTTCATCCATGATCGGGATACCATCATCTGTAAATCCGGCAGCACCATGTTCTGCCAGCAGTTCCATATCTACAAGTTCTTTTCCCTTCAGATCCTTTGTAACGGTCGCCGTCTGGATCACATGGATCCCGGTCGTTTCCCCTTTTCTCTGAATATACTCAAGTGTCTCTACATTATCAACTGCCGGCTTCGTATTTGCCATACAGATAACCGTCGTAAATCCGCCATAAGCGGCAGCCTCTGCTCCGGTCTCGATGTCCTCTTTATAAGTAAAGCCCGGATCTCTGAAATGTACATGTGTATCGACCAGCCCCGGTGCAACCACCAGTCCTTCCGCATCGATCACGCGAACATTATCTGCACCATACTTTTCCCTGCATGCTTCCGGATCTATCTGCTGTTCCACTTCTGTGATCACCGCACCATCAACCAGCACATCCAGCTTCCGATCTGTATTTGTCACAGGATCAACGACCCTGCCGTTCTTTATTAATAACATGCAATATCCTCCTGATATATACTATCCGCAGGCATGTGCCATATCTCACTTCCATCCTGAGACTCTCTTTACGCTATACCTGGTCCACCTGCCTGCAATGCCAGTTTACCACAACCTGTCTTTTCAACACAACCGCCTTTTTGCTCTTATCTTATATCTGCTGTAACATCTTAATTATATGAACGCAACAAGCATTTCCGGTTCTTACCTCGTAACTGGCATTACTTCCACAAAACAAAACCCCTGCATGAGACACTCGCGAAGTTTTTCGTTATGCGAAACACATTGCCAGCGTCTGCGGGTGCTTGTTTGAGCTATAATACTGGGCGAAAAAGAATAATTGCGAACTTCTCAGCTTAAATTATGAATGAGCTCGTTGAATTACCGAGACAGGGGCATTTGAGGTCGCCGGTCCTTAGATGGCGCATATGCGGCATCTTAGTACCGCTGCAGACCGAAACGAGCGAAAGCGTCCCCTGCTTGGTAATATCAAGCGAGCTCATTCACATTAAAACTTATATGTTCGCAATTACTACTCTCTGTTCTTCAGCACTTCAGCAGGCACCATCTTGCGGATTCTGCGGATCAGCAGATGGTTGATGATGAAGTACAGGATCAGGATACCTGCGAAGATGGCAAGGTACATCCAGAATGGGAAGGACTTGTCGATACCGCAGGCAATATTCGGAACAAAGGCAGGCTCATAAGCCACATCCATGATCCATTTGGTCAGTGGAATCGAGATCAATGACCCTATCGTTATGATATAGAAATTACCATCCAGATACATCTTCTTCACTTCCTTATTCCGGTATCCGAAGATCTTAATCAACGCAATGTTGAAAGAAGACCGATCTATCATAACCTTCATCATCAGATACATAACAACAATGAAGATCAGAACAGATACTCCTCCAATTGTAAGGATCATTCCCTGCATTATATCCGAGAAGATACCGGCAGCCTTCTTCACATCGGTCTTTGTCGTTGTTGCATATAATCTTCCGGTCTCGACATCGAGTGCATGGTCGGAAAATACAACATTGAAATAATCCTCCGGTTCGTCGAATAACTCAAGTGCCTTGTCATATGGCATAAATACCATAAAGGATGGCGCATACTGCGCAACAGATGCGATCTCAAATGCATAGATCTTATCTGCTTCATCATCCTTTAGTGTCAGAGTATCACCAACATCCAGACCGTATTTGTAAGCGATCGAAGAACTGATCGCAACCTTACTGGATGAATCTGACAGATCCACATCAAAGAACGGATTATTCTCTGTCAGTCCCATAACTGTTATGTCAAAGTTGTAACCGTAAATTTTCTTTTTCAGTGTCTTTGCATATGCCTCATATCCACCTTCCGGAACTTCCTCTGTCGGATATTTGTAGGTATACATATACTCATACTTTGTATCATTTACATAATCACGATTTACATTCGCACAGTAAGTATATATCTCCAGTGACATCATCGCCAGCAGAAGACTTACAAACATTCCAAAGACTACCGTAAATCCGGTACGGCTCTCACGAAGCATCTGGCGGATCTTGAACAGATTCATGAAGCTCATATTTCCAAGCTTTATATCCTTACCATTACCAACCTTCTGCTCATTCCTGATCATTGTAAGAACCGGCTTCGACAGCCTCTTTCGGATAACCAGTGAATTAACGATTATAGAAATAACCGGTGGAACCACGATTCCATAAATGAACAGATATGGCATATAGATAACATCCAGATCCGGAAGGGAATAATAGTTGTAGCAGTCCTGCATCTGGATTGGCACACCAAGGCTTGAATATCCAAGCAGTGTTCCGATCAGACCTGAAACAAATGTGATCACAGTCGGAAGTGTTACATAATGTGCCATCAGATTCTTTCTCTTTACCCCAAGTGCATATAACGCACCGATAACGGCACTTTCCTGATCGATCGAATGTACAACGAACACTGATAATACATAGGAGAGCAGGATCAACAGGATCGCACCTGCGATCGTACCAACGCTCCGGTATAATTCCGAATCACCGGAAGCCGCCTGAATTCTCGCATTATCCCCTGCCTTTACAAAGGTCATAAGGTTCTGTGCATCCTCTGAGAAGATGTCATCGATCATATCATCTGTCTCATCCTTTAACTCCTGAATACCATCCAGCAACTCATCGGAACCATCTTCAGCCTCTTTTGTTCCATCTGTATATTCTATAATTCCATCATCAAATGATTTAAGCTCCTTTAACTGTGACAACAGATCTTTATAAGAGAAACGCAGGATCGCATTGTCTGCTCCGTCAATCTCAGACTGCAGAACAGTCTCAAAATTATCCTTTGTCAGTTCTTCTACGCCATAATTCTTTAAGGTCTTATTCGCCTCTTTCAAATAGGACTCAAGGATCTCTCCCGATGCATCTGTTAATTCTGAATTATGATCGGTCAGCTCAGCAAGTCCGTCCTTTAACTCTCTTGCTCCATCTAACAGCTCCTGAATACCATCTGTCAGATCGTCCTTCTTTCCCATCGTACGATCCCAGTATTCCTGAAAAAACGGATTTTCTACATCTCCGGATGTAAATTCCAGCTCCTCCAGGCGGTCTTTTAATTCATCATCCGTCATAGCACCATTTAGCCGGTATGCATAATAATATTCCTCTGACTTTATACTTTTTTCTTCCGCACGAAGTGTATCGTATACATCAGCTGCAACAAATCCCGTACCAAAATGCAGGCAGTCGCATCCGGTATCTCCCAGAGATTTTAATACGTTATCATAATCCGGTGTTGTACCGATTCCGGTAACGGTAAATTCCCGTCCGCCAAATGTAATCACATCACCTGCTGATATATCATTCTTCTCTGCAAACTGGCGTTCTACCACCAGCTCATTTCCCTTTTCTGCAAGTGTGCCCTTTACCAGATCGATCTTGTTGATCTCATCCCTGTTTGCAAAGATACGGATCGTGTGATCTTCGTCAATCTCATAGTCCATATAGAACTGTGGCTCGATCGTCACTCCATCCGCCTCCAGATCTTCCATTTCTTCATCCTTCATCGGTACGAACAGTGAAAAATCTCCATCCTCAACATACTGTCTGCTGTCAGCCTTCTCACTTCCGCGAATGATCGTCTCTGCCGCGCCGACCAGACTGACTACCAGATACATGGCAAGTATGATCAGAAGGGACAATGCCAGATATCTTGGAAGGTTGCTTTTAAAATCTCTCCAAATCCTTTTTCTCAATACTTTCTGCATCTTACAAATCCTCCAATTCTGCTGCCGGTACCTTTGTCTCATTGTAATAATCTTTCCTGATCTGACCATCCTTTACGATCACGACCTGATCGACCATATTCTTAATAGAATTATTATGAGTTACGATCAGCATTGTCGTTCCATAGGTCGCATTGATCTTCTCCAAAAGGATCAGGATATCCCTTGATGTCTTGGAATCGAGTGCTCCGGTCGGTTCATCACATAAGAGCAGCTTCGGATTTTTGATCAGTGCTCTTGCGATCGCACATCTCTGCTGCTGACCACCGGACAACTGTGCCGGAAACTTATTCTGATGCTCTGTCAGTCCCAGTATCTCAAGCAGCTCATCCATATTAAGCGGCTGATCTGTCAGATATTCACAGACCTGTATATTCTCCCGCACGGTAAGGTTCGGTACCAGATTATAGAACTGGAAGATAAATCCCAGATAATCTCTTCGGTAGTCAGATAATTCATCTGCTTTCATGCCTGCGATCTCGGTTCCGTCTACCTTGATCGAACCGGATTCGATTGTATCCAGTCCACCGATACAGTTCAATAACGTAGACTTACCGGAACCACTGGTTCCCTGAATGACACACATATCGCCCTGCTTTACCTGAAGGGATACTCCCTTTAAAACCTGTATGTAGCTTCCACCTTCTCCATAACTTTTTTTTACATCTGATACCTCTAAATACATACTTCGCTTCCTCCTGTTATTTTTGCGCTTACATAACGCTGTTATGTTGCTATCATTTTTTTAGCTATGCAAAATAGGATTTCACATAGCTTTTTGTTATCTATTCATCTTTCTGAAACAGTGCATACCATCCGGCAAGCAGATATTTCAGTATATCTCCCAGATGTGCAACTGCTTTTTCTTCATCGGGTTCATGTGTCAGCAAATGAACAAATGCATCGATCTGCATATGTGCCATCCAGTGTATCGTATAATCATCCGGTGCAGCAACTCCGCATACCTTTGCCTGTGCATCTGCCAGCATCCGGTAATTCTTCTCTGTAAATGCAACAAATTCATCAATACATCCTGCAAGACTTGATCCCTGACTCTTCGTCAGCAGAAGCTGTACCCGGTCATAGTTCTGATACAGTTCATGAATGATCCGCCGGGATGCATAGACGTCATCGCTGAAATCATCCTGCCCCTCCTTAAGCTCGCCTTTTACCTCCTGCAACTCCTGCTGCATATGTGCTTCCATCATCGTACGGATACTTCCAAGCACCGGTGCCACCAGTGAAGCAAATATATCATCTTTATCTTTAAAGAAGAAATATAATGCACCGGTCGTCACACCTGCATTCTTACAGATATTACGGAGGGATGCGCCCTGATAGCCCTTCTCCATAAATTCATGCTCTGCACTTGCAAGCAGCTTTTCTTTTGTCTCCCGATCGTCCTTCATCTCATCTCACCACCAACTTAATCCTGCTCTAACATATGAACGTCCATTCACATAACATTGTTATGTTACATCTAAACTGTATATATGTCAACCCCTTTTTTATATAATAGCCTCTGTATTTCCGGCTAAACATTAAATCTGCCTGACGCCTTTCCATGCTGCAACAGGCATTTCCGGTTCATATAACATAATTGCCGTTGCTTCCGTATAATAAAACCTCTACATGACGACATTCACGCAGTTTTTCGTTATGCGAAACACATTGCCAACACCTGCGGGTGCTTGTTTGAGCTCGAAGAGCGAGTTAGCACGGAGCAGGTGTGAATCAGGCATGTGTTTCAAATAGAAAAACAAGTGCGTCTCATGTAGAGATTTTATCAAGAGGAAGTAATCGGCATATTCAGAATATAAAACCGGAAATGCACTTAGTACACATTAAAAGGGCTCCGGCATATATTCAAGGATTGATTCATTGAAAAACATGCGAAACCGGAGCCCCTATGTCAAACTATATTCTTTTTTCCTACTTCGGATGTCCTAACAAGGTATCCTTTTGTCTTAAATCGTGAACAAAATCCAACCAATGCTTTTTATAGGGCAAACGATTTTCATTTATTAATTACTTGCTGATCGAATCTGTCTTGATGATGAACTTAACGCTACCTTTCATATCATCTGAGATTCCACCGAAGGATTCATAAGCTTCACCGGCCTTGATGACCTTATCGCACTTTTCTGACAGAGAATCCAGATCCTTTTCTGCATCATTTACTGCATCAACGATCTTATCCGTACCATCTGATAACTGCTTGCTGCCATCCTTTAAGTCACCACTTGCATCTGTCAGCTTTGATGCGCCATCCTTTAATGTGCCTGCGCCTTCTTTCAGAGTATTTGCACCCTTTGTAAGGCTGCCTGCACCACCATTCAACTTAACCATACCATTATACAGATCAGAAGTGCCTGTATATACCTTGCCAAGGCCTGTGTTCAGTGCTGATGCACCAGTTGCCAGGGCGTCTACACTCTTCTTCAGAGTTGTGATCTGTCCGGAGAATGAACTCAGCTTGCCAAGTACCAGATTCGCACCATAGGAAAGACCATCCTGATATGCTGTTGCATATCCTGACTTATAACCTTCTACATAAGCTGTACCATATGCAGACTGATAAGCTGTACCATATGCACTGCCATAACCTGCTGTGAAAGCATTGGTATATGCTGTACCGTATGCTGTGCTGTAGCCGGATGTATAAGCTGTGCCATAAGCTGTACCGTAACCGGATTTGTAACCGGAACCATAAGCTGTACCATATCCTGACTTATAAGCTGCTCCATATACATCACCATATGCAGTTGCAAACGCTCCCTGTAATGCCTGCATTGTTGCATCATCCGGCTGGGAACCTGTCATCTGTGTATAAGCAGATACAAATTCCTGGAAATAAGTTGCAAACTGACCGGATGCTTCCGATGCTACTGTTGATGATGAAGGTGCTGCTGCCTGTGCCTCTGCTACTACCGTAGAAGCGGAAGGTGCTGCTGCCTGTGCTTCTGCTGCAACTGTATCAGCGGAAGGCGCTGCTGCCTGTGCTTCTTTTACAACGGATTCCTTAGAAGGTGCTGCTGCTTTACCATTCTTCTGTGCCTCTGCTGTTACAGCATCCTTATCAACGCCATCTGCGATCTTATCCTTGTTTGCTGTCAGGTTATTTGTAATATTTTCTGTGATCGTGCTCTTGATCGCTTTCTTTTCTTTATCACTTAATTCTGTCTTGGTTGGAAGTTCGATTCCCTTTACGGCTTTGTTTAATGTTGCAAGCCCGTCGCTGATCTGCTTGGAACCGGATAAGATACCATTTTCACCTTCGAATGCTGCTTTTAATGTGCCGGCACCTGTTGTTGCAGAATCAACACCCTGTGCCAGAGTTAAGGAACCCTGATATAAGCTGTCTGCGCCATCCTTTACCTGACCAATACCATCGGATACGGAAGATACACCATCTGTATATTCTGTAATTCCTTCAACGAGGGAATTCATACCATCGCTGTATGTGTCGATCAGTTCGTTGATATCAGATTCAGCATCCTTCAGATCCTTGTTATCGCTGTCCTTGGATAAGAATCCGGTAGAAGCAACCGTCATTGTCATGTCCAGAGAGAAATCTGTACAGTCTGCTGTAACCTCAAAGTAATCCGGAATCTCAACATCTAACTTCTGCAGATCCAGGCTGTCCTGAAGACCGGGCATACCCATACCAACAACGATGCTGTTATTACCATCATTTACAACCTGACCATTCTCAACCTTGATATTTGAGAATTTGTCATTGGATAAGACCATACCGGTTGCCATCAGGAAAGGAGTATATACCTCTCCGCTCTTTGAATTATTTACATATTCAAATCTCATCTTTACCTTGCCGCTCTTGCCTGCCAGCTGATCCGGTGTTACTACCTGATCGTCCAGATAATAAGTAACCTTTACTTCTACAGGAACCTGCTCCTCTGACTTGCCCTGATAATAAATGGAATTGCCATCAGCCTTCCATACAAGTTCTCCATTATTCTCTGTAAATGTCTCGTCGCCTTTTACATTCTCGATATCAGTCAGGTTACTGCTATCCTTAATGGTTGCTTCACCATCTGTGTTCTTCAACCACTCACTGACGATAACATCCTGCTTATTACCTGCTGCATCAGCAATAACGTAAACGGTTTCATCTTTATCACTGTCTGTATTCTCGGAAAGTCCGATAGAATTCTCAAGTACATCTGATAATTCTTCATCACTCTTGCTCATGATCTCCGGGTTCTCTAATGTCTGTACATCTCCTGTTGCTGCACTGCCACAGCCTGTAACAGATAACATCATTGCGCCACTCAGAGCGATTGCCATAAATCTTTTTCTTGCTTTCATATTTTTATAACTCATACTAATTACCTCCTAATTTACTACTGCTGGTCAGCAGGATCATTGGAATCCTTGTTTACATCTATATATTTATCATCGTCACTATAACTGTCATCAAAATCATAGTTATCAAAGTTTCCTGGTTTCTTCTCTGCAAATGGTCTGTCTTCATTCAGAAAATCATCATCATCTGCTGTTTTCTGTCCCGAAGCCGGATCAACATTTCCTGCTCCGGAATAAGCTGCTTTCTGTTTGCCGGTAATACCCTTGAAACCAATTGTTGTATGGATGATCAGCTTATCAAATAACATCAACGCAGCAGGAAGCAGGAAGATGACAACAAACATACTGATGATAGCTCCTCTTGCCATCAACGTACATAAAGAACTGATCATATCGATCTCGGAGTAACAGCCAACACCAAAGGTTGCGGCAAAGAAGCTTAATGCACTTACGATAATGGAAGTCATAGATGTCTGAAGTGCAACTGTAACTGCCTCTTTCTTAGCAAGGCCATTACTTCTCTCTCTCTTATATCTTGTTGTCATCAGGATCGCATAGTCAACGGTAGAACCAAGCTGGATCGTACCGATAACGATGGATGCGATGAACGGCAATGTTGTATTTGTAAATGCCGGAATACCCATATTGATAAAGATTGCAAATTCGATTACACATACCAGAATGATCGGAAGTGATACGGATTTGAATACGAATAATATGATCAGCAGGATAACGCCAATGGATACGGTACTTACTGTGTTAAAATCCTTATCTGTGATCTCGATCAGATCCTTTGTACAAGGAGCTTCACCGATCAGCATACCCTTACTGTCATATTTGTGAAGAATCGTATTGATCTCATCACACTGTGTATTTACTTCATCACTTGCTACTTTGTATTCTGACATGACTAACATCAGCTTCCATTCGCCATTGTCAAGCTTGGATTTCAGATCCTGTGGAATCATGCTCTGTGGAATCATAGGACCAACTACAGATTCCAGACCAAGTACAGTCTTAACACCCTTGACAGTCTTAATTTCTGAAATAACTTTATTAATACTCTTTTCATCCAGATTGCTGTCAAGCAGGATCATATGTGTAGAGTTCATATTGAATTCTTCTTCCAGCTTCTGGTTTGCCTGAATACTTGGAAGATCTTCCGGTAATGAGCTGTCGAGGTTATAGTAAACATCTGTATGTGTATAACCATATAACGCAGGAACCAGAAGGATCAGGAATAAGATATGGAAGATCCAGTACTTATTCACGATAAATTTGCTAAGCTTATCAAACTTAGGAAGTAAAGATCTGTGACAGGTCTTTTCAATCGGCTTATCAAAGATCAGGATCATGGATGGGAGTACGGTTACACAACAGATAACACCGATAACGACACCCTTTGCCATAACGATACCAAGGTCAAGGCCTAAGGTAAAGGTCATGAAGCAAAGTGCAACGAAACCTGCTACTGTTGTGATCGAACTGCCGATAACGGATGAGAAGGTGGAAGCAATCGCATCTGCCATAGCTTCTTTATTCTCTTTGCCATTTACTTTTTTCTCTTCCTGATAACTGTGCCACAGGAAGATCGAGTAGTCCATTGTTACACCCAACTGCAGGACTGCGGTAAGTGCCTGTGTTATGTAGGAGATCTCTCCTTTAAATACATTTGTTCCCAAGTTATATACAATCGCCATACCGATACTTAATAAGAAAAAGATCGGTACGAGGAAGGAATCCATAGTCAGTGATAATACGATCAGCGATAAGATAACTGCTATGGTTACATAGATTGGAACCTCTTTATCACACAGATCCTTGGTATCTGTTACAACGGCTGACATTCCGCTGATGAAACACTGCTTACTTGCAAGCTTTCTGATCTGAGTGATCGCTTCCATTGTCTCATCGGAAGACATTGTTGTTTTAAAGATAATTGCCATCATCGTGCAATCATCATTACGATATGCCTCTCTGATATCTTTCGGTAAAATCTCATCCGGAATTGAAATATCCATAATAGAGTCATACCAGATTACAGAATCAACATTGTCTACCTGTTCCATTTGTTTTTTTAATTTGACGACATCTTTATCGTCCATCCCTTCTACCAGGCACAGGGAGAAAGCACCCGTTCCGAAATCATCCGCCAGAATGTCCTGACCTTTCATGGTTTCGATATCCTTTGGTAAATATGAAAGTACATCATAGTTTACTCTGGTTTTCAAGAAACCAATCGCTGCCGGGACCAAAAGCAGGATACTGATAATTAAGATCGGTACACGAAGCTTTACGATCGCCTTTCCAAATTTGTTCATAGAATCAATCCTTTCGTTAATACAAAAAATGAACGGAAACCTTTTTCTTGTTTCCGTTCATAGAATATGATTATTTTGTTTGTTTGTAATTATACAAGATTTTAGGGTTGACAATTTTTTTGACATTTATCCGGAAATGTCAAAACGCATTCTAAAATAAGTATAAAAAAAGCCTGAACACCTGATAAATTCTATCATTTTCTGTACTGTCTGTTCACCAAGGTCTGTCCGGATTCTGTTACTGTCTGTCATGATCGGATATATAGACTGCCTGCTTACACTTCTCAAGCATCTCCCTCATATAATCAGCCAGCTTCTCCGGTGCCATCTTCATACCACCCTTTGCCCATTCAACGATAATCCCACAGATCCCATATGCAAAGAACCGGGCAAATATGCCGCGTTCCTCGTTTTTCAGATGAGATTTCTCGTCTAACTTATCAATTGCCTCTTCAAAGGTCTGTTCTGCAACCTCAAGCATATACTGGATAATATAATCCTCTGCATGTTTGATCGTGTTAATATAGAACTTTTTCTCCTCCTGCATCTGTGTGAGGATCGCGCCTAATTTCTCATCCCAGTTCTCTAAGGATATCCCCTCCATATTAGGAGCAAATAATTCATTAAAATAGATCCAGACCAACAGTTCGTATTTGTCCTGAAAATGATAGTAAAATGTCTGTCTCTTGATTCCACATCGGTCTGCGATATCACTGATCGATATTTTGTCATATGGTTTCTCTTTTGTCAGTTCTTTTGCACTTAATGCAATCGCTTTCTTTGTAAGATTTGATTCCGGCATATTCGTATAACTCTTTCTATATAATAATATCCCCATATGTCTAAAATGCAGATTTTCTTCCGCACCTGAAACACATGGAGATAGTATAGCACATCTATTATAACTCGGGCAACATGTCTTTCATGCTGTTTAATCCGATCATCAAGGTTGATGTATTATGCAGAAGTGCAGATGTTGTCGGTGCGATCACACCCGCAACTCCAAGCACGATCAGCCCGGTATTAAACCCTACGATAAAACGATAATTTCTGTGAATCCGTTTCATAAGAAGATTTGCAAGTATCTTCAATGTCACAATCTCATCCAGACTGTCCGCATCGATCGTAATATCTGCGACCTCTCTGGCAATCTCCGCACCATCACTGATCGCGATACCTGCATCTGCTGCTGAAAGTGCCGGCGAATCATTGATACCATCACCGATCATGATAACCTTTCTGCCTGCTGCCTTCTCTCGATCTACAAATGCAGCCTTATCCTCCGGCAGTACCTCTGAATAATATTCATCGACACCGACATGCTCTGCGATCGCCTTTGCAGTCCGTTCACAGTCACCGGTCATCATAACGACCTTGGAGATTCCAACCGACTTTAACCGTTCTACAATATCTGCAGATTCTTCCCTTAACGGATCCTCGATCAGGATTGCTGCCGCAAGCTCGTTATCGATTGCCAGATAGAGGTGGGAATATTCCGCCGGAAGATTCTCAAATACTTCTTCCATCCCCTCCGGTATCGTACATTTTTCGTCCTCAAATACAAAATGATAACTGCCGATGATCGCCTTGGAATCCCCAATTGTTGTCGAGATTCCATGCGCTACGATATATTTTACTTCTGAATGCATCTCTTCATGATCCAGATTTTTTCCTTTTGCCGCATCCACTACGGCTTTTGCGATTGAATGTGGAAAATGCTCTTCCAGACAGGCAGCGATACGAAGCAATTCGTTTTCACTTGTTCCGTTAAAGGAAACGACTCCCGCAACTGTAGGCTGTGCCTTTGTCAGTGTTCCGGTCTTATCAAATACGATCGTATCCGCTTCTGCTACCGCTTCCAGATACTTTCCGCCTTTGACTGTAATCTTACGGTTTCCTGCCTCACGGATCGCCGATAATACCGATACAGGCATAGCAAGCTTCAATGCACAGGAATAATCAACCATCAGGATCGCAAGGGCTTTTGTTACATTTCTTGTAAGCAGATAGGTAAGTATCGTACCGCCTAAGCTGTACGGCACCAAACGGTCTGCCAGATGCTCCGCCTTGCCCTCCAGATTGGATTTCAACTTTTCAGACTCATCGATCATCTGCGCAATCTTCTCATACCGGCTGGAACCGGATACCTCTTTTACTTCTATTATGAGAGAGCCTTCTTCTACCACTGTTCCGGCATATACCACGTTTCCTGCCGTACGTCTGACGGATACGGATTCTCCGGTAAGCGATGCCTGATTTACCATTGCTTCACCATCACAGACAGTTCCGTCAAACGGAATGATCGTTCCGACATTGACAACGACATGATCTCCTTTCGCGATCGTATCAGAATCAACCAATATCTCGTTATCCTCTGTCTTTAACCATACTTTTCCGACATTTAATGACATCGTACGTGCCAGATCATCGACCGACTTCTTATGTGTCCACTCCTCAAGCAGTTCACCGATTCCGAGCAGGAACATGATCGAACCTGCAGTCTTCATATCCCCTCGTAAGACAGATACTCCGATGGATGTTGCATCCAGTACCGGAACTTCGATCTTGCCCTTTGTCAGCGTCTTAATACCTTTCCAGATATATTTTACAGACATCAGACCTGTGTAAGCTGCCGATATCGGGTATGGAAGAAACCATTTCCTTGCATAATGGAAGATGACCTTATCGATCAGCTTCTCCTGATACATCGCATTCGTCTCTCTGCCGCTTCGTTCCAGATAACCATTTGGGACTTTTACATCTTCATAATGAAATCTGCGAAGTCTGTCGATAATGATATCCGGATTTCCCGTATAACAGATCACTGCATCTGCCGTCCGGTCATACACCTTTGCCGAGCTGACCGGTTCAAAAGACTCCAGATAATATAAAAGAATATCAGCTTCTTCATATGACATATGATTCTGACACATATGTACACGCAATCTGCCCTTCATCTTATCTTTTATTATGAATTTCAATTCAGCTCATCCTCTTATCTAAATTTTTCTTATGCCTCTGCTGCTTCTGTATTTTCTGCTGCAGCTTCACATGCGCACTCAGCAGTTTCTTCTGCTGTCTCTGCAGGAATATCTTCTACAACGACATCTTCTTCTGCTTCACGATCTGCATTGATCTGCTTAGCGCCCTGGTAAATGTCATCTACATTTTCCTGAATGGTTGTAGCTGTGTTCATAACACACTTCTTTGCACGAAGAGCCGCTGCTGTACAGTTTGTGTAAACCTTCTTTGCATCCTTGCTTGATAATACCTTGATACCTGCCGTACCAAACAATAAACCTGCTGCAAATATTCCAACTTTCTTAATATCCATGATAATTTACCTCCTGATTGTATTAATATATTTTGAAGCACATTATAGCATCATTTCTTTTTTTTGCATGTATATTATCATTTTATTCACATATTTTTTACATCTGATCATTCGCAAACATGTACACTTGTTCTACTCGTGAACTATCATCTTATGTTGTCTGTAAAACCTTCGATAAAACATAAATCCTACTATAGTAGTGATTACCTCTGTAATCGGGAAAGTCAGCCAGAAATACACAAATCCGAATCTGGAAAACAGATATCCAAGCGGTACAAATAAGAACACCGTTCTCATAATGGTTAGAAATGAACTCTTAAAGGCTTCGCCGGTTGCCTGCAAAAAGACCGGATAAATCTGCGCACCTACCATCGGTATAAAGCTGATCCCAATAAATCGGAATCCCTGCACTCCGATACGGATAACTTCGCTGTCCTTCGTAAACACAGAAAGCATAGGTTCCGGAATAAATTCAAAGCATAACGTTCCGATGAACATCAATGCAATTCCCCATATAAAGGCAACCGTCATCGTATGTTTACAACGATCAATACTCTTTGCCGCATAGTTATAGCTAATGATGGGTACAATGCAGGTCTGAAGAGCACCCAGTGGTATAAAGAAAAATGTCTGCCATTTGTAATACAATCCAAGTGCTGTCACTGCCTCATCGGAAAATCCTGCAAGGATCATATTTAATCCAAATATGTAAAATGTATACGTTGCCTGCATGATGATATTCGGAATTCCAAGCGCATAGATCCTGCGGATATCCTCTGGATATTTGCAAAGAGACGGCGAACGATGAAATCCCTTCTTCATAACAAGAAGTGCCGCTACAACCTGTCCTGTGATCGTTGCAAATGCAGCTCCTGCTATTCCAAGCTTTGGTATACCAAAAAGCCCAAAGATCAAAATCGGATCTAACACAATATTCGTGATAGCTCCTGTGATCTGTGCGATCATCGGTGTCTTCATATCTCCGTTTGCCTGAAGTACCTTTGTCCATATGCTCTCTGTAAACAATCCAATGCTGCCCACGCACACAATCCTTCCGTAGGTAATTACATCAGCAATTACTGTATCCGAATTTGTCTGCAACCGTGCATATGCAGGCATCAACAGATAACAGCTTACTGCAAATAAGATCCACATAATGATCGCCAGACTAAAGCCGATGCCTGCTACCTCATCCGCCTTCTTATACCTCTTTATTCCCAGAAAATGTGCGATATTTGTATTGATTCCAACACCGGTTCCAACTGCCAGTGCGATCATCAGAAGCTGAACAGGATAAATGATCGATAACGCCGTCAGACCGCTCTCTGAGTATTTCCCGACAAATAAACTGTCTACTATATTATAAAGAGCCTGTATCAACTGTGCCAGCATGACAGGCGGTGCGATTTTAAAAAAGATCTTATTGATCTTTTCTGTGCCGTAAAAACTACTGTTTGTTTCCATCTCTGCTGCCTCCTGCCTCCTGCTCTACACAAGAAGCCAATATTTCCTGGTATTCCTTCATAAGCTCTGTCAGCATCTGCATCTTCTCATAGCCAAATCGTTTTACAGATGCTTCTTCTATAGAAGCTAGCGAACAGAAAAATATCTCTGCATATTTCCTGCCCTTCTCTGTCAATACAAATGCTTTTTCCCGTCCTTCTCCTTTTTCCGGTTCCAGAACCAGATAGCCCTGTTCACGCATCCTTGAAATTACATTATGTATCGTCTGACGCGGAAGCAGATAATTGTCACATACCTGTTTTTGAGTGCAGTATCCGTTCTCGCGTATCGTATAAAGTACCAGCATCTCATTATAATTAATGTTGTGTCTGCGAGACCAGTCTGCATACACTCCACGCAGCTTTATGATACTGTGATTGGATGCATTTATAATCTGCAAAGTCTTTCGATCCATATTATTATCTTCCTCTCTTTTATAATCCCAAATGGGATTATAACAGAAATAAAAGCACTGTCAATCCATATTTTCTGAATCGCGTACAATAATTCTGTACCTTTATTTAAAATCAGATTATGGCATACCAAAACTGCCGGCAGATTTTTATCTGCCGGCAGCCGTCTATTTCAGAAGTTCTCTTAATACCTCTTGTTCCCTGTCTTCCAATATTCCCCCAGTGTAAACTATTCTGTTAATGTACTACGCCCTGTCCTCAAGGTCAAACGTAATTTTTATCAAATATGTCTCTTTGTTTTCTTCTTGCAACCGTTCCGTTAGTTCCCGTACGATATTCTTTTCCTGCCCCTGCCATTCCGATGGAACAACCATATCAAAAACAAGTTCTTTCTTTCCCTCATGAGTGTGTACGCGGAAATCATGGATTGTTATTTCTGCATCTATTTGCTGCAAGATATCAAGTACCTGATGATGTATCTGATCGAGCTCTGCATCGTCCGTAATAACCGGATCATAATGAATGACCATATGCACACCAAATCGGTTCAGGCATTCCCGTTCGATGCGGTCAATCTCATCATGACACACCATTGGATCGATCTTCTTATCGATCTCTACATGAATACTTGCATACTGTCTGCCCGGGCCATAATCATGTACCAACAGGTCATGACAGCCAAGTACCAACGGACAGCTGCTTATATATCCAATAAGCTGTTCCCGCAAACCGGTATTTGCACCTTCTCCAAGAAGCGGAGAGATTGTATCCTTTGCAAGCGAAATTCCGCTTACAATGATAAAAACAGATACCAGCCCACCCATAAGACCATCTATTTTCCATCCGCTGATATGTTCTACAACTGTTGCGGCAAGAACCGCAGCTGTTGTCAGCACATCATTTCTGCTGTCTGCGGCTGCAGCAAATAAGGTATTTGACTGAATCTTATCTCCCATCTTACGATAAAAGAACATCATCCAGAGTTTTACCAGGATCGAACCGATCAGCACAATGATCATCAGCATGGAAAATTCGATTGATGCCGGATGAATCAGCTTGAGTACCGATGTCTTTGCCAATTCAAATCCGATCACAAGGATCATAGCAGCCACAACCAGACTTGCCAGATATTCAAATCTCGCATGTCCGTATGGATGTTCTTTGTCTGCCGGCTTCTCTGCCAGCTTAAATCCGAGTAATGTTACAATGGAGCTTGCTGCATCTGACAGATTGTTCAATCCATCTGCAGTAATTGATGTAGATGCGGCCAACTTTCCGATCACAAGCTTGCTGCCTGCCAACAGCAGGTTACACAATACCCCTATGAAACCGGTCATCTTACCGACCGCTGCCCTTTTCTTAGAATCCTGATTTTCTTGTGCCATAATAGTTACCTCCGCATATATAAGATAACTTTATGCAACGCAATTAATAATCTTTCCATCAGATTTATAGAATTATCTCCGACCGGCTGTAGCCGGAATAATAAAAAACCTGCGGAACAAATAGTAACTACTGTCCCGCAGATCATAAATTCATTCTTTATCTGCTGCCACCCTGTGTGGCCCGGCCCTGTGGTCATCCCACCGCCTGCTCAGTTTGTACTGTAGATTGATATGCAGTGCAAAAAGTATTGATACATTATAGCATGCGGTTACCCATACATCAAGTGCCGGTTTCTGATATTTTGAAGGATCTGCCACCGGAAATCTGCTTCCGGCGGCTTATCCTTATTTGTACTCTGTATTACTTGGATGCGGCAGGATTCAACTTCTTGGTCTTGATCTCATCCTGAAGCATTGCAAGAAACTCATCCATAGGAACAGTTGTTGTCTTCTGCTCACCATGAAGTCTGTAGCTGACAGTCTTATCATTTACCTCATTCTTACCAAGGATGATCAGATACGGAACCTTCTCAACCTGAGCAGCTCTTACACGATAGCCAAGCTTCTCTGCACGTTCATCAATCTCGACACGGATGTTGTTGTCATCTAAGAAATCATACAGCTCATGTGCATATGCATTTAATTCCTCATCTTCATTCTTTACAGGAAGGATTCTGGCCTGTACCGGTGCTAACCAAAGTGGCAGATTTCCCTTTGTCTCCTCCAGAATGTATGCCATGAAACGATCCAAGGAACCAAGGATTGCTCTGTGAAGAACGACAGGAGTCTTCTTTGTACCATCCTTATCAATATATGTCAGGTTGAATTTTGCAGGAAGACAGAAGTCAAGCTGGCATGTAGATAATGTATATTCATTTCCGATCGCCGGCTTAACATTTACATCAAGCTTTGGGCCATAGAATGCTGCTTCACCGATCTCTTCTGTGTATTCGATACCGATATCATCCAACACTTTACGGAGTGCGTCCTCCGCTGTATTCCACATCTCATCGTCATCATGATATTTCACCTTATCCTCAGGATCTCTTAAGGACAGAACACAACGATAATCTGTGATATTGAAATCCTTATAGGTGTCGAAGATCAAGTCAACAACCTGCTTGAATTCAGATTCAATCTGCTCCGGTGTTACAAACAGATGGGCATCGTTCTGACAGAAATGTCTGCCTCTCTCGATTCCTTTTAAAGTACCACTGGCTTCGAAACGGAAATCATGTGCGATCTCGCCGATACGGATTGGAAGATCTTTATAGGAATGCATTTTGTTTGCATAGATCATCATATGATGAGGGCAGTTCATTGGACGAAGCACGAAAGACTCACCCTCAACTTCCATTGCAGGGAACATATTGTCCTTGTAATGATCCCAGTGACCGGATGTCTTATAAAGATTTACCGTACCAACACAAGGAGTCATAACATGACGGTAGCCAAGCTTTCTTTCCTTGTTCTTGATATAATTTTCAAGCTCCTGCCATACGATATAACCCTTTGGAAGGAACATAGGAAGTCCACGTCCAACCAGGTCATCTGACATGAACAGATTCATCTCTTTACCGATCTTTCTGTGGTCACGGTCTTTTGCTTCCTCTAATAACTTCAGATGTTCTTCCAGTTCTTCTGCTGTAGGGAAGCATACACCATAGATTCTCTGCATTACATGGTTCTTGGCATCACCCTTCCAGTATACACCGGAATATTTTACTAACTTGAAATTCTTACATAATTTTGTGTTATCAACGTGTGGTCCGCGACAGAGATCTGTGAAATCTCCCTGATCGTAAACTGTAATATTTCCATCCTCTAAGCCTTCGATCAGATCCAGCTTGTAGAAATCATCCTTGAACATTTCAAGTGCTTCTGCCTTTGTAACTTCACGTCTGTAAATCTTCTTGCCCTCTTTACAGATCTTCTTCATTTCTTTTTCGATAGCTGCGATCACATCATCGTTTACAACATTATCGCCAAGGTCGATATCATAATAGAAACCTTCTTTTACAACCGGTCCAACCCAGAACTTTGCATGTGGATACAAATGCTTTACGGCCTGTGCCATAACATGGGCGCAGGAATGATTGAGAGTATTTAATCTCTCGTCTGCTTTAAAATCTACCATTTTCTTATTTCCTTTCTTTTACCTGAACTGACATCCCACCCGATGGTACAATGTCCGATAATTATTTGTACAGGAATCATTCTGTTTCTTTGTCTATTGCACAAAAAGCGCCCCTGTACAGACGTTTTTTCATCTATACAAGGGGCGATTATAATTCTTATATCGCGGTTCCACCCTTTTTATTTCCTGTGGAAATATCTCATTCATGACGATAACGGAATCACCGGACCGGATTAGGGCCGCTCAGAGCTGGTCTTCCTGAATGACTCCTCTAAGATACTTCCACCAAATGTATCTCTCTCTGTAGATTCTTCGTTCAGTACTGTTCTCATCAACACGTTATTCAAAGTATATTTCAACTGTTCCGCACTGTCAAGTAGCTTTTTCCGATTTTATTGTCATTTTTTCTTATTGAATGATTTAAGAATTTTCCGTTAATACCTAAGACTATGGTCTCTGTCCAAGTCCGCCTTCCAGAGTGATCGTCTCTCCTGTCATATATTTGAAATCAGGGGATGCAAGCTGTACACATACACGTCCGATCTCAAGCTCTGAATCACCGAAATGACCCATCGGAGGTGTATGAACATTCTTGTCAAATGCATCCGGATATGCATTCTTGAACTGTTCTAACTGTGCTGTCCATGCAAGCGGGCAGATGATATTTACATTTACGCCATCCTTTGCCCATTCTGTTGCTGCAACTCTTGTAAGTCCACGAATTCCTTCTTTTGCTGCTGCATACGCACACTGTCCAAAGTTACCGAACAGTCCTGCACCGGATGCAAAGTTGATAACGGATCCCTTGCTCTCTTTCAGATATGGATAGCACGCTTTCATATAATAGAAGGTTGCATACAGTCCGGAATATAATGCCAGATTAAACTGATCTGTTGTATGGTCAGCAAGCGGAACACCGGATGCCGATGCCTGTGCATTATTAACCAATACGTCGATACTGCCAAATGTATCGATCGTCTGCTTTACAACATTTGCAACAACTGCCTCATTATCCGCACCGGCAGATACATCTGCTGCAACAGCCAGAACCTTTATACCATATAAGCGTTCCAGTTCTTCCTTTGCATCTTCCAACTTCTTCACATTTCGTCCTGTGATCACGACATTTGCGCCTTCTTTTGCATATGCTGTAGCGATACCGTAACCGATCGAACCACATCTGCCATCACTTAATACGGCACGTCCTCCACCTGTGACAATAACTGTTTTACCTGTTAAAAATCCCATTTTCTGTTTTCTCCTTATATTATTTGAAATCCGATACCTTCAGACTGCTTTCCGGCCTTATACAAATGTCCCAGTCCGTTTGTATCATATATAATGCTCATTATCTTCTATATCTTTCGATCATATCCTCCCACTGACAGCCTGCTTTCAAATGCACTCTGTTCTAATGGTTTATCATACAGATAGCCCTGTGCATGGTTACAGCCAAGTTCCAGAAGAAATCTTGCCTGCTCCTCCGTCTCAACTCCCTCGGTTATGACATTCAGATTCAACTGTCTTGCCATCTGAATGATACTCTTAATAATGATCTGATCCTGTGTTGAAAATGCCTCATGATTGATAAATGACCGATCGATCTTAATCTCGTTTACCGGGAAATCCCGAAGAACACTCAAGGTCGAACAGCCTGTACCAAAGTCATCAATTGATGTCGCAATACCTGCTTCTGACATATTCTTGATAAAGTCATACAGATCCTTCTGTTCACTCGCTTCTGTCGTCTCTGTTACTTCTATGATGATATACTTTGGATCAATATCATACTCTTTTATGATCCTTATAATTCGTTCCGCCAACATCCGTGGATCATGCCCAACCCCGGAAATATCATTTCTCGATATATTCACAGATATCGGAACAAGCTTATACCCTTTCTCAATCCATTCATTTATAGCCTCACAGACCCGCTTCAGAATATACAGATCCAGATGAATGATAAATCCATTCCTCTCCATGGTCGGAATAAACCGAAATGGTTGTATCACTTCTCCGTTATGAATCCATCTTGCAAGTGCCTCTGTACCTACGATCTGACCTGTCCGGATATCAACCTTCGGCTGATAATACACCTGAAATTCCCGTTTCTCCAACGCCTCAGGAAGCATCTGTTCCATCCGCTGAACATCTACTGTTTCTTCCAGCATCTTGTCCGTTAAAAACGCATACGGAAGCTTGTGCTGTCTGGCATAACTGACGGCAATCGACAAACCATTCATAATATTTCCGGGATCTCTGTCCTTTGCCGTTATCTCATAGGCACCTGCCGCTGCCGCTATATATACCGGAACGACCCGTCCCATATACTTTGCTGTTACCTCAACCTTTTCCAGAAGATGAAGGAACTCTGCCGTTCTGCTTTTCTTGACCAGCGCCATGAAATTATCTCCGCCCAGATGCGCCAGTGTCTCGTCCTCTGCCAGCCATTTTCTGACAGCGACTGCATAACGCTTGATCATCAGATCACCTTCTGCACCACCATACTTATAGCTGAGCAGTCCAAAGCTTTTCAGGTTAAAATAAAAGCCGTTGTACTGACAGATCGTCTGATCCTGCAAATGCTGCTGTATGATCCTGACAAAGCCTGCACTGTTAGGGAGCATCGTGATCAGATTACAATACGAATATTCTCTTGTCTTACGGATCAGTCTGGATCTCGTCACATGAAGATATAAAACCTCAAGGAGAAGAGCTATATCTTCTTTTTCTTCCTCGCTCCATTCTACATTTTCATATGGGAATGCCGTAAGCTCACAATATCCGTTTTCTACCGCTTGAAATGTCTTCTGATATTTGCCTTTCTCGGAATACAAGCCATCCCCGGCATAGAATACATCATGACGATCTTCATCCTGTACAGATTTGATATTTGCCTCAATGTGCAAATGTCCCGCTACCCTGCCGATCTTAAGCCGCTCAGCCAGAGGTTCGATCGCCTTTTTGAATCCATCAAATGTATTCTCAAACTGTAGTAATTCCTGTACATACAGTTCTATATCTTTTTTCTTAATTCTCTCTCTGATATCATCCACTGTCACGGGTGATCCTCCCTCTCATCTTTACTACTCTATACACCACAAAACTATTATTTTACATACAAACAATCATGTGTTTATTATAACATGCTTTTCACTTTTATGGGAAAAAAGATAGTTTTTTGATAGATTTTGAACAGGTTGGAAATCACATGACAGGCGTTATTTCTTATATGACAAATATACAGGTGTTACAATTACCACCATGAAAATAGAATACCTGTAAGCGGTGACAACACGATCATGATCATGGAAAATGTAAAAGATTCCATAGAGATCAATGTTGCCCTCTGTTCCGAAGGGAACATATTCTGAAGTATCGTATTTGTTCTTACCTGTAATGCATCATCACTAAATGCCGCAATAAATCCACCTAATGTCATAATCACATAATTACCAGAATGTTCCACTGCTATACCAAGAAGAACAAGGAATCCGGTTAATACAAATACTGTTCTGTACCGTAAACGATCACACAACAGAATCACCCTTGCTCCAAGGATTCCTCCAAGTTCCATAATAAAGAGTGCCATTCCAAGCAAGGCATTTGGGATTCCACTCTCCGGCAGCTTAGCCTGTAAGAAAAATAACAGTAAAATATCCCCTGCTCCTACCAGCGAATTTACCAACATCAAAACTATTGCTCTCCTTGCATCCTTTAGAAACTGAATACTTTCCCACCAGCAGTCAACCAATGCACGGACAATTGTATTTGCCTTATGATCCCTGTGTTCTCTATGTTCCCATATTCTATTTAAAACAAATATCTGAACCAGACACATTAAAATATCCGTTCCATATGCGGCTCTATAACCAATGTATAACGCAAATCCTGCACACAAAGTTGATATTCCATTACACAAACGGTATATACTCAACTGATCTGATTCATATTTTGCATAATAGGATTCTTCTCCATAGATTTTTAAAGAATCATATGCTAAAGCATCTCCCGATCCTGATGAAAAATTGTAACTCATCGCATGAAGTGCAATAGACAGACATATCGTAAACAAATTCCCTGATGCGATCATAACAACATTTGCAATCATTCGTAAAATACTGCTCACAATCAACATATTTTTTCTTCCAAATACATCCGCAAATATTCCTGACGGTATCTCAAAAATAATGCTGGTTACATGAAAGACCGTTTCCACAAAACCTATTTCGACCAAACTATATCCTCTGGCAGCCAATATTGCCACCCAAGCCCCTGTTAAAGATAAATTTCCAAGGACGGATGATGTGTATAAATATCCTATTTGTTTTCTAATTGTGTTCATAAAAAAATCTCCTTATCTATTTTTCTTAAATGGATAAGGAGATAGTGTACTTTTTTATTACGTTTTATATCATTGTTCTGATATATGACTTGTTCTAAAAAAAGGCGCACTATCCCCGTAAGGAACACATGTATAACCTTTTTTCAGTTGTAGATTTGTCATTTTCCAGAACATAATCTTAATCCTTTCAATATCAACTCATAGAATTGTACGGTTAGGATAGCATATCCTGCCTTCATTTGCAAGGGTATAAAAACTCACTTTATTCGCAGCATTACCGAAAACTGCTTATCTTTTACCTCTGCTGAAACCACATGCCCCAGCTTATCGGCCAGGCATTTTACAACATATAAACCAAGTCCTGCGCCTTCCTCCCGGCGGGAATTGCCACGGTAGAAGGCGTCAAATACATGGTCGATATCGATCTCATTGTCAGCCTCTATGTCATTCGTGAATGTAATGGATACTCCGTCCGCATCCTGTTGTAAGCAGACGCTGATTCTGGTATCCGCATATTTTCTGGCATTAGAAAAGAAATTTGTAAATATCCGGTTCAGCACTTTCTCGTTGCTCTGAACCCAGACTACACTTTCCGGTATGTCAAATGCTGCCTGAATCCCGGACTCCTGAATCCATTCATACTGCTCCAGCACAAGTGCTGTCAAAGTTCTTGCCACATCTATATTCCTGATGTCAATGGCTTCATCCTTTGCCTCTGCATAAGATACCTCAAAAAATGCATCCGACAACACACGGAGATACTCTGTCTTTGCGATCGCGATATCCAGATATTCCATATCCCGGTCGTCTATGCGTCCACCTTTTTTCATCAACTGCAGATATCCTTTTACTGCTGTAAGGGGTGTTCTGAAATCATGAGAAATGCCTGCGATCACATTTTTCAGTCTGGTTCTGTCCTGCTCCAGCGCACGGTTTCTCTCCTTGATCTGATCCGAATAATCATTTAACGCTTTTGCAAGAGCTACGATGTCACGATCAAAATATTCCACATGGATCTCCTGATCCACTCCTCCATGCAAGCGTTTCTGAAGCTTGGCTGCAAATATCCGCATCTGTCTTTTATATTGTATCAAACGTATAAAAAGGACTGCTGCCAGTAAAAGCAACAGTCCTGAAATTATGATATACCATTTATCCATGTATACAAATTCTCCTCAGGCTATCAAAGATCCAACACCCTAATTGAACCATCTTTTCTTATAGCTATTATATGATAACACATATGATTTCTATGTATTCCCGGTCGTCATATTTCTTTATCTTTGTCCGGTTTCCGCCATATATTCACAGATGAGATGATTGATCTCTCTGTCATCTTCAATCACAAGTAGCTTTGGCATATTGTTTCTCCATAAATCGTTAGTTTTTACATCTAAGCTCTACGCACACAACCTCCGGATAATTGAACAGGCGAACCGGAATTATGCTGTTGCCAAGTCCCCTGCTGACTATCATTTCTGTATCTGCGCGGTTATATTTTCCTGATGTGTATTCCGGTAAAAATCCCTGATCGGGTGCAACGATTCCCCCGACAAATGGAAGTCTGATCTGTCCTCCATGTGCATGTCCGGTCAAGACAAGATCAGCTCCGGCATTTGCATAGTTCTGAAGGTACTGTGGCTCATGCGCAAGTACGATGGATAATTCATTTTTCTGCTCCTGAAGCAGATTCTTTAATGTCTCATCACTTAAGTGCTGATCATCTAACCCTGCCAACATAAAAGAGGAATCCCCTTTTTCAATGCAGACGGCTTCATCATCCAGATCACATGCTCCGGCAGCAAGAATCCCCTGCATCATCTGTTCATTTTCCGATGGCTCAAGCCAATATTCATGGTTGCCGGTCACATAATATACCGGTGCGATCTTCACTGCTTCTTTCACAAATGCTACCGCACGTTCCACATTTGTATGATTAGAATCCACCAGATCCCCGGTAATAACAATGATATCCGGCGAACAGCTTCGTATGGTTTCTAACAGCTTCTTATTCTCTTTTCCAAATTCAGCGTTGTGTAGATCCGATATCTGTACGATCCGGTATCCATCGAGATCTGCGCCAAGCTTTTCTGATTCATATGTATATGTGGTAATTACCAGATGCTTATTCTGAAACAGGCAAAACGGAATCAAAATAATGATTATAAGCATCAGAATGATAATCTTTTTGTGTGGTATTTTTTTCATCTTCATCTATTCACGGTCACAAATAACCGCTCCCATCTTTTATCTATCGTCTTTACCCTGCGATACTTCCTGCCTATAATATTTTGATACAAAAAATAACGCACGGCAAATTTTATTCCTCTTATAGGATATAAAATCATTTGTCGTGCGTCAAATAAATAATTATGAATATGATGATAAAAACTGCTTTGTACGTTCCTGCTCCGGATTGTCAAATACCTCTTCCGGTCTGCCCTGCTCAAGTATATATCCATCATCCATGAATATAACCTGACTGGCTACGTCTCTTGCAAATGCCATCTCATGAGTGACAATTATCATCGTTGTCTTTTTATCTGCAAGATTTCTGAGAACCTTCAGCACTTCGCCGGTAAGCTCCGGATCAAGAGCTGATGTCGGTTCATCAAAACACAGGATATCCGGCTGCATAGCAAGTGCTCTTGCGATCGCAACTCGCTGACACTGCCCGCCTGATAACTGATGTGGATAATTGTTCATCCGGTCTCCTAGTCCCATCTGACGCAGAAGATCTTCGCCCTGTACTCTTATCTCATCCAGTATGTTCTTTTTATTTGCCTTATAGTCCGGTCTTTCCTTTGCCAGAAGCTCCCTTGCCAGCATAACATTCTGAAGTGCTGTGTACTGCGGGAACAGATTAAATGACTGAAATACCAGTCCAAAGTGCAACCGTTTCTTCCGAACCTCCGACTCCTTAAGTGTCTCCGGCTTATCCGTATCGAGAAGGATCTCATTATTTACACGGATAATTCCGTTATCCGGCATTTCAAGGAAATTCAGGCAGCGAAGCAATGTAGTCTTACCACTTCCTGATGATCCTATGATCGACAGAACCTCTCCCTGCTCTAATGAGAAGCTGATATCCTTAAGTACATCGGTCTTACCAAACTTCTTTTTTATATGTTCAACCTCTAATATCGCCATACAGCTCCTCCTCTATCTGAAGAAATCCAGTTTCTTCTCTAATTTTCCAAGTAAAACAGTAAGTACACCATTCCAGATCAGATAATAGAATGCGCAGAAGAACAATGGCCATATCGCACCTGAGATTCCCTGTGAACCTTTCATGAACGCCTGTCCTGCCCAGATAATCTCCTGCAACGCAATGATACGTGCAAGTGATGTATCCTTAACCAGCGTAATGATCTCGTTGGACATTGCAGGTACGATCTTCTTTATCATCTGAAGAAGCTTAACCTTGAAGAATATCTGTTTTGGAGTCATACCAAGCACCAGACCTGCTTCCTCCTGTCCAACAGGAATTCCCTGAATTCCTCCACGATATATCTCTGAAAAATAGCAGGCATAATTCACGATGAACGATACCGATGCTGCCACGAATCTTCCGCCTTCGCCACCGCCCCAGATCGGGTTATGGAATACAAGTCCCGGAAAATAATAGATGATAAGCATCTGGATCATCAGAGGTGTGCCTCGAACGATCCACACGATAAATTTCATAAGATAGCTGAGTGGCTTAAACTTTGACATAGAGCCAAATGCTATTAAAAGTCCCAGTGGAAATGCACCAAGCAAGGTCACAAAGAACAATTTTAAAGTTTGAATAAATCCTGTATTAAGCGCCCCAAGTACAATTGGGAGCTGTTCAAAAAACAAATCCATAATAATTTTCTCTCTAAGTAATAATCAAAATAACCGTCTTATAGTCTGTTAATTACTCTGTAAGTGCTGCCTGTACCTTGTACTTCTCTGCACATTTCTCCATAGATCCATCAGCCTTGCTGTCTTTGAAAAACTTGTTAAGCTCTGCTGCAAGATCAGAATCTTTTCTGAAACCTACACCATATTCCTCACTGTTAAGGCCTACTGTATATGTAAGATTTGCATAGCCTGTGCCTTCACCTACCATAGCTGCTGCCATAAGGGAATCGATAATTGCTGCATCAGATGTTCCTGCTGCAACTTCCATAAGTGCATCTGACTGTGCCTTCACTGCTGTATAATTAAGTCCAAGTTCCTTTGCCTGATCTTCTCCGGCACTTCCTGCTTCTACAGCAAATGTAAGTTCCTTAATGCTGTCTACTGTCTGGTACTGATCTGCCTTGTCCTGTGGCACGATTACTACCTGTGCATTGTTGCAGTATGCATCAGAACATGCCATTGAGCTTGTAACCTCGTCTGTAAGTGTCATACCGTTCCATACACAGTCGATTGTCTTACCATCAAGCTCCATGATCTTGTTGTCCCAGTCTATCTCTACGAATTCTGCTTTCACGCCGATGCTCTCAGCAAATGCGGATGCCATGTCTGCATCAAATCCAATCCAGTTACCTGAGTCGTCTTTGTAATCCATTGGTGCGAAATCTGTAACACCAACAACAAGAGTTCCCTTTTCCTTTACGTATTCCAGATCACTCTTTGAGTCATTTGATGAATCTTTCTTTCCACAGCCAACCATAGAAAGTCCCATTACTGCTACTAAAACCAGTGCTACTAACTTTTTCATGATTATTTCCTCCTGAATATAATTAAAAAGATATATGCCTGCCCCTTCCGGGCGCAACACGATAACATAGTAACAGTTTATCACAATAAAGTCAAACGTAATCTTATGGTTTTTATGAATTTGTATTTTCCAAGAACTACAGCCAGTTAAGCCTGTTTTCAAATTTTACTTTGCGGTCTCCTGATTCTATAACTCCTATCTCATAGCAATCATAAAACCGACTGACATGATGCATTACTGCTGCCTTATCTTTTTGATCCGTCACAATATTAAAGCCTACACCACAATTAAACGTCCGCAGCATTTCTTCGTCACTGATATTCCCATTATTTCTGATATACTTAAATATGTCTAATATCTTTATTTTCGACAGATCGATCTTTGCACTCAGTCCCTCCGGAATTATCCTGCACAGATTTCCTTCTATACCACCGCCAGTGATATGCGCCATGCCATGTATAACATCTTTATCAAATAAATCTTTGATTGATCTGTAGTATGGTGTATGTGGTTTCATAATCTGCTCTATAAAGGTTAAACCATCTATCTTATCCAGTTTTATCTGCGGCATTTTGTCCATCAATAACCGTACTAACGAATATCCATTTGTATGTAAGCCATTTGATGCAATTGCCAGAACTGCATCACCCTCTTTGATCTGGGAACCATCGATTACCTTTGATCGTTCAACAATTCCAGCAATACTTGAAGTAAGTACATATACGCCCGGGTCAACAACCAATGGCTGAATAGAAGTTTCCCCACCTACCAGAGAACATTCATTTTCTTTACATGCATCTGAAACACCCTTAACCAATGTCTTTATTGTATCCGCTTCCGCATTTCCACAAACAATCGTGTCAAGTACTGCCAACGGTTTTGCACCCATAACCACAATATCATTTACTAAGTGATTGACCATATCATGGCAAATAGATTCTGAATATCCATACTCTATCGCAAGTTTTTGTTTTGATCCGGGTTCTTCAGATTTTAATACCAGAACCGGATTTTCAATCTCCTGAAATTTTATATCATATAAAGAAGCAAATGGTCCCAGACCATTTAAAACACGGTCATCCTTTGTATCCAAATGTTTTGCCATCTCTCTTTTAATGGTATCAGTATAGGTTATATCAATTCCCGCCTTACTGTAAGATAACCCTCCCGCATCTCTTTCACTCCCTGCCAGGATTTCATCAACAGACACATCCAACACAATTGCCAAATCTCTTAATATCTCAATATTGGGATAAGTTGTTCCATTTTCCCATTTTGAAATTGCCTGAAAAGAAACCTTTAGCTTATCCGCCAACTGCTGTTGCGTCATACCAAGACTCTTTCGTTTTCCCATTATAAAATTTCCAACTTTAATACTGTCAAGCATATAAATACCTCCGTTTTTATTTTATAATAGTTTACTTTGCAAACACAAAACAATAACCGCAAAAGTGAGTTTCATGCAAGGATTCAACCATGCGTTGAAAATGCTTACAATTTTATAGATCTGAGGAATAAAAAAATCCCACAGATACTGGATTTTTCCAATATCCATGGGACAAAAATCGTGTTTTGAATTATCTCTTTGAGAACTGTGGAGCACGACGAGCTGCCTTTAAGCCGTACTTCTTTCTTTCCTTCATACGAGGATCTCTTGTAAGGTATCCGGCCTTCTTGAGGATTGGTCTGTATTCTTCTGAATCAGCCTCAAGTAATGCTCTTGAAATACCATGTCTGATAGCACCGGCCTGACCTGTGAAGCCGCCGCCCTTTACGTTAACCATAACGTCGAACTTACCATCTGTACCTGTAGCAACTAATGGCTGCTTAACGATAACTTTCAGTGTATCAAGTCCGAAGTACTCGTCCATATCTTTCTTGTTGATTGTGATCTTACCAGTACCTGGAGCGATATAAACTCTGGCGATACTGCTTTTTCTTCTTCCTGTTCCATAGAACTTAGTTGTTTTAGCCATTGATGATATCCTCCTTCTTAGTACTTAATCTCTAAAACTTCTGGCTTCTGAGCCTGCTGCTTATGATCAGGTCCAGCGTATACATAAAGCTTTGTAATCATGTCTCTTCCAAGTGGTCCCTTTGGAAGCATTCCCTTAACTGCTAAACGGATAACATCCTCTGGCTTCTTAGCCATCTTCTCTTTTAATGTAGTCTCTTTCATTCCGCCTACATAATCTGAGTGGTTGTAGTAGATCTTCTGATCCATCTTCTTACCGGTAACCTTGATCTTGTCTGCGTTTACTACTATTACATAATCACCTGTATCGATATGTGGTGTAAATGTTGGCTTATTCTTTCCTCTTAAAATGCTTGCTATCTCTGATGATAAGCGTCCTAAAGTATGTCCTGTAGCGTCAACTACATACCACTTTCTTTCTATTGTTGATGGGCTTGCCATAAAGCTCTTCATCGTGGTACCTCCTAAATTATTTTCTAAAATATTAATATGGTATATCCTCAAATACGTTGTTTACCGGGGCATTGGTTCACACCGTATCTTTAAACTTCACACATTTGGACATTATACAATACTCATCCGTGTGTGTCAATAAACTTTCTTTATTTTTTCAGGCGTTTTTCTTTATTTTTCAGCATTCATCTGCCATTTCGCATTCAAATATGCTATCTGCGTCTGACCGCAAATCTTCCGTTCAGACCACGACGGTATTTCATCATGAGAATTCTTTTGACAGATGCATTGATCCGTTTTTTCGATATCCGTTTTGTCTTGTAAGCCCGAAGCAATGCCTGATATGTTTCTTTATAATGCTCCGTGCAGAGAAGATCGTCTCCTGCCTGAACTGCTCTGACAGCACTCTCACCCTCACTTCCGGTAAAGCTCCGTACTCCTGCCATCGACAACGAATCCGTAACGATCACACCTTTAAATCCCATTGTATTTCTAATGTATTTGTTTACCTTCGGTGATATAGATGCCGGATTTTTAGAATCAAAACAATGTACAATATTATGGCTTACCATAATCATATCACATCCCGACCGGATTCCCGCCTGAAATGGCTTCAGATCACGTTTTTTAAAACTGTTATAACTTCGGTAATCATGAATCAGATTCGTATGCGTATCTCCATTATTTCCATAGCCCGGAAAATGTTTTAATGAGCTGATCATATCCTCCTGTTTCATGTTATTCACCACAAGATTGATATATCTGGAAGTATCCGCTGCATTTGTAGAAAAACTTCTATTATAAATGAAGTTACCCGAGTCATATGCAACATCAGCAACCGGTGCAAGATTTGTATTGATTCCAAGCTTTTTCAGAAATTTTGCTTTATTCTTCGTGTCTTTTACAATGCCATTCCATCCACCTGCAGAAAAAACCGCTCTCGGTGATGCATATGACGTGGATCGGAACTGGCGGTATCTGGATGCCCTTACAACAGTTCCGCCTTCTTCATCCACTGCAATCAACATCGGAATCTTTGACGCCTTTTGAATTCCATAAATTCTGTTTCGTAATGTATCAGGAGTACTGTTTGCAAAATCTTCCCCAAACAAAACATATCCGCCAAACTGATATTGCTTCTGGATATTTGCTGCATTTTTAGCAGGAGCCTTCACAAGGATCATCTGGGCTATCTTCTCCTCCCAGCTCATTTTCTTCATCCTGTCAGCTACACGTTGTTCTATATATTTGTCATTATCTTCATAATATCCGGCATGTACATCTGTGCCTGTGTCCGTACATATAATAGTCAGACATAAAAGCACACCCATACATATACAAACGATTCTTTTATTCATATCGGATCTCCACCAGTGTCAAGCCTTTCGCAACTGCGGTCGGTCCTGCCTTGCTCCGGTCTCTCGCTTCCAGGATCCCCTTCACCTGTTCAGGCTCCATCAGTCCGGTTCCGACCTGCATCAGAGTTCCTGCAATGATCCTTACCATGTTATATAAGAAACCATTTCCCGTGATCCTGATATGAACCATGTCATCCTCTTTCGTCACATTTACTGCATATATCGTCCGAACCGTCGTCTGTACTTGTGCGCCTGCCGAACAGAAGCTCTTAAAATCATGCTCACCAACCAGATAAGCAGCCGCCTGATTCATCCGCTCTATATCCATCGGATAATAGCAAAATGACGCATATAACCGTTTTGACGGCAATTCAAACCGCCGGTTCAATATATTATATTCATAAGTTTTCACTGTATCTGCATACCTTGGATGAAAGTCCGCATCCACCTCGCAGGATTCCTGAATCCGGATATCCTCCGGAAGCCGCTGATTTAATGCAAAGGAAAACTTATCCCCCGGTATCCGGGATTCAGTGTCAAATACTGCCACATTTCCACAGGCATGTACACCAGCATCTGTCCTGCTGGCTCCGATCACCTTGATATCTTCCTGCACCAGTTCGCTGATCGTCCGGTTCAGCACTTCCTCTATCGTTATTCCATTGTCCTGTACCTGCCAGCCATGATAGTTCGTACCATCATAGGCTACTATTAATTTTACTCGTTTCATTTTCCCGGTTTCCTATTATAGATATATCTTCATCAAAATCAATCCTACCACATATACCACCAGCAGACCATATGCAAATGCATCTTTTTTACTATATCTCAACGGTTTCATGCTGGTACGGCATTCGCTTCCGTGATAACATCTGGCGTCCATCGCATATGCCAGATCGGTTGCACGTCGGATCGCAGATGCAAATAACGGAATAAATATCTGAGTATAACTTCGTATCCGTTTGAAAATATTTCCATTTTCAAAATCGGCTCCACGCGAAAGCTGTGCTTTCATAATTTTGTCCAGTTCTTCCATAAGGATCGGAATAAATCGAAGCGTGATTGAAAGCATCAATGCCATATCCGATACCGGAACACGAAAGATCTTCAGAAATCCAAACAGTTTCTCTAAACCTGCCGTGAGTGCCAATGGAAGCGTTGTATATGTCATGATCGATGAACCAATGATCAGATACACGAAACGAAATACTACAATTCCAGTCGTCTTTAAGCTGCCGGTCGTGATATGAAATCTCCAGATGCTGACCAGAACCCTTCCGTCACCATTAAACAGACTGAAAAATGCTGTAAATAATATAAATGCCAAGACAACCTTAAGTCCCCGGCAGACAAAAGGAATCGGAACACGGCTTAATGCCACATACACAATAAGAAATGCTGTTGCAGCAAGAAAAGTCCACAAATCCTTGCACCAGAAGATCGTAACCGCATATACGATCGTGAGCACCAGTTTTGTTCTGGCATCCAGCTCGTGAATCGGTGATCTGGTATTATAATATTGTCCGATCGTAATGTCTCTTACCATGCTTCTTTCCTCTATATTATCTGATAACTATCCACTTTCTCATGCTGTGTTCATGTTTTTGAAATGTCACCATCAATCTCTATAGCTTCATTAATTTTATATCTCTTCTTATATATTCTTTAGCCCACTAAGTTCCTCAATCACGCCCGCCATGCTTCTTGCTGTGAGTCTTATCTCCGGCAGTAATGCCTCCCTGAACATCGCCATTTCCGGCATCTCCAAGCCCAGTTTTTCTACCATCTCCGGCGTTCCAAATGCCTGCTCTACAGCTCCATCATAGACCAGCTTTCCCTGTCCCATAACCAGAATACGATCTGCAATCTCATACACATCCTTCATGTCGTGTGATACGAAGATCACAGTTATATTCCGTTCTTCATGCAGCCTGTGGATCAGTGCAAATAATTCCCGTTTGGATTTCGGGTCCATGCCTGCAACCGGCTCATCGAGAATAAGAATCTCCGGCTTATATGCGAGGATTCCTGCAAGCGCTACTCTCTTCTTCTGTCCGCCTGAAAGGTCAAACGGAGAATATTCAAAATATTCCTCTGATATATTCACAAGTGCCAATGCTTCCCTTGCCGCCTGTTCTGCTTCTGCTTTCGACATGCCGAAGTTCAATGCGCCATACATTACATCCGCTAACACCGTACTTTCAAATAACTGATACTCCGGATACTGAAACACAAATCCAATCTTCTTCCGTAATTCTTTCAGATTCTTCGTCTTTCCTACATCAATTCCATCAACCTTAAGTGTTCCTCCCATCGGACGATAAATACCGTTTAGCATATATAACAGCGTACTTTTTCCAGAACCGGTCTGTCCTGCCACCGCAAGGATCTCTCCTTTTCTGATTTGAAATGACACCTGCTCTACTGCAGGAACCTGTACCGCACCATCCTTATACGCATACTCCAGCTTATCCGCCTCGACCAAGATATCTTTTTTTATCCCGGCATCCAATAACATACCATTGTGTTCTTCTCTATCCATGTTATTTCTATTATCAAGGATATCCTCATGTATTCCATCCTCATTTTTACTTAATGATATATCTTTCTGTGCCGAATTAAAATGTTCTGCTGCTTCTTGTCTGTTTACAAAAGATTTTCCATCACGCAAACATGCCTTTATCCTGTCCACAGCATCCTGTACCGACAAAAGCCCCTCTTTTCTATCAACCAATGCACTTTTTGCATCTTCATCCAAATTTTCGACAAATTTCTTATCATCGGAATAATCTACTTTCAACTCATGCAACAGCTTATATGGCAATAAACTGTCTAGACCAAGCTGCTCTAACTTCTCTACCTGTGGATAAATCTCATATGGTGCGCCAATCAACTCTACATTTCCATCATCCATTACATAGATCTGATCTGCCCGAACCGTTTCCTCCATTCGATGTGTGATCATAATGACCGTGATGCCAAACTCCCGGTTCAAATGATATAAGGTATCAAGTATCTGTCTGCTTCCCACAGGATCGAGCATGGCAGTTGCTTCATCCATAACGATACATTCCGGTGACATGGCCATCACAGATGCGATTGCCAGTCTTTGCTTCTGTCCACCGCTTAGATGTGATACATTTCGTTCCAGATAGGCCTCCATCCCTGTCAATCGAAGTACTTCGTTGATTCGCTCCCATATCTCCTCTGCCTGGAAGCCCAGATTTTCCAAACCAAATCCTACATCTTCCGCAACCGTATTTCCTACCATTTGGTTATCCGGATTCTGAAAGATCATCCCGACTGCACGACGGATGGCCAGCAGATCACCTTCCCGGCTCGTATCTAATACATCAGAATCTCCCTGTATCCATACCGTTCCCTGATTTGGTGCATATAAGCCATTCAGGTGTCTGGCAAATGTTGACTTTCCCGAACCGTTACGTCCAAGAACGGCAATGATCTGTCCCTTATGGGCATCAAAATCCATATCCTTCACAGCCCATTTTTCACCTGTAACATTTCCATCCTTGTCCTTGATATTAAATTTATGTCCAAGCTTTCTCACCTGAATAAAACTCATGTACACGCTCCTAGAAATAAAAAAGCTGCCAAATACACATACATGTACCTGACAGCCCTTATGTTTATAATTATACTAACTCAAGAATAACTTCCATTGCAGCATCGCCCTTACGCTGACCAATCTTGATGATTCTTGTGTAACCACCCTTACGTCCTGCGTACTTTGTACCGTACTCATCGAATAACTTGCTTGTTAAATCAACTTTCTTTGTACCGGCTTTCTTTCCGGCAGCATCTGTAGGAACTTCAACAACCGGATATAATACCTTAAGCATTTCTCTTCTTGCATGAAGTCTTGAAGGCTGATCCTTCTTGATGGTCTTTTCTACTTCATCATATACAGTAACTTTCTTACCATCAACAACTTCCTTCACTCTCTTACCATCTTTATCTTTCTTAGCAACCTTAGCGGTAACGGTAACTTCATCATAGTTATCCTTTTCCTTAACTGCTAATGTGATAAGCTTCTCTGCAATCTTAACAACTTCCTTAGCTCTAGCTTCTGTTGTTCTGATTTTACCATGGTATAATAACTGTGTTACCTGGTTACGAAGTAATGCATTTCTCTGTGCGCTTGCTTTTCCAAGTTTTCTATACATTGCCATTTTTATTTATCCTCCTTACCCTTGCGGGTCTTCACTGTGCTTACTATTATTCGGCTTGAGTGGTAAAAAGTATTATTCCTCACTGTCATTCAGTGATAAGCCTAATTCTTTCAGCTTAGCCAATACTTCATCTAATGACTTACGACCGAGGTTACGAACTTTCATCATATCCTCCGGAGTCTTATTGATCAATTCTTCAACTGTATTGATACCGGCTCTCTTTAAGCAGTTGTATGAACGAACTGATAATTCAAGCTCATCAATATTCATTTCCAGAACCTTTTCCTTCTCATCTGTTACGCTCTCAACCATCACATCAACGGATTTTGCGTTCTCAGACAGATCAACGAACAGGTTCAAATGTTCTACAAGGACTCTTGCAGCGAGGCTGACAGCCTCATCCGGTGCGATAGCACCATTTGTAAATACATCAAGTGTCAGCTTATCATAATCTGTAACCTGACCAACACGAGTATTCTGAACTGTAAGATTAACTCTCTCAACCGGTGTATATATAGAATCAATAGCGATGACATCAATCGGTGCATCTGCTTCTTTATTCTTATCAGAACCAACGTAGCCTCTGCCGTTGCCGATGGTGAGTTCCATCTCAAGTCTTGCATCCGGGCCACTAAGATTTGCAATTACAAGATCAGGATTGATGATCTCGATATCGCCGTCTACATGAATATCGGATGCTCTGACAACACAGTCACCAGCTACATCGATATAAGCCTGCTTCGGCTCATTTGTTAATGAATTGTTCTTTATTACTAAAGACTTGATATTCATAACGATCTCAGTTACATCTTCCTTTACTCCGGGAATAGAACTGAACTCATGTAAAACACCTTTAATCTTAACGTGTGTTACTGCTGTACCAGGTAATGAAGAAAGCATAATTCTTCTTAATGAATTACCAAGGGTTGTACCATAGCCTCTCTCTAAAGGCTCTACTACAAACTTACCATACTTGTTATCATCTGAAATCTCAACTATCTCAATTTTTGGTTTCTCAAACTCAAACATTTAAGCCCCTCCTTTATGGGTAATTAACTGGTATACTCCAACTTTGCAAATATCATAAATATATTCTGCATCCAGACATCCACACGGGTAAATCCCGGATGGATGTACGGATGGTCATATTTATTCTTATTACTTGGAGTATAACTCGACAATAAGGGTCTCGTTTACAGGAACATCGATCTGCTCTCTGTTTGGCTTCTCAACTACTTCTCCACAAAGGTTTTCTCTGTCAGCGGTTAACCAACCTGGAACTAAATGTCCTTCTGTTGCAGCAATGATATCCTTATATCTCTGTAAGGATTTGCTCTTCTCTCTGATCTCGATCTTGTCTCCGGCCTTTACCTGGTATGAAGGAATGTTAACACTCTTTCCATTAACAAGTACATGCTTGTGATCTACAATCTGTCTTGCTTCTCTTCTTGTTCTTGCAAAACCTAATCTGAAGATAACATTATCAAGTCTTAACTCAAGTAATGTCATAAGGTTAGGACCTGTTAAGCCCTTCTGCTGCTCTGCCTTAGCGTAAAGGTTACGGAAAGGCTTCTCTAATACACCGTAAATGAACTTAGCCTTCTGCTTTTCACGAAGCTGTAAACCATACTCACTTACTTTTCTGTTTGCTCTTGTTGATTTTCTATTTGATTTCTTGTCAATTCCGAGATACATTGGCTCCATGCCTAAAGATCTGCATCTCTTAAGAACTGGGGTTCTATCTACTGCCATCTTACTCTGTACCTCCTAATTAGACTCTTCTTCTCTTTGGTGGACGACAACCATTATGTGGAACTGGTGTAACGTCTTTGATACTTACAACATCGATACCGCAAGCTGCGAGAGCACGGATAGCTGCTTCTCTACCTGAGCCTGGGCCTTTTACCATAACATCAACAGTCTTTAATCCGTAAGGAGCAGCAGCCTTTGCAGCTGTCTCAGCAGCCATCTGAGCAGCATATGGTGTTGACTTCTTAGAACCCTTGAATCCTAAACCGCCAGCACTTGCCCATGAAAGTGCATTACCTTCAGCGTCTGTTAATGTAACGATTGTATTATTGAAAGATGACTGAATATGAGCCTGTCCGTGCTGAACACTCTTTCTGACACGCTTCTTAGCCACTTTTTTAGTAACTTGCTTAGCCATTAACTCTTAAACCTCCTATGGTTTTCCAAATTTATACAAATGTACTTTATCTTCTGCCCGGTGCAGAAGATCTCTTATCTTCTACTATATATAAGAACAAATGAAAACAGTATTATTTTTTCTTGTTTGCTACTGTCTTCTTAGGTCCCTTACGTGTTCTTGCGTTTGTCTTTGTCTTCTGTCCACGAACAGGAAGTCCCTGTCTATGACGCTTACCACGGTAGCATGCAATTTCCTGTAAACGCTTGATGTTAAGCGCTACTTCTCTACGTAAATCTCCTTCAACAGTCTGTGTTGCATTGATTACTTCGCTGATTCTTCTTACTTCATCATCAGTTAAATCATTACAACGTGTGTCAGGATTAACATTTGCTTCCTTAAGGATACGCTGTGAAGATGTCAAACCTATACCATATACATAAGTAAGACCAATCTCAACACGCTTGTCTCTTGGTAAATCAACACCTGAAATACGAGCCATTCTAATTAACCTCCGTAAAAATTCTTCTGTCCGGCATATCGGATCTCGACATATCTCAACATAAAAATGCTGAGGTGAAATGCATATGTTTCCATCTCGCTGCCTGTTTTTTTATTTTTACTAGCATATAATGATTATGCTACAGCCGCTTTTAAAATTTACAACACATCCGTGTGTGTTGATACTTAAAAAACAAGATATCATATGGATGGGCTATCATCCGGATACCCAGTTTCTTTTTTTGATTAACCCTGACGCTGTTTGTGCTTTGGATTCTCGCAGATAACTCTAACGATACCCTTTCTCTTGATAACTTTGCACTTATCGCATATAGGTTTTACTGATGCTCTAACCTTCATTAGAAAATCTCCTTTCAAAAAAAGTCCGCTACAAATAAGCATTCTATCATTTTTCACAATAGAATGCAAGTCCCATTTTCTATTTTTTCATATTAATGGGATTATTATGATAAATCACATCCTATAAAGGGAATATCTTTACAGAATGTTCATTACATACCTCTTTATATAGAAGAATTTATTTATCTCTCCAAACAATTCTTCCCTTTGTCAGGTCGTATGGTGATAATTCAATTGTTACCTTATCACCCGGAAGGATCTTGATATAATTCATTCTGAGCTTACCACTAATGTGTGCTAAAACCTTATGACCATTCTCGATCTCTACCTGAAACATTGCATTTGGTAACTTCTCGATTACTGTTCCTTCTACTTCAATTACGTCTGCCTTTGACATTTTTAATCCTCCTTAAAATCCTTGAGATTTTGAATTCATTTTTTATTTTCTATAATTCCAATCCTTCTGCCTGCGACAAGATGATCGGTTTGTCCTCTGTAATAAGGATCGTGTTCTCATAGTGTGCTGCATTGGAACCATCCACGGTTACGACAGTCCAGTCATCATCCAGCCAGTCTACTTCATAATCACCTGCTGTTATCATCGGTTCGATTGCGATCGTCATTCCCGGTTTCAGCTTTGGTCCTTTTTTGATCGTTTCAAAATTCGGTATTTCCGGATCCTCATGAAGATTTGCTCCAACACCATGTCCAACCAGATCTTCTACGATTCCATATCCAAATTTCAAAACATACTGCTCTACAGCCCTTCCGATATCTCGAATATGATTTCCCGGAACAGCAACCTTCATTGCTTCGAAAAAGCTCTGCTTTGTAACTGCAATCAGATGCTCATTTTCCGGTGAAATCTTTCCTACTCCATAAGTTCTTGCTGCATCGGAGTGATATCCTTCATAGATAACGCCTGCATCAAGACTTACTATGTCGCCCTCTTTCAGAAATCTTGTCTTTGATGGTATACCATGAACAACTTCCTCATTCACGGATACACAGATAGATGCCGGATAACCGTTATAATTCAGGAAGGAAGGAATACAGCCATAGCTTCTGATTACTTCTTCACCAAGTTTATCGATCTCATAGGTTGTGATTCCCGGTTTGATCGCCTTCTTCAGCTCCTCATGTGTGAGAGCCAGAATTCTGCCGGCTTCTTTCATCAATTCAATTTCTCTCTCAGATTTTATAGATATTGCCATTTTATTCACCTAAAATCTTAACGATTGCTGCAAATACATCATTCATATCCATTGTTCCATCAACTTCTTTCAGGATTCCTTTCTTAGCATAGAAATCGATCAATGGCTGTGTCTGCTCATGATATACTTTCAGTCTGTTTAATACTGTTTCCGGCTGATCGTCATCTCTTAAGATAAGATCGGATGAACATACATCACATTTGCCTTCCACTTTTGTAGGGTTATATACAATATGATATGTTGCACCACAGCCAACGCATGCACGTCTTCCGGACATTCTGCGAACGATATTCTCATCCGGTACTTCTACGTTGATCGCATAGTCTACAGAATCACCGATTGCTGATAATGCTTTGTCAAGTGCCTCTGCCTGTGGAATAGTTCTTGGAAATCCATCAAGGATATATCCCTTTGCGCAGTCGGCTGCTTTGAATCTGTCAATTACCAGATCTACAACTAATTCATCCGGAACAAGAAGTCCCTTATCCATATATTCTTTTGCCTTTGCTCCGAGTTCTGTTCCGTTCTTGATGTTTGCTCTGAAAATATCTCCTGTTGAGATATGTGGTACTCCGTACTTCTCAGCAATCATTTTAGCCTGTGTACCTTTGCCTGCGCCTGGCGCACCTAACATAATTATCTTCATATATAACCTCCATTTTTTATTTTCCTGCGGGATACGTTCATTGCAATCCCTCCTGTTATCAGCCGTCCTCCAAATGAACAAGCCATAGATACTTATACTATAATACACGAATAGGAAGTGCACAAGTGTACACTCCCATTTTTCGTGTTTTTTATATCTGTATCTTACAATTAATCTAATAAGAATCCCTGATAATGTCTTACTAACATCTGTGATTCAAGACTCTTCATGGTTTCAATTACAACACCAACTACGATGATGATGGATGTTCCACCGAATGAAACATTTACACTGAAAAATCCGTTGAAGAACATAGGAATCATCGCAACGATCAAAAGACCAACTGCTCCGATAAATATAATATAGTTCAGTATTTTATTTAAATAGTCCTGGGTTGGCTTACCTGGTCGAATACCCGGTACAAAACCACCGCTCTTCTTCATGTTATTTGCAATCTCCATTGGATTGAAGGTAATTGCTGTATAGAAATACGCGAAGAAGAATACCAGTAAGATATATACTGCCAATCCAAGGAATCCCCAAGGATAGTTCGGATTAAACCAGTATGACTGGCTCATTCCCTGAAGGATCTTAGCACCGACACCGGATGGACTCTTTCCAAATAAACTCGTTATAATAGAAGGAATCGCCATCAGTGAAGAAGCGAAGATTACAGGAATAACGCCTGCTGTATTTACCTTAAGTGGAATGTTGGAGGACTGACCTCCCATCTGCTTTCTACCCTGAACTTTCTTTGCATACTGTACAGGAATCTTTCTTTCAGCTCCCTGAAGCATACATACAAGAATGGTTACACATACAACAATTGCAACAACCAGAAGTGCGATCAGACACATTCTGACTGCATCTTTGCCTTTGATGAACTGTGTGTAAATATTCTTGAAATCATTTGGCATGGTTGATACGATGTTGATCAACAGGATAATGGAAATACCATTTCCCACACCACGATCTGTTACACGTTCGCCAAGCCACATTACAAATGCACTACCACCTGTAAGGATAACGATCATTGAAAGCACTGTCCAGAAATTGTAGCTGTCCATGAATCCTTTTCTTCCGAAATTGATCGCAAGACCTGCACTTTCCAGAATTGCAAGACCAATCGTTAAGATACGGGTAATTGCTGTAATTTTCTTTCTTCCGTCTTCACCATCTTTCTGCATTTCTTCCAGAGCTGGAATTGCTATGGTAAGAAGCTGGATGATAATGGAAGATGTAATATATGGTGTTACGTTCAATGCAAATATTGACATCTGATCGAACGATCCTCCGGTGAATGAGCTGAACAGATTGAAGGAATCTCCAAGTGCGTTACTTAGATATTCTTTAATTGCATCTGCACGGATTCCCGGTACAGTAATCAGGCTTCCCAGCCTGACTACTATGAGAACAAAGAATGTGTATAATAATTTCTGTCTTAATTCCTTTACTTTGAATGCATTGATAAAGGTTTTAAACATTATTAGATCACCTCTGCTTTTCCGCCAAGAGCTTCAATCTTCTCGGCTGCTGACTTTGAAAAAGCATTTGCCTTAACTGTAAGCTTCTTTGTTAACTCTCCATTTCCAAGAATCTTAACTCCATCACGTGGATTCTTTACGATACCGCATTCAACAAGTGTATCTACTGTAACCTCTGCTCCATCCTCGAAACGATCAAGAACTGAAACATTGATTGCAACGATATCTTTGTGATTGATACATGTAAATCCTCTCTTAGGGATTCTTCTATATAAAGGCATCTGTCCGCCTTCAAATCCTGGTCTAGGTGATCCTGAACGTGCCTTCTGACCCTTATGGCCCTTACCTGCAGTCTTACCATTTCCTGAACCATGACCACGGCCTACTCTGAAATTAGTACTATGCTTAGAACCTTCTGCTGGCTTTAATGTTGATAAATTCACGACCTGCACCTCCTTCAAATATAATTAAATCTCTTCTACCTTTACTAAATAACTAACCTGCTTAACCATACCAAGAGTTGCAGCATTGTTAGGAAGTTCAACTGACTTGTTTACCTTCTTAAGACCTAATGCTTCTACAGTTCTCTTATGCTTTGGTACGCATCCGATTGGTGATTTTACTAAAGTAACTTTTAACTTATCTGCCATCTTATAATACCTCCTTAGTTAAGTATCTCATCAACAGATTTTCCACGAAGTCTTGCGATCTCTTCCGGAGTCTTGATCTCTGAAAGACCTTTGATTGTTGCAAGAACTACGTTCTGTTTGTTGTTTGATCCTAAGGATTTTGTACGGATATTCTTGTATCCAGCAAGCTCAAGTACGTTACGAGCAGGACCACCGGCGATAATACCGGTACCTTCTGGAGCTGACTTAAGCAATACTGTTGCGCTACCAAATTCTCCGTTCCAATCATATGGGATACTTCCGTTTTCATTTACAGGAACTGTAACAAGGTGCTTAGCTGCATCTTCCTTACCCTTACGGATAGCTTCAGGAATTTCTACAGCCTTACCAACGCCTACGCCTACATGACCGTTTTTGTCACCAACAACTACAAGACATGCAAATCTAGAATTACGTCCGCCCTTAACAACCTTAGTTACACGTTTGATATCTACTACTTTATCTTCTAATTCTAATTTACTAGCATCAATTATTTCACGCTTCATATGTTGTTCTTCCTCCTTCTTAGAATTCTAGACCAGCTTCTCTTGCTGCATCTGCTAATGCCTGAACCTTACCCTGGTAGATGAATCCTCCTCTGTCAAATACAACAGTCTTGATTCCCTTTTCCAGTGCTCTTTCAGCAACAACTTTACCAACGTATGCTGCTGCATCTACATTATCTGTCTGCTCAAGTGCTTCCTTGATTGACTTCTCTACTGTTGATGCTGCTACAATTGTGTTTCCAACTGAATCATCAATAATCTGAGCGTACATATGATTATTACTTCTGAAAACTGCTAAACGTGGTCTATCTGCTGTTCCAGCTAAATGATTACGAACACGCATATGCTTCTTAATACGAACTTCGCTTCTTGATTCTTTATTAACCATCTTATCTCACTCCTTTATTATTTCTTACCAGTCTTACCAACTTTACGTCTGATAGTCTCGTCAACATACTTGATACCTTTGCCCTTGTAAGGTTCCGGTGCTCTCTTTTCTCTGATCTCTGCTGCATACTGACCAACTTTTTCCTTGTCAATACCAACAACTGAAATCTTGTTACCATCAACCTTTACTTCGATACCTTCTGGGTCAACCATCTCAACTGGATGTGAATAACCAAGAGCAAGAACTAATTTATTGCCCTGCTTCTGAGCTCTATAACCTACACCGTTTACTTCCAGATCCTTAACATAACCCTCTGTAACACCAATGATCATGTTGTGGATAAGTGTTCTGGTAAGTCCGTGTAAAGACTTCATCTTCTTTAAATCATTAGGTCTTGAAACTGTGATTACATCAGCTTCTAACTTAATATCCATTTCTGCCGGGAGAACTCTCTCAAGTGTTCCCTTTGGTCCTTTAACAGTCACTTTATTATTTTCTGCGATATCTACAGTCACTCCTGCAGGTACAGCGATAGGCATTCTTCCGATACGTGACATTTCGCCTTCCTCCTTAAAATTTATATTATTTGTATTTGTGCTGCATGGAGTGTATCCATGCAGGCTTTAACCTCCGGTATTTTTCAGGAAATGATGCCGGAGGGATTGTTTTATCAGCTTTCGCACTAACTTCGCACGGCGCTTTCAGCTTGTGCTCACTAAGTGCTCTAATGACATCCACTCGAACTAAACTCATCCATCGTCTTCGACTCGTATTCGTTAAGTCTCGGGATGGGCTTTCGCACTAACTTCGCACGGCGCTTTCAGCTTGTGCTCACTAAGTGCTCAATGCCTACCAAACAAATGCTAATACTTCGCCACCAACATTCTGCTTTCTTGCTTCCTTGTCAGTAAGTACACCTTTGTTTGTTGAAATAATTGCAGTTCCGAGTCCACCAAGTACTCTTGGAAGCTCATCCTTGCTTGCATATACACGAAGACCTGGCTTAGAGATTCTCTTAAGGCCTGTGATGATCTTCTCGTTCTTATCTGCACCATACTTCAATGTAATTTTGATTGTCTCAAACTTACCATCTTCGATAATGTCTACTGCCTGAACATATCCTTCTGATAAAAGGATGTCAGCAATAGCCTTTTTCATCTTTGAAGCAGGGATTTCTACTGTATCATGTTTTGCTGTGTTAGCATTACGAATTCTTGTAAGCATATCTGCTATTGGATCGCTCATTGACATAATGTTTCTTCCTCCTTCTATCTCTTACCAGCTTGATTTCTTAACGCCAGGGATCTGTCCCTTGTATGCTAATTCACGGAAGCAGATTCTACAGATTCCGTATTTCTTTAATACTGAGTGTGGACGTCCACAAATCTTGCAACGTGTATATTCTCTTGATGAGAACTTCTGTTTACGCTGCTGTTTAACTTTCATTGCTGTCTTAGCCATAACGAATCTTCCTCCTTTAATTATTTGCTGTAAGGCATACCAAATAATGTTAACAGTTCGCGACCTTCTTCGTCTGTCTCTGCTGTTGTAACAAAGATGATATCCATACCTCTGACTTTATCAATCTTATCGTACTCGATTTCCGGGAAAATAAGCTGTTCCTTGATACCTAAAGCATAGTTACCTCTGCCATCGAAACCGTTAGGGTTAACACCTCTAAAGTCACGTACACGAGGAAGTGCAAGGTTTACAAGACGATCTAAGAACTCATACATCTTCTCGCCACGAAGTGTTACTTTACATCCGATAGGCATTCCTTCTCTTAACTTGAAGTTAGCAACTGACTTTCTCGCACGTGTAACAACTGCCTTCTGACCGGCGATTGTTTCAAGATCCTTGATAGCTGCGTCTAAAACTTTAGCATTTTCTCTTGCTTCACCAACGCCCATGTTAATAACGATCTTATCAAGCTTTGGGATCTGCATTACATTTTTATATCCAAATTTTTCAGTCATGGCGCTTTTAATTTCAGCGTCATACTTTTCTCTAAGTCTACTCAACTAAGACGACCTCCTTCCAATTAATCTATCTTCTCTGTTTTGCCATCTACTTTAGCAACACGGACTTTATCTTTACCTGTTCCTTCAAAACCAACTCTTACCGGCTTGCCTTTGTAAAGATACATTACATTGGAGATGTCCATTGGAGCTTCCATTTCGATAATTCCGCCTGCCTGGTTAGCCATGCTTGGCTTGCTGTGCTTAAATACTTTATTTACGCCTTCAACGACTACAGTACCGTTCTTCTTGTCAACATGAAGAACCTTGCCTTCTTTGCCTTTATCCTTGCCGGCAATAACCTGTACCATATCATCTTTCTTAATCTTTAATGTTGCCATGGTCTACACCTCCTTATAATACTTCAGGTGCAAGTGAGACAATCTTCATGAACTTCTTGTCTCTTAACTCTCTTGCAACTGGTCCAAAGATACGTGTTCCTCTTGGATTTAAATCGTCTTTTATAATAACTGCTGCGTTCTCATCAAACTTGATGTATGAACCATCCTTACGACGAGCGCCCTTCTTTGATCTTACTACTACGGCCTTAACAACATCACCTTTTTTAACAACTCCGCCTGGTGTTGCGTCTTTAACTGAGGCAACGATGATATCGCCGATATTTGCATATCTTCTTACTGAGCCGCCTAAAACTCTGATGCAAAGGAGCTCTTTGGCACCAGTATTATCAGCAACTTTAAGTCTTGTTTCCTGCTGAACCATTTTATTTGCCTCCTTATTTAGCCTTCTCTATAATCTCAACAAGTCTCCATCTCTTGTCCTTTGATAAAGGTCTTGTCTCCATAACTCTTACTCTATCGCCAATATTGCACTCATTCTTCTCATCATGAGCCTTTAACTTGTAAGTTCTCTTTACGATCTTTCCATAAAGAGGATGCTTAACATTATCTACGATAGAAACAACGATTGTCTTGTCCATCTTGTCACTTGTAACGATACCTACACGTGTTTTTCTCAGATTTCTTTCCACAATATATTCCTCCTTCTAAGATAATTAAGCATTAGCCTTCTGGGCTATAACTGTCTGTATTCTTGCAATATTCTTTCTTACGTCTTTGATTCTGCTTGTGTTCTCTAACTGATTTGTAGCATTCTGGAATCTTAAGTTGAATAATTCCTTCTTTGCAGCTACTAATTCGTTCTGAAGCTCATCAACAGATTTAGCATTTAATTCGTTCATATAGTCCTTAGTTTTCACTGCCTGCTACCTCCTCTAAATCTTCTTTTGAAACGATCTTACACTTAAGTGGAAGCTTGTGCATAGCAAGTCTTAAAGCTTCTTTTGCTACTTCTTCAGGTACGTCTGCAATCTCGAACATAACTCTACCCGGCTTAACAACTGCTACCCAGTACTCAAGTGCTCCCTTACCTGAACCCATACGAGTTTCAGCCGGCTTAGCTGTAACTGGCTTATCAGGGAAGATCTTGATAAATACTTTACCACTACGCTTCATATATCTTGTCATCGCAATACGGGCTGCTTCGATCTGGTTTGACTTAATCCATGCAGGCTCAAGTGCTACTAAACCATACTGACCGTTTGTAATCTTATTGCCTCTAAGTGCCTTACCAGCCATAGTTCCTCTGAACTGCTTACGACGCTTTACTCTCTTAGGCATTAACATTATTTATCCGCTCCTTCCTTATTTCCTTTTACAGGAAGTACTTCACCATGGTAAACCCATGTCTTAACACCAACTTTACCAAATGTTGTGTCTGCTTCAGCAAAACCATAATCAATGTCAGCACGAAGTGTCTGAAGAGGAATTGTTCCCTGGCTGTAGAACTCTGTTCTAGCCATATCAGCACCACCAAGACGTCCTGAACATGAAGCCTTGATACCAAGTGCTCCAGCTTTCATTGTTCTGCTCATGCATGACTTCATTGCTTTTCTGAATGAGATACGATTCTCAAGCTGTGCTGCAATGTTCTCAGCTACTAACTGTGCGTCTGCATCCGGCTTCTTGATTTCTTTTACATCGATGAACAGCTTCTTATCTGTAAGCTTCTGTGCATCTGCTTTGATCTTTTCGATTCCAGCTCCGCCCTTACCGATGATAACACCAGGCTTAGCTGTATATAATGCAACCTTTACTCTGTCTGCAGCTCTCTCGATCTCGATCTTTGAGATGTTTGCATTGTAAAGTGTCTTCTTTAAATAAGTTCTGATTTTATGATCTTCTACAAGGTTGTTAGAAAATTCATCATTCTTTGTGTCAGCATACCATCTTGAATCCCAATCTTTGATAACGCCGACTCTTAAACCATGAGGATTAACTTTCTGTCCCATTATTTACCTCCTATCTCTCGTCAAGCACGATTGTGATGTGACTTGTTCTCTTCTCGATTCTATATGCTCTACCCTGGGCTCTTGGATGAACTCTCTTCATTGTAGGTCCCTTGTTAGCGTAGCACTCTGCTACATAAAGGTCCTCTGCCTTAAGTCCATTGTTGTTTTCAGCATTTGCGATTGCTGACTTTAACAGCTTCTCTATAACACTTGAACCATATCTTGGGTTGTATGCCAGAATACCAAGTGCAGTCTGAACATCCTTACCTCTGATGGCATCTAATACGAAACAAGCCTTTGTTACTGACACTCTTGCATATGATACCTTAGCTGATGGTCTGGTATCTTTATTCTCATTTCTGAGTCTCTTATCATGGGATCTATGTCCTTTAGCCATGATTTAGTCCTCCTTTCAAATATTCCAAATATTATCTTCTACCCTTCTTTTCGTCTTTACCATGACCTCTGTAGGTTCTGGTAACTACGAACTCACCAAGCTTATGTCCAACCATGTCTTCTGTAACATATACAGGTACATGCTTTCTTCCATCATGAACTGCGATTGTATGACCTACGAATGATGGGAAAATTGTTGAACGTCTTGACCAGGTCTTAACAACTTCTTTACTATTGCTTGCATTCATAGCATCTATCTTCTTGAGTAAATGCTCATCTGCGAATGGTCCTTTTTTTAATGAACGAGCCATTGTCATACCTCCTTATTAACTATTTAATGCTCTTGCCGTCTCTTCTTCTTACGATCATCTTATTAGACTGCTTGTTCTTCTTTCTTGTCTTTAATCCCATTGCTGGCTTACCCCATGGAGTTGAAGGGCCTGAACGACCGATTGGTGCTCTACCTTCACCACCACCATGTGGATGGTCATTAGGGTTCATAACAGAACCACGAACTGTTGGTCTAATACCCATGTGACGTTTACGTCCGGCTTTACCAATGTTAACAAGGCCATGCTCAATGTTTCCTACCTGACCGATTGTTGCACGGCAGATGATTGGAACCATTCTCATTTCGCCTGAAGGAAGTCTTAATGTTGCATACTTTCCTTCCTTAGCCATAAGCTGTGCTGAGTTACCTGCTGAACGAACAAGCTGTCCGCCCTTACCCGGGTATAACTCGATGTTGTGTACTAATGTACCAACTGGAATATTCTGAAGTGGGAGGCAGTTACCAACTTTGATCTCTGCTTCAGCACCACTCATAAGAACATCTCCTACTGCTAACTTATAAGGAGCAAGGATGTATCTCTTCTCGCCATCAGCGTAGAACAGAAGTGCAATGTTTGCTGATCTGTTTGGATCGTATTCGATTGCATTAACTGTTGCTGGAATTCCATCCTTATCGTTTCTCTTGAAATCTATAATTCTGTATTTACGTTTCTCACCACCACCGTGATGTCTAACTGTGATCTTTCCCTGATTATTACGACCGGCTGTCTTGCTCATTGATACAACGAGTGACTTCTCAGGAGTTGATTTTGTGATCTCTGAAAAATCAAGGCCAGTCATATTTCTTCTGGAAGGTGTATATGGGTTATATGTCTTAATTCCCATTTTTGTTCTCCTTTCGGTTCAATTTATTGTCACGCTTTTTTGCGTATAAATCTGTTTCGTTATTTTACAGTCCTTCGAAAATTTCGATTTCTTTGCTTGCTTCTGTAAGTTTAACGATTGCTTTCTTGTACTTGTCTGTTCTTCCAAGTGTTACGCCACGTCTCTTAACCTTACCGTCATTGTTCATGGTGTTAACCTTAGCAACTTCTGTTCCTTCGAACATCTTCTCTACAGCTTCTTTGATCTGAGACTTTGTTGCTTCCGGGTGTACAAGAAATGTGTACTTCTTCTCTGCCATTGCATTCATACTTTTCTCTGTGATTACAGGCTTAAGTATAACGTCATAATATTTGATGTCTGCCATTATGCGTACACCTCCTCAATTGCTGCTACAGCGTCCTTTGTAAGAACAAGCTTATCATACTTAAGAATGTCATATACACTCAGTGAGTTTGTAGCTGTTGTCTTAACTGTTGGAATGTTGTTTGCTGAAAGAACAACTTTGTCGTTCTTGTCCTTTGTTACTACTAATGACTTAGGAGCTTTAAGATTTGCAAGGATCTTTGCGAACACGCTTGTCTTAACCTCTTCTAATTCAATCTTGTCAACCACAACAAGTTTATCTTCTGCAAGCTTTGCTGAAAGTGCTGACTTCATAGCAAGCTGCTTTTCTTTCTTATTCATCTTAACTGAATAATCTCTTGGCTTTGGTGCGAATACAACTCCGCCGCCTGTCCACTGTGGAGATCTTGTTGAACCCTGTCTTGCATGACCTGTTCCTTTCTGTCTCCATGGCTTTCTTCCACCACCTGATACTTCAGAACGAGTCTTTGCGCTCTGTGTACCCTGACGGCTATTTGCCAGCTGGCCAACTACAGCCAGATGCATTAAATGTTCATTTATCTCTACACCGAATACAGAATCATTGAGTTCTAATGTCTCAACTTCTTTTCCTTCGATGTCATAAACCTTAACTGATGCCATTTTCGTTCCTCCTTCCTAAAGACTACTTGCCAGTCTTTACTGTATCCTTAATCATTACTAATGATTTCTTTGGTCCCGGAACTGCGCCCTTTACCAAAATAACATCATTTTCTACATCTATCTTAACTACCTCAAGGTTCTGGATTGTAACTCTTACGCTACCCATATGTCCAGGCATCTTCTTACCTTTGAATACTCTACCTGGTGTAGTAGCTGAACCGTTTGAACCTGCATGTCTGTGATACTTGGAACCATGTCCTGAAGGACCTGACTTTAAGCCGTGTCTCTTAAGACCGCCTGCATATCCCTTACCTTTTGTCTTTGCTGTAACGTCAATCTTGTCTCCTTCAGCAAATACATCGGCTTTGATCTCTGCACCAAGTTCGTACTGAGCACAGTCATCAAGTCTGAACTCTCTGTAGAAAGTCTTAGGTGTTGTGTTTGCTTTCTTTGCATGTCCAACTTCTGCCTTACCAGCACCATGTGGGTTTCTGATTACTTTCTTTCCTGATACATCTTTTGTTGTGATTCTTTCTTTCTTTTCGCCGAATCCTACCTGAATTGCATCATAACCGTCATTCTCAACTGTTTTTACCTGGGTTACAACACATGGACCAGCCTGTAAAACTGTTACCGGCACTAAAACGCCGTTTTCGTCGAAGATCTGAGTCATTCCGACTTTTGTTGCTAAAATAGCTTTCTTCATTTTAAGTTTTCCTCCTAATTTAATTCACAGCGGATTGTCTTGACAATCATACTAAATTACATCCTTCGGATGCATTAGGTTACTGCTTGTGCACTGTTTCGTGCTATGTTTGTTTTTTTGTGATTTGATTAGTTCACTTCTAATTTTTGTGGCTGATTATTTCATCTTTACGTCGATGTATACGCCAGCTGATAAATCGATCTTCTGTAATGCATCAATTGTCTTCTGTGTTGGTGCAATCACGTCGATTAATCTCTTATGAGTTCTCTGCTCGAACTGTTCTCTTGAATCTTTGTACTTATGAACAGCTCTGAGGATTGTAATCTTCTCAACCTTTGTAGGCATTGGAACCGGTCCGCTGACTTTAGCTCCTGTCTTTTTAACAGTATCGATGATCTGTCCAGCAGCCTGATCGATAAGTTTGTGGTCGTACGCCTTCAATGTGATTCTCATAATCTGTTTTGCCATAAAAAAAGCCGCCTCCTTTTCGCACTTTTTAATAGTACAACAAGTGGTGACTGTACACTCTCCCGTGTGTATCCTGAATTAAATCAGAATCAACACGTCGTTTCTATCCTTTTGATAGACAGTTATTGGTACAGTGACTTGTCGTCAGTAATTTTTTATTGACATTCGCTCCACGAAAAACCTATATCTATACGATACAGCAACCTCCGTTTCAACGCTATCATGTCACAGCACGTTTGATTATATAACACGTTTTTGCGGAATGCAAGCATTTTTTCTATATTTTTTAAGAATTTTTTTATTATATTTCCCTGCATTTCTTCATCCGTCATACTGTTATATTTTATCTGTTTCTTCTATATATAATGCACAATAGAAACGTTATCGCTTATTTCAGCTTAAAGCTCTGCTTCAGCTTCACGCCCCTGTTATTATATATTTCCAGCTTCGGGAAACTTAAAAGGAAAGCGATATCCGATGCGTAACCATAATTTCTGGTATCAAATCGTTCGAATTCTTCTGATAATGCATCAAACAGCTCCTGCATATCATCTATCTTGTTATTCCGTTCTGACAGATACGATGTGATAAAGTGTTCTACGTTTTCCCGGTCATCGATCATCTCGAGATAATACTGCTCTCCAGCTTTATAGAATTGAATATCTTTTCCATTTTTCAGGATTAGTTCTTCCATGCTGGTATATCCATAGTTTCTGGTATCGAATTCTGTGTGCAGCTTTGTGAGCTTATATATCAATCCTGCCAGTTCTGTACAGATACCCGAAGCTCTTTCTTCTATTATAATGCGGTAGACATCAGATACAATCTCTGATAATGGTGTCAGACACTGTTCCGGTTCATAGCCCTGCAAAATATCTATATAACAGAAGCGATTACATCTGCGGATAAACGATTCGCTGTGTGCGTTACTGCCAAATACCCGAATATTCTTGCCCTGCTCCTGTGCCTTTACAACTGCCGCCAGGATCGTATCATCATCGGTCACAATATCGATTCCTTCGACCTGCCGGTCAAATGCATGGGCAACCAATTCTGTTATAAAAGTGCAGCCGGCATGATTTCCCCGTTCTTCTGCTCCCATCACGCGAAATCCCTGCTTCTGCAGTTCTTCTTTCGAAGCTTTTGAAACATAGCCGCATGCCAGACGGTCGATCAGATCATCCTGAATCATGATCTCTCTGCATACAAGCGGTGCATAAACGGTATCCACTGTATTACAATCATATATTAAAATCCGCTTCATGAATGGCTCCTTTCTTCCGTCAGCACAAGCTGCATCAGAGTCTGGTGAATGCCAAAGGTCCGGCACAACCGTTCCGCTTCTGCTTTTGCCCGCTCCCGTTTCTCCTCTGATACCGGTTTCTTCACTGCCCGGATCAGAATATTTTTAGGTGAATGTTCAATATCAATAAATTCCAACAGATCTGTCTTATATCCACAATATTCCAGCATACATCCACGGATCGCATCAGTCATCAATGCTGCTGTCCGTTCCTTGATGATTCCGTACTTGGTCAGTGCCGACAACTCCTCCGACCGGATCTGTTTATTTAACTCATGCTGGCAGCACGGAACAGATAAGATGTATGTCGTGTTCCAGCAGATCGCATTATAGAGCGCATAGTCAGTTGCCGTATCACAGGCATGCAAGGTCACTACCATATCCACCTTACGGTCTGTCCGGTATCCATTAATATCACCGATTTTAAACTTCAGATCTGTATATCCGCATTTTTCTGCCAGCTTATTACAGTTCTTTATTACCTGTTCTTTCAGATCAAGCCCTGTGATATGTGCCGTCATATGACGGATCTCTACTATATAATAATATAAGAAGAAAGTCAGATAGGATTTGCCGCATCCAAAATCAATAATGTTGATCTCATCGCCTTTATAAGTCTTTAACACATCATCGACCATCTCGATAAAGCGGTTGATCTGACGGAACTTATCATACATGGAGGAAACTACTTTCCCTCTTTGGTAAATATTCCAAGCTCCCGGAATGCCGGAATATCCATTCCCTCATCCAGAATATATTTCTTCTTGCGATTATTACCGCCGACCAATATCGTCTTATTCTCCGCCTGTCTGCGGCTGACTGCCAGATTTCCTTTTTTGCCTGCTTTTACATCATAATCTGTCGTCAGAGAAAATGCATTCATCTGCTTAAACTCTGCCGGAAAATGCATCGCAATATGCTCTGCCAGCCTTCCTTCTTCGATATTCTCATGAAAGACCTGCGTCTGTGTATATTTCTCAAGCTGGTATGCATTTCTGCCCTTTAATACCTTTCGGGCAAATATGATCTTCTTGTATTCTCCCTTTCCATTGCTCAGTACGACCTTATGTGGATGTGTCTCCGCGATCTCTTTTATAATATCCATATATTTCTCCATGTTTTCTGTCTTGTATCTGCTTATCATTTTGTGAAACACAGCTCATGAAATGTCCTTCACATAATTAACATTTTCACGAGCAAATAATTTGGCATTCATTATATTCCAAATTATCTATTGCAATTATATATTTTCGTTTTGCTCTACTGCTGTGATTTTATCACCCCGGCAGATATCGGTCAATTTGTTTTCCTTATATGCCGATTTCATTTTCTTTCTATGCAGATTTCATCGTTGACTTGAAAATGACTGCACCTTATAATATAGTAGTTTTATATAAATATTTCAAACGAAACGAGGATATCGATTATGTGGACAGCCGATCACTGGCAGGATTATGAAGTAATAGATTGTTCAGATGGAGAAAAACTGGAACGATGGGGCAAATACATTCTCCTTCGTCCGGATCCACAGGTTCTGTGGTCAACTCCGAAAACAGATAAACGCTGGAAGCAGCTAAATGGTCACTACCACCGCAGCAATAAGGGCGGCGGTGAATGGGAGTTCTTTAACCTTCCGCAGCAATGGTCGATTCATTATAAAGATCTGACCTTTAACCTAAAACCATTCAGCTTCAAACACACCGGTCTGTTTCCGGAACAGGCAGCCAACTGGGACTGGTTCTCTGACCTGATCCGCTCATCGAAAAAGAAAGAGATCAAGGTATTAAACCTTTTCGCTTACACCGGCGGTGCAACCTGTGCGGCAGCAAAAGCAGGTGCGGCAGTTACTCATGTTGATGCTTCTAAGGGCATGGTTACATGGGCAAAGGAAAATGCAGTCTCATCCGGACTCGAAGATGCTCCGATCCGCTGGATCGTTGATGACTGTGTAAAATTCGTAGAACGTGAGATCCGCCGTGGCAATCACTATGATGCGATCATTATGGACCCACCATCCTACGGCCGAGGACCAAAGGGCGAGATCTGGAAGATCGAAGAAAAGATACATCCGTTTATCAAGCTGTGCAGCGAGCTGCTCTGCGATGATCCGCTTTTCTTCCTGGTCAATTCCTATACGACCGGACTTGCACCAGCCGTTCTTACCTATATGATAGCAACCGAGGTACAGTCTAAATTCAGCGGTCATGTTATCTCCGACGAAGTAGGACTTCCGGTTACAGGCTCCGGTCTGGTACTGCCATGCGGCGCTGCCGGAAGATGGTGCCGATAACCCCCAGATAGAATATGAAATAAAAAATGGAAGCCTGTATTACCTATTATTCCGCAAGATGCTTTCGCGCTAACCTCATGTAGCGGTACTAAGCTCCCGTCTGACGGCGGATCGCTAAGGACCGACATTCGGCTAGGCTTGCTTCATAATAGTAATACAGGCTTCCATTTTTATTTCATATTCTTAACAACACAGCATCTCTTAAGCGCCGGTGCTGTATTCTTTACCAATTTCTCTCGTCCATATCCAGATATGTCTTATGCGTTCCGACATATTTGTAAGCCGGACGGATGATCTTACCGGCATTTACCAGCTCTTCTATTCTATGTGCGCTCCAGCCTGCGATTCTTGCGATCGCGAAGATCGGAGTAAACAGTTCAATCGGTATATCAAGCATACGATATACAAATCCACTGTAGAAATCGACATTTGCCGAGATAACGGAGTTTCGCTTCTTTGCAAGAAGTTCCATAGAGATCCGTTCAATATCCGTGTACAGCTTGAACTCCTCCTGCATACCCTTTTCTTCTGCAAGTCTTCCGGCATAACGTTTCAGGATCCTGGCTCTTGGATCGGACACCGTATAAACAGCATGTCCCATACCATAGATCAGACCGCTATGATCAAAGCCCTTCTTATCAAGCAGTCCCTGAAGATATTCACGGATCGCCGCTTCATCGCTCCAGTCTTTTACATGAGACTTCAAGTCATCCATCATCTGCTGAACCTTCAGGTTCGCACCACCATGCTTCGGTCCTTTTAAAGAACCGAGAGAACCGGCAACGGTTGAATAGGTATCAGTTCCGGTTGATGATATAACATGTGTTGTAAATGTGGAGTTGTTACCACCACCATGCTCTGAATGAAGCACCAGACAGATATCCAGTACCTGCGCTTCAAGCTCAGTATACTTCTTATCCGCACGGATCAGGCGGAGGAAATTCTCTGCTGTCGAAAGGCCCGGCTTCGGATTGTGAATGATAAGACTCTTATCCTGATAATAATGCTTATAGCCCTGATAGCCATATGCAGCGATCAGCGGAAACTGTGCAATCAGTTCCATACTTTGACGAAGGACATTTCGAATGCTGATGTCATCCGGGCAGTCATCATATGAATATAAAGTAAGCACACATCGCTGTAAGACATTCATCATATTCTTACTTGGTGCTTTTAAAATCACATCACGAGCAAACTTTCTTGGGAGCTCCCGGAACGTCTCCATCAATTCCTTAAATTTATTAAACTGAGTTCTGGTCGGCAGTTCACCGAATAAAAGCAGGTAGATTGTCTCCTCAAAGCCGAACTTGCTTCCGTGAAATCCACGTTCCAGATCTTCGATATTATATCCCTGAATATAGAGTCTTCCGTCTGAAGGAACCAGTTCACCATCCTGAACCGCAAAACCGGATACATCTGAAATCTCTGTCAGACCTGTTAAGACACCTTTTCCATTTGAATCACGAAGGCCTCTCTTAACATCATATGTAACATAGAGGTTCTGATCGATCGTACCTGAATCATTGCAATAACCAACCAGTTCATCTAAAATTTTCTCGTACTCTGCACTTCCCTTTTCCAAACCTCTATCTCCTTTCGAATATAGTATTTAAGCCAAGCTTAAGTTTATCAAACTTTCGCCTGGCTTGCAAGACTATTTCGCTGCCTGTGAGGCAGTCTCATCTATTTCTATAATATATTTTTCAAATGCATTTATGATCGTGGTATCCAGGTATCTGGATTCCCGTACAAAATCCCTGCCATAATTACTATGCACATGACCATGTACCAGATACTGCGGATGATAGTCTTCGATCATTGTCCGGAAGCACTTGAAACCGGTATGACAAAGATCCTCGGAATCATTGATCCGGTACGCAGGGGCATGCGTGATCATAATATCAAATCCACGATGTTTTCTTATCTGCCGACCCAGCTTACGAATGCGCTTCTCCATTGCTTTCTCGGTATACTGATGCGGTGCACCATTGTACTGATACTCCATACAGCCTCCAAGACCCAGGATCCGTATTCCTTTATATACATAGATTCGATCGTCAATGCAGATACAGCCATCCGGTGGTGTGTCTGCATAACAGGTATCGTGGTTTCCATATACATACAGAACCGGGGCATGTGTAAATGTCGCAAGGAACGACAGATACTGCGGTGCCAGGTCGCCGCAGGAAATGATCAAGTCAATTCCTTCTAATTTTTTCTTATCAAAATAATCCCATAGGTATTTTGATTCTGCATCCGCCAGAACAAGAATCTTCATATCCGTATCTCCGTGTTTTCTTTTCTTTTCTACGAAACTGTACCCCGCCTGTTTCCATAAAGAAAACCCGCTCATCTACATTCGTACTCCGGATCACAAGACCCGCATAGCCTTATTATACTATGTCTGTAGTTTTTTTCAATTCCAGATTTTCCGGCGTATTAACTCCCTGGAAAGCAACAACATCTCTGGCATCTTCTACCAGCTCATCCAGAGTCGGGATCGAACCAACAACAATATCTGCCAACCAATCCATCTTCATGATCTCCTCAGGGCTCATTTCACCATCTTCATCATCACGAACCACTCCATTCTGTGAATAGAGCTTGCCGTAGAATGGACTTACCGTACCATCCTTGATCAATCGCTTCATCAGATTTACCAGTCTCGCCGTTCCAACCGGAAGATGGTTCGAACAGATCACATCGATCACTCCGGCAGACATGCCCCACCAGTAATTCAGAACCTTTACTTTCTCGTTCTTTTCTTCCAGCTTCCAGTTACCATCCAGAATCAACTGAACGATCTTCTCATAGAATACACGCCAGTTGTAAAATGGCATCGCAAGATTCGATATCTCGTTCCCATCGCAGGAATACAGACCGAATTCACGGGAGGCCGTAAGCGGTGTGATCATATCCTTATCGGATACATAGGAGATGCCCAGTTCCTTAAACCGTTTCTTCGGATCGGAGCCTTTGACCTTTGACCACTCCAGATAGATTTTCGCTCTTGGATTCACAAACTTTGCTCCCATCGCAAATGCGTTGATGTTCGCCGTCGTTCCATAGATCGGATAATCAGCTACATAGCCGATCCTGCCATCCTCACAGAGTGAACCTGCGATAATACCGGTTATAAACTTCGCCTCATACATTCTCGCATAATACGTTCTGACATGGCTGGTCGATACATTTAACGAGCAGTTTAATATCTTCAATTCCGGATATTTAATCGCAGCCTTTAATGACTCCGGAAGCATCTCCGGGCCGGTTGTAAATACAACATCGAATTTGTCCTGTGCGATCTGCTCCAGGCATTCTGCAAGCTTCGTATTATCATCCATATTCGAAAAAGTATGTGTCTCAACCCGATCCTTGAATTTACCTTCTACGCCCATTCTTCCAAGATCATGGCTGTAAATCCATACAGAATTCTCAGGCTCTTTATCATAAACAAATGCAATCTTAAGCTTCTTCGGTACCGGCGTGATACTGAACAGCTTCTTCTTTGACTCTACCGGTTCCAGCTTCGGAACGATCGTCATGTTCTTCTTCTGTGCACTTAATACGATCTCGTCCCAGACCTTTTCCAGATTTTCCTTTACCTCATCATAAGACATATCCTGTAATGCCTTGTATCCATATACATTTAAAAATACAAGCATAGCATCATCTACCGTGATCGGAAGACTGTCACTGCCGTTTTTCTGCCTGTATGCTGTATCAAATGCCAGATGTGCCGAATTCAGGTTCATACGATCATCATCCGTAAATCCACCATCCGGTGTCAATCCTATATATTCTCTTAATTTGTCATATCCGCCAAGCTGTGTGAACCATATATAGTTGATTCCTGTCTGCTTATGGAAATCTACAAATTCATAATAAATCTTGTTTTCCAGCTCATCTGTCCGCTTCGGCAGCTTTCTGATTACCATCGCAGGGACAGAATCCGCACCGAAATATTTCAGTACGCTGACACGCTTATTTCCCTCTATGACATAGAATTTATTCATATATTCATATACTTTGATCGGGTCATGGATTCCTTCTTCTATATGAGAGTCACAGAGAGATGACCATTTATTTCCGAATTCAGAATTCGCATCTAATATAGGCATGAAGTTACTTGCAAATGCTGTAGTACGGCCTTTTGTCGCTGTACCTACAACCCGATCGAGAGAAATATGCTGTAAACCAAGATTTACTTCGCCTGCAATATCGGAATTCGTGATCAGTTCATCCAGTACCGGCAGATATGGATATTCATTTTTAGAAAGTGCAGCCTGATATCTCTTTTCACCAAGCTTCTGCGCTTTTACATAATCATTTAATGACATGTTAAAAACCTCCTATCTGTGTCTAAATCAACCTGTTTAACTCATTGTTCCATCATTTTTTCCGTTCACTATATATATACAACAAAAACCGAAAATTACCAGTGGCAAATCGTATTTTCATCTTTTTCACGCCTTAAAATTTCTTATTCCGGTAAAGTTTTGTATATTTTTAATAAAATTAATTGTGCATTTCTTACATTTTTACCTTGAAATTTAAAATAGCGTGTGTTAATATAATATCAGAATAGTAAATAACATACAATCTTGAATTTTAAATCGGTGTGTGTGAATACTTATAAATCAAAGGAGCCTGTTTCCTAACTTCTTACAGGCTCCTTTTCCTTATCTTTTTATCTGCTCTGAAAGGTAATCGTTATCTCTGTTCCCACATTCGGTTCACTTGTTATATCAAGCTTCGCATCATGCTGCGCTACGATGTGTTTTACGATCGCAAGTCCAAGACCGGTTCCTCCGGTTGACTTCGACCGACTCTTATCGACCCGATAGAATCTCTGGAACACCAGTCCCAGATGCTCCTCAGGTATTCCGATACCGGTATCCTTCACCTTCATGACAACTGAATGATCTTTCTCATAAGAATACACAGTTACTTCTACAGTTCCATCCGGTTTATTATATCGGATCGCATTATCGGTCAGATTATATACCAGTTCTTCCATCATCATCTTATTACCCATAATATAGCTTGGCTGACCGGAGAACTTCAATGTAACATTATGTTTTTCTGCCGATAGCATCAGCATATCCACATTCGATCTTGCAACCGCACACAGGTCGATTCGTTCCATAGATGGTGCATTCTCTGTTACATCAAGCTCTGACAGACGAATAATGTCATTGATGAGGGTAAGCAACCGATTTGAATTACGATGGATCTCTGTAGCAAATCGTCTGACATCACCATCTGCCGCCATTCCGTTTTCAATCAGCTCAGAATAACCGGAGATTGCTGTCAGAGGTGTCTTTAACTCATGAGATACATTTGCCGTAAATTCCTGTCGCATCTGTGCATTCTCCATAATATCATTATGCTGTTCCCTGATTGTATCAATCAATGGACGAATCTCCTTATAGGCGTTAATATCGTCAACATGATCCAGATCCTTTGCCATCTGTCCGATCGGACAGACGATACTCTTTGTCAGATATCGGGATATCAGAACCACGATAATTACAAGCACCAGCATAATAACCGTCATACTTGGAAGTCCCTTCAAAAAAACACTGACAATGCTGCTTGTCTCCTTTGATACACGAAGTACACAACCATTTGAAAGCCGGATCGCATAGTAGAAAGTACTCATATTGAGCGTCTGGGAAAGACGGGTATCCTCGCCTTCTCCTTTCTCAAATGCCTCCTCAATCTCCGGTCTGTCGTTGTGTTTTCCCATGGTCTCCGGATCTGCCATATTATCATACTTAACCGTTCCATCCGGTGCAACTAATGTAATACGCAATTCTGTATTCTTAATCCTTACATTGCGGAGCTCACTGATATCATCAAATAATCCTGCACTCTTCAAGGTCTGTGTGTAATTTTCCAGATCGCGCATGATCTCCTTTTTAAACAGATCATAATAAACCGTTGTCGAAAGTATCATCGTACACAATATCGCAATCAGCGTCAATGCTATAAAGCGACTGTTGATCTTGCTGGATAATCGTTTGTCTTTTCTGACCTTCTTATCCTTTTTATCTTTCTGTTCTTCCATAAAAACCTGTTCTTTCTGTTATAAGATTCTTCTGTTATAAAATTTTCCTGCTTCTTCTTATTCCATCTTATATCCGACATTACGAACTGTCTTGATCATATTCCCTGCATCTCCCAGTTTCTGGCGCAGAGTCTTGATGTGCATATCAAGAGTCCTGGATTCACCTTCGTAATCCGTTCCCCACACATCCATCATGATCACTTCTCTCCGAAGTACAATTCCGGCGTTGATCATTAACAACTTTAACAATTCAAATTCCTTAAAGGTCAACTCACACGGAATATCATTCACATGCACGATACGCTTCTCGGAATCAAGGGTTACGTTCTTCAGTCGAAGAATCTGATCCTCCTGAATACTCTTGCTTCTGCGAAGCAATGCTTTAACTCTGGATATAAGCTCCATTACGCCGAATGGCTTTGTCAGATAATCATCTGCTCCGATATCCAACCCCTTTACCTTATCAAGTTCTGTTGTCTTTGCCGTCACAAGAATGATCGGCACACGCACAGTCTCCGGACGTTCTCTTAATTTTCTGACAATCTCCAGTCCATCCTGATCCGGTAACATGATATCCAGTAGGATCAGATCCGGAATCTTCTCTGTCATTCTGGAAAAGAAGCTCTTTGCATTTGCAAATCCTTCTGTTACATATCCCGTGTTCTTTAAGGCAAACATTTCTATTTCCTGAATGTTCATATCATCTTCTACAATATAAATCAATGCCTGCATCTGCCGTTCCTCCTGTCTCTGTTCTTTCTTATCTATAATAATATATTTCTAATATATGGTCAAAGTAATTTACACTTTATGATATCGTATACTTTACTATAAACTGTACTTTTCCTTATACATGCTGTACATCGCCTGAAACTCTATATTTGATTCCTGTTTGACCCGGTTCAAATACTCATGCATATCAAAGCTGTCTGTCTTAACCTGAAGCAGTGATGCAGCCACATTTGAACAATGATCTGCCACACGTTCATAATTATTCAGAAGATTTTCAAGAGCGATACCAAGCTCGATCGTACATTTTCCCTTCTGCAGACGTTTGATATGCTGCTTTTTGATCGTAGCATTCAGACCATTAATTACTTCCTCCAATGGTTCAATCCTCTTTGCTATTTTCATATCATCTTCATTCAGTGCTTTACAAGTCATGCTCATGATCTCATAAACTGCATTTGAATACAGATTTAATTCTGCCATTGCTTTATCTGAGAATACCATTTCTTCCTTGTGCATCTTAGCATAAATTTCTGCGATCGCTAATGCATGGTCGGAGATACGCTCCAGATCTCCGATACAATGAAGCCCATTGGATACACGTTTGCTGTCTTCCTCTGCCAGTTCTTTTCCGCTGACCTTCGCCAGATACGTTCCGAGTTCATCTTCGTATTTGTCTACGATATCTTCCAAAGCCTCAACACGTTGCCACTTCTCTTCCGAATAATCCTTCATCAACTCTAATGAATCGTATAACGCTTCAGCTGAATACCCTGCCATCTGATTCATAACATCCATGCTCTGTGTAACGGCAAACGCCGGTTGCTCCAGGAATCTGGCATCCAGATGCTTTAACGGTACAAGCTCCGCAATCTCCTCAACAGGTTCTTCTTTCTCACGGATCGTAAGAGTTGCCAGCTTCTCAAGACCCTTTCCAAACGGAAGCAATACAATTGTTGTCAGAATATTAAATATACTGTGGATCACTGCAATGCCAGCCGGAGTTGCCATATCCTGTAATACACCGAAATTTACAAATGCATTGATCGAATAGAATACGATCATAAAGAGAATGGTTCCGATCAGATTAAAGTAAAGATGTACAAAAGCTGCACGTTTCGCATTTTTCTTTGCTCCGATACTGGATAATAATGCCGTTACACAAGTACCGATATTCTGTCCCATTATAATAGGAAGTGCCGTTCCATATGTAACTGCTCCTGTCATGCAAAGTGCCTGTAAGATACCAACCGATGCCGATGAGCTCTGGATGATTGCTGTAAATAATGCTCCTACGATCATTCCGAGTACAGGATTTGAGAACATTAAAAGCACATTTGCAAATTCAGGAACATCTGCAAGAGGAGCAACCGCACCGCTCATTGCATCCATTCCGTACATAAGGATCGTAAATCCCAAAAAGATCATGCCAATATCATGTTTTTTCTCATTCTTGGAAAACATCAGAAATGCAATACCGATAACCGCTAGGATCGGAGAAAATGAGGATGGCTTTAACATCTGGATCCAGATACTGTCTCCCTGAATTCCTGACAAACTTAAGATCCAGGAAGTAACTGTCGTACCGATATTGGCACCCATGATAATGCCGACCGCCTGACGCAGTTTCATAATCCCGGAATTTACAAAACCAACAACCATAACGGTTGTAGCCGATGATGACTGAATAACCGCTGTTACAGCCGCTCCAAGCAGCACCCCTTTGATCGGCGTTGAAGTCAGCTTTTCAAGGATACGTTCCATCTTACCGCCCGCCGCACGGGTCAGGCCGTCTCCCATTACGTTCATACCAAATAAAAACAATGCAAGTCCGCCAAACAGTGCAAGTACATCAAAAATACTCATAAAAAAATTCCTTCCTTTTTACATAAATTAGACATTTGTACCTTCGCACATCATCGTATAACAGGTATGTAAAAAGGAAAGGATTCCTACGTAAAGTCTGTGTAAAATTTTAAAATTTATTTTACATTTCACGCTGAATGCGTTTAATATTCTTCCTGGCTCTGTTCAAGATACGTTCTGTCAGGACCATCGTTTTGTAAAATACATACGGTACCGCCAATCAGTCCTACCAGACAAATACCATATCCTGCCGATACCAAAATACTCTCTGCCATACTCCATGATGACATAAGCCCGATTCCTTTCAACGTGACAGCTACAACCACAGCGATCACGCCCCAGACGATACTGTTCAATAACAAAAACATTTTTATCAGGTGCTGTTTACTTTTTCCTTTACCGGCATCTGCTGTCATATTCCATATACGTCTCATGACAATCACCTCCTGATCCTGTATCCTATAAGACTCTTAATTTCCGGAAATATGTTCTCCTGTTATATAATATATGACCCATTCTGAAATATTCGTTGCATGATCGCCAATCCGCTCCAGATATTTTGCAACCATCAAAAGATCGGTTTCCTGTTCCCCTGCATCTGCATTCCTGTGGATCAGATTGATCAATTCACTCTTCACTTTTATAAACAGATCATCTACCACATCATCCTGGGCAATAACTTTTCTTGCTTTTGTAAGATCAAGATTCACATATGCTTCTATACTGTCAACCAACATGACCATGCTTTCTTTTGCCATTGCCTTAATATGTTCCAATTCTTTTACATAAGGTTTGCCTGCCATCTGGATCGTCAGTTCAGAAATATCTGCTGCATGATCACCGATACGTTCCATATCCGTTACCATTTTGAGTGCAGATGAAACCTGACGAAGATCTGTTGCAACCGGCTGCTCCATTAAAAGAAGTTTAAAACACAGACTCTCAATATCCTTTTCCTGCTGATCGATCTGATCATCCCTGCGGATAACCTCCTGTGCCAGATCAACATCCTGATTTACAAGTGCTTTGATCGCCTTTTCGATCACACCCTCGATCATGGATCCCATCTCAACCATTTCATCATTGAGTTTTTTCAACTGTCTGTCATAATTTGTCCTCATTATCTTTACTCCTTTTAACCAAATCTTCCTGTGATATAATCCTCAGTTCTCTTATCCTGTGGTTTCGAGAACATCTTCTCGGTATCATCAAATTCGATCACCTGACCCAGTAAGAAGAATGCTGTCTTGTCTGCAATACGGGTTGCCTGCTGCATATTATGTGTAACCATGATAATCGTATAATCATGTTTCAGCTCCATAGCAAGATCTTCGATCTTTGACGTAGAAATCGGATCAAGTGCTGATGTCGGTTCATCCATCAGTAAGACCTCCGGTTCAACCGCAAGTGCTCTGGCGATACAAAGTCTCTGCTGCTGTCCGCCGGAAAGACCCAGTGCCGATTTCTTCAGTCTGTCTTTTAATTCATCCCATATTGCTGCCTGCTTGAGAGACCTTTCTACGATCTCATCCAGTTTTTCTTTATTATGGATACCATGTGTCCTTGGACCATATGCTATATTGTCATATACACTCATTGGGAAAGGATTCGGATTCTGGAACACCATTCCAACCCGTTTTCTTAGCAAATTTACATCCATTCCGTCAAATATATCTTCACCATCTAACTTCACATCACCCGTGATGTTACAACCTTCCACCAGATCATTCATACGGTTTAAACATTTTAAGAATGTTGATTTACCGCATCCGGAAGGTCCAATAAATGCTGTAATCTGTTTTTCCGGTATTTCCATATTTACATCTTTCAACGCATGGAATTTACCATAGTGAAGATTCAGATTTTTTACATCAAATTTTATATTGCTCATCGATTTATCTCCGTTTATATCTATCTGTTATCTGTCTTTTTCTGTTTTCGCCGACATTTTCTTTGCAATTGCATCGGATGCGAAATTAATCAATACTACGAATACAAGAAGAACAACGGCTGTTGCATATGCCTGATCCGTATGAAGTCCCTCTTTGGAAAGAAGATACATATGTACGGACAAGGTTCGTGTGGAAGAAAATAAATTCTTCGCTATTCTCGGCACACTGCCTGCCGTATAGATCAACGCTGCTGTCTCCCCGACAATTCGCCCGGTTGCAAGGATAACACCGGATAAAATACCCGGAACAGCACTCGGTAAAACAACCTTAAATACTGTACGAAGTTTTCCTGCACCAAGTCCAAAGCTTCCTTCTCTGTATGACTTTGGAACAGCCAGCAAGGCTTCTTCTGTTGTTCTCATGATAACCGGAAGCACCATGATCGCCAGTGTAAACGCACCGGACAGCAGGGACAATCCCCATCCAAGCTTTGTCATAAATAAGATCATTCCGAACAAACCATATACAATAGATGGAATACCTGTCAGTGTCTCTGCAGTGATACGTACAATTCCAACCAGCTTATTTCCTGATTTTGCATACTCCACCAGATAAATAGCTGCGAAGATACCGATCGGTCCCGCAATCAGCAGTGACAGTAATGTCATAAACAACGTATTAACCAATGCCGGAAGCATCGAGCAATTATCCGATGTATATTCCGGCTTGAACAGATCCGGTGTCAGATTCGGAATTCCTTTTGCAAGAATATAGATCAAAATAAAAGCAATACAAACCAACGTCAAAGCTGCTGCCAGATAAACAAGTATCCGAAGGATCAGTGAGCCGGGACGTCTTTTATATTCCGCAAGTAAATTTCTTTTTCCCATTTAGTTCACCGTCTTTCTTTTTAAAATTGAAAACAGCAGGTTAATGATCAGAATGAATACAAACAATACAACACCTGTTGCGATCAGAGCCTCTCTGTGAAGATCCTGGGCATAACCCATTTCCATTACGATATTTGCAGTCATGGTTCTAACACCCTTCATCAATCCTTTCGGCATATGGACCTGATTTCCCGCCACCATGATAACAGCCATTGTCTCACCGATCGCACGACCAACGCCCAAGATGATCGCTGCCATGATACCGGATCTTGCAGCCGGTACTACGGTAAGAAATACACTTCTTTCATGTGTCGCTCCAAGTGCTAATGCACCCTGATAATATTTATCCGGGACAGCACTGATCGAAGTTTCAGATACACTGATGATCGTCGGAAGTATCATGATGCCAAGCAGTACAGATGCGGTAAGCATTGTATTTCCGTTCACTCCGAAAATCTGTCTGACTGCCGGAACAAGTACACACATTCCAAAAAATCCGTATACAACCGATGGAATTCCTGCCATCAGATTGATAAATGGTTTAATGACCTTATATGCTTTTGGTGGGCAGAATTTTGATAAAAATATCGCTGTCAGAAGTCCGATCGGAACGCCGATCACGATTGCCCCGGCCGTAACGTAGATACTGCCAAGAATAAACGGAAGGATTCCAAAATAATCATTGGTCGGTCTCCAGACTTTGCCAAAGAGGAAATCTGTCAGACCGATTGCCTTCATGGCAGGAATACCACTTGCAAATAAGAACACACAGATCAATAAAACTGCTGCTATCGATACAAATGCCGCTAACAGGAATACGATATGCATGAATATTTCTTTAAACTTTTGCATAGAGGACACTCCTTACTATTTGACATCTGCCCAGGTTGCTGCTTCTCCTGTAAAGATTGATTTTACCTGATCGGTAGTTAAATCAGTTGCAGGGTTATTCTTATTTACAATAACTGCGATACCATCCATTGCGATTACAGTAGCTGTAAGTCCTTCACTTGTCTCGCTATCCTTCAGTTCTCTGGATGCCATACCGATATCACATGTACCATCTGCCGCTGCTGTAATACCTGTTGTTGAATCAGATTCCTGAAGCTCGATATCCGCACCACTGTTCACTGCCTTATATGCCTCTGTTAATTTCTCCATAACAGGAGTTACAGATGATGACCCGGCAATTACGATTTTACCGGTTGCTCCTGAAGACTTAAATGCTCCTGAATTTGCAATCTCGATGTAACCATTGCTTGATACGATCTTCTGTCCATCTTCACTCATAATATAGTTGATAAAATCCTGTGCTACATCACTTACCTGACCCTTTGTTACAATGTTGAATGGTCTTGATAATGTGTATGTACCGTTGTTGATATTATCTGCTGTTGCTTCAACGCCGCCGATCTTAACTGCCTTTACGGTATCATTTAATGCTCCAAGTGAGATATAACCAATCGAATAATCGTCTCCTGCAACTGTTGTGAGAACTACTTCTGTACTGTTTGCTGTAATCGCGCTCGTAGTTGTCTTATCAACTTTATTTCCATCTGCGTCCTTTTCTTCTACACCAGTCAGTTCCACAAATGCTCCTCTTGTACCTGATCCTTCCTCTCTGGATACAACTGAGATCTCCTGTGATGTATCAAAACTTCCGCTCTTGGAATCTGAACCACCTTTACTTCCACATCCTGCAAGGCATCCTGCCGCAAGTGCTGCACTTAATGTTAACGCTAAAATCTTATTTCCTTTTTTCATTTTAATTTTCCTCCAATTGACTCTTTGGACTCAGAATCGTTCATCTTTCTGATCCATTCAAAATTATGTAAATTGCGAAACCGGATCGCGCGCCCTTTTCCGGATCGCAGAATTATCATACGGCATCTATGTAAAATACATCACCATCTCAAAGTAAAGTGAAAGTAAAAACTTTGTGTAAACGGGAGAAATGTAAAATTATGAAGAAACGCACTTTATGAGTTTCTATGGAAAATAAAAAATATTCATGTTACTATGAACAGCAGATACAATTTCGTTTTACGAAAGGATAAAGAAAAGAACGATATGAATATCATCGGACATGTATATACAGATTTTCAGGAAAAATTTGGAATTCCCAGACAGAGCGGTCTGGTGGATGAACTGACCGGAACGGTCGTTTTTCTGCCGGAATACAGGCAGCCGGAAGCCTTCCGGGGGCTGGAGGATTTCTCCCACATCTGGATCCTGTGGGAATTCCATAAAGCCAAACGGGAGAACTGGAGTGCAACAGTAAAGCCGCCAAAACTTGGCGGCAATAAAAGAATGGGCGTATTCGCGACCAGATCGCCGTTCCGCCCAAATAATATAGGTCTGTCTTCTGTAAAATTGACAGGAATTGAATATACCGATGACTATGGTCCAATCCTGCATATCTCTGGTGTCGATCTGTTAAACGGTACTCCTGTATATGATATCAAACCTTATATTCCATACACAGACTGCCACCCGGATGCCACCAGTGGTTTTACCGAACACATTCATACGGAAAAGCTGGATGTCATCTTTCCGCCGGAGCTTCTTGCAATGATTCCGGAAGCCAAGCGTCCTGCCCTGATTGGCATTCTTGCAGAAGATCCGCGTCCCGGCTACCAGCACGATCCCGACCGCAGATATGGCGTCGCCTTCGCAGGCTTCGACGTGCGCTTCCACATCAACGGCAACGTCCTCACAGTGTGTGAGGTGGTGGCTGTACAGTGACATTTTCAGATGGGGCATACCTATCCGGAACATCGGTCCTTAACGAATCACCGTAAGGTGAGGAGTTTAGTACCGCTACGTGATAACTGAGACCTTAGCGAGGCTTTGCCGAGATTAGTTCGAAGTTATACAGAGTAGGATAGAACGAAAGTGTTCTGCGGAATAAATATATATATACAGGCATTAGTGATTATGCGAAGCGTACGACTCTAGTGCTCGTGTTCCGGTACAACGGCGAAGAATATGAGGTCTTCGGTGCCTTCATTTGACAGGCTGTGGGTTGCTCCCTGCGGACAATAATGGCAGTCGCCCGGATACAGCTTCTCTTTGGTGTCCTCATACTCCATCGTTCCGACACCGGAAAGTACATAAATAATTTCACTGTTTGTCTCATGTGTATGTGTTCCGATCGATGAACCAGGCACAAGTCTGCCCTTCATGATCTTGTTATTCATATCCTGAAACATATGCACATGGAATGTTCCTTCTCCCCCTTTAAAATTCTCGATCGCTGATTCTGCGATTGTATCAAACGATATCTTCATATGATTCCTCCTTATATGGTTCCTTATATTAACATCCGCACACTCTTTATTCGATACTTTCAATCAATCTTCTGACTGCTTCTTCTATATGCTCCGGCATGATACCGGAATAATTAATGACCAGTGTATGATATCTGGCATTTTCGGTATTTCTATAATACTGGCTGAGAAATGAAATGTGAACGTCTCTTGCTTCGGCATTATTCCGCAGCCGATCGTCACTGTAATTCGTATCAATCTCCAACAGAAAATGCAGCCCTGAATTCTCTTCGCGAATACGAATCTTGTCCGGATTCATATATTTTTTAATGCAGGCAAGCACCAGATCCCGCTGTTCTCTGTAATAATTACGCATGCGGTTGATGTGTTTTTCCAGACAACCATCGGTGATAAATCTTGCAAGTGTATATTGCTCGATATTTGACACCGTACATGCATAAAAGCTGAGCATCTCATCATATCGCCGCATCAAACTCTCCGGGAGAACCATATAACTGATACGGATCGTAGAGGAAAGGCTCTTGGAAAATGTGTTGATATAGATGACCTTTTCGCCCACATCGATACTTTCAAGTGTAGGTACCGGCTTGCCAACCAGTCGAAATTCACTGTCATATTCATCTTCGATGATATAGCGGTTGTCCTTTCTGGATGCCCAAGATAACAATTCATATCTCCTGCTGACAGGTGTTACCAGTCCGGTCGGAAAATGATGCGCCGGCGAAATATGAAGTACATCTGCGCCAGATTCTTCCAGAGCCTCCATATTGATCCCATTTCCATCCATTGCCACAAATTTGCAGCATACATTCTGCGCCTGATAGATCCTTGATATCTTCTGATACCCCGGATCTTCGACCGCATAACATTTGTCATAGCCAAGCAGCTGAATGATAAGACCATAGAGATATTCTGTTCCGGCTCCTATGATGACCTGCTCCGGCTTCACATCCATACCACGGAACTGATACAGATAGCCTGCTACGGCGCTTCGCAGCTCATAGACACCCTTGGACGGTGATCGGGACATCAGCTCTTTGCTGTTTTCCGCCATCACTTCTTTTAAAAGCTTTGACCAGATGCTGAATGGAAACGCATCCTCTACCGTTGAGTTACTGGCAAAATCCGCAAAATATGTTTTCTTTTCTTTCGGCTTTTCAAATTGCTTCGCCGGTCGCTCCGGCAACGGCTTCATCAGATCTGCCGAAATGTCCGTAACATAATAACCGCTTTTCGGAATCGAATATATATATCCTTCGGCAACCAACTGACTGTATGCATTTTCCACGGTGATCGTGCTGACATTCAGATTTTTTGCAAGCAGACGCTTCGATGGCAAACGTTCCCCTGCTACAAGCTTCTTAGACAAAATATCTGTTTTGATCTGCTTGTACAGATATTCATATAACGTATCTGTTCCTCGATTTTCCAGTGCATATGTCAGCATAGCAAACCGCCCTTCACATTATTCCTGCCGGCATCACACCCCCTTTGCGATACCATAGTTATAAAATATTATATGTGGGAAGAAAGCATTATGCAAGTTTTTTACATTCTATAGATAGACAAAAACTCTATGGCATCCCGCCCTGTGCCTGTCCTTATAGAAATGCCGTGCTGCGTTTTCTACTCACTGCACATGTTAAATTCGTAAATACTCCTGTGCTAACTCGCCTTCGGCTCAAACAAGCACCCGTATTTACTAACAATGTGCAGTTCATAACGAAATCCTCGCAATGGCATTTCTATAAGGACAGGCGCAGGGCGGGATATCACATAGTTCTTATATATGAACAATAAAAAACGGTATTTATTAGCGTACAGTCAACCTGCTCAATAATAAATACCGTTATCTTATTGTTTGCTTTTACAGTCTTTATTTGATCATGTCTAAGAACATCTGATGAATACGGGTATCATCGGAAAGCTCCGGATGGAATGCCAGTGCGATCTGGTTCTGATATTTTACCGCTACAATGTGACCATCTACCTCGGCTAATACCTCAACACCCGGCTTTACACTCTCGATATATGGTGCACGGATAAATTCCATCGGATATACTCCAAGACCTTTGATCTCGCCATCATAATGAAAGCTTCCAAGCTGTCTGCCATATGCATTTCTCTTTACGCAGACCGGAAGGGTCGCAAAATGACGTTTATCATCATTGGACAGTTCTTCTGCAAGAAGGATCAGTCCCGCACAGGTTGCAAGAACCGGCATGCCCTGTTCGATCTTTTCTTTTAATGCATCATACATATCAAGCTCTTTTAACAGCTTACCCTGAACAGTGCTTTCGCCACCCGGCAAAACGATACCGTCAAAATCCTGTTCCAGATCACTTTTCTGTCTGAGTTCTATTGTTTCTGCTCCAAGGCTCTCTAACATTTTCTCGTGTTCGATAAATGCGCCCTGAACCGCTAATACTGCTATCTTCATCGTGTCTGTTCATCCTTTCGCTTATGTCGATCATCCATCATTACGATATCCGCATCTATTTGTCTGTCTGATATTTTACTTACCACGCTCAGCCATAAGGAGTTCGATCTCGCTCTCATTGATACCAACCATAGCTTCACCAAGATCCTCTGATAATTCAGCGATCAGTTTTGCATCTGTGAAGTTTGTAACAGCCTTAACGATGGCATTTGCACGCTTCTCCGGATTTCCTGACTTGAAGATACCAGATCCAACGAATACGCCTTCAGCACCAAGCTGCATCATAAGAGCTGCGTCTGCCGGTGTAGCAACACCGCCTGCTGCGAAGTTTACAACCGGAAGGCGCTTGTGCTCATGTACATATAATACAAGGTCATATGGAACCTGAAGAACCTTTGCTGCATCATATAATTCATCTTCACGCATAGAAGAAATACGTGCGATCTCGCTGTTCATCATTCTCATATGTCTTACAGCCTGAACAACATCACCTGTACCGGGTTCACCCTTTGTACGGATCATGGATGCACCTTCATTGATTCTACGAAGTGCCTCGCCGAGATCCTTAGCACCACATACAAATGGTACTTTGAACTTTGTCTTGTCAATGTGATATACATCATCAGCAGGTGAAAGAACTTCACTCTCATCAATGTAATCGATCTCGATTGCTTCAAGAAGCTGAGCTTCTACAAAATGTCCGATACGGCACTTTGCCATAACAGGGATAGATACTGCATCCTGAATACCTTTGATCATCTTAGGATCACTCATTCTGGATACACCACCTGCTGCTCTGATATCTGCCGGAATACGCTCCAGTGCCATAACTGCACATGCACCTGCTGCCTCGGCGATCTTTGCCTGCTCCGGTGTTGTTACATCCATGATAACGCCACCCTTTAACATCTGTGCCAATTCTTTGTTTAATTCATACTGTCTGTTTGCCATAATCGTAACTCCTTTTTTCATTTGATGTGTGTATTTATCTGTAACATATTCATCCTTGAATATCACTACTCAAAATCACGAACAGATTCACTACAAACCTGCTAGGATTTATTATAAAATTATCTGACCATATTGAAATATTCAATTTTAAACTTTTTCTTATATCCAAACTGACCATATCAATATGTCACATATGCAAATACCAGATATCAGATTATGTAAACTGACCTCTCGGGCAGATCACCAGAATAATATATAATAAAGCACGACCGTATCGTATGATAAAACCATAACGGAAGCGACCGTGGCATACGCAATCGATTGTTGAATAGCTTAGGCAGATCACCGTATTGTATAATAAACAAAATAGCAGGAAAATGTTGCGAAAACGCCTGCGTTTCGATGGTTTTGTGCCGGGATGGAGGACACAACGATTTTATCGTGTCCGAAATCCCGCGCATATAAAAACCAATCGAAGCAAAGTAAGTTTCGCATTTTTCCTGCTATTTTTGTTTATATGAAATACAGTGATCGTCCGGCTTCTAGCCAAGGCGCAGCATCGCATCAATGCTCTTTCTGGCTTTCTGCATTGTCTCCTCTGTAAGGGTAATACTCTCGCCCTCACCATTTACCACGCAGTTATAGACATCACCAAGTGTCGTCATCTTCATGTTGTGGCATACACAATCCTTAGACAATGCATAGAAACGCTTCTCCGGGTGTGCAAGCTGAAGGTGTGACACAATACTGTTCTCCGTACCGATGATGAATTCCTTTGCATCACTCTTTGCTGCATAATCCATAATACCGGTTGTACTTCCGGCATAGTCTGCAAGCTCCGTTACTTCCTTTAAACATTCTGGATGTACCAGAAGTAATGCATTTGGATGAGCTGCTTTTGCTTTCTCTACATCTTTTACGGTTACTCTGACATGTGTCGGACAGCCGCCCGATACCAGCTTAATATTCTTTTCCGGTACCTGCTTCTTTACCCATGAACCGAGATTACAGTCAGGAATAAATAAGATATCCTTTTCCGGCATATTCTTCACGATCTTTACTGCGGAAGAAGAAGTAACACAGACATCACTTAATGTCTTTACTTCCGTTGTAGTATTCACATATGCTACAACTGTATAACCCGGATTCTTCTCTCGAAGTGCTGCCAGCAGATCATAGTCGATCTGGTCTGCCATCGGGCATCCGGCATCCGGCTCCGGCAGATATACGGTCTTTTCCGGTGATAACAGTTTTACAGTCTCTGCCATAAAACGCACGCCACACATGATCATAGTCTTTTGAGGTGCTTCTGCTGCTCTCTGTGCAAGACCGAAGGAATCTCCTACATAGTCAGCCACTTCCCAGATATCGTGGCTCTGGTAGGCATGTGCAAGGATACAAATATCCTTTTCCTTCTTTATTCTCATTATTTCATCCTGCATCTCTTTTATATTCATGACAATTTTCTCCTTTGTCTGTTATGTTTTCATTTTTTGTTAAAGAATGCACAGTAAGTATACCGCATATTGAGAAAGATTACCATCTATTCTGTTAAATATGCATATCCACCAACATTCTGGCACGGTTATAAACATTCAACTTTGAAGAACCGGAATCTACATCAGCACTCACAATACGCCCTTCCGGAAGCTTTTGCTGAATGGAAGGATACAATCCCCTCCCACAGATATGATTTGGCATACATCCAAACGGTTGAACTGCCAATACCTTTTTGCAGTCATGCAGAATATGTCCTACCATCTCTGCACCGATCAGCCAGCCATCACCGGTTCTATATGTCCAGTTTACATAACCATCAGCCTCTTTTTTCATTACTTGAAATTCTTCCATCGAATAAAATCCATACTGCCGCATTGCTGCAATCATGGATCTCTGAAGACTTCCGAACAATTTTAACCCAATACGATAAGCCGCCTGTTCTATTTTGCTTACATCCGATAAATGCGAATCTATATAATACATCGCGTACCAGGATAATCCATTTGTATGGGATTCGCAATTATTCTTTTCGAGAAAACGGATCATATCCCAGTTTCCCAAATGACAATACTTTATATAAATCTCTCCGACGATCCCTATTCGTTGCTTTCTTGGCTTCACCAGTTCAATTTTTGAAAAATCCGCTGCAATCCTTATAAAATTCTGTTTCATTCTTGAAATTGTCAGATGTTTTCCTTCCCGAAGATCGCATGCAAGAATCCTGACCCATTTCTTCCATTTCTTTTGTGCCTCACCTTTATGCACTTCATTTGGTCTGACCTGATTTAGTAAAAGCATCAGAATATCACCATAAAACAATCCAAATAACGCACGCCAGACCATATCAGGTTCCAGCTTCATCTGCTCCCCCTTCTCCAATCCCTGAATGTTTAACGACAATACCTGAGCCTGCGGAAATCCTGCTTTCCGAACAGCCGCCTTTAACACATGCAGATAATTTGAACCACGACATGCATCTCCGGCAGTCGGCATTAATAATTTTGTACGGTTCAGATCATATTTCCCTGATTGAAGAGCTGCTATCATCTGTCCTGCATTTAAGATGATCGGATAACACATATCGTTATTGACATATTTTAATCCAATATCCGTTATATCCTTTTCATTTTTTAAGATCACCGGATGATAATTTTTTGAATAAAACGCATATTTTAACAATGGAAAATGTGCATCTAACATTGCTGGAATCAACAGGATACATTTCTCCCGATCCGCATTTTCTCTGATCTTATACATATCTCCCTATCCCTCATTTTCTAAAATGCAGATATATGCTTTCTCACTATCTGCAATGCCTCATATACCTGATCTGAGAGTACCACATTTTGCCATACTTTTTCAATACAAACAACTTGAGAAAGCATTTAATTTATTGACTTTATGACCGCGATATGTCACAATTTGTATCAATGAAAAAAGAGCCATAATTCTATGGAAAAATATAAATCAGAAAGGTTGAAATATTATGAATAAAGCTCTTGTATTATTGTTTTTATTTTTTGTCGGAAGTCTGATTGGATGGGTGATCGAGCTGTTTTTCCGCAGATTCTGTTCTCCAAAAGGTCGAACAACAAGGAAATGGGTAAATCCCGGCTTTCTGGTCGGTCCTTACCTTCCGCTATATGGATCAGGACTATGCGTCTTGTATATGTTAGCATCTATTAACCTGTCATTTCTGGATGAACATCCAATCATTGAGAAGATTGTTTTATTTGTATTTATGGCGATCGCTATGACCGTGATCGAATACATCACCGGATTGATCTTCATTAAGGGAATGAATGTAAAACTCTGGGACTACACAGACCGATGGGGCAATATTCAGGGAATCATCTGTCCACTGTTTTCATTCTTCTGGGCAGTTCTCGGCGCGACCTACTACCTACTGATCCATCCACATGTTTTATCAGCACTTGACTGGTTATCCAGAAACCTTGCATTTTCATTCTTTATCGGATTCTTCTACGGCGTGTTCCTGATTGATATCGTTTATTCCTTCAACCTTATCGTTAAGATACGTAAGCTGGCTGCCGAATATGAAATCGTCGTTAAGATTGACGAACTCAAACAGCATCTGTTAGAGGAAGCTGAGCTCCGTAAGGAAAAATCACATTTCTTCCTTGCTATGAAAAATGCTCGACCGCTCCGTGAGATATTTGAGGATTCGTTAGAGAAATATTCCATTAAGAAGATTCTGAAAGAAAAGAAGAAGAAATAATATATTGATTTTATCTAAAAAATATGCGCGCTGGCTTATCACTATATCTTTATTGCGCAGAACACTCTCGTTCTATTTTCACGTAGCGGTACTAAACTCGTCACCTATTGGTGACTCGTTAAGGACCGACGTTCAAATAGGTCTGCTCCATAAAATATAGTGATAAGCCGGCGCGCATATTTTTAATGCTACTAAAATTGTTTTATGCTTCTTTCTTCTCCCCCACAGGAATCTGTGCGAAGATAATTGCAATAAAGATCAACAGGCAGCCAAGGAGCTGGCGGGCGGTCAACACCTCACCAAGGATCACCCAGCCGGCAAGTACTGAAAATACAGATTCCAGACTCATGATCATAGATGCCAGCGTCGGATTCAGTCCATTCTGTGCAATAATCTGCAGGGTATAAGCAACACCGCTCGACATCACACCGGCATACAGAATTGCAACCCATGCATCCCATGACTGTAACTGTGGAAGCCATGCTGCTATCCCTGCTGCCGAATGTCCCATCTCTGAAAAGAACATCGGGAATGCACTGAGTACCCCGGCAACCAGGAACTGGATACAGGACATCCGTACACCATCAACCAGTGGTGAAAAATGATCGATCACCAGAATATGTATAGCAAACAAAAATGCACAGAGCAATACAAAGAGATCACTGTTCTGAAATGATAGCGACCCCGCTGTCATACATAAGAGATAAAGTCCAACGATCGTGATCACCATTCCAAGCCAGATATTCCAACCACATTTTTTCTTTAAAAACAAACCAAGGATCGGAACCAGCAGAATATAGCAAGCCGTCAGAAAACCGGCCTTTCCTGCCGGAGTGCCATAATACAGACCAAGCTGCTGTGCCGAGCTTGCAAAGAACAATGCCATTCCGCAGCACAAACCACCGATCCATAACAGTCTCTGTTCTGCGACTGTCTTCGGCTTCTTATTACTTGGATTAATTTTATCAAGTAACCTGATTACCGGAAGCAATACTACACTTCCAACCAGACTTCGTATACAATTAAAAGAAAATGGTCCCAGTGCCTGTCCGCCTTTACTCTGTGCCACAAAGGCGGTTCCCCAGATAAATGCCGTAAGAACTAACAGGAGTGAATTTCTGATTTGTCTGCTTTTCATTTGTATTTTCTCTTCCTATCTTGTTTATTGTCAAATAGTTACATTATTCCTTTGAATCATTTTCTGTACAGATATTTTTCCTGTCATATGCATCCAGAAAATGATGCTTCTCTCCGTGCTGCTTCCATGCAACAACCGTGTCCAGATTTACATTTTCCACACTCTTGAAAATATTCCCTTCCACATAAGGATTTACCTGCTTCAAAGTCTGAATCAGTTCCTTGATCTCAACACGTTTCGAACGATTCTCGTTATTACAAGTCGTACAGGTGTCCGTGAATTTACATGCACACTGGATAAAATGCAGACCATTATAATCCCTCCATGCCTTGATATCATCCTCACGCACCAGATATAACGGTCGGATCAGTTCCATCCCTTCAAAATTCGTGCTGTGAAGCTTCGGCATCATCGTCTGTACCTGTGCACCATACAGCATACCCATCAATATGGTTTCAATTACATCATCATAGTGATGACCAAGTGCAATCTTATTACAGCCAAGCTCCTGTGCAAAATGATACAGATGTCCTCGTCTCATTCGTGCACACAGATAACATGGCGACTTCTCAACCGTAAATACAGATTCAAATATATCCGATTCAAATATCGTGATCGGAATATTCAGACTTTTTGCATTTTCTTCTATAACCTTCCGGTTCGCCTCACTGTAACCGGGATCCATAACCAGAAACTTAACTTCAAATTCAAATTTGTTATGCAGCTTCAATTCCTGAAAACATTTCGCCATCAGCATAGAATCCTTACCACCGGAAATGCAGACCGCGATCTTATCTCCCGGCTTCACCAGCTCATATGTGTTGATCGCCTTGGTGAACTTTGACCAAATGCTTTTCTTGAATTTCTTACGCAGGCTCAGCTCAACATCCTTCGCCTTGTTCTGCTCCTCCGGTTTGCTCATAACATCTAACAGCCATGCAGCATAACCGCCTTCCAGACTCTCTGCCTGATATCCTTTTTCTTTCAAATGCTCCGCTACGTCGATGCTGACTACGCCTCTCGCACAGAAAATAACAAGCAGCTTGTCCTTATCCACCTCGCTGCTTGTCTCTATTTCTTCCGCAGGAACCGCAATCGCATCCGGCACTGCCCCATGAGAAATCTCAATGGCATCCCGGATATCGATCAACCGATAACTGTCTTTATCTCGATTCTTTAATTCCGCTATTGTAATGCTCATATGCACGCTGCCTTTCTTCCTAGTGCACCAATAATCTTTCATATATATTTAACCTACACTAAAATACCAAGCAATTATATGACCTAAAAAGTTACTTTGTCAATGCAATTATGGAAAACAGCTACTCTTGAAGAATATAAACGAAAACAGCTCTGTTTTAGATAGTCAATATATTCTCCTGTTTCAGCGTCAATTACCAGCAGCGAATCAGGAAAATAAAAATAATCATATGTATAACAGATATCCAAATCCTCATAATACGCCACGAGCCAAACAGGTTTGTACTCAAACGTCCCTAATTTTTCCCCCTCCACAAGCATATAATCAAGCTCCATAAAATTAAATGCCGCTGGTTTATCAATTCCTGGATATGCTGCATAAAATGCCTCATATTGTTCTGCGAATTTCGGTTCTATATCTTCAAAATCCATTAATGTTACTGCTTTTTCTCCTGCCTGCACCCCTGCAATATAAAGTTCCGCATTCATCACACCATTATCGTCAACACAAACAGTAAATAATTCAGATGTGCAGAACGGATATGGCGCAAACAACTCCGTTTCAGCTATATATGCCCCTCTATTGCCTGCAGCTCTGGTAAACTGAAAACAATAGCCATTAAAATCAATTGGTCTTGCACTTTCAAACGTACTATAACCAAGCGGTCCTTCTTCTAAAATCTCTACATCCGTAATTCCACATGCTTCCAAAAACAACAAGGCTTCATCACGCGCACAATCCATATCTTTTGCACATCTGTTTTCCACTGTATTCTCTAAGTCAACAATACATTCTGTTACATCTCCCAGATGATTTTCCAATGTGATCGTATCATCCGTCTTCATTCCGTAATATGTATATAAACCCGCAGTTCCCAGATAATTCTCCAGTGTAATTCCTGTAATACAATCATTTTCTTCTTTAAATGTCAAAAGGAATAAATTATCTCCGATATATCCAACATATTTCTGTCCCTCATAATTCTGTATCAATGCTCGTTTATCTGATGCACCTGCCTCACAGGCAATAATATTTTCTATTTCTTGATCGCAGGAAACTGCCTGTGATGTTTGTCCCTGATCCAAATAATATTCTCGAATTTTCTCCTGATATATATGTATGGTTTCCAGATCCTCTCTGCACAGATTCTTATAATCATTTTCCAAACGGTTCTCAAAAATTCCTTTCTCTTCCTCAAACACAGCTTCAACAATCTCCTGTTTTTGTTTTGCAGCATTCGGAATCTGCTTATATTCATATATTCTAAAATCAGAATCTGGTATATATTCAACACCCTCTATCGCAAGCTTAACTGTATTCTTATTTACTTTCCATTCTTCCATATAACTATCCGGAATATGCAAACTATTTGCCGCATCCCCTACATATGATATATTCTTCTCTTTTGCACTTTCACAAGCAGTTAATCCCCCAAAGCACAATAATATAGATATCATAAGCGTGACTTTCCCCAAATTATTTCTCACTTTGCTTCCTCCAATATTTGTCCATCTGCAAGACGTATCACACGATCCGCCCGACTTCCTATCTCTTGATCATGTGTTATCACAATCAATGTCTTTCCTCGTTTATTCAACATTTCTAACAACTCCATAATCGCGATTCCCATTTCATGATCTAATGCGCCTGTCGGTTCATCTGCAAGGATCAAATCTCCCCCTGCCACCATCAATCTTGCAATCGCACAACGCTGCTGTTCCCCACCTGAAATCCTGGTTACCTTTTTGTCTGCTAAATCCCTGATTCCTGTAAATTCTAACATTTCATTCACCAGTTTTTTTCTTTCCCTACCGGAATATCTGCCTGCCAGTAATGGCAGTTCTACATTTTCAAATACCGTATAAGATTTCATTAAGGCATAATTCTGAAATACAAATCCCACATGTTTACGACGAAATTCGTGAAGCTTATCTCCTTTCATCTCATGAACAGCAATATCATTATAATAGTATTCACCGCTTGTCAGATAATCCATAGTCCCAATAATATTTAATAATGTACTTTTCCCTGATCCGGATTGTCCCATGATCGATATGTATTCCCCATCCTGGACATCCAGTGATACATCCTTAAGCGCCGGAAGCTCCCGATGCTCATATATTTTTGTAACATTTCGAAGTTTTATCATCACTATTCTCCTTCTTTTCCTAACAAATCAATCGGTGAACACTTATAAATCATAAATACCGGGCAAATTGTTGATAATGCAACAAATAGTATGCTTATCTCTCCAAGGATAGGAACCACTCGCTTCCAGTATATACTTCTGTAAGAAAATACCATTAACTGATCAGGCTCTATTATATGAATAAACAACCACCATACAAGAAATAATGAACAGCCATAGGCTAGAAGAAACTTAAGAATATTCTCCCATAGGATCATCCAGGTTATATTTTTCATTGAAAATCCCGCCGTCAGCATAATTCCATACTCTCTTCGTCTCCGCAAAAAATCAAGTATCTGTATACATAAAAGTACAATACAAAATGTGAGTCCCACCAGAATTAACATCTGAATAATATTATAATTAATCTTCCGACTCATTTCTTCTCCATTTTCTATTGCTTTACCAATATCAATCACTTTTATATCTTTATATCCAGCCTTTGCCAGCTTTTGCATAAGACTTCTCTTTATCTTTACATAAGAGTGTCCTTGTTTTATAGAAAAATAGAAATCCGAATTATTACAAAATATCTCTCCCGGGCAGGCTAACACTTCATAATCCAACGGAATTGTTCCTGTAACATCTGAAAAATCCAGCATTTCCATTTGTGAAACTGGAAAACTTTGTCCCTTTTCTAATATCCCGGCAACTACATATGTATATGACTGACCTCCCACTTCGCCAATATATTTTGTTCCAACTTCTATCTTGTCCTTATATGCAGATCCCAGATATAAATACATGCCATCTTCCATCGGTTTTAATTCTTCGATTAGGATTCCTTCGTCTAATTTCATCTTCCATATATTCTGAATGGTTGCATCTATTTCAATATAATATAAGCCATCTTTTCCATCTTCATCATCGATTGCCTGAAAACTATGGCCTGTCTGAATATTTTTCAATTTCTCCAATGCCGGATCGGTATTTATATATCCTGTTTGCCACGCACAGGTTACAGCTTCCACTCCATCCACTGATTTTATTATATCCATTGCCGGGTCAGACTGTAATTCACTATCCAGTTCATCCAAAAAACGGATTTCACACAAGGTATCTATATTCCTGATTCCTGACTCTTGCAAAGAATGTCTGATATTGGTTGACATACTATAAACACTGATCAGCACAGCAATCAAAAGCAATAACACCATTGCCAACACAATATTACCACCCAGTTGTAAAACATGAGACATAACATTATCTGCTGCTAAACGTATTATATTTCGTTTTCTCATACTTAATCCCTAACCTCCTTTGCAGGCACCAGCTGTCTTAACAGCTTGCAGATTGAAAAAAGTAATACCAGCAACAAAATACCAATCATAAATATAAAATACCACAAAATATATGTATTCCAGACAAACGTCATCTTCTTTTTCATTGCAAGACAATAGAAAATCTGTAAACATCCTGCAACAATAATAGAAATTCCCATTAATATCCCGATTCGTACCAACTGCCACTCTATGATTCGTCTATCTGTTATTCCAACTGTTTTCATAATTGCAAAATCTCTTTTCTGTCGTGCATACCATACTCTTGCAATCATTATGCAATTTATAATACCCACTATGTACAGTAATATCAGAATAGCTGCTTTTAATTTATAAACGATATACACATCTGTCTGACTCTCATAATGATCCAGCAGCTGTGCATAATAATTATCTGATTGTCCAAATATCTCTATCAATTCATCAGCCTGCTCTGCAACCGGAACACTCTTATCCATAAGCTGGATTGTCATTCCCGGATAAGAAGATGAAGTATAGGTCATTCCATCGGCTATCCGGTTCAAAAATACATCTGATTCCGATGTCCAGTTTTCTAACGAGCCAAACGCAATAATCATTTTATCTGAATCATTTCCAAATGATTCCAGATACCCAGTCACCTGACAATCAATTCCATCTAATGACAAGCATTCCGTTCCATCTTTTGAAACTGTTACTGAATCCTTCCATCCATGTCCTACTACAAGATAAATGTTATCCGAATTCCATTCCTCCATTGTTGGATATCTGCCACTTTCAAGCAATCTGTTCCAGTTTCCATGATATGCCACTGCAATCTGCACTTCATCCGCATCTTCCTCACAACTGCCAATCGAAAACTCATCTCCTCTGATTACAGCATCACAACTAACATCGCTTATACGCTCCAGAATTGCTTTTGTACTCCGAACCGCCATCTCCTGTATTTGTCGATATTCTTCTATATCATTCAATTTATATTCCGTTGCTCCTGTGGTAGAGTAGATATTAATATAAGCGTTATACTTTGAAATACCATCCTGACTTTCATATTTTTGAATCCAATTACTCATAATCTGATATCCATTCAAAATTGTACTCAAGGACAGACTCATACCTACTAAAAAAAGTATAAATGTCAGCTTATCTTTTGTAATTTTATACATATCATCTTCTCCTGTAATCTGTGTTTCATTCATATCACTATAAAACAAAAACAAGCAACTTGTCCTTATCCACCTCGCTGCTTGTCTCTATGTCTTCTGCCGAAACCATGACCGCATCCGGCACTGCCCCATGAGAGATCTCAATGGCATCCCGAATATCGATCAACTGGTAACTGTCTTTATTTCGATTCTTTAATTCCGCTATTGTAATGCTCATATGCACGCTGCCTTTCTTCTTTGCACAAATCTTTTACCACTTCACCTGCAATGATCAGTCCTGCAACCGACGGAACAAATGCCACACTGCCCGGAATATCTCTCCGCTCTGTGCATTTATGCTGTGCTCCCGGAGGGCAGATGCAATTTGTTCTGCAGCTGATCGACATATCCTCAAGTGGTCTTACCGGCTGTTCTTCCGAATATACAACCTTTAACTTTTTCACGCCACGCTTCTTAAGTTCCCGACGCATAACCTTTGCAAGCGGACATACCCTTGTTTTATAAATATCTGCTACCTGAAACATACTGCCATCCAGCTTGTTTCCTGCACCCATACTGCTGATGATCGGCACTCCTTTTTTCTGTGACTGGAGCACCAGCTCAATCTTAGCCGTAACCGTATCTACCGCATCTACAACATAATCATAAGAGTCAAATGGGAATTCATCTGCATTTTCCGGCAGGAAAAAGCATTTGTGCATCTCGACCTTAGCATCCGGATTTATGTCCAGAATCCGTTCTTTCATAACATCTGTTTTATATTTCCCCACAGACTTTCTGGTGGCAATAATCTGGCGGTTCAGGTTTGTCAGGCATACCTTATCATCGTCGATCAGATCAAAGGAACCGACACCGCTCCGTGCCAGAGCTTCGCACACATAACCGCCAACGCCTCCAACGCCGAATACCGCTACTTTTGAATTTGCCAATTTGTCCATTGCTTCTTTACCAAGCAATAATTCTGTCCGGGAAAACTGTGTTAACATGTCTATCTCTCCTAAATAACCTACTAAAACGCTAGGCAAAATTATAGGGCCTGAAAAGGTTCTTTGTCAATGATTTTCTGGCAAAAAGGACCGGTATTATACCACGTCATATAATACCGATCCTGCTTACATTAACTATTTTCTAATTATTTAATCTTCCACGTCTTTACGTATCCGACGGATTTCTTTTTCAGCTGTTTCTTTAAAGCTGTCTTTGCTTTCTTTGTGCCTTTCACAGTAATGGTTGCTTTCTTATTTATGCCCTTGAATGCACTCTTACGGATGGTTGTAAGATTTCCTGCTGTGACTGTGATCTTTTTCAGATTCTTGCAACCGGCGAATGCTTCATTGCCAATCTTCGTTATACCCCTTCCGATCGTGATATTTGTCAGATTTTTGTTACCCTTGAATGCTTGGCTCGCAACCGCTGTTACTTTATAGGTAACACCACCCACCTTTACAGTAGATGGTATGGTAAGTTTTTTCGCTTTCTTGTTTGTGATCTTCATAACAGCAACAGTTGGATTCTTCTTTGAAGATGAAGTTACCTTTACTTTAATCTTCTTAGAAGGAACTGTAAGAATTGTACCTTTCTTAGCAGGCTTTGGCATTAATTTAACTGGTATATTATTCTCCTTTGCATATTTATATGCTGCGGAATTTTTATTGCAAATAACTGTAGTATTTTGGTTAAAAACTGTCCACCAATATCCACTCTCATTCTCACCCTTTTTAAATACGTCAATTTCAATAACACTATCTGGTATAACAACCGATTTTAATTTCGGACAGCTAAAAAAAACTCCCTTACCGATACTTGTTACACTATCCGGTATCGTTATGCTGGTTAAATTGCTGCACATAGCAAATGTTTTACTGGAGATTCTTGTTATCCCCTCCGGCAATACTACTTTTTTTAATTTATCACATGAAAAAAAAGCATCGCATCCTATACTTCTTACATTTTCAGGTATGGTGATACTCGTTAGATCAGTAGTTGCAAATCCATAGCTTCCTATACACGTTAAGCTATTTGGTAACGTTATACTGGTCAGATTTAAGCAAAGATCAAATGCCCTGTCACCTATACTCGTTACTCCCTCCGGTATTGTTATGCTGGTTAAACTGCTACAATTCCAAAATGCCGAATCTCCTATACTTATTACCTCTGTCCCATTAATCTTATCCGGGATTACAACCTTTTTCTTATCACCTTTATACTTGGTAATAGTAATTCCATCCTTAGCTTCTTCATATGTAAAATCACCATATGTCTTTGACTCTTCCGCCTGTGCTGTCATACCGCCCCCGCCACACAGCAACACACATAAAATCAATCCCAAGCCCGCATAGATCAGGCTTCTTATCTTCCTTTGCATCATTTTCATTCATCTCTCCTTTTCTCTTACGCTCCTTGTTTTTATAAGTTACATTGCTTTTTCCCATTTTTAGAAACAGTGCCAGGTACAAATAAACACAATTTTATCTGTATCTGACACTTTTTGTTTGATGTCTCTAAAAAAGCATAAACATTATAAAAAAAAAATAACTGTCAATAGTTCACAAAATATTTCTTAATTATTTAAATTTCGACAAAAAAATCCAGATACAACATTTCTGCCATATCCGGACTTCTACTAAAATATACATGTTATCTGTTCTGCTTATGTCTTTATCCTATGATTGCCTTAATTTCCGCTTTGCTCATATCGGTTACATCCATGATCTGCTCTAAGGAATAGCCTTTCTTATGCATTTTCAGGATAATCTCCGATTTTCCTCGTGCTTCGCCTATTATTTCACCTTTGACTATGCCCGCGGCTTCGCCCTTTACATATCCCATTTCTTCTACGCCTTCACTCAGATTGCACATGATCTTCACCTCTTCCCTTATACTGCGTCTGTCTACCGGTATGTCATACTCTTGTTTCATCAGCTTTAATTTCTGTTCCGCCGTCATTGTCTGTGACAATAGCGTTCCAAGTAATCGATGCAGTTCATATTTTTCTTCTCTAGGTGGTATCTCCTTCGCCAGCCCGATCATCACGATGTTCAGAATATCCAGATTGCCTTTCCAATCCTGTTCGCCAAGCAAATCATCTTTTACCATATGAATATGACTCAGACTGTTCTCTTTCATATTCATACAGATCCAGATGGAATACACCTGTTTGATCTCGTTATAGTCAGAACCTGTAAATTCCCGCTCTTTCTGGGATGACACCAGTCTTGCCGTATAGAAGATTGCCCGATTTAAGATAAAATACTTTGTCGGTTCATTCTTCTGGGCTTCCAGATTAATGATCATTTTCGCCAGTCCATCCCGCATCCGTACATAGAAGATAATATCAAAATATATCTTTCCCTCATCAATTTCGGAACTTTCTGTATTCAGTCCGACAATCCGTTCACCGGTTCTGGCATCCACCGTTTCTTTGTTCGTTAATCCCGGTTCTACCGGAACCTGGCTGATATACGGTTCACCTTCAATCAATGATGCAACCGTATCTGCATCCATACCTTTAAATTCTTCTACTACCCTGATCAGTATATGCGCCAATATGATCTTCTGTCCAAGCAAGCGCTTGGCACTGGCATCATACTGTGCTTTCTGATCAGTAGCCTTGGAGGAATATACAATTTCGTTATCCATGTCCCATCTCCTTTCCCGATAGAACAGAATATCATGCATATTTTAGCTTTGTATATTGCCTCCGTCTCTCCAAGTTTGATTGTAACGGATATCCGAACGGAAAACAAGTTTAACCATAAAAAATTCCGGATACAGCATTTCTGCCATATCCGGACTTCTACTAAAATATACACCTTATCTGTGCCGTCTGCGCTCTTATCTTAATCTATTTATAACACCATCATCAAAGTTCCCAGTCCGATCAGTACACAGCCAATGATCGACTTCATCGTGAATTCTTCGTGCAGGAATACAAATGCAAGAATCAATGTAATAACGACACTTAATTTATCGATTGGCACTACCTTGGATGCATTTCCCATCTGAAGTGCTTTATAATAACACAACCACGATGCTCCGGTTGCAAGTCCTGATAAAATCAGGAACAACCAGCTTTTCTTCCCGATCGCGCTGATTCCGGACTGTGTATGTGTCAGAAACACCATACCCCATGACATCACAAGCACAACTGCTGTTCGGATCGCTGTTGCAAGATTCGAATTTACTCCGTCAATACCTACCTTTGCAAGAATTGATGTCAATGCCGCAAATACAGACGACAACAATGCAAATACAAACCACATATAAATCCTTCTTTCTTCTTTTATTATCTTCTTTTTCATGCAACTGTGCAATCTATGAAATCTTAACTTTTTCTCTTAACTGCCTGTCGGTAAATGAAAAGTGCGGCAACTGCTGTTATCAGTTCTGCTACCCAGAACGCATTCCAGACACCGACAACACCAAAGATACGACTGAGTACAAATGCAGCCGGAATGATGACAACCACATAGCGAAGCAGGGAGATCATCAATGATGGCGTACCCTTGCCAAGTCCCTCTAATGCACCGGATGAAGTCACGGATACCGAAGAAACAATAAATCCGGCACAGATGATCCGAAGTGCCGTCACGCCCTCCGTGATCGTTACCTGATTATCCGAGAACATTCCGATCAATTTAGCCGGGAAGATCAGACAGATCACTGTTCCAAATACCATGATCAGACCAATGATCGTAAGTGTAATATTATAAATGCTGCGGACACGCTTATGCTCTCCCGCTCCGTAATTATAGCTAATTACCGGACGCATACCCTGGATCATGCCGTTTGCAGGAAGATATAAAAATGTCTGCAATTTATAATAGATTCCAAGGATCACAACATAGATCTGTGAATAGGTGCTTAATATCGCATTCAGTGCAGTCGTAAGCAGGGACGGAAGTGCCATATTAAGAATAGCCGGAATACCAATCGCATACAACTTCCCTGTCAGATAATCCTCCGTATGCAGATATCGTCTGCCGATCTTTACGGATATTGGACGGAACACATAGACAAACAGATAGATCAACAGGGTAAACACCTGTCCAAGTCCGGTTGCAAGTGCAGCACCCCGGATTCCCATTTTCGGAAATGGTCCGATACCGAAGATCAATAGGGGATCTAATACAATGTTCATCAGGCATCCACCGCCAAGTCCGACCATTGTAACAACCATTCTTCCAACTGCCTGATAGATCTTCTCAAATGACAGATCAATGGAAATAATAACAGAAAATGCAAATACGATCATCGAATACTGAATTCCCATCTGAACAACTGTCTCATTCGATGTGAACATCCGCAGAAATCCCGGCATGATCAGGATACAGACTACTGTCATGATCACACCATGAACAACAGAAAGAAGAGTACCCTTTGACGCTGCTGCATTTGCCTTGTCCGGTTCCTTTGCGCCGAGATAGAACGCGATCACCGCATTGATTCCCACGCCAAAACCGATGGCTACCGCATTTACAAAATTCTGGATCGGAAAAACAAGCGACAGAGCTGTCATTGCATCCTCGCTGATCTTCGCTACAAAAAAGCTGTCCACAATGTTATACAGAGAATTGACCAACATCGATAATATCATCGGAAGTGCCATTGACAAAAGCAGCGGCAGCACCGGTCGTTCTTTCATAAATTCTTCGTTCATACATTTCTCCCTCTCTACATAAAAACGCCACACAGTTATAAATGGTTTCACTTATAGCTGTGTGGCGAAAAGATGACTTATTTATTATCCGGAAAAATCCACTTCATTCGTTTTCGTTGGTATTCTACCATATTTTTTCAGAATGTCAATAACTGCTTAGCGAATATAGTATACTCTGTTATCCTTTCTTGGAATAACATCAGGATACGCTCCATCCGTAAATCCAAGTGCGCAATGTCCGACACCGATATAGTTGCCGGTAATTCCAAGGCCTTCAAGGATCTGCTTTCCTTCTTCGCTTTCGAATTCTTCTTTTGCACGATGAATCCAGCAGCTTCCGATTCCAAGATCATGTGCGGCAAGCATCAGATTTCCCATCGTCAGGCTTCCGTCATAGACAGCAGTCGGACAGGATGCATCTGCCAGTACGATCAATATAACAGGTGCTCCGTAAAACGGATCAAAGCCTTCCTCCCAGCCGCCGATCTTACGGTTCATCTCCATGATCTTATCCCGCATCTCTTTATTTGTTACCGCAATAATGATCGGAGACTGCAAGCCTCTGCCATTTGCAGCAAATGTTCCTGCTTCAATGATCTGATCCAGAACATCTGCCGGAACCATATCCGGTTTGAATTTCCGGATACTTCTTCTCGTCTTCATCTCATCCAAAACAACGCTCATCTCAAAATCCTCCTTATTACAAGTACTGGCACAATTCATTAGATGGTGTCAAGCATGTTGACTTTACCAATCAGGGAACGCTTCCGCTCGTTTCGTCCTGCAACGGTACTAAGATGCCGCCTTTGCGCCATCAAGTACCGGCGGACTCAAATGTCCCTGTATTGGTAAATCAACATGCTTATACACCATCTAATGAATTATGCAATTACAACAAGCTCTTGCGGAGTTCAGCTCCGTCTTTCGCGCTCAGGTACGCCGGTGCTATATCGAACACGGTCTTACATCCGCTCTGTCCTTCTTTGTACAGGCGGTATGCTGCTCTTGCATAAGCCACGATGACACAGGATGTGAATTCCGGATTGGAATCCAGCTTCAGGCTGTATTCGATCACATGATTATTTTCCAGATTCCAGCCGGTCTTACCGGAACGGATCACAAATCCACCATGAGGAATTCCACTGTGGTTTGCCTTTAATTCTTCTTCACTGATAAAGTGAACCGTTGTATCATAATCGGCAAAATAGTTTGGCATGTTCTTGATCGTTTCTTCAACTTTTACAGGATCGGCACCGTCCTCTAATACAACAAAGCACTCTCTTGTGTGCTTCTGTCTGGTTGTAAGTTCGGGATTCTCACCATTTCTGACTGCTTCCAGTGCTGCTTCTACAGGGATCGTGTACTGCTTGCCATCCTTAACACCCTCTACACGACGGATTGCATCGGAATGTCCCTGGCTGACACCTTTTCCCCAGAATGTATAATCACGGCCTTCCGGTAAGATTGCATTTGCATACATACGGTTTAAAGAGAACATACCCGGATCCCAGCCTACTGAGATGATGCCGACATGACCATTCTTCTTTGCGGCAGCATCTACATTTGCAAAATGCTCCGGAATTCTTGCATGTGTATCGAAGCTGTCTACAACATTGAACATCTCTGCATACTTTGGTGTCTGCTCCGGCAGATCGGTAGCACTGCCGCCGCAGAGTATCATAACATCGATCTTATCCTTCCACTGCTCCACATCATTTACAGAACAAACGGCTGCTCCCTCTGTCAATATCGATACTGTCTCAGGTGCACGTCTGGTAAATACCGCTGCAAGCTCCATATCCGGATTCTGCTTGATTGCACACTCAACACCTCGTCCAAGATTTCCATATCCTAAAATACCTATTTTCATGTTTCATACTCCTTTACAAAAATTACTCTTCTTTCAGTTTAATGATTCAAAAAGAGCCTGTCAACTTTTTCATTGACAGACTCCCATTTCTTTTTCTCAACAATATAATTCTACTTTAAACAGTCTTCCTCCGTGATCTCGCGAATGACTCTGCATGGATTTCCGGCAGCCAGTACTCCCGATGGGATATCTCTCGTAACCACGCTTCCCGCTCCGATCACAGAACCGCTGCCAATCGTTACACCGCCACATACTGTTACATTTCCTGCCAGCCAACAGTTATCTCCGATCGTGATCGGCTTCGCATACTCCCGGTCTGTATACGCGCCGTCTTCCCTCTTATAAATGTTACGCTCCTGAAAACGAAACGGATGCATCGGTGTCAGCAGAGAAACATTCGGTCCCATAAATACATTGCAGCCGATCTTAACAGGTGCACAGTCCAGACAGGTAAAATTAAAATTCGCATAACTGTTCTCGCCTATCTCGGTAAAGCAGCCGTAATCGAACTGAACCGGTCCCTGAAGATATACATTCTTACCCTTATTCGGAATCAGCTCTGCCAGAATCTTCTCGCGTTTCTCATCCGTCTCAAAGCAGTCATTATACTCCTTACTCAACCGATGCGCATTCTGTCTTAATTGTATTAATTCATCATCAGATGGATCATAAACGAATCCTGCTATCATTTTTTCTCTTTCTGTCATCTTAATATGCCTCCGTATAAAAGCACTGGAAACTTCTTATTCGATCTCAGCCCGTACCTCTTTTGTAATCGTTTCCCCGCCATTCTGATACCAATTCTCGACAAAACGATCAAATTCATCGAGTGAGCTCTCGCCGGTTACAATCTTTAGATAGGTGTCACTTTCCAGATTCTCAAGGCTCCACCAGTCTGTGACCATCGTTTCCGTTTCTCCAAAATATAACGACTCTACTTTGTTTGTCCTTCCATCGTTTAAGATCTTACAGGCTGTGATACGGGAAGCGTACGCCGCCCAATCTTCCGCACTGGCATTCTCCGCATCCTTCAGATAGGATTCGCATGCCTCATAATAGGAATATTCCAGTACGTTCAGATCATCTGCGGATTTGTCCCCCGCAAATACATGATTCAATTCTCCATAGCAGATCTGCAAAGCATTGTTGTAATCTACATTAATCGCAAACGGTCTGGCGGTAGGGTCTACATTTTCTTTATAATAATCGACAATCTCCTGATTGTCTCTGTCATTATACCGCAAATAGTCAAATAATACACTAACAATCTTACATGCAATCTCCGGATATTCATAACCCTTACGCACTACAATATACTTACTGGAAGGATTCTGTGTATGATAACTGGTAAGTCCGGATTCCTCTGTTGCGATCAGATAAGGCTGCCACTCGGCATCTTTATTCTGTTCCACTGCCTGCATCAGTGGATTATTCGGCGCCCACCAAGGGCCAAAGAAAGAACCGCATTGACCATCCACGATCAGCTCGATCAGGTTACTGCTCGTCCGCATCAGAAAATCCTGATCCAGAATTCCCTCTTTATACAACTCATGGATATGGGCAAGTGCCTCTTTCGCCTCCGGCTGAACCGAACCATAGACAACATTGCCGTCCTCATCATAAATCCACTGTTTCGGAAATGCACCATATGCAGCAAATATAATATCTAATGTGTATTCGCTGCTATAACCACAACCGCCGCAGAGACTGGTATCACATACAAGCCCTACGGTATTTCCTGCCCCATTATGTCCGGGGTCTTTTTCTTTAAATTGTCTTATGATCTCTTCTACATCCGAGAGTGTTCTCGGTGCGGACAGCCCAAGTGCATCCATCCAATCCTTACGAAGCCAGATCAGATTCGGTCCGTCTGAGATATTCGTTTCCGGTATCGCCATGATCTTCCCGCCAAAGGTTACAACATCAAGGATATCCCGACCATAGCTTCCATATATATTCTTGATCGTATCGCTCATACAGTTATTATAGCTGTCTGTCAGATCTGCGATCATATCATTATCCACCAGATACTGAAGCTCATCCAGATCCTCCACGATCATCACATCCGGAAGATCATTCTGTGCGATCACCATGGTCACACTATCGGTATATTGCTCATCCATAGCCTCAAACACATCCTGGTTTTGAACATTTAGCCTTTCATTCAACAGCCTTGTATAAGCATTATTTTCATACGTCTCGCCATCCGGGAGATTGGAATTATTTGCTCCGGACAGCTTACCCAATGTGTAGGTAAGCTGTTCCGGATATTTTCCGTAAGGTGTCGTGCGGGCTGTATATAACGCAGCTTCATATTCTTCTTTTGTCTCTGCATTCTCCCGGGTGGAGGGGGTAGCCCCGGAATCACCGCATCCACATAAGATCAATAAATTTATAATCAGCACACATGAAATAATCTTTTTTAAATACGAACCTGTAATCATATACATTCCTCTGTTTCAACCAAACTATAAGCAAATAATCATATGATCCCTTAACCTTTTACACCACCGGAGAAGCTCTCACGATAACACTTCTGCATAAACATGAACAGAATGATGATCGGAATTGAGATCAGCACCGCACCGGCTGCAAAGGAATTGAACCACGGATACACATATTCTTTCTCTAACATATTCCAAAGTCCGATAGATACGGTATAGTAATCCTTATTTGCACGGCAGATAACCTTTGCAAATACGAAATCAATCCAAGGAGCAAGAAAGGAATTCAGAACCGTATATACAATGATCGGACGGCTTAACGGAATAATGATCTTAGTAAACGACTGCCATCTGGTTGCTCCGTCCAGATAAGCTGCTTCCTCGATCGACTTCGGAATCGTATCAAAGAAGCCTTTTGCAATATAGAACTGTAAGCCTGCACCACCGGAATAAACCAGGATAAGTGCAACACGGATCAAGGATCCTTCTGACAGTCCGATCGCCTTTAAGATATAATAAACTGCGATCATAGCCATGAATCCCGGGAACATACCAAGGATCAATGCTACATTCATAAATGGGCGTCTCAGTCGGAAACGCATTCTCGACATACAGTATGACATCGCCAATACAAATACTGTAGATATTATACAGGAGAAGATCGCAATAATCAAAGTATTCATGAACATCTTCGGAAAATTCAGGATACCGGTATCTGTAAATAACTTTGTGTAATTGCCAAGAGTATACGCCTTTGGCAGCAATGTAGAAACATACTGTCCTTTTTCTCCACGGAAGCTGATCAGAACGATCCACAGAATCGGGATCACCCAGATCACGGAAAGAATTACCAGTATAATATGAACAACGATATCCGATGGTGTAAGCTTCTGTTTTCCATTTATTTTCTTACCTGTTTTAGTCATTACTGGAATCCCTCCTCGTCTTTATAAGATGTTGTATTATGATAGGTGATCAGAGATACGATCGCAAGAACGATAAATGTCATGATACCGATAACCGCACCCAGATTATAATACTGATTATCAACTGTCAGCTTGTAGAGCCAGGTAACCAGAAGATCGGTCTTTCCTGCTGTCTTTCCAACCGGAATCGGTGCTCCGTTTGACAGAAGATAGATTACATTAAAGTTATTAATATTACCTGCAAAGGTCGTGATCAGATACGGAGCTGTTACAAATAACATATATGGAAGTGTGATCTTAAAGAAGATCTTCACCGGTCCGGCTCCATCTACTTTTGCGGCCTCATAGATATCTTCCGGTATACTTTGTAAGATACCGGTCACCTGCATAATGGTAAACGGAATACCGATCCAGATATTGATCACGATAACCATGATACGGGCAATGGTTGCGTTGCTCCAGAACGGAATTGCATTGTCGATGATATGATGATTCAGTAATAAGGTATTTACGATACCATTCTGACTGAAGATCGTACGCATCAAAAGCAGGGATACAAACTGTGGAACGGCTGCGGATAACATGAAGATCGACCTCCACACACCCTTACATCTTGTTCCCTTTCGATTGATGACCATTGCAAGGATCATACCGAAGATATAGTTGGTAAATGTCGCAGCAACCGCCCATACCAGTGTCCATCCAAGAACAGACCAGAATGTACTACCGACTGCGTCATTAAAATTCAAAATCTTAGCAAAGTTTTTCAGTCCTACCCAGTTAAACAATACCGTATGTGAATCCAGCTTACTGTAATTTGTAAATGCCATACAGATCATGAATACGAGCGGCAGGATCGTAAAGACAACAATCCCGAGTACCGGAAGTGGAAGCAGAAACATATGAAGATTTTTATCAAATAAACTCTTAATATCATCTGTGAATCCCGGAACTTTCTTCCCTGCATCATGCAGGCACTGTGCACGATATGCGCTCTCGACACTGACTACCCAGAGGCATACAAATGCAAATATGATAAATACCGTGGCTACTCCATATAATAACATCAAAAGAGAATTGTCACCCTGTGTATATTCAAATATGCCTTTTGCATCATTCCACACCTTCTCCTGTTCTGCTCCTCCCAGATGGAAGAAATCGGTCAGAAGAGATGCACCGTTTTTTATCATGAAATAAATAAATATGCTTTCAAGTACCAGAAATGATACACCTTTTACAAACTGTTTTCTGACAATGTTTCCGAATCCCATGATCAGGAACGATAATCTGGTGATCCAGTCACCATTTCTCATGGCCTTGAAAACAGTATATGGATAATCACTTCGTCTTATTTTTTTCTTTTTGCTTACTGTCGCTTCAGCCATCCTGACACCTCCGTCTCAAAGTAAATGTTACGTTTTTGCGTTTCTTTCATAAGATAAAGTGTTCCACCACCCCTGTGGAAATGGAACACTTCGTCTTATGCTCTGTTTATTTTTACTCTGCTACATCTGTGTTCAATGATGTATTGAATGCTTCTGTCTGCTCAGCAGCATTATCATGTGTAACTTCACCATTCAAGAGTGCCTTACCAAAATTCTCTGCTGGTGTCCAGAAGTTACCCATCTTAGGTACGAACGGCTGGATCATAGATGTATTGTTAAATGTATCGTTCTGAGCTGTTACTAATGCATCATTCTTTACCGTATCACTCTCTAAAAGATTTGTGTTACAAGGAACAATACTTCTTGCTTCATAATGTGACTGCTGTGATTCCTCGTTACCAAGGTACAGGGCAAGTGCTACTGCTACCTGTGGATATTCACAGTTTGGATTTACACCGATTGCCTTTGAACCGGCGAATGAAAGTAACTGCTTGTCAGATCCGCCGATCTTGGCTGTAGGCATAGCTGCGATTCCAAGATCGTCACCAAGTGCATCATGTAATGCCTTATAATCCCATGAACCGGAGAACATAGCTGCGATAGATCCATCTGTCATACCGGAAATACCAACACCGGATTCATCATTTACAAAATTCTTATTTGCTACAAGATCTACAAGGTAATCTGTAACAGCCTTTCCATTGTCTCCGCCAAAATTGATTCCTGCGTCGTTATCTGTACCATCACCGAATAATGTACATCCGTTTGCAAGATAGAATGCTGCATTATACCAGCCGTTTGTAAGAGGGAAAGCAACTTTTCCTTTTTCAAGCATTGTATCAAGGCTCTTTACATCGCTGTCTGAATATACTTTCTTGTTATAGTATAAAAACCATGTATTTGTTGTAAACGGAACACCATAGATTCCGCCATCTACTGTGATAGAATCCACAACTGCCTGTGAGTTCGTTGACTTCACATAGTCTGCTGTGCTTCCGCCTAACTCTGAGATTGCATTTGCATCGATCAGTGTCTGTAACTGGTCGTTTGCGAACATATATACATCTGCTGATGCGGATACATCCTGTGTTACGGTCTTTCCTGCATCTGCCTCGCTGCATGTACCATATTCAAATGAAAGATCCCAATTTGGATGTTCCTTATTAAATGCTTCACATCTTCCCTGAAGCCATTCACCATAATCCGGTGACTGATCCTCAGCAGGTCCCCATACTGTAATTGTTGCTTTAATGTTTTCTTCTTCTGCAGATGCATCAGTACTCTCTCCTGATGTTACCTCTGCATTTGATGCTGTTGTGGAATCCTTAGATGTATCATCCTTCTTATCTCCACATCCTGCGAGTAATGACATGCACATAGCTCCTGCCAGTGCAATTGCTGCATACTTTCTAAACTTCATAACCGTTCCTCCTTTAAATAAGTCATGTTTTTTGTTTGTTTTTTAATACTTTTGCAGTACCTTTACCTTATGACATTATTATAAAAAGGAACCGTTTCACCGTATATATCAATAATTTCAGAAACATGTTGGTTTTTTATGAATGTTTGATTTCTGCATGCAGTTCTTTTGGAAAATGGATCGTGACAGTCGTTCCCTTGCCAACTTCACTGTCGATACAAACCGCATATTTCGCGCCATAATACAGTTTGATACGTTCATTGACATTTCGCACACCATAGCCCTTCGAATCGGCAGTCAGTATCAGCTCCGCCTGTTCTTGGGTCATACCGACACCATTATCGGATACCGCAAACCGGATATCTTTATCGTCCTCTTTTCCACTGATCCGGATCTCTCCTCTGCCATCCTGTTTCAGATCTATGCCATGATGGATCGCATTCTCGAGGATCGGCTGTAAGATCAGGTTCAGTGTTTCATATTTTAAAATGGAATCATCGATATCATAGATAACATCGAAACTGTCATCGTGCATCGTAAGCTGGATATCCAGATATGCTTTGATGTTCGCGATCTCATCCCGGACAAGCAGGATATTCTTTCCCTTATTTAACGCTGTCCGGTAAAAGGTGGACAACGACAACGTGATACGACTGATATCCTCCTGGTCTGCCTCTAATGCTTTCCAGTTAATGATAGACAGGGAATTATACAGGAAATGCGGATTGATCTGCGCCTGCAACGCCCGCATCTCATATTCCTTTTCTTTGATCTTGCTTCGGTATACTTCATTGATCGTTGCATCCAGACGCTTCGTCATACTGTTATAACCATTGATCAGATCACCGATCTCATCCGTACTGTCATTCTCAATCTCCATACCAAGATTCCCGGTTTCCAGATTACGCATTTTCTTCTGAAGCTTACTGATACGTTTCGTTATGAACTCGGAAATTATACGGATACATGCGACTGCTGCGATCAGACTGACCAGGATTGCTGCTGCAGCAATTATTAAGATTGGCTGAATCGAAGAAATGATCAGTCGATCCGGCTTATAGATCCAGATCTTCCAGCCGGATGCCTTCGACTCCCGCTTAATAAACTGATAACCGGAATCCTTCTGCCCTACTGTTGCAAAGAACTGTTCCTCTGATAATTCATACGGCTGTTTTTCTTCTGTAAATACACTCTTTTTAAAGATGCAGTTACCTTCTGCATCCTCTATCACAACGCCATAATTATCAAATACCGTTTCGTTATTAAACGGCTGGAATACGCTGTCATAATCCACCCCTACATAGAGCAGACCCTTCGCCTTTTTCTGCTCCAGCATGGCCATGCGGTTTAACGAATACGCAGTCTTATCCTTCGCATTCACGATCCAGTGGATCTGGTTATCGTCAACTATTCCATAGTTCGTCTCTTCATTTTCAAGCGTGGTAATGGGGGCGATCGTACTGCCGTGCTTCACCTGACAGGCATCCGTGTAGATCGTTACCTGCTTTACATCATCATGAAAATACATAATAGAAGAAAGCAGGGGATCTATAACACTTGCCACCTGCTCATAATTCTGATATGTACTCTGATCTGAGCTTAAGATCTTCGCGATCGACTGATTATAGGATATATAATTAGAAAGATTGTTATAAATCTCTAACTCATTATCAAGCGCATCTGTCGTCTGTGTCAGATACGATTCCAGGATCATTGTCTCACGATCCCACAGGATCTTCTTCATCTCATGGTAGGTGATCGTCAGCGTGATCATGATCGGAAGAAACCCGGCAAGTATATAAATGACCAACAGCTTGCCGGATAATCGCAGATTCTGGAACCCTCTTTTTATCCTTTTATCTATTCGTTCTTTATGCATCCGCCTGTCCTCCGCTCTCTCTGAATTTCTGCGGACTCACGCCAAAGAACTCACGGAAGCTGGAACAGAAGTAAGACACATTCGGATATCCGCACGCCACACTGATATCTACGATCTTCGTCATGCTGTTCTCTAACATATCCTTTGCCTGTTCCATCCGGTATGCCTTGATGAATTTGCTTAGATTCTGTCCGGTTTCCTTCTTAAATACCGTACTTAGATAGCTCGGTGCGAGATGTACCATGTCCGCCAGCATATCGATTCCAAGCTCGCTTCCATAGTTCCGGTAAATATACTGCTTCACCAGTTCTACTTCCCGATGCGCCATCTGTGTCTTTCCTGCAAAACAGGTTTCCAGTCTCCGGATTGCTTCTTCGACAAGCTCCGTCAACACCTGAAAATCTGTCGCCATATATAATTTCTCAATGTCTTTATTTAACTCTGCTTCGTCAGTCTCATCGATGCTTCCGTAGACATCCTTCATCAGATTCGAGAACAGGAACTTGATATAGATTTGGGAGTACTCTGTCTTATGTCTGTACTTCTCACAGAATCTCTGGAAATGCTCCCGGAGTGCTTCCACATTCTTCATCTTGATATCCTGTTTCATCTGCTTCATAAAGGTATCATCATCGAACTGGATAATACCCGGAGTCTCGCCCTCCATGTTCGGATAAAATACATGGATCTCCGGATGGTAGAATTTGTTCTCCATCAACACTTCGAGCTCTTCCATCTTATCTGCCACTTCGGACAGATCCCCGATATCAGAGGATATCGCTATGTAACAGTCAGCATCATAATCGGCTTTGATGATCTTTACGATCTCATTTGCCTTACGGAGAATATTCATCTCATCCCCTAAGAATAAGATTTCCTGCTGCTGGTTCAGGTTCAGATATTGCAGGATTCCAATTGACTTTAAGTTCTCATTTTCTTTGAAATCCACTCCACGTCTGCCGAAGAAATCATGATTGAATTCCATCAAAAGCATATTCTTGAATTTACCCAGATCAAGCGATAATCCGCTGTATTCCTGTCTGAGCTTCGTAACATCCGTTCCGTTCAACAGCATATAGAGCGCATGCTCATATAAGAATTCCATGCTCTTATTCTTCAGCTCGTCCGAAGCCTTTGCCTCTTCCAATTCATTTACAACCTTATTCAGGGTATTCTTGAATTCATTTGGATCGACCGGCTTTAGAATATAATCAACAACACCCAGCCGGATCGCTTTCTTTGCATAGTCGAATTCATTGCATCCGCTGAATATGACTGTGCGCAGCTTTTTCTTTTCCTTCACAACATGGTCGATCAGTTCGATTCCATCCATGAAAGGCATCTTTACATCTGTAAGCAGGATATCAAAATCTTCTTTCTCCAGCTTCTCCAGTGCATCCACACCATTTACCGCCTCTGCAATCTCAAATTCCAGATTCAGTTTTTTTAAGAGAAACCGGATACCGTTTCTTTCTATCTTCTCATCATCTACGATCAATATCTTGTACATATCTATCAACGCCTTTCTATGGTGGAAATATATATCTTATTTTAACACATTTTACAGCTTCCAGATATCTTTATTATATTCTGCGATCGTACGATCGGAGGAGAAGAAGCCTGCCTTGCTGATATTTACCAGAGTCTTCTCAGCCCAGCCCATACGATCTTCATAATCGGCAAGCACCTGTTCCTTTGTCTGAATGTAATCACAGACATCAAGAAGTGTCATAAACCAGTCTTTTACGATCAGCTCGTTATGAAGTCTGGCAAGTGATTCCTTCTGACCGATCGCAAGCAGCTCATCACTCACGATAAAGTCTACCAGCTTCTTGATCTCCGGCTTCTCATAATACTCTCTTGCCACATAGTCTGCCTTCGCATAGTGCTCGATCACTTCTTCACTGGATTCACCAAAGAAATAAATATTATCCTCGCCCACCAGTTCTCCGATCTCTACATTTGCACCGTCACGGGTTCCAAGTGTAACCGCACCATTTAACATGAACTTCATATTTCCTGTTCCGGATGCTTCCTTGGATGCCAGTGAAATCTGCTCTGAGATATCGCATGCCGGAATGATCTTTGCTGCTTTTGATACATTATAATTCTCGATCATGACAACTTTCAAGTACGGACTTACCCGAGGATCATTGTCGATCAGCTCCTGCAGGCAAAGGATCAGATGAATAATGTCTTTTGCGATCGTATAAGCAGGTGCAGCCTTCGCTCCAAATATAACTGTGATCGGAGTCTCAGGCAGATGTCCCTTCTTGATCTCAAAATATTTGTAGATCACCCAGAGGGCATTCATCTGCTGACGCTTGTATTCATGCAGTCTCTTGACCTGTATATCAAAGATCGAATTCTCGTTGATTGCGATTCCCTGTGTCTCTTTCAGATAGTCCTTTAAGACTGCCTTATTGCTCTGCTTGATCGCAAGGATCTCTTCTAATACGTTCTTATCCTTATAGTAAGAAGCAAGCTCCTGTAACTTATCGGCATCCTTCTTGTAATCCGGTCCGATCAGCTCTGTGATGTAGGCTGCCAGCTTTTCATTGCAGTGTAACAACCATCTTCTGAATGTGATACCGTTTGTCTTATTGTTGAATTTCTCAGGATAGATCTCATAAAATGGGTGTAGCTCTGAATTCTTCAGGATCTCGGTATGAAGATAAGCAACACCATTTACACTGTGGCTGTAATGCATATCGATATGTGCCATATGCACACGGGAATCTCCATCTATGATATAAACACGCTCATCCTTATAACGGTTTCTGACCTTTTTATCCAGCATATGGATCACAGGCATAAGCTGTGGAACGACCTTCTCCAGATAAGCAACCGGCCATTTCTCCAATGCTTCTGCAAGGATCGTATGATTGGTGTAAGCACATACATCGGTTACGATCTCTGTTGCTTCATCAAAGGAGATACCCTCTTCCATCAACAGACGGATCAATTCAGGAATCACCATAGACGGATGTGTGTCATTGATCTGAACGGCAGCATAGTCTGCAAGGTCATGCAGATTCGAGCCTTTCTCCTTTGCCTCTGCAAGGATCAGCTTTGCGCCATTTGCAACCATAAAATACTGCTGATAAATACGAAGTAAGTTACCGGCTTCGTCACTGTCATCCGGGTAGAGACAGAGTGTCAGGTTCTTCTTGATATCTGTCTTATCGAAGTTTATGCCATCCGGCTCCATGATGCTCTCATCCACGCTCTCAATATCAAATAAATGCAGCTTATTTGTGCGGTTCTCATAACCTGTCACATCGATGTCATACATTCTGGACTGTACGGTACAGTTTCCAAACCGGATCGTGTTGCTTACATCGGTCTTTGTCAGCCAACTGTCTGCCTCGATCCATGGATTTGCAGTCTCCTTCTGGTAGTTATTCTCAAATACCTGCTTGAACAGACCCATATGGTAATTTAACCCGATACCATCTCCCGGAAGTCCGAGTGTTGCCATCGAATCAAGGAAGCAGGCTGCCAGTCGTCCAAGTCCGCCATTTCCAAGGGATGGTTCCGGCTCTACTTCTTCGATGTCATATATGCTCTTGCCGTTTTCTGCCAGCACCTGTTTTACTTCATCGAAGATTCCAAGATTGATCAGGTTGTTGGATAACAGCTTACCGATCAGGAACTCTGCTGATATATAGTAAACCTTTTTCTTGCCATCCTCTGTTACCTTGTCTTCTGCTAATTTCTTTGTCATATCAAGTAGCGAAAAATAGACCTCCTCATTGCTGCATTCCTTGATCGTTTTATTATATTTTTTCTTACAAATCTCTGTTAACATTATATCCTCCTTACAAAAATACTGCTTCACAGCATTTCTTCCATATACTCTTGTTAATTCCCTTAATCTGTCTCTGATCTCGTCTGTAAATTCGCCCTTCTTCATCCGCCAGCGCCAGTTTGTACCGATCGTAGATGGAAGATTCATCCGTGCTTCGTTATCCTTTCCAAGCAGATCCTGCATCTGAACGATAACTGTATCGGCAGGGCTCATATATAATACCTGCATCATCTTCTCCGGGATCTCCTGCTCATTTGCCGCTCCCAGATATTTCATCATAAATGTAAGATTGTCCTTTGATGCATTCTCGATATATCCTTTTAATGTGTCATTATCGTGTGTTCCGATATAGACAACGTAATTCTTTTCGTGATTATGCGCTGCATGTTCATTCTCCGCATTTCCGTCAAATCCAAACTGTAAGATCTTCATTCCCGGATATCCGGATTCCTTCACCAGCTTCTGTACCTCCGGCACAACGACTCCCAGATCTTCTGCGATCACCTTTGCATTTCCTCTGGCACTGTCGATCGCATCTACAAGCTTCTTTCCGGGTCCTTCCAGATAGAAGCCATTCTTCGGCTCTCCGTCTGCCGGAATATTATAGTACCGTACAACCCCTATGAAATGATCGATACGGATCACATCATAGAGACTGGCTGATTTACGGATCCGGTTCTTCCACCAGGAGAACCCATCCTGCTCCATTCGATCCCAGTCATACAAAGGATTGCCCCATTTCTGACCGTAATCGGAGAATGCATCCGGTGGACAACCGGCTACACACACAGGCTGTAGATCATGATCTAACTGAAATTGTTCTGTATTTGCCCATACATCTGCACTGTCCAGTGCTACATAGATTGGAATGTCGCCGATCAGACTAATACCATGACGGTTGGCGTAAGATTTGAGTGTCTTCCACTGCTCATCGAATTTGAACTGAAGGAACATATAGAATCCGATCTCGTCGTGTAACTGTTCCCCGCACTTACGAAGTGCTGTTTCTTCTCTCTTTAAAACCGGTTCTTCCCAGCTTAACCATTCTTTATTCCCATGGTCTGCCTTGACCGCCATATAAAGGGCGTAATCCGGAAGCCAGCTTTCATTTTCCGTAAGAAATTCTGCATACTGCCTTGATGTCTCATGCTTCGATCTGCCATATGCTTTTCTCAATACCTCAAACCTTTGTCTGTACAGGCGAGCGTAATCAATGTCATCCGGCTGATCGTACCAGCTATATGCATCTACCTCCTCCTGTGTCAGTAAACCTTCATGAATCAGAATGTCGAAATCGATAAAATAAGGATTGCCTGCAAATGCTGAAAATGACTGATACGGACTGTCACCAAAGCTGGTTGGTCCGATTGGAAGCACCTGCCAGTAACGCTGGCCTGCCTCCTTCAACCTGTCAACAAATTCATATGCCTCTTTCCCCAGAGATCCGATTCCATATGGGGATGGGAGACTGCTGATCGGCAGGAGGATTCCTGCACCACGCTCTAACGCTTTCTTCATATCTGATACCTCTTTATTAAATTTTCTATTGAACAGCTATCCAGTTGCCTGCATTTAATAAAGGTAAAGGTAAGGTAAAGGTCTTATATACGGAATGTCTGTTCTGGTTTGTATTCTAGTATCTTTTTTCTGTTCTTTCTTGCATAATAAGAGCATTTTATGATACTATTCTATCATGTTTGATTTTATCAAGATTCATTTAATGTTACATGGAGTGGATACGGTCATACATCTCCACCTGTTTGTCAGGAATAAAATAGCAGAAAAGGCAGGAAAGAGAGGTTATATATGAACAGCTTAGAATATGAAAATTACATGGAGACCAAAGCGCATGTGGATCCACTGTTTCCTTACAATACCTATCTGTGCTCCATACCACTGGACTTCAATGCTGTCCCACTTCACTGGCATCCCTATATGGAGATCATATATATCAAAAAGGGGAAAGGAAATGTAACGCTGGATTTCACGACGCACTATGTAGAGGAAGGGGATATCATTCTGATCCTGCCGGGCAGGATCCACGGCATCTCCCAGTATGCCTCCTATTCAATGGAATATGAGAATATCATCTTTTCAGTTGACCTGTTCCAATCCAGAAACCACGATACTCTGGACAGTGAGTTTTTTCTGCCTCTGCTCTCTGATGAACTAAATATCAAAAGCATCTATGATCGCGACGATCCTTTATATGAAGCCCTGTCCTCCTGCCTGAACCGGGTGGATGTGCTCTGCTCATCTACTCCAAAAGGATACCGGCTTGCTCTAAAAAGCTGTTATTTTGAATTCTTCTATACCCTGTATGCCCATGCAGAGCAAAAGGCAGAGACCTCAGACCGGAAGAATCATGCAAAGAATCTGGATCGTACCAAAGCGATCTTGTCTTATATCGACCGAAACTACAAAGAAGCAATATCCATTGCGGACATTGCTTCTTACTGTGGATTCTCTGAATCCCATTTTATGCGTTTTTTTAAGAATACGATGGGTGTATCCTTTACCACCTATCTGTGTGACTTCCGGTTAAATATCGCAGCCAGACTTCTTGTCACAACCGATGACAGCATCCTGTCCATCGCAGAAAGCTGCGGTTTCTTTAACCTGTCCTACTTCAACCGGAGCTTCAAGAAGAAATATGGCATCACTCCGGGAGCATACCGGAAGCGGTAGTAAACCGTTTCCCTGCATTGTTTATTTTATCTTAAATGATACATACTTGTTGCTATATCCAACATACAGACGGTACTGACCTTTCTCTAACTTTGAAAGATCATACCGGCCTGCCAGATTGAATGTCCAATACTTGCAGCTATGTGCCGGAAGAACATATCCCTCTGATATCGTTATATTCTTTTCGTCTACCTTCTTCCATTTGCCATTTTCATATTTTCTGAGTTCTCTCATATTGCTGAATGTACGTTCTTTATTTGTTCCATTGTACAATACATAAGTAACTACCATATACTCCGGATCAAATTCAACAAGTTCTGTTTTCACAGCTTTTCCCTTGTATGCAGAGGTTGATTTCACAACCTTGATCTTCAGCTTATAAACAACCGTTTCTGATGATGTTCTGTACTTTGCCTGTAAAACTACAGAACCTGCCTTCTTGCCTGTTTTAATCTGCATACCATTCTTCGTTTTTACAACCTTGGCAATTTTCTTATCGGATACTTTCCAGTCTGCCTTCCGAAGCTTATTTGATACACCATATACAGCATGCAGGTTATCAAAACTTACCTTTGTGTTTGTACCCATCCATAATTTCCATGCATGTGTTGTAACACCTCCATGCACATTATTTCCGCACAATACTGCCTCTGTTGTCTGTTCCGCAGCCTGTACTCCATCATTCGTTTTGATACCTGCTGCATTGCTATTGATACCTGTTGTTACCACCATGGCAAAAACTAACAAGATACCAGTTAAAGTTTTTAATACATTTTTCATTTGATTTCCTCCTTCATATTGGGTTCTTTTTTATATACTATACTGTATGCCGACTCCGCCAACAACCCTCCTTTGCATAAAATGGCAAAATATTGCAGAAAACGGACAAATTCAACTTCGTTTATACAAAATTGCTCCCTATTCCCTGCCAAATACATCTTTTTTCCGGACAATGATATAGCCGATCACCCACAAAGCAATGATCCAAATGGTCAGATACAATAATCCAAACCTGACAGACAGTGCATCTGCTCCATCACTACTGAAAAAACGGGTGATCATAGCATATCCATGCGGAAGATAACGACTGCCATAATAACTGCTTACGACCAACATCATAAATACAACAACCATACCTGCTGAACTGCTGTACTGTACTGTAAGTATCATCTGAAGAAGAGACTGTATGATTCCAACCATTAATGGTAAAACAAGCAGATTCACAAGCAGATCTGATGCCCCGACTCCTATAAAATCTGTTCCGTATATCATGTTAGCCAATGTTATATGATCCCTGAATGATATCTCTCCATACCGTGCCCACGCATACGCAAGTGTTCCAAGCCATGCACATGCAAAATACAGAAGATTCACACAAATACACCAGACACATTTCGAGCACCACCAGATTGAACGTTTCCTGCTCTTAACCATCATATACATACCAAATCCATGCATATCCTGCCGGATATAATCTCCAACACAGAACATCAGACACAGATACAGCATAAACCACGTCATTGGAACCTCAAATGAATTATTGCTTCCTTTTGTAAATACAAAAGGACTCTGTCCCTGAAACAGATTCAAACCATATTCCCATATTGACAGGTTCTGTCCATACCACTGCTGGAAGTACTCGCCAGCTTGATCGACCATCCCACAGGCGATCGCACCAATCAGCACAGCCAGAATATATCGTCCAATATATTTTACCAGCCCCTGCCGGATATCATGTTGAAAAAACTTAACGATCATTCTCCGTCTCCTTTATAAGCCTTCCCTCTGACATATAAATTTTCTCATCTGCTAGATAATCCATTTCAGATTTATCATGACTGGCAACGATAATGATACGGTTTTCAGCCGAAAGCCCACGAATAATTGCACGGATCTCCTGCACTCCATCTGTATCGATCGCATTGATCGGTTCATCTAACAAGATCAGTTCCGGACTTCCCATGATCGCTGCTGCGATTCCAAGACGCTGCCGCATACCAAGTGAATACTTGTAAAATTTTCTCTTATCATCCGGATCCAGTCCCACCTGTTCCAGCACCCGGCGTACTTCTGCCTTATCGACATTTTTCTGAAGACCAGCCAACATCTCCAGATTCTGTTTCCCTGTATAATCATTTAGAAATGATGGATTCTCAATCAACATACCAACACTTTCCGGAAATGAAATATCTTTACCAAGCACTTTATCCTTGATCCGTATAGTTCCGGAACTTGGATAGATCAGGCCTGCTATTAAACGCATCAGCATAGTCTTGCCACATCCATTCTTCCCGCATAAGCCGTAGATCCTGCCACCAGAAAATGTATAATTAATATCATCCAGTACGATAGTTCCCTTTATCACTTTTTTCAAATTAGTAATTTCTATTTTCATTCCATTGCTCCAGTTCTTAATACATCTTTTTTATAGTTACTTGCAGCAAACAGCACTATAAGGATCAGAAACATTCCTGACATTGATAAGAACAGAGAATGCCAGGTAAGCTTCATGCCTTGTTGTGCAGGATTTGGGATCAGACTGATATTATATGCATTTATATCCGGGATCAGATTGTGGATTCCATAATACATACAGCAGTTAAACATCAGTGGCAGGATCATCAATACAAACCGGTTGTAACAGAATTGTGTGATTGCCAGCGCCATCAGTGCAAATAAACCGCCATAGATAAAATCTATAAAAATATACCATGCTGCATACAACGCCGGTGCTTCATACACAATGTCACCCAGAAGTGCCCGTCCCGGCACAACCGACTGTAATGCCATTGGGTCTGTTCCAATAATCGGCATAAAACAGGCAATCGACAGAAAATTAACAAGCAATGGTATTGCTATCACACATCCTCCACTTACAAATGCTGCAATTCCTCTGGCTGTCAGATACCTGCGTCGTCCACATCGTATGATCATCTGCCCGGCATACCCATTGTTCCATTCAGAAAACAACTGGCTTCCATATGGAAGTACTGCCAGAAATGGCAGCAACAGATAGAATAGCTGATTGCAGGGCGACAGCAGCTCCGTTCCTAACCATCCATCCAGAACACCGATCTCATACCAGTATCCATATTCCTTATCCATTTCCCCCAATTCCGTAACCTTTTCGTATTCAACATTATTCGGAGCGTACACATTTCTGTAAATCCACACTGTATGGTACAGACTGATCAACAATCCAACCATCAGTGCAATATAAAACCCCTTTGTCCGGAACGCTTTCTTTAATTCCAAGCTTACAACCTGTCTCACTGTTCTCCCTCCATTTCAATATCTGTGATCTGTAATCTGTTTTTCACCGGATATGTTCCGAGAACCATCTCATATATCACCTGATTATTCTCCACCTGTTCCCATTGTTCCTTTGTCAGGTTCGCCTTATATATTTCATAAGGAATATAAAGGGTATCCCCCGATACAAATGTTCCATCCGATAATGACGGATTCAGATCACTGAAAAAGAATGGATCAAATTGATTAAATACATGGAAATACTGAATTGAAGGCATCGTTTCCAGCACATTCTGGTCCTGAATCTTCTCCACTGTATATGCGACCATCAATAACTTCGTATTTTCTCCTGTAAGCTGCGATTCCTGATAACTCTGATATTCTGGATGTTCTTTGAAATAATCCTCATAATTCCATAAAACAGCGTCTTTGATCTGATAAGTTAATCCTCTGTATGTCAGATTTTCTCCCTGTGCGATCACATTCTGTTCCGGCAGTCTGGCATGTGCAGTTACATAACAGATCCGGGCTCCAATTATTAAAAACACAGCAATTGCCAATGCTATACCTGCTATTTTCTTCTTTTTATCCACTTCGTTCTTTTTCCTTTCATAACGCTATGAATCAATCCTGATAAAAATATGCTTTGTATCCTTGTTCACATTAAATGCTGCTCCCATTGTTATATCTGCTCCCGGAATTCCCAGATATCAGGTACACGGATCAAATAACTCAGATGGCTTAACTGACCCATCTTCTCCATAACTAACGCATTGGATCCCTACCTTCACCAGTGCAGATTCTCCCAGCTGAAGTTTAGGTGCTGTCGGATTCTTCGCATCGACAGGATGTTCCGCCGGGTTCGCATAAAATACTTCCGAAAAACTGCCTTTGATTGGATCCGGATCGCCATCCTCAAATCCCAGATCCGGATCATAGGAATATCCATCTGCATTAACCGGTGCCGCGATCAGTTCATTTGGATAATATGCCTGTTTTGAATCACTTTCATTTGTAACTTCAATCTCTGCATAGACGATCATACTTTCGTCCTCTAATTTAATATCAGGATCACTATAATCTTTCCGATAATCTTCACTGGCCTCAAAATCCGCCGGACTGTCATACAGCTTCAACTTCTTCACTTCAAATCCAAAACCACCAAATGACTGCTTGCCATCTTCCATGGTAAAGATATGTTTCTGTTCTGCTGATGCAACATCCTTCTGGATCTGCTGCTGACGTTTCTGTTCTTCCGCTTCCACACTTTCTGAATTTTCCTGTGAAGATGTTTCCTCCTACATTACATCCTTATGCTTTCTTCTGTAAAAGCCGGCAAAAACAGTGCCTGCGATACAGATGATAACAAGAATCACAACTACAAGTTTCTTTTTCATATAAACCTCTCTTTCCTTTTGTTGTCCCATTTTGCTTTATCTATATATTAATAACACGTAATGTGTATGTCAATAGTATTTTAGTTTTTCTATACATTTACAAAATAAATGATATATGTTATATTTAAACCCTGAATTTGAGGTGTTGTAATGGATCGAAAAAGCAACTTTCGACGTGGATCCGTCGAACTAATGGTCTTACATCTGTTAAGCTTACGAGATTACTATGGATATGAGCTGACACAGATCATAAGACAGGAAACGAATGGCGTCATTGATATTCCGATTGGTTCATTATACCCGGCATTATACAAATTAATTGATGCCGGATATATCTCTGATCATAAAGAACAAGTGGGAAAAAGAATGATTCGTATATACTATCACTTAGAGGATAGCGGGAAAACACGATTAGATCTTTTGTTACATGATTACTACCAGACCAATCAGGCAATTCAGGACATTTTAAGATTTAATGGAGATGAACAAACAGATGAACACAAAGAAAAAAGGGGAAATTAACAGGTATATGCGCAAAGTGCGCCATCTGTTGCCTACCATGCACAAAGCAGAGCGTAGATTTATCACCAACTTACGCCAGGATATAGAAGAAATGGCTCAGACCAGACCTTCTATATCCTATGAGGCGTTAGTAACTGAATTTGGTGACCCACATGAACTTGTAAACAATTATATTTCTGAAAAAGACATTGATACAATTCGAAAAGAATTACATATTTCACATTATATTAAATCACTTGTTATCACAGGCATTCTTGCGATTTTACTGGTAACCGGATTTAAGATGTTTCTTGCTCATCTGGACTACCTACATGCTCAGGAAAGCCAAATTGCATATGACACCACAGTAATAGAAGAATTGGAAACATCCTCAGCAGAAGAAGCACTAGAACCATCTGATATATATGATGATACAACAGCAAATGAAGAGGAACATTAATCCAACTCTGTCATGTTCCAAAACCGGAACATTATCTTAGAGAAAAGCAAGGAAACCAAATGAAAATCCCAACTTACAGGATTCCCATTTGGTTTCTTTGCTTTTCTTTTTATTCTTCTACCACCGGAAAATATACTTTTATCTCACAGCCGCCTGCAGCTTCATCAGAGGAAACATCCAGTTCCACATTCAGGTCATGTGCCATTTCTTTTGCAAGATAAAGTCCCATCCCGGTTGCTTTCTTCCGCCTGTCACCGGAATCTCCGGTAAAGCCTTTCTCAAATACATACGGAAGATCGCAGGCTTTAATACCCATGCCATTATCCCGGACAGATAAAATAATCTTCTCATGTTCTCTGATACAGGAGATCCGGAGCTGTTTATCCTTTCCTTTGCTGTATTTGATTGAATTACTGATAAACTGTCCGAGCATAAAAGCAAAGCCACGTTTATCGGTAAATACTGTGTTCTCTTTTATATCAAGCTGAACCTGTATCTTCTGTTCTTCTAACAGTGGCGTGAAATCCTCCAGCACTTCTTTTACACAGTTTTCCGTATCGACCGACTCGAATCTGTAATCTTTTCTCGCCCCCTTTAAACGGGCATAGTATAACATCTGGTCGATATATCTCTGCATCTGACAGTTGATCCGGTCAAGCTTGCATACCACATCTTCTGACAGCTCGTCTCTGTGATTGTCCAACATAAATGTCAACAGAGCAAGCGGTGTCTTTACCTCATGCGCCCATGCTTCCACATATTCCTCATAATCATTTAGCTGTAACTTCGTCTGTGCGCATTGATCCATCTGTTCATGTAATATCTGACTGAAGCTTCTGATCTCTGCCTGCAGATTCTCCGCATCATGAAACAGTTGTTCCTCATGATAGGAATCCGGCACTGCAAGGAATTCATCAAATGCTTTCTTCCGTTTTCTCTCTTTCTTTGCCAGATAAAGAACAGCCGTTACAAATACCAGCAGGCTGAACAGAATTACCGATATTGCGATCACATAAAATGCCTGTGCATCGATCAGCCATAACAGCAGGATACTGAGCAGATCAAGCAGTCCGATGATCCCCAGCCAGAATCTATTCTGTTTTATGATCTGTCCGATCTCCTTTATGGATATATGTTCCATTTTTACCTCTCCAACGTCTGCCCGACAAAACGATATCCGACGCCACGCACAGGAAGGATCTGCTGTGGCATATCAAGATTTGCCATTGTCTTTTTCAGTCTCGTAAGATTCACCTGTAAAGCATTTTCATCGATGAATTCTGCCGTCCCCCATAAGGCGATACAGAGTTCCTCTTTCGTCACGATATCCGATCCGTGCTCTAAGAATATCCCAAGGATTTTTCCCTGATTCTGCGGCAGGATAACAGATCGGTTATGAATGTATAAAGTATAGGTCTGACGGTCAAGGAGAAATCCGTTTCCTTCCAAAAGGTTATTTCTTCCCTCGTACCGTTTCAACACATTGGATACTCTGGCGAGCAGACGTTCTTTTCTGCACGGCTTCGTCAGGAATTCATCTGCGCCCAGATCCAGGGCATGCAGTTCATCCTGAAGTTGATCCCTCGACGTCAGAACCAGAACCGGTATGGAGCTTTTCTGCTTCAGTTCCCGGCAGATCTGGAATCCACCCATGCCCGGCAGATTCAGATCGAGCAGCACCAGATCCGGGGATGCTGCAAGAATAGCTGCTGCCGCATTCTCAAAATCCGTGATACCGCTGGTCTGATAGCCCGCCTTCTGCAATATATCTTCCAGTTCTTCCCGCATCATATCTTCATCTTCTACCACTGCTATATGCTTCATATCTACTCCTCATCTATCAGTCAAGGTTTCACGCCATCGCCATTGATCTTCATCTGCTCTGAATCTACTCCTCACGTTCCGGTACCATCAGTGTCAGAAGATACCGGTTGCTTGACCGTTTTACAAATGCCATATAAATGCATTCTACCACACAGAGCAGCAAAATCATAGCCGCAGCAAGCAGCATGGCATCTCCGATACTATTTGAGATCATACCGGAAACCAATGTAAGAACGGCACGCACACCAAAGATACTGCTGATGCCTGCAACGACAACCGGCATACCAAAGTACCAGTTGATCTGCTTTCTTGCGGAACGGCAGAGCAATTCATAGGTTGCTCCAAGCCGGATCAGTGTCTTATATCTGCGGCCGGATTTCTGCTGCCCCATCAGGAATTGTACCCCGATCACGGTATTTGCAATGATCAGGAAAATGATCGCCAGATAGATCGTGATATAACTTGCTGCTACGATATAGAACATCCGGCGTCCCATATTTTTCAGATAACTTTCATATTCAATATTTTTTGCTGCAAAATCGATCTGCGCAAGTTTATCATTCATCTGCATGACCGACTGAAGCAGGTTATCTCCCTTGACCTTTGACTGATCCAGCACACCATTCAGATAGATCGTGCTGTCCCATGTATATTTGTCAAATATTTCATCCGGCACGATCAGGGCAAAGGATAATGTAATTGCCCGGTCGGTAATAAGCGGTGTGTTCTGTATCTTACCGGTCAGATACATCTTATGATCCAGATATGCCACCTCCGGGCGGTCTGCCAGAATATCATTTATATTCTGATTCATACTATCCGATGTAAATTCCAGACTTTTAAATACTGCCGCCTCATCGTCTGACAATGCAAGAGGTTCTTTCCCTGCAAGTTCGAGTACATGATTATATCCGCTCAAAGAGATCAGATATGGATATGACACATATTCCAGATTGTTAAGCAGAATATCTTTATCCTCTGAATCCGGCAGTTGTTCTACCCGGCTCATAACGGATGACAGATCAAATACATCATAATCATCATTTGCACCCGGAATAAGATGACCGACCCGCACCTCAAACAGATCGGAAAAATCCTGTTCCAGTCCGTTGTCTGTCAGAAGCTTTTTTACATTTTCCACACCCTGTTTCTGATCTTCTTCGTAATTTTCAAATGTATAATCCATGATATGGATATTTCCCTTTTCATTTCCATAGGAAAATGCGATCACGATTCCTGCTCCAAAACAGCAGAGAGCTGCAAGGATCAGAATAGAACTGATCGATAAGGTACTGGATTTTCTTATGACATTTTCCTGCACCTGACGGAAGTTAAATACCCGAAGGGCAGCTCCCCCATGGCTGTGTTTTGCCAGACGGTCGATAAAAAACCGCATGCCATAGAATAAGAGCAGCATACCAACAAAACCGATCAATATTGTCTCAGACATCTTACGAAGTGTCGTCCATGATCTTCCTCCAATCGCCATGCTGTATGCCACAGCCAGACAGATAATACCGAGAACGAAACTTACCGCATAGACGCCAGCCGGGAACTGCTTCTTGGTTCCCTCCGGTGTATCAACTAATAATGCACCGATCTCCTGTCCTGCGATCTTCCCGCTTAAGATCAGGAATGCAACCAGCTTGATCACCAGAAATCCAACAGCCGTTATTATGATTGCCTGAATGGAGAATGTTACCTGATGACCGACGATCCCAAGTCCTACACATTTGGCTGTGATCAGACTGATCAGTTCGGATAATAAAATGGCGATCGGAAGTCCTGTTACAAGTGCTGCCAGACTGCTTCCTATATCTTCTGCAAGAAGCATCCCGAATAGCTTGCTTCTCCTCATTCCCATCATCAGGTAGACGCCAAATTCGTGTCTTCTTCGTTCCAGTTGGAATTTGCTTGCATAGTAGATCAGGAAGAATAAGATCACCAGTGTCATTACAAAAAATGCAGGTATGATCTGGAACAGACGATCTACCGCATCACTTTCCATTTTCTTAAGGAATACCATAACATCCTGTGAAGAAAGTGACAGGATAATATAGAATGCCACGATAGATATTACTAACGAGGAGAAAAATAAACCGTTTTCTTTTCTGTTTCGTTTACTGTTTTTTCGGATCAGTTTAAAGAACATTTGCGCTGCCCCCTCCCAACTGTGCCATGACCTGCAGGATTCTTTCATAGAACTGTTGCTGTGTCTCTGCGAGCAGATCACGTCTTAATTCATGGAAGATCACGCCATCCTGAATAAAAAGTATCCGCTTGCAGTAGCTTGCAGCATTGGAATCATGCGTTACCATCAAAACCGTTGTTTTGTCGTCTCGGTTCAGGCCGGCTAATTTCTCCATTAAGGCTTTGGCATTTCTGGAATCAAGTGCTCCGGTTGGTTCATCTGCCAGAATGATGCCCGGATTCAGGATTAGTGCTCTGGCTGCTGCCAGTCTCTGCTTCTGTCCGCCTGACATCTGCGATGGGAACTTATCCAGTACATCGGTAATCTCCAGATATTCCGCTAACTGCTCTAGACGTTTTCCGCCCTCTGCCTCCGATATGTTATGAATCGACAATGGAACCATGATATTCTCACGTCCGGTCAGATTATCCAGCAGTTCAAAATTCTGGAACAGGTATCCGATCTCCTTGCCACGGTATCCTGCCAGCTTCTTGCCCTTCAACCTCTGGATCTCTGTACCCTTCATCCGGATCTTACCGCTGTCCGGCTGGATCACTGTTGCGATACAGTTTAATAACGTTGATTTACCGGAACCACTGCTACCCATAATTCCCAAAAACTCGCCCGGCATCACCTGAAATGTGATTCCGTTCAGTGCCTTTGTCTGGTTCGGTTCCTTGCCATAATATTTTTTCAGATTTTCTATCTCTAATAATGCATCCATGCTGCCGCCTCCTTGTACTTTCTTAATTGCTGTTGTCTGACTTCTTGGGGTATCATGGTTTCCTTCGCTCTCTCATACCCGCTGCTGCCCGGCTCCTGGGGGTATCATAATTTATTTCTTAATTTCATACCCACCATATCTGACAATATTTATACTATCAGATATCTTCCTCAAATAACACTTACACTGAATGAAAGGTTTCGCCTGTATAATTCCGGAAATACACGACAATAATATATATGTTTAAAAAGATAATTGCAGTATTAATACAGTGCATATACATGAACAGCATGCCTTACCAGCACAGTATATATGCACTTCCGCAATCATCAATAAAATTCCATCAGGAGGTTATCCCATGTCAAATATGTTTTGTTTTCAGTGCCAGCAGACGGCTGGCAATAAAGCCTGTGTGAATACCGGAGTCTGCGGTAAGCAGCCCTCGACATCCAATCTGCAGGACGAATTAATCTGTGAACTGATACGACTTGCCGAAGCAGCCGAGCTTACAAAGAAATCCATACAACAGAAAAAAGAGACAGATCCCAAACTTCTGTCCCGATACCTGAACAACCGAAAATCCGCTGACCGTCTGCTGATCGATGGTTTATTTACAACACTTACAAATGTGAATTTTGATGATAAATCAATCAAAGATTACATCAACGAAGTGCAGAAAAACCAGAAGGATATCATGCGCTGTATGCCTACAGACATATGTCACATATCAGATATCGCATACAAGAACTTCCCGACTACAGATATGAATTCACCAACTGCAAATATGAATTTCTCAGATACAAATATGAATTCACCAACTACAAACAGTAACTTCTCAGATACAGATAAGAATTTATCAACAGCAAATATCAATCCTCTGACTTGTGGATTGAAAGATCCACATGATATACCGGTAATCAGCCTGTGGGATGGTACGGACGATATCGTGTCACTCCGCTCCACGTTATTGTTCGGCTTAAAGGGAATGGCGGCGTATGCGCATCATGCAATGAATCTCGGCTATCAAAATGATAATGTAACAACCTGGTTCTATAAGGGCTTGTGTGAAGTGAACCGCGAACACTCGGTAGAAGAATGGATCGAGCTTATTATGGAATTTGGAAAAGTGAACTATCAGTGCATGGAACTGCTCGATAAGGCAAATACCGAATCCTTCGGCACACCAACGCCGACAAAGGTTCACACCGATATCCGAAAGGGACCTTTCATCGTTGTATCCGGTCATGATCTCCGCGATCTGGATCTGCTCTTAAAACAGACCGAAGGAACCGGTGTCAATGTCTATACACATTGCGAAATGCTTCCGGCTCACGGCTATCCAAAATTAGCCGCCTATAAGCATCTTGCCGGTAACTTCGGAACTGCATGGCAGAGCCAACAGACGGAATTTGATAATATCCCTGCACCCGTCCTCTTTACAACCAACTGCCTGATGCCCCCACGCCCCAGCTATGAGGATCGCATCTACACTACCTCTGTTGTCGGCTATGAAGGAATGGTGCATATCGAGGGAACAAAGGATGGCAAGAAGGATTTTACTCCGATCATCAAGCATGCCCTAAAGCTGGGCGGCTATGAACACGATCACAGCATGAGCGGTATCAATGGCGGTCATATCCTGACAACAGGATTTGCTCATGGCGCAGTCCTCTCCCATGCAGATAAACTTACAACCGCCATCAAGAATGGTGATATCAAACACATCTTCTTAGTTGGCGGTTGTGATGGTGCCCATCCGGGCAGAAATTATTATACGGAATTTGTAAAACAGACTCCTATGGATTCTCTCGTTCTGACACTTGCCTGTGGCAAATATCGGTTCAACGATCTCGACCTGGGTGAGATCGATGGAATTCCAAGGATCTTAGATATGGGGCAGTGTAATGATTCTTACAGCGCGATCAAAGTTGCCCTTGCACTGGCAGAAGTTTTTAACTGTGATATCAACAAACTTCCTCTGACCCTCGTTCTCTCATGGTATGAACAGAAGGCTGTCTGCATCCTTTTAACTCTGCTTGCACTCGGTGTCAAAAACATCTATCTCGGTCCAACCCTTCCGGCATTTATGACAGAAACCGTTGTCCGTTTTCTGGTTGACACCTACAACCTGCAGCCGATCACGGCTCCTGAACAGGATATGGATGCGATCCTCGGGCGCAGCTAAACAGTCAGTCGGCATCATCCCATTCCGGCAACAGCTTCATCACACATTCCGGCAAACATCAGAGCTTCATCACACATTCCGGCAAACATCAGTGCTTTATCACACATTCTGGTAACCACCACAATAAGGGCAGCGGCTGGCATATCCGGTTGCTGCCTTATAAGAAGCACCGCAGTTCGAACATCGGACTGCGATCAGGTGAAGCTGTTCCGGATCGATCGGCTTGTTGTCCATCAGCTCTTCTTCTCTTCTGAGCCGTTCTCCACGGACAGAAGCAGGATCATAACTGTACTTACCATTGTATTCATAGATATCGATCGTCATTCCGATCGGGAACATGGAATCCGCTCCTCCACTGATCGAAGTCGGCAGGATCACTTCCCGCTCAATACCATAATTATCAAAATAATGCACCTTTACATTTAAAGGAAATCTGCCATTTACCATATAAGATGTATTTTTTACATAACCATAAATCTTCGCTGTATACTTTTCACCATGTACACGGATCATTTTCCTGTTATGGAGCATAACAAGGATCGTCACGATAAAACATAATCCAAGTACCACAAACATTAATGGAATTAATATAAATGCCCCGGGCTTACCAAATGCAAATAAAAAGATCAATGTCATAAAAAGCCCTATTCCTGCAAAACCCACTCCGACAATCATACATATCTTCTGTGCACTGTTCATATCCATCTGCCTCCCACATAATGATCATAACTATGATACTAGCATCTACCCATTTATAAGTCAAACAAATCCATGTATTATTGCGTATACAATTATCTGTTTTCACCTATGATATTCTTTATACCTGCATATGAAATTTTATAAGTTTGAATATGAAATTTTCACTTGCATTTTTACTAAAAGCTTAGTATAATGACCGACGTTGTAAAAATTGAAGAAAAAGCTTTGGTATAAAATTGGAAACGACACAAGTGTGCTCCTGATATTTCACCTCGTTTGCCGACGGATGAGCATATCACTTGATAACGAACAACACATGTGTCTTTTTTGTGCTTATTTTTAAGATATTTGCAGTTTTGGTTCTGCATTTATTCAGATTATTTATCAAAAAGGAGATTTATTTTATGCCAAAAACTTTATTTCAAAACATTGTTTTCACATTAATGATGTCTTTTCTTATGGTCTATGCCATGATCTGCTACAACATTTCCCTAAACACGGGTGGAATGTCAAACTCCGTTTTCTTAGCCGCCTTTCATGAGCTTATCATCATGTGGCCGGTTGCCTTTTTACTTGAATTCCTGTTTGTAGATAAGGCTGCACATGCTCTTGCATTCCGCTTCGTGAAGCCGGATGACCGCCCGATCATCATCACGCTTGCAATTTCTACCATGATCATCTGCATTATGTGTCCTTGCATGAGCCTTGTTGCCACTATTTTATTCAAGCATGCCGGTCGTCAGTTTGCAGCCGTGTGGCTCCAGACCACTTTCTTAAACTTCCCGGTAGCTTTCTTCTGGCAGCTTTTTTATTGCGGTCCATTTATCCGTCTGATCTTCCGCAAGCTTTTTCCAGAGAAATAAGTCTGCATAAACAATTGATTCGAGTGATCCGGCAGGCTGGCACTTCCTACATATGATCTGCTTTATTTTCTATTCGGTTCGCACGCTTATTCATCAGCAGTCGCCCAAACTCGTCCTTACGGACTCAAACATGGGCTTGATGCTGATAGCTAGTGCAAACCTCATAACGAAAATACGCTAATGTCATATGTAGGAAGTGCCAGCCTGCCGGATCACCCGAATCCATTATTTATATTATGAAATTAGAGAATCCCCTCCGACAGATGGTTATATACGTAACGTTTTACCTGTATTTCTTATATGGTCATCAGACGTTTTCTAACTATGACATTTGCGAAGATTTCGTTGTGAGCTGCATATTGCCAGTAAATACGTGTGCCTGTTCGAGCTCAAAGAGCGAGTTGGCACAGGAGTATTTACGAATCAGGCATATGCAGCAAACAGAAATCATAGCAAGTCATAGTAAAAAACGGCTGACTGCCAGATAGGAAATACAGATAAAGCCCCATATGTATAACCATCTGTCGGAGGGGATTTACACATTACGACTGCCAGACCAGGTTACCGGATGGATCAAGAGCCTGAATCCGATAGGTATGGGCTTTGAGATCTGCGGACAGACGGGCAAGATAACCGTCCTTTTTCCAGATGATATAAATACGGTTATACATCTGGTCCGCCGGTAGTTCTGCAAAATGCAAAGCATTTTCTGCCTGAGCAGAGATCTGCGCTGCAGGCTTTGTGCGGATTGTCATTTCCGCATCAAATCCAAATGCCGGAAATTCTTTCCGGAATTTCAACATTTCAAGCTGCTTTTTTACGACCTCCTTTTCAAGTCCTGACTCTATATCTTTTTGTGAAAGATTTGTCCGGTTGATCTCTTTATGTCCACCTGCACCCGCTCGCTTCACTGCCTCATAATCATTAGATCCGGCAAACAGATCCAAATACCAGACCTGAGGTTTTCCCGGCATAAATATCTGTAATGCTCTGGCTAATAACAATGCCTGTTCATTTTCGCCAAGTGCATTATAATATGTCGTATTTACCTGATAATACATCTTTTTATTACCGTGAAGATCCTTTACAAAACCACCACGATCCACAAGCAGCCGGATCAGATCCTCAATCCTGTCGTCCGGCAACAATCCGGCAAGATCAAGTACCGGTATTCCATCATGGCATCCAAGCATATTCACAGTATGAATATTCTCTTTTATCTGTTCCTTTGCCCATTGCTCCAGATAAGTGCCATCGCCTCTGTAAAGAGCATCCAGGATCAACCCCGGAAGGAAAAAGTCATACGTCAGATATCCCTTCTCTGCTATCAGCTTATACTTTTTCTCTTTATATCCGGCATGAATCTCCGGAAGAAGGCGGATTCCATATGGTTGTGCAAGCTTATGGATCTGTTCAAGAAATTCCCATGTTTCCGGTTCATTTAAGAAATTGGCACGTCCCGGTGCTTTTGGGGCATATGCAAATGCATCCAGACGGATTATCTTCGCTCCGTAACCTGCCAGTTTTTTTATGGTTTCACGGTAAAAGTCCCAGACCTTTTCTGATTTAATATTGAGATCCATTTGTCCCAAATATCTGGTATGATAATCCTCAGTATCCCGAATCTCCTGATAAAACGTATTCCAGTATGGAATCCGACTGCCATCTGCCATTTCCACCATCAACAGAGGTAATCCCGGTTTGCGGAAGAACATTGGATCCAGATACTTCTGTTCCGGTTGTATATAGCCATCTTCTGTCATTTCTCCACAGTTTTCCCAGAATGTATTCCAGTTAATAAAAAAGTCACGATATTCCGATCGACTGCCCTTCTCCAACAGATCCTGAAACTGTGGTGACTGCACAGATGCATGGTTTAACACAAAATCCAGCTTCAGATCAATATTCTGTCTGCCTAACCGTAATAGTGCCTTTTCAGAATGAAATGTTTCCTCAAGATCGTAGTCGATTACAGAAAAACCACGATCCAGATCAGAATGGTAAATACTCGGTAGTATATACATTGAGGAAAATGCATCTGCAAATCCATCTTTTTCAAATAAATCCGCAACAGCTTCCAGATCTCCGCCAAGACTGTCCGGATACAGATTCAGCATTGGACCATTTTCAATTTTATTTATATCTGTCATATTTGTTTCTTCTATCTCTGTTTTCCTCATATTCTATAACCTCCTGTTCCCTTACTATTCCGTATAAATCCTGCCATGCATATCCTGAATGATATCTGCCCGATCCAGTCCATCATTAATCTTTTTCTGCTCAATTCTTAATACTCTGGCTACAAATGGACTGTCAATGGCAGTGTCACGATTCCTCTTCTTTCGGTTTTCAAGTGTTTCTTCCGGCGTACTGATCAATACAACAGATACATCCACCCCCTGCAGGTATGCACTGTTTCCATGTGTCCATTCAAGGATCAGAATATCTGTATCTGATACATCCTTGCGATCATACCAGATATCATCCGGGGTTCTTCCCATATGACGTAGCAGCAGTTGTGAGGTTCCTCCATGAAACTGCATGAGAAGATTCGACACAGCTTCATAATCCAGTTCCTGATCCGTACCCAGATAGTCTGTAAGAGCCTTGTCTCCATACTTCTGATATATGGATAACCACTGCATGTCCTCCTGTTCTTCTGCATCCCTTCCGGCTTTTTGAAGCTCTAATAGTTTTTCTTTTACTTCATCTGTATATAGCCTTTCAGTTATAAGTCCATTTAACCCGGACATACGAAATCTCGCAATTCGTTCTGCATCATTATACATGGGAATCCGATGCGGATAATTGTCCCCGCTTATAATAAGTGATTTCTTTCCCTGTTTTTCAAACATATTTTGAAGTAAGAAAGCCATTCCGGTCTTACCAACACCAGAACCTCCGGATACCGATATGACTGTTTTTTTCTCTTTTCTTTCCTCTGTTTTTTTCCGGATCAACGGAAATAATCGTTCTGCGTTTTTGATCTGTTCCTGTGCCAGATCCGATACTGTAATTTCTTTCGTATCCATCTGTCCGTCACCTCATTTCTGATCATCTTATATATCTTTTATTCTATTGTTTTTGCCAAACTCCCCGATCTCTGCAAACAGAAACCGGGGAGTCCTATTTATTCTTATTCTACTGCATCAAGCAGGATCTGATAGCTTGGATAATTACCGGATACTACCGTAAACGGCATACCGAGCTCCATCAAAGCAGCTCCTGAATAAACAGTACCTGTTTTCTTATCCCGATAGGAACGTTCCGGCGCAAGCCCTCTCAATCGAATATAAAATACAGGATGATTACCATGTGTATTTAATAAAACTGCACCTACAACTGCATGTTTTTTTTCTTCATCGACAGACATCCATGCTCCATATTCCGCCTCAAACGGATTACTTAATCTGTAATAATCCCCTTTTAAAATAACCGGTGCTGCTTCATGATAAGTTTTGATCTGTTCACGGACTGCCGTCTTATCTTCCTCAGATAACTTTCCAAGATCCAGTTCATATCCGAATGCACCTGTCATGGCAACCACACCTCTGGTCTTCATGTCCGTCACTCTGCCAGTCTGATGATTCGGCACCGCAGATACATGGGCTCCCATCGTTGATAAAGGATAAGCAAACGATGTACCATACTGGATACGGATACGATCAACGGCATCTGTATTATCACTGCACCATATCTGTGGTGTATAATACAACATACCCATATCAAACCTTCCGCCACCGCCGGAGCAGCCTTCCCATAACATATCCGGAAATGCCTGCGTCAGGCGTTCCAGCAGGTCATATACACCAAGCATATAGTCATACATTACATTTCCCTGCCATACCATACTGTCGGAATATATATCACATAAGCTTCGATTCATATCCCATTTCACATAATTGATATCGCCCTGCCTGAGGACAGCTGCAATCTGTTCATAGATATGATCCACCACCTCCGGATTTGCAAAATCAAGTACAAGCTGATTTCTGCCGTGTACCGGATGTTTACCGGGAACCTGAATTGCCCACTCCGGATGTTTTCTGTAAAGATCACTGTTTTCTGAAACCATCTCCGGCTCTATCCAGATACCAAACTGAACACCTTTGTCATGAACCCGTTTTGTCAGCTCCGTAAGAGAACAGCCCAGCTTATCTTCATTTACAATCCAGTCACCAAGGGATGAATTGTCATCATCTCTTGTGCCAAACCAGCCATCATCCATGACCAGAAGCTCTACACCAAGTGCTGCAGCCTGCTCCGCAAGATTAACGATCGCTTCACCATTAAAATCAAAATAACAGGCTTCCCAGCTATTTACAAGAACCGGACGGATCTGATCTTTATATTTCCCGCGACAGATATGCTCTCTCACCAAATGATGCATCTGATTGGATAGCTGTTCCATTCCATACGCTGAATATGACAGAACTGCTTCCGGGGCATAAAATGTCTGCTCCGGCTTTAATTGATAGGAAAAGAAATCCTCCTGAAGACCCATAACCAGACGGATCTGATCAAACTGATCTAATTCTACGCTTCCTTCAAAGCTTCCACTGTACACCAGTGATACACCATAACAGGCTCCGGCGGTCTCTGTTGTGCCATGTTCCGCAAGGATCATATATGGATTATACTGATGTCCGGACGTACCACGATTACTTCCGATCACCTGTCTGCCATGTGTTACCGGTGTTCGCTGCATATTCCGTTCCATTGCATGCCGGCCATAAAATGTCAGTACATCATAATCTCCATACAAAAGATCAAGACATGCGCTGGAAAGCTTCTCCAGATAGATTTCATTCTTTCCGACATTTGTAACTTTTACACTTCTGGTTATTACATCGCAGTCAGGTAATACGCCATATAATAATGTTACCTCTACACCGACTCTTTCGTCCTTCAGATATATGCACAGAGTCTGTGCAGCTTCAGAATGTGCTGCCGGAAGTCCCGGGAGATCATACTTACCATCCTGAATCTGATATCCTGTATAGCGAAGATCAAGTGCCATACAGCCATTTGCTTCACGGATCTTTCCTGCCGTTGTTCTGTAATCACCGGTTCCAAGAACAGGGAATTCCTGAGGAAGTGCATCCAGGGAATAAGTACGATCGTTTCCAAGATCATATGGATTTCCTGAAAAACCTCGATCATAGTAAGTCAGTATATAATCCATTTCCGAATCCAAGCGTTTTCCGTAATACAGATGAAGCAAATAATCATGTGTATCGGCCATCATCTGATAAGTTGTATGTTCCGTATGGAGAGAAAATATTCTTTTCTCTTTGTTATATATAATAGCCATAAATTAAGTCTCCTTTTATTTTACTGCTCCGTTTGCCACACCTGATATGATATGTTTCTGACAAATAATATAGAAGATCAGAATCGGAAGTAACGCTAACAGATAAGATGCAAAAGCCAGATTGTAATTTGTTCCAAACTGAGTCTGGAAATTCAGCTGCGCAAGCGGAAGTGTATTCTGATCACCGGACATAATTACAAGCGGTGTCATAACGTCATTCCATGTGCCAAGGGCTGTAAGGATCGCAACCGTTGCATGCATTGGTTTCATATTCGGGAAGATGATCTTCCAGTAAGTCGTCCATGTAGTGGCTCCGTCAACACAAGCTGCCTCTTCCAGTTCAAGCGGAAGATTATTCAGATATCCTGCATATAACATTGTGTTCATCGGAAGATAAAATACTGTATAAAGTAATACCACACCAATCATATTTGCCAATCCCATTTTTGCTGTCTGTTTTACAAGCGGCATCATCAAAATAGCAAATGGCACGAACATACCACTGACAAGATAAAGATAAATTCCATTATAGATCCGATTCTTTTTCTTGCTTCGTCCAAGTACATAACCAATCAGGGAATGTATTACGATCGATAATGCGATAGTTGCCAGTGTGATAAATAAACTGTTACCGAGAGAATGCCAGAAATCTGTTACCTCCATAGCTTCCTTAAAATTACTCAGACTCCAGTGCTGCGGAAGAGATAAGATTCCATGGATATCATTTGTCATCTCAGATGGCTGCTTAAATGCGATCATAACCGTCATATATAATGGGAACAGGATGGTTACAAGACCAAGGATCAACAGAATCGTAACCCCGATATTATATCGTTCTTTTCCTGTCTTAATCCCCTTTTCTTTATATTCTTTTCTGATCTGTCTCTGCGATTTTTTCATAACTGTTCCTCCTTCTTACCCAGGAAACGCATCTGTAATACAGATATCACAACGATTACTATAAAGAACACGACTGCATTTGCACTCTGGAATCCAAACTGTCCGCCACTCATACCATTGTTGTAGATCAGGTAGGAAATGGATTCTGTGCTCTGCGCAGGACCACCCTTTGTCAACGACATGATCTGGTCAAATACCATCAGGAAGTTCTTCATGCAAAGGACTACATTAATTGTAAAAAACGGAAGGATCAGTGGGAATGTCAGATAACGGAATTTTGCAAATCCGGTTGCACCATCTAAAGATCCTGCTTCGTATACATCTTCCGGAACTGTCTGAAGACCGGATATATAAATGATCGTATTCATCGCGATCGACTGCCATGCACATACTACTGCGATTGCAAGCCAGGCCGTTTTAGAACTTGCCAGCATACTGTTTCCCTCAAAACCAAGCATGATTGCAATCTGTGGCAGAATATAAGTAAAGAAATAGTTAAAAATATAACCAACAACCAGACCGCCTAAGATATTTGGCAGGAAATACAATCCACGAAGACCGCTCTTAAAACGAATCTTGCTGTTTAATGCCATCGCAAGAATCAGGCTGACAACATTTACGATGATCGTTGTTACTATAGCCAGCTTAAATGTAAACAGATAGGACGAACCAACTCTGGCATCATGAAAAAGATCAATATAATTTCGAAAACCAACCCACTCATAGCTGCCATACCCACGGAAATTGGTAAAGCTGTAAATCGCACCCTGAATCAAAGGCAATGTGTTGAATGTAAAGAACAATGCTACGATAGGAATTGTGATCAACATAAATGTTCTGGATTTCCCGGACATTTTCTTTTTCTTTTTAACAAACTTCATATCTTCTGTCTTTTTTGTATCCATTTCTATTCCTCCTCTCCGGAATGCTCCTGCTCATATTTGCGAACCTTTGTGATCAGGTCACGATTGTACCGTTTCCATTCCGTATCAAATTTCTTCAAAAACGCTTCTGTATCTCCATCTAACAGATAAGTCTGAATCAATGCATCTACTGCCATCTCAGATGGATAAAAATGATCCTGATAATCAGTTACGATTCCGTTGTCCAGATATTCCTGCATACCGTCTAACATAGATGCAAGCTTGAAATCACCTTTCTTACAAGGTACTGCGTTCTGATTGTCTATATAGTCCTGTACATTTTCATCCTCTAACAGGAAACGGAGGACTTCATAGGCTGCTTCCTTATTCGGACAGTCTTCCATCACGCAGAACTGAAGATCTACACCGGATGTCAGAACCATGTCATCCTTATTGTTAGAAGCCGGGAATACAAATGAATCAATATTGATATCCGGATTTACTGACTGGATCTGTGGTACAGCATAGCTTCCGATCATATACATTGCTGACTCACCTTTTGCAAATGCTGTACAAGCATCATTATAAGAATATGCAACCGGATTGGCTTCTCCATACTGAAGCAGGGTTTTCATTTCTTCCGCAACCTGAACATACTGATCGGAAAATGTCGTTTCTCCCTTATTAACATCCTTACATACGGTCGAAGATGTCAATGAAGCTACTGCACTGTTCCATGGAGAAAGACAGGTCCATGTATCCTTGTAGCCCATATAAAACGGAAGAATTCCTTCTGCTTCAATCTCATCGCATAATGCAAGAAGCTCATCCCATGTTTCCGGGATCGTCCATCCATGCTCCTCAAACATATCCCGGTTGTACAGGATACCGGCAGCATTTGCCACATATGGAACACTGTATGTTCCTTCTGTTGGAATAAATTTCAGATTCTCACAGATGGTCAGATAATTTTCCTTTATATCTGCCAGTCCGTCAAAATCAGAAATATCCATCAACATATCGGCATCAATAAAATTCGAATAATTGATGTCACCGCCAATACCAATGATATCCGGATTATCTTCACGAACAAATCTGGTCTTCAACACCGTCATTGCATCGTTCGGAGAACTGATCTTCAATTCAATATCATCATGACTGGCATTAAACCGTTCCTCAACTTCTTCAAAATAAGAGGTTGCTTCCGGCTTGTACTGTACCAGTTCGATCACTGTTTTTCCGTCTTTATTATTCTTGCCACACCCCGCCAGTAAGCAGAAACCAGTCATCATTGTAAGTACAAATAATAGTTTTTTCCCTTTTAGCATAAATACATTTCTCCCTTCTTTTATAATATGCTTTTTTAAGTTGTTTTCATTCTAACATATCATAATGCTTGTTAAAATATCGTAATAACGCCAGTTTTATACCAAAATGCATTATTTTTGTCTCACTATTGCATTTATCTAGCATTTTGGTATATAGTAGAAAACAGTAGAGTTTATATTGTGTATTTGTTCTAATTTTGGGAGGTTTTTTTATGCATGAATACCTTTTTTCTATATTTCCAAATGAGAAATTTATAGATCTTGGACTATATCAGTACGGATGGGAACGCTGTACACCGGCCCATCAGTTCGGTCCGGCTGCCAGAACCCACTATCTGTTTCATTATGTTATCTCCGGAACCGGACTTTTAATGGCACAGGACAAAAATGGAGAAACAAGAAATTATTCGATCAAAAGCGGACAGGGCTTTCTTCTGTATCCGGGACAGATCAGCACCTATATCGCAGATGAGACAAACCCATGGGAATATACCTGGCTGGAATTTGATGGATTACGGGTAAAAGAAGCACTGGACATTGCCGGTTTTTCAAAAGACCAGCCCATCTATCATGCTACCTCAAAGGAATACCGGGAAATCATGATGAACGAAATGCTCTATATTGCCAATCACCCAAACGAACCGCCATTTCACCTGATCGGTCATTCCTACCTTTTTCTGGATGCACTCACCCGTTCCACCGCCTCTACCCAGATGATAAAAACCGGTAAAATGAGCGATTACTATATAAAAGAAGCGATAAACTTCGTAGAGCAGAATTTCCCTTACGACATCTCTATCGAAGATATAGCTGCCTGTTGCGGCATCAACCGCAGCTATCTGGGAAAGATCTTTCATGACTCCATTGGCAAAACGCCACAGGAATTCCTGATAAACTATCGGATGTCCAAAGCAACAGAGCTGCTGAAAATGACTAAATTATCAATTGCAGATATAGGAAATGCAGTCGGCTATCCAAACCAACTGCATTTCTCAAGAGCTTTTAAAAATATATATGGTATCTCCCCCAAAAACTGGCGGGACCAGAATCACTAACATAGAAAACCCTCCGGCAGATGATTATATGTATGTGGTTTTATCTGTATTTCTTATATAATCATCTGTCGGAGGGGATTCGTTTCCTTAGTTATAGGTTCCACCTACGCCGGATCCGGCATTGAAGCCAAATAACGCACAACAGATTAGGTCGATAATAAAGACCGTGCTTAAGACAGCACAGATCAGGATCTGTGTTTTCCGGCTCTTCTTATGCATAAAGCGGCTGAGCTTCGGCGCCGCGATATAGACACCGAACAGACTTCCGATGCCAAATGCAAGTAAGCCGACCAGACAGATCCTTCCATTTAAATTCAGGAAGAATTTCTTATAATTCCAGTAGTGGGAATTAAAGAAGAAATCCAGGATCCAGCTTGCGATATATTCGAGCACGCCACAGATACCCATAGACATCAGGAATAATTTCAATTTATCTGCCTTAAATCGGTCTAACAGGAAGATGATAACGACACCTCCGACACCATAGATTGGAAGCCACGGTCCATACATTGTTCCACGATTTACAAGCTCATGATCTCTGACGATATGGAGCATAACCTCCCACACCCAGCCGACAAAACAGAATGAGAAGAAGAAAAAGATGAAATCCGTCAACCGGTATTCACTCTTGATCTTGATTCCCTTTGGTACTTCTACTGCTGCATCCTGCAAGAGATATACCGGCACAGCAGTTTCTATACCTTTACAGTATGGTGCTCCGTCAAATGCACGCTCAACAAATGCTTCACTGTCTATTCTCTTTCTAAGATGAAAATACATCTCCACGTCGATCTCTACATCAAACGGTACTGCTACTAACAAACCGGCAATCGGAACAAGCTTTAACAGCATAACAGGAATGCATGACAGATCTGTTACGAACATCTTCCATTTGTATCCATTTGTCATTTCTTTGGATAAAGCTTTTGCCTCTTTCCAGCTAAGTGTCTGATTCTCTGCAACCAGATACGGAATCATCCGGTACTGATAGAATTTGTATATACCACCGACGATCGTAAGATTCCATAAGAACAGAACCACCTTATATACGAACATCGTCCAGATCAATCTCAATAAATGTTTAAAATGAAATGGTGCAAACATACGGTTGATTGATACTTTATCACTGTACCGGCACTCCATCGCATACCGATTCTTTCCAACGATGGCTGCACTCTGAATAAAGAAATGCACGATCATCATAATAAATGCGGATAATAGAAGTGCAATGATCACTTCTCCGGTATTACGTTCCAGATAGGCGGCATTTGCGCCTAACAGCTTAATGATCCATGTCTGACTCTTGGAAGCAACATCGATCAGTCCGATCACAAAATCCGAATGTATAAACGGAACATCCTTTACAATCGGTGTATTTACAGCATAGTCTTTTAAGATTTCCACGTTACTTGCTACATGCGAAGTATCCAGTCCGATTGCCTTGTCAATCCCATTTACAAATGTCGACTGTGCAAATTCATCGACACCTAAAAATGCAAAGATGAAGCAGACTGCAACCAGTGCAAGCCACGCCATCGTTCCACGCTTAAACACCGTGTTCCACGCGCCTTTTCTCAGTTCTTTTCGATTCCAGTTCATATTCTTATGCTCTCCTCCAGCTCTGCTTACTGTATAATCTCATACTGTAACAGCTCGTAGTGCAGCTTCGTTCCCTCTGCGATCCCATTCGGCAGCAAGGCTCTTGCAACCAGCTTATCTTCTTCGGAACCATCCAGATTCTGCAGATGCGCATATTCTCCATCAATCTGTTTTACAATATAATCACATACTAACATTTCCATATCTCCTATCAAAAGCGTTAGCCTGATTATACTACCTCTTTCGACAAAATTCTATCTTTATATGCAATTTGAAATTTACAAAAAAACTTCGCAATCAAAATAAACTGCCTACTTTCCAAAATGGAATAAGCCCTTTTTCTCATATGGCTCACTGGTTGCGGAAAGCATCTCATAACCGATATCCTTGATTGCCTTCTTTGCAGCCTCAGTATCGATATTGTCCTCGCTGATGATCACCGTTTCCCCGCTCTTGGCAGAAGAAGTTACCTTTTTCACCTTGAAATTCTTACGGATCACATCATTCATGTGGGCTTCGCACATACCACACATCATTCCATCAATTTTTAAAGTTGTCTTTATCATCTCAATTCCTTCTTTCGTATTTATTATGTCGCATTTAATATATACCCCACAGGGGTATATGTCAATTCTGTTTCTATTATATTGAGAATTAATTATCACTTAATCGTATATTACTTCACAAATCACTTTTTGAAAAATCATGCTGTATAAAAAGGAAAAACCGGCAGTCCCTAATCTGCCGGTCATCACCGATATCCCCACATCGGTCTCACGCTCTTTTCTTTATACTAAATTCCCAAATGCACTGATCTATTATCGATCATAGTCAAATTATATCACCCTGCACCACTTTTTGTACACTAACCAAACGGATAGTATTTGCCATTTATTTCATTTATTTTTATCTTTTTTACCTCTTCTAATCGAATCAAACATACACACCCTGTCCAATTTGCGGGTTGTATTTTTATATAGTTCTGATTAAAATAGAAAAAAAGAAAGGAGCACCCCATGACAATTCAGGATTTTGTTTCTCTTTCCGGCGAGATATTGACACAATATTATGACAACAACATTACGCCATTTCTCGATGCATGCCATGAAGATATTCTGTGGATCGGTCCTGCCGAAAAACAGGTGATTCGCACAAAAAAAGTACTGGTCAACACATTTCTGTCTGAACAGCACGAATTAAAATTTGTTCTTCATGATCTGGTTATTACTCCTCTTGCTACGACCAGCAACCGGGTAGTTGAGATCATTATGTTCTTTATGGTTGATACGATATGGCCTGATAACAGCATGAATCGGGTTAATCAGAGGATTCATCTGTCCTGGATCATGAACAACGGAGTTCCTCAGATTCGGCTCTGCCATATCTCAAATGCTATCTCTTACGATGAACGAGATACCATCTATCCGGTGCATTACGATTCCAAATTCCGCGGAATGCCGCTTGCCGGCGTATCCCGCTCGGAACGTTTGTCGTTTAAGGGTGCAGATAAATCTCTGCTTTTTCTGAATCGGAATCAGATCCTGTACATAGAATCCCATGGCAGACACTCCAATATCCATACAACCTCCGATTCCTACGAGATTACAGAAAGTCTGATTTCTCTGGAAAAACGCTTCCCGGATTATTTCCTGCGTTGCCACCAGAGTTATTTGATCAATCCTGATTTCGCATCATCAATTGAACGTTTTAAACTTACAATGTCCGATGGCTTTGTAATCCCAATCCCGGAAAAGAAATATACTCAGGCAAAACGTCTGCTTCTGGATTTTATTAACGCCCGGTCATCAGACACCGGAATTTAAAAGATCTTTAAACGGTGCAAATGCTGACGGAATCGCAATCTCCTGCTTCAGCTCTTCTAATGTAACCCAACGAAGATCTTTCGCCTGCTGTTCCATACATTCCATATAAAAGGCTTTCATATGCCATTCTACATGGGAAAAAATATGTGTATATGCTGTCTCCATCCAGATTTCTTTTGGGTGGAGATTTTTTGACGTTACATACGAAAGGATCTCCTGTGTGCTGTAGCTTCCGGGAAGATTCGGGAATTCCCACAATCCATGTAACAACCCTTTCTCTGTCCGCTTCCGTATCGCAACCTTATCTTCATACCGAAGCATCAGCACCGCTTTTTCTTCCACCTTCCGTTTCTTCTTTGCTTCACGAACCGGATACTGCTGCCAGGAATCATGCTTATGAGCTTTACACAATTCCTGTAGTGGACACACCTCACATTTTGGCGCACCATTTGGCAGACAGATTGTTGCTCCAACCTCCATCAGACTCTGTGTCAGCATATCGCAATGTCCATACCGATACACCTGCAGAAGCTCCTCCCGGATTTTCTTCTTTACTGCCTGCTTGTCGATATTTGACGAATCTTCCATCACTCTGGTATATACCCGGAGAACATTTCCATCCACCGCAGGAGTTGGCAGATCAAAGCAGATCGAGCCGATTGCTCCCGCCGTATATTCTCCGATTCCCGGCAGGCTCAGGATCTCATCGTATTCTGCAGGGAAGTTTCCCTGCCATTCTATCACCACTTCTCCTGCTGCCTTTTTCAGATTTCTTGCACGGTTATAATATCCAAGTCCTTCCCAAAGTTTCATCAGGCGGTCATCATCTACCTCTGCCAGCGCCTCGATCGTCGGAAGCTCCTGCAAAAACGTTCTGTAATATTCTTTTACTGCTTCCACTCTCGTCTGCTGCAGCATGATCTCCGACAACCATACATGATACGGTTCTTTATCTTTTCTCCATGGAAGATCTCTGGCATGCTCCGGATACCATGCGATCAAATTGTCCGCGATCTGCTTATATACATTCTGCATAAACTCATTCCATCCTGTTGCGTTTTTGTATTTTATCTCTATCAATGACCAGAGCGGCAATTTTTTATTTTTTTGCCGTTCCGGTCATTTTGATAAGAATAATAATTATACACTTAAAATCTTCTTCCGCCCATGCCACACATAGGCTTTTCTTCTGTCTCCAGTGTTTCTACTACATAATTTGTGCGAAATGCAGCATTTACTTCTGCAATTTCTTTCTTGCCATCAATGTAATCTCTGAAATATTCCATCAAATTCATACCGGAATTCTCACAGCCTTCTTCTTCCTCCCACTGTTTTACAAGTGCAATTCGTTCTGATTTTGTTGTGTCTTTAATTAATGTACTTTTCATCTGAAATTACCTTCCTTTTTTCTTTTTTCCGGAATCTCAATCCCTCTTGCTTCTAACAGTTCCTTCAATGACTGTGGCTCATAATTCATATACGGTTGCATACACCCGACATTGATCGCCAGAAAATTCTGGTCTTCCTCATGAAGATCCTTGCGTTCATTCAGCCGCTTTATGCAGTCCTGAAAAAACACATCCTCCGGGGATCGGTGTGTATGCCCATACAACAGGATATTCCCTCTATGCTGACCATTCCAGAACAGGATCGGATAATGACAAAGCACCAGCTTATATGCATTTCCTCGAATGTTGTCTGTAATCTCTTTGTAATTACAGACCTCCTCGAATAACTGCCGGAGCCTGTAATCTGACAGATCATCATGGTTCCCATGCACAAGAATCTTATGTCCTTTTAACTGTGCAACGAGTGCAATCAATTCTTCACTTTTTCCCCGCTTACTGATGTCGCCAAGAATATAGACCGTATCTCCGTTTGTCACCTTCCGGTTCCATCTGGCAAGCATATCGGTATGCATTTCTTCCAGTGTCTTATATTCTCTTTCGTCATATCCGCTTCCGCTGCCTGAAAGCTGGCTGGCACAGCAGAAATGCAGATCACTGATATAATAATTCATTCTGTGTTTTCACCTCGCAATGCCTCTATAACATTTTTTCTCCCACCATTTTACATTCTGCCAAATAGGTGTGTCAATTCATCCAGTGGATCTGTTCTCCCTGAACCAGTGGATACCTAAAAAGCTCGGAACCGTCCAGATCACAATGGTGCATATCCACACCTGTGATCTGGTGGTTTTCGTATGTTGTATAATAATAGATTCCTTTATCTGCATTACAGCAGGAGGTGTAGAGCGTAATCTCATACTTGCCATCTGTCACTTCACAGCATCCACGCTGCTGATCAACCGATCCAAGAATATGGAAGAACTGGCTGATACTCTCCGCCTCGCTGTCGCCAGATTTTGAATTCATTTTTGTAAATGCGACCTTTGCAAATCGTGACGCTGACGACAGATCTCCCGGCAAACCAAGTGCACCCATGCCCCTGCTGTAAGACTGTAACTGCAGCTGCTCTGCGAAAGTATTTTCCGGCTGTTTCGGAGATAATCCCTGATAATTATTCAATAAAAACATCTGTGTCTCAAATGGTGGATTGTTCGTGAGAACTCCGACCGGATTCTCATGTATATGCATTCCATCCGCCATACACTCAACTGTGATCGCAGCATTCCGATCTGCTATGATCCAGTGTAACTGTGCCGATGGAAGCTGTTCGCTGAAAGGTGTTCCAACCAGATTCATCCGGTCAAGCAATGCCCGTACCTCGTCCAGATCCGCACACTGTCCAAGTATCCACGGGATAAATTCAAACTGTGCAACATTATCCCTACCAGCTTCTACTGCCTGATAAACTGCATTTCCAACAAAATTAAGTCCCGCCATACCAACACCCTTTTCATTGATCGCATCATAATAAAGCGGATATCCACCTGACACATGCGCCATGCCAATGATCGCATAATGAGAATCCCTCTTTCCCATATGACGAAACTCAAACGGGAACTTTCTCGGTGTCACCGTAATCTCATCCCCATAAGAAAATTCATAATCTAATGTTCTGCCAAAATAAAAATCCTTCGTTTTATACGTCGCTGCTGTACACATCTATAACCATCATCCTTTCCTGTTTTCTCAATTTTGCAATCTTGCACTCATCAAGTTCAAAATTATATTCTTATTATTTTCATATACTACACATGTTACTATTAGCATTCGCATAAAACAATGGTTCAATTATAAAAGAATTATAAAAAGCGGCATTCTTGCAAAAGCATTTCCGTATAACCAGCTATTCACTATAATATAACATCAGCGAGGATTTCGTTATGACATGCACATTGCCAGTAAATGCGAGTGCTTGTATGAGCCGAAGGCGAGTTGCACAGGAGCATTTACGAATCAGGCATGTGCATGGAATAGAAACCACAGCGAGTTATATATAGTGAGTAGCTGATTATACAGAAATGTCTCTGCAAGAATGACGCTTCCAGATTCTATTCTTCCATGTATTCAATATAATCTGTTTCATCCGCAAAAAGCTGGTATCTTCCATCTACATATCCCATATAACCTTCCGTTACAAAATATCCTTTTATCATAATTCCGATCTCCTGTACATTTGTTCTGTCCTATAAAGTTCCGATTTTCTTTGAATTTCCTGTATTTTTTATACAGTCAACCCGTTTATGGCTTTATATTACAGTTTTATATGCACAAAAAATCGTACATCTTTTAAACCAGCAAAATATCAGACAGATTTTCCTGAATTCCTGCTGCCACCTCCGGCTTGTTCATGGAATATACATGAATGTGCTTTACGCCATTTGCCAGAAGATCTATGATCTGATCAGTCGCATAAGCAATACCTGCCTGCTTCATTGCAGCTTCGGTATCTCCAAACCGGTCAACAATATTCTTAAAACGTTCTGGCACATTGCAGCCGGATAATTTGACGGCATTTTTCACCTGAACCCGCTTCGTGATCGGCATGATTCCCGGAATCACCGGCACAGCAATCCCTGCTTCTCTGATACGATACATGAAATTAAAGAAAATATTGTTATCAAAAAACATCTGTGTAGTCAGATATTCACATCCCGCTTCCACTTTCTTTTTCAGGTTTGCAATATCATCCTGCTTGTTTGCAGAATCCGGATGAACCTCCGGATAACAAGCTCCGCCCACACAGAAGTCTCCGCTCTCTTTTATTAATTTTACCAGCTCCGATGCGTGAGCAAAATCAGTAAATACCTGTCCATCATAATTCTTTGGAATATCCCCACGAAGTGCCAGGATATTTTCAATCCCTGCATTTTTCATTTCAGAAAGTGCTGTCCGGATGCTGTCTTTATTTGCGCATACACAGGTCAGATGCGCAATCGTCGGAACTCCGTATTTCTCCTGAATCTCATTTGCAAGCTTGATCGTATGTCCTTTTGTGCTGCCACCCGCTCCATATGTAACACTCATATAACTCGGCCGTAATGCCGCAATTCCAAGTGCCGCAGCTTCCACACTTGCAAAATCTGTATCCTTCTTCGGCGGAAAAACCTCAAATGACAATGTTGCTTTCTCCTGCCCTATAATATCTCTTATCTTCATGTATTTTCTCCTGTCATTTCATCTTTTTTGTATATCTGCAGTTGGGATAATTCGTGCATCCCAGAGAATTTTCTCATCCCTTTTCATTATATAAATTCTACGGTAATATGACAATAACAACATTCTTTTCTGCCACACCATGAAAACTTTCGAAAAGTTTGCTGGCGTAATCCCACATTTTCCTGTATAGTATATGGGTATGTAATTTGTTTGGAGGAGTTATCAAAAGATGAAAAAACGCGAATCATTTAACAACAAATGGGGATTTGTCCTCGCCTGTATCGGCTCAGCGGTCGGCATGGGTAATATCTGGATGTTCCCAACCAGAGTATCCCTCTATGGCGGAGGCTCTTATCTGATCCCTTACTTCATATTCGTTATCCTGATCGGATTCACCGGTGTGATCGGCGAAATGAGTTTCGGACGTGCTACCAAATCCGGTCCGGTCGACGCTTTCGGCTATGCCTGTGGAACAAAGGGCAAACAAAAACTTGGCGAACTTCTTGGTTTTATACCGGTACTTGGCGCACTTGCCATGGCGATCGGCTATACTGTCGTAATGGGCTGGATCTTAAAATATATGATCGGTGCATTTACCGGTTCAACACTTGCACCGGAAAATGTGGAATCCTTTGGTGCCGCATTTGGTTCAACCGCTTCTGCATTCGGCAATAACCTATGGCAGATCATTGCACTCGCTGTCGGCATTATCATTCTGATGTTTGGTATCGGAAACGGAATTGAAAAGGCAAATAAGATCCTGATGCCTCTGTTCTTTATCCTGTTTATCATTCTTGCGATCTATACCGCCTGCCAGCCGGGTGCTGCCGAAGGATATAAATATATCTTTCGGATCGAGCCAAAGGTTCTCGCCGATCCAAAGACATGGATCTACGCACTTGGCCAGGCATTTTTCTCCCTGTCTGTTGCAGGAAATGGGACACTGATCTATGGCTCTTATCTGCCGGACGAAGAAAATATACCGGAAGCTGCCGGACAGGTTGCTTTATTTGATACGATTGCTGCATTACTTGCCGCCCTCGTTATCATTCCGGTTATGGCAACGACCGGTGCGCAGTTAGACCAGGGCGGTCCGGGACTTATGTTCATCTATCTGCCTGCCCTGTTCAAATCTATGCCGGGCGGACATATCATCGCCATGATCTTCTTCGTTGCAGTATTCTTTGCGGGCTTGTCCTCATTGATCAATCTGTACGAAGCTCCGATCGCAACGATTCAGGAAAAGCTCGGATTAAATCGTAAGTTATCCTGTGGCGTGATCGCAGGAATCGGCGTGATCGTATCCATCTGTATTCAGGGAATCGTATCCGGCTGGATGGATGTTCTGTCCATCTATATCTGCCCGCTTGGTGCAGGACTTGCCGGAATCATTTTCTTCTGGGTATGCGGTAAGAAATATGTAGAGGAGCAGGTAAACCTTGGACGTGAAAAGAAGTTCACAGACAAATTCCTGCCAATCTGTAAATATGTCTATTGCCCTATCTGCATTCTAGTTTTAATACTTGGAATCGCATTAGGCGGAATCGGCTAAAACAGGGATAATGCGAGATTCAGATACTTCTATTTATAACAATACCCCTATTGAATAACACACTACGATTTCTGTTCGATGCACATGCCTGATTCGTAAATGCTCCTGTGCAAACTCGCCCTTTGGGCTCAAACATGCACCCGCATTTACTGGCAATGTGCATTCTCACAACGAAATCTCGTTCATGTTATATCAATAGGGGTATTATTATAAATATAAAATATCTGAATCTCGGCATTACTCCTCGTCATTAGGAATGCCATTTGCCAGGTATTCATTCCACTTGGCGTTGTTACGCTCCAGTTCTTTTTTCTGTATGATGCGGTTGCGGTCTGTGAGGATCGCGAGCATCTCATCTACGACCTCCTCCATAGGAAGGGTCTGATAATGTGACAAATAGCCGATCATACGACCGGCTGTAAAATCTGTATTCAGATTCTGTGTTATAACCTCGCAGAATTCCGCCGGATAGCCCCGGTCAAGCATCATCTGATATAGGTTTTTACTTGCTTCTGATCTTGGTTTCATTTATGATCACCTGACTATTCTTTCGATATATATCTGCATATCCAATTATGCATCCAAACGGTTCGCTGATCGTCCGATCTGCTCTCCCATTTTCACCAGTGTTTCCATTCCTGATCCGGTATGTGCCAATAAATCCCGATCCGGTATCACGACATTCTTCTGTGTCAGCAGAATGATCGTTGAACCGCCGAATTCAAATCGTCCTTTTTCAACACCCTTATGAACAAATCCCAAGCCTTGCTGATTGTTACTGATCTTACCAACCATCAATGCCCCGACTTCCATCTGAAGAAGCGTTCCAAACTGCTCCGTCTTTATCAGACAATACTCTCTGGAATTCATCTTGTAGATCGGACAGACATCATTTGCAACCGGGTTCACCGTATGCAGAATTCCTGCTATCTTACGCTGTTCGGATTTTCTTCCATCTGCTGCATAGCAATACCTGTGATAATCATCTACCGTCAACCGGATCACATAAATATGTCCGTCCAGATACCTCTTAGCCAGCTTCTTGTCCTGCAACAACTGTTCCAATGTATACTCGGTGTGTTTAATAAGAAAATGTCCGTTTTCATGGATCTTATACACACTGACCTTTCCATCACTTGGGCTGACGAGCACATTTGCATCCGGATTAACCGGTCGTTCTTCTGCTCTGATCTTTCGAGTGAAAAAATCATTATATGAATCAAATATCTGTTTCTCATATAAGGACAGATCAATGCCATTCTTCTTTACAAACCCCGGAACTGCCAGTCCTGAAATCCGGGTATCCAAAAATGCCCCGCCTATGCGGGACACTACCGGTGACAGAAAGGGACGGATCAGACACCTCGTCACTGCATGTCCATAGATAAATGCAAGCAGGCGATCCTGACCGGTCTCGCCCTGTCTTTTATGTCCTTTTCGATCTATATATATGATACTCATTTTCTTTTCTCCAATCTTCTCCTACCATATATGGAGCATTCGAAGCACCGCCAGCGTTACAACGCCAACGATGATCGCCAGTGTGCGGTTCTTTGGTTTACGGAATTTGAAATTTGTAATAAACAGCAAACCGACCAACAGTACCAACGCATGAAGGCTGAGCATGAATTCCCGCTTGCCAAGCATCGGCTTAAATACTGCCAGAAGTGGCAAAAGCACAGCCATAGATGTGATCGGAAGTCCCTGATAATATTTACGTTTTTCCTCTGTCTCATCCTGTCTGACTTCCTCAGAAACATTGAACCATGCCAGACGGATCAAGCCTGCCAGCACATAGAATAACAGGATCGCAACACCAGTCAATCCACGCATTCCCATGCGGTAGCAAAGGATTGCCGGTGAAACTCCAAAGCAGACAATATCCGCCAGAGAATCAATCTGGATTCCAAATCGTTTTTCAACCTCTGTACGATCTTTCTTGGTCCGTGCAACCTTGCCATCAAACATATCGCACAAACCGGAAATTGCCAGACATACAAGCGCCATCCGGCAGTCGCCATTTAACGAAAATAACATACCACCGATGGACACCATCAGACTGATATATGTAAGAATTACTGTATAATCATAAACACCTAACATTTCTCTACCACACTTTTCTTTTTTCTTCCAATAGTAAAATTTGCAACAATCGTAAATATCGCACTGAGGATCAGTTCTGTATAATACCCCAGGCCACGAGACAATACCATACCCGGCAGAAGAAGCATGCTTCCAAATACCGGAAGGAAGATATCAAGGAATATCTTCTCACTGATTCCCATTCCGCCCGGAAGCGGCAGCATATCAACTGCAACCGCGATCGAGCCCTGAAGAAGTATCACGGTAAACGCTGATGTTCCTTTTAATCCAAATGCAAGATATACGAACCAGGTTGCTGCAAACAACGCAAACCGCTGCACCATCGTAATGAGGAATACAACGATCAGCACCTTTTTATTTTCCTGCAAATAAACAGCAGCCCCCCGATACTGATCCATCGACTGAACCAGCTTCTTTGCTCTTGACTTTCTATGTTTTAATATATGGATTCGTTCTAACAAAATATGCCCTTTGATCATAATTGACTTCGCAAAATTCGGATGAAATGCAAATACAACCATAATCGCTACACACACCACATTTAATCCCAGTCCGAGATAAAACCAGAAGATTGCATCCGATAAATACCGATGTATAAATCCCTGCCCGAAGATCACCAATGCAACACCAAGCAGTACCAGTACCATCTTGTAGATAATGGTTATGATCAACAATACCATCGTTGAGATCGGAATCGGTATATCTTCTTTCTTCATATAGTAAACCTGTGCCGGCTGACCGCCCGATGCAGACGGAGTAATGCAGCTAAAGAAAAAGCCAACGGATGAAAATAAAAAGCAGATCCATTTCTTTACCTTTATACCAAGTGAATGCATCAGATAATGAATAATGATAGATTCTCCCCATATGAAGATTATTACACAGATAACGCCGGGAATCAACCAAAACGGGTTCACAGTTTTAATTATTTCGATGATCCGCCCCATATCCTTGCCATGAAACACACCATAAAAAGTTGCCGCAAAGATCAGAAGCAAAAAAATTATATTAAATATCCATTTTTTCTTACTCTCCATACGTCCTCATTTCCAATTTCACTGCCTTATGCATGAAGCATTTTTACTGTTTCTTTACCATGTCTTTGCCAATATCTGTTTCAGTATATCACAACGTTTGAAAAAAATGTTAAATCTGACATTAATATCACATTAATAATATTTAATGTTGTATTGCAAAGTGTTTTTAATTCCTTATTCACCTTCCATCGCTTATATGACAACACAACTGAAAAAACATTACAGAAAAGCGTATTTTTTATAATCCCATCTTGACGACATTTGTCGATAGTGTTTAAATAGATTCTGCTTCTAATGTGTGAAAAAACATTTTAAAATACTACTTTGGGATTATAGATATGAAAACGATACAGTCAAAAGAAATGGATATGTTAAACGGGGGATTGGTTGGCAAGCTGATCCTTTTTTCACTGCCGCTTGCATTCAGCAGCATTTTACAGCAATTATTCAACTCCGCAGATGTCGCTGTTGTCGGCAGATTTGCCGGAGATAATGCGCTCGCTGCAGTCGGAAGCTGTGTGGCTCTGGTCGGCATCTTTGTCAACCTGATCGTCGGTCTGGCTGTGGGACCAAATGCCGTCCTCGCTAATCTGATCGGTCAGAAACAGCGTGACAAGATCAACGATATGGTACATACGATCCTGACATTTGGCACAATCCTCGGACTTGGGCTTATGATCCTCGGCTTTGCCTCTGCTCGGATCATTCTGGAATTATCCGGTACTCCGTCCGGTGTTCTTACCGAAGCACTGTTATATATCCGCATCTATTTCTTAAGCATTCCGTTTATGACCGTTTATAATTTTGGAGCTGCCATTCTGCGAAGCTTCGGTGATACCAGACGACCAATGTTCTACCTTATCATCTCCGGTATCGTAAATGTCATCCTGAATCTGATCCTCGTCATCTGCTTTCATCTGGGTGTTGCCGGTGTTGCCATTTCCACTGTAATCTCTAATGTTATCAGTGCTGTTATGGTCATGGTATACCTTTACCGCAGAGATGATGAATTTGCATTCCGGTTCAACCGGATGAAGATTGTACGCCCATATCTGCGCAAGATCCTTCAAATCGGTATTCCATCCGGTATCCAGGGAACCATTTTCTCGATCTCGAATGTTTTTATCCAGAGTGGTATTAATTCATTTGGCAAATTTGCGATTGCAGGTTCTTCTCTTGCGCTTAATTTTGAATATTTTACCTATGACATTGCAAATGCATTTGCACAGGCAACGGTCACCTTCACCAGCCAGAACTATGGCGCAGGAAACATCAAACGCTGCAAGAAGGTGTTCTGGTTAAATATGCTGTTTGGCATTGTCTTCACAGAGATTCTCGCAGTTATCTTTATCGTATGGAGTGACTTTTTCGTCAGAATCTACACAAAAAGTACAGTAGTCGCTGCCTATGCTTTGATCCGTATGTATCATGTCTGCTCATTGGAAGGTCTAACCACTACTTATGAAGTTGAAAGTGCCGCTCTCCGTGGTATGGGCAAATCAGTGGAACCTGCAATCTTCACCATCTTAGGAACGGTTGTTTTCCGCTTGATCTGGCTTGGAACAGTCTTCCGCCTGCTGCCAACATTTGACTGGCTGCTGAATGTATATGCGGCTTCATGGATATTTACCGGATGCGCACTGTTTATCGTGTATGTAAGACATATGAAGAAGGTGGAGGGGAATTTTGCTTCCACCCATCAAAATCTGTAATAAATTATTAAATTAAATACTTTTTTGTCTGTCAAATTTCTGGTATATTGTATACATATATTATTAAAGGGAGGGTAACATATGAGTCAATATCATTCACTATCCAATGAAATTTCTAAACGGATCAAAGAAGACCGCATAAAACATACAGAAAATCCATACGCATGTAAAGATACACAGATCATCAGGCGATATGCGAATCATGACAATCCAAAACTCTGGCGTCCTGCTTTTGTAATGGACGTCGAAAAAATCCTACATAATAATTATTACAATCGATATTCAGATAAAACGCAGGTTCTATCCTGCTATAAAAACGATGATGTCTCCCGCCGTGCACTTCATGTACAGTTAGTTTCAAGAATTGCACGCACAATCGGCGCAAGTCTCAATCTTAATCTAGATCTTATCGAAGCGATTTCACTTGGTCATGATATCGGACATACCCCTTTCGGCCATGCAGGAGAACGTTTCCTGAATGAATTATATTCAGAAAATACAAGCCGCTTATTTAATCATAATGTCCAAAGTGTCCGGGTTCTGGATAAACTGGTCTGCCGAAATGTCAGCTTACAGGTCCTGGACGGAATTCTTTGTCATAATGGTGAAATGGAACAACAGGAATATACCCCTAAAAAACTGAATACTTTTGCTGAATTTGATAGAAATGTTGAAAGCTGCTATACCGACATCACTGCAAATAAAAAACAAATCCCATCAACTTTAGAAGGGTGTATTATGCGTATCAGTGATATTATTGCATATATCGGAAAGGATCGGCAGGATGCAGCCAAGATTGGACTTGTTCCAGAACAGCCTCCATTCTCCTCCGGAGCTATTGGCACTACAAATGCAGAAATTATTAATAACATGACTGTCAGTATTATAGAAAACAGTTATGGAAAATCATACATCAGCATGGGCGAAGAAATCTATGAAGCTTTTTCCCTCGCCAAAAAAGAAAACTATGAATGGATATATGGTGATCCTAAAATTGAGACTATGTACACAAATAATGTCAGACCAATGTTTTATGAACTTTATACAGAACTATTAAAACAAGCAAAAAACCATGATAAAAACTCTATTCTGTACAAACACCATATTGAATATCTGCGAACAGCCAATAAGGCTTCCCGCTATTTTAATGTAAATACTTTCATAGATGAATACTGGAATAGTGATCCGAATGACATTGTAGTTGATTTTATTGCCAGTATGACAGATGATTATTTTATTGATCTCTATCACTATCTGTTTCCAAATGGGAAATATGATGTAAATTATATTGGATATTTTGACACTATTTTCTGATAGATGTCATCCCTTGTTCCCCAATGGGTGGGGAACAAGGGTATAAAATCCAAATTTCTGCCATTTTTATGATATCTTTCTTCTCCTTTTATCTATATTAAATACTTCAATTTGCATTCTTCACTATTTTAGGACATCTTTCTATATTTTTATATTCATATACCCCACTATAAGAATCTTTAAACATATACTCTTTTGTATTAAATATGTAGCCGCCATTATTATCTATCTGGAACGGAACAACTAAAATTTTATCGCCTGATGATGAAAGAACAACATATTCTTTATCGTAAATAACAAATTCATACCGTGTTTTGTCCTCTATCGATATACTAAGTTTTATCATTGTACCAACAAGCATCATCAATATACTACCTAATAAAGCAACTGTTAGTATCGGTTATCCCTGTGGGTAAACACGACCTCACAATTCATCTGAGAAAGCACAGACATGACTTCCCCAAGATCCTGTTCCGATCTTCGGATCACCTGCTTCTCCAGATTTTCCTGCTGGCTCTTCGGCATCTCCAGATAATGAAGATACAACGATGTCTCCAATGTTCGGGAATTACAGATGCTTTTGTGAAAATAACTGCTGACGATCATGTAGAGCACATATGTGGTCTGTTCCTGAATGTTGTTTCTTTTTTCTGTAAATTTGTATGCCATATCAGCACCTCCATTGAAAATAATATAAAAAAGGTATATATCCGGACAGACTTTTAGCCTCGTCCTAATATATACCTTGTCTTTTCAATTATTTTCGATGTTTTTCCATTATATATAAATGCAGATAAATATGCAAGTACTTTTATCTATTTGCACTATTACTCTAAATGAGCGGACCATGTATGCCAGTCATATGGATCATACTTGTTGATATCTACATAATAATCACCCTTCATTAACTCTTCGATCGTATTATATTCATTCAAAGCGAACTTACATGATGCAGAAGTTAATGTACTATAAGTTGGTTTATGCCAACCCGTAGGATCAAACTTAAATTCTGAACTGTCCGATGCATACCCCTGAACCTCACATTCTACAAACTTACCCTGCCCCATAAAAATCAGTGTCACCATATGTCCACTTGCATTATGCGGCTTTTTACTTGCAGCAGAATAATACCGGCTATAATCATTATAAAGACCATTTTCCCCATCATATGAACAGAATAATATTATATAGGGATAACCAAGTTCTGTCATGGCATTTGCTACTGTCGCCGCACCCCAGCATGTATAATCTGAATAACTATGACTACTGATCCAATAATTAAGTGCTGTATATGTTTCATAATCTGTCATATCGGGTGCGCATTGGGCAACATCTTTTAAAATACCTTTCAAACGCACCTCTCTATCATAGTTATACACAGGCTCTAAAAACGGATCATATTCCCAATATTTTTTACGGTCAAATTCTACAGAATTTGAAAATCCGTTCGACACCAATGTTACAACCTTCGTATCACCAAAATACACATCTACCGATTGTTTTTTATCCAGCAGACAGCTTACATTTACAAGTATATACCCAATATATCCTTGCTTATAAAGCGTCTGCTGCATTTTGTCTCCCACCGGCATTTCATCATAATATACCACCGATATGTTTGTCGCTACCTGGACATTTTTTCTGTCTGGGATATATTGTGTATTTGAAAAGCTGTTAAATCCACATTTTCCATTATACTCTGTATGAATTACAACATCGTTTTTCAACTTCTGTTTAATAAAAATCGGGAAATAGCACTGTGCAAAATCCTTTGAGATTTTGTTTGCTTCATCATTATAATTCGCATAATCTGTATATTTAAAAAAGGGAAACTCATCCGTTTTGTAAGCAAGATCTATTCCGTTTACTGTTTTAGTCGTCATATGATAATCAGGTATCGGTATCTTTTTCGTTACTTTTGACCACTTGGAATAATATGTTTTTCCGCCTATTTTTTTATAGGTGCGTACGCGGAATGTATATGTTGTTTCATATTCACTAACATATAGATAGAAGCCGCTATAATAAGTTTCTATCTTTCTTTTCGTAACCTTATCCCCTATGGTTCCATTGTTTCTTACCTCAAGCTCATATCCATCCATTTTCATAGTAGCATTATTCATATCCCAATTGAAATATAACCTATCACCGTAAGTATCGTTTCTGTAAAATGTGCTTTTCAAGCCTTTTATAGTGGGAAGTGCTACACTATATTCTATCGTCTTACTTCCTTTTATTTTTTTACCTTTATATTTGCCTTTTAAGGTTACTTTGATTTTATATTTACCCGGTTTGACCGGATTTTTAGGATATGTAATCTTATAATTCTTCGGTTTTAATTTCTTCCCCTTATACTTTACTGTAACTTTAGGTTTAATTTTCTTTCCTGTATAAGCATAAGTTTTTTTACTCGTAGTTACCGTCCATTTCGAAGTTGTTTCTTTGGCATATGCTTCTATATCTACCCCTTGAAACGCAAATATACCAAATACCAATAAAATAACTAAGCCTGTTAAAAATCCTCTTTTTCCTCTCATATAATGTTTCTCCTCCCAGGGTATTACCTATATTCTTCTATTAGTTCAATGGCTTCTTTGATCATGCCGTCACAGTGCGGTTTCTTCTGACCACCCGCCTGTGCATTTGCCCTTAACAGATCAAAGCAATTAATCATACCATTATGATTCTCTTTCATCTTTCTCTGGAACTCTCCTACAATATGAGGATCTGAAATTCCCAGTGCTCCGAGTACCATAAGTGCTCCTGTCACAGCCCCACATGTACTGCCTGACTTCATTCCTCCACCAAAATTTGTACCAAGTGCCTTCATCTGGCTCTCCGACAAACCAAGCTCCTCTGCATAGGTCATCATTATCGTTTCCGCGCAGTTCGGACACCTCGCATTATTTCTTAACTGCATTGCTTTTTCTATGTGTTTATCCATAAAAAACCTCCTGATTATCATTTGTAGATTCGGATATAAAAATACCCATTTGTCATTGTTTTTATGAGCAGCATACTTTTCGGTAAAAATTATCTGCTGAATTAAAAATATCATTGTAAAATTATTATACAAGATACAAATACCATCGCAAATACTTTTTCATCATTTTCAGAAACTATACAATCTGCATCCATATCGCAGGTAATGATCTGTTACTTAAGGTCTGAAGAAAAATCTTTTTCTCTCCACTATTTGCTTATTTCTTCTCCTCCAAATACTTTTCTATCAATTTCGGCTGTATCGAAGGATACGTCCAGGCATTTGGCAGTTCATCCATAAGCACAACTTTCTCCATTTCGCTATGTAATTCCTGTGCAAATTCTGTAATCTCTGCAAAACAAAGCAGTCCAAATGTTTCCTCACCAGTATCATTTACTCTGTTCTTACCTGTTACTGAATAAACACAGATTGGTTTTATCTCAAATCTAACTGCACCTGTTTCTTCCTGCAACTCTCTTTTAGCGGTTGCAAGAATGTTCTCCCCAGCTTCTCTATGCCCTCCTGGCACTTCATATGTATCCCTTTCCTTGTGTTTGCAAAATACCCACTTGCCATTACTCTGTGAAATAATTACTGCAAATTTCAATAGTTCATCATTAACTGTATCATAAAATTTCACTTCCAAGTTATTCATTACTGTACCTCCCAATTATTATTCTCCCCACAAATAAAGCCTATCTCAAACTCTATTTGATAAAACAAATGCCGGGAACCCGCATAAATACAGGTTTTCGGTATTTTAATCCGCTATTCAAACTCTTTTTCGGGTTCGATTTTTCTTATGAAAGTAGTAATTTCACGTTTGCAAACCATATCATTTTGATACGGTTTTGTGTATTATTTATATGGTTGAATTTCTGGTGTACCCAAATTGTACCCATTCTATTTCTGTACACCATTCTTTAAAATCATAGGTGTCATCTTCTCCATGAGTGAATCTGCGATACGTCTGTTTTTATCATCTGTTATTTTCTTCTTTTGTTCCCGCGCCCATTCTACAGCTTTTAACTGGTCTTCCAAATTTTCGCTTAACAAAATCATTCATAGGTCCTATTCTCCTACTACATCCCCCAATACCTCTGTTGACACAATATCTTCAATTTTTCCCTTGAACTGATTAAGGGTTATGATATCTCCAACAACAATTTCATCAAACAATGAACTGCTTGCTGCTTTTCTGAGGATTAAATCTACGGTCTCCGGATTCTTCAATTCATTTCCTTTTATTAAAGACTTCGGAAGTGCTTTCTTTGATTCTGAAAATCCTAATGTACAGTTTCCCTCTGCTGTCACCAGCGAACAAACTACCCCCTTTTACTTATCTTTGTCTTTCCATTGTATTTACCAGAACTATCTGCCACCAGTTCTAATCCTACAATTTCTGAAGTTTTTTCGCGCTATCGAAACGCGTGATATCACCGACTTCTGCAATGAAACCAACTACTTGTTATTCATATGTCTTTTATTTCAAGCAAATTATCCATATACCTGACCAGTTAGCACAGTTCTTTAATCAGATCATTGACCCGTTCAAGGCGTTTTGTCTGGAGTTCATAATCCTGTATCCCCATCTAGGCTTCTATTCATCTTCGTAAAATTCATCTTTGTGGCGTTCACAATATTCTTCGATTAATGCAAGAAACTTTTCCGACCATACATAGCGTCCGTTATGCATTTTATAACAATATTCCGTATTGTCTTTATCGATTTTCATTTCATCTCGCCAGAATTTAATAAAACTATTAGTTGTGAATTTATTAAGTCCTTTTCCATTCAAAATGGATACAATTTCATTTGGATAGAATCCAATTTTGATTGTATTAGCTTTTATTGTTGGATTCATTCTTTTACAGTAATCCTCAACAACAGGAATCCAATTTTCATACCACATCCAAAGAGATGAAGTAACTTGCACACCATACCCCTCACGACTTCCAATCTCATTTTTCCATAAGTCGGTCATTTTAGACACATTGAACCAAAGATAGCCTTTTTCATTCATTAAATTTACAATCTCAGTAGCACTATATTTTTTCTTTTCTGTCTCTTTAATAAGTGTATACGCTTTGTTAAGGTTGTCGGAATCTTCTGTCCCAGGCTTAATAAATTCAATCACTTGGTCTGCTTTTCCTTTTCTATTCGCATTAAGAGGTGTAAACAATAATCGATATGCATATTTAGGACTTCTTACATCCTTGTCAGATAAATTTTCTTCAAACTCAGATATAAAGTTTTTAACATTACTTGTAACTTTTTCATTATTTAACATAAGCTGTTCCTGAGTCGGATTAATTGGAGAAAATTGAATAGCTAATCCTAATTGAGTGTCTACACCATAATCATCTCCAAACAACTTTTTTATGTAAAAATTATAGTTAATTGAGCATGCCTGCAATTTAGCACTTATCGTTTCATCAATTTTATTTGTCATTTGATGTTCTATTTCATGTCTAATCCCGATTAAAAATTTCAAATTATTAGTTGTTTCTTCGTCTAGAGGATTATTCTTGTTATTTAAACATCTTTCTAATTCCCAATGCTTATATGCCCCATATTTCGTTTTATCATAAAATTTTCGTTTTCCATGTTGTTCATAATAACGATAATCTATTCCTTTATTTGCATAATAAGCATGTAAAAGATAAGTCCATGAAATTACCGCAAGTGAGATAAATGATTCTGACTTAAATGTAATTTGAGGATTATTATATATTTGTACAGCAGCTAACATTGCTTCACGAGATTTTATTAACAACTCTTGTTTTTTCATGGAATTTTCTCCTTTGCAAACTAAAATATTAGTACTTTCTATTATGCAGGAATTTCTATATTAGTATTAATCTTCTCAATCCACCCACTATCATCACTCTCAAACAGCTTTATGAACTTTCCAAAATTACTGCTACCAGTAACAGAATCATCCGAATCCAAATCTTTCACTCGGCGACTCATATCTTTGTAATTCTCCGCAGTAACATGTTCCATAACCTCTTGAATTTGATCCGCTCTTCCTTTGTAATTCTCTACTCCGGTATATTTCTTTATCAAAGGAGCATTCACTGGTTTTGCTGGAGATTTCAGATTTTCATCGGTCCAATGTTTAGATATAATCTGCATCGTACATGGATTACCAAATATAATCACTTCATTCACAGCACTATCCACACCATGAAACTCATTAATTTTGCGTTTAATGTCCTCATACTGCTCGTGAGGTTTCTTTTCCGTATCACAGAACACAAGCACAAGTTCATCTGCTCCATTTTGATATCGGTCCTGATACCTTGCCGGGATATTCCCATTTCCACCAGCATTGACCAATGAAATATCATATTGCTCGTTCCATACTTTTAAATTTTTTAATCGATTTAGATACTCATATTCCTCATTACCTTCACAAATAATACAGATTTTATGGTTATCAAAAAACTTAGGGAGCTTATTTGGCATCGGCATCATCCCCCTTTACATTACCTTTAATACTAAGCAAAGAGTTAATCAATTCAGGATCAGGCAAAGCACCAAGTGCACCTTTTCTATATTTTTCCATAACATCCGTCGTATCCCTCACTCCCTGCTGTGCTGTAAAATCTGCAAGTGAATATACATACACACCTTCTTCATCCTTATGAACAAACCAAATCTGCTCCTTTCGGAACATTCTCTTGCAATCCATAAGATTTATATCATGTACTGTAAATATCATCTGTGCACTTGTATTCAATTCATTATTAAACATCGCAACAATCGCCCTGGTAAGCTTAAAATGAATACTGCTATCCAACTCATCCACGACTAAAATCCTGCCTTGTTCAAGTGCTTCAATTACATAGCTGGCAATAGCTGCAATCTTCTTTGTTCCTGTGGAGTCAAACATCATGCTTGGCACATGGACTCCCTTATAAGTGGATACCAATCTGATTTGATCCATAATGTTCTCTGGAATATCTAGCACTTTCTCATCTGGCTTTTCATCACCTTCACCAGTTTTCAGCTGTATCTTATCCATATCCACATATTCAAAATTATCCATATATAAATCAGCATTTTTTATGAACTCAACAACCTTCTGCTGCAACTGATTCTTATTCTTCATAAGTTCAATCGTGTGCTGCATAGGTATGTTATTCATATTGATGATATCAATTTTTTCTGCAAATCCGACAAGAATCTGCTTCATCTCGTTGATATGTTCGAATTTACTTGTATCTACCACATAGCATAACAAATTATTCTTCGATACAACTGAAATCATAGTCTGCACAGTTTCATCAATGCATTCATATATTTCTCTAACAGTATCTTTTTTCAACCAACAAACTTCCTTTTCGTTGTTGTACTTATCTTTAAATATCTCCGAAAATGACTCATATATATATTCTTCTTTTTCTGCGTCATACTTAAAATCATAAGAAAATTTTCTTCCAGATGCCATAAATGTAACACCTAATTCGCATACATCACTATCAGTAAATATATTCGGCATCAGTCCATTTTTCTTATTTAAAAGCACATTTCTTATTGCCCTAATACACTTAATTAAACATGTTTTCCCTGCATTGTTTGGTCCATATATTCCTACCGTTTTAAGGACATTAAAATTGTTCTCTTTATGAACATTGGCTCCAAATTTCTTATTTCGCATATCTGCTTTCATTGAAAATGTAATATCATCCTCAAATGCATAACAGTTTTTTGCTCTTACCTCTATAATCATGGCTCATTCCTCCAAGTCACTTTTTCTATTTACTTATCATTATTATATCATCAATTATTTTTTATGCAACTTTTTTTCACTAAATATTATCTTAAGAATTACCAAAATCTCATCCATAAAAAAAGGACAGCCTCTTGGCTGCCCTCTTGTCATCATTTACTAACAAAACAATACTCGGAGATGAACGCTGATCTTTTTAATGCATTGGTGAAATTTCTACTTAAATATCTGCTTCCACGTTTGTTGTATATAACAAGTCTAGTTCTTTCATCATCCTTCGTTCCAATATTTCTCTACCAAAGGACATCAACAATGCTAATATCCCAATGAAAATCGAAATGATCTCATAAGCCGTCATCGGCGCTAAACAATCGTCCCCCCCGGACGCTTAATGCCCTGTCATGGGTACTTTCCTTAGATAGTATCCTAAAATAAGAGCTAATGCTTCTGCAAGGATAAATAAAAATTATTGATTATCCCTCTACGTCGCAAAATACTATTTAGCATCGGTTACAATCGGAAAGTTCATTTCAACAATAAACTCTTTTTTTTCTATTTTTGCTTCAATCTCTCCTTCCATCCGACTAACCAACTCCTTTGCAATAGATAGTCCCAATCCAGTAGATGTTTTACTTCTGGCAACATCTGCTTTATAAAATCGCTCAAATACCTGATCTATATTAATCTGTTCTGGATGTGTAACCTGATTGCTGATTCTAAGCACCGCCTGATTTTGATCACGTTCCAACACAATGCTAATCTTCTTTTCTCCATGATCCAGCCCATTTTTTATCACATTCTGGATAACACGGCGGAGTCCCTGCCTGTTTCCATGTATATACAACTGTTCTTCCGTAATCTGAATATCCGGCTGAATTTCCATTCTTACCCATTCATCATAGTATGAAAAAACTGTTTCTTTCAAAATCCGGTTCATACAGCACAATGTCAATTCCAAACTGTAAGATTCGTTTTTTAACTTTGTAAACATAAAAAGTTCTTCCAACATTTCATTCAGACTATGAATTCTTTCGTGGATAATGCTTAAATAACGTTTCTGATCCTCTATATTTTCACATTCTTCCATTAGCTGAAAATATCCGTCCAAAGATGTCAATGGTGTGCGGATATCATGAGAAAGATTTGTATAAGTGTCAGCAATCAGAGCTTCTTTCTCCTGATAATGCTGCTTCTCTTTTCTTCGCAATTCCAGAAGCTCATTCAACTTGTCAGAAAGCTTTCCTATTCCACCCACATCAAATTCATGGTTAATCAACATGTTACTGTCATGTTTCATCATAAACGCCAATTGGCGGCAGATGTTTTTCACCTGCCGCTGGTATTTCCACATAATAATAAATTGTAAGATAATAATTCCTGCTAATATCCCAATTACGATATACATCCGTTAAATATCCCTCTTTTGAAAAACAACGCTGCTTACTGATATCATCATAACGATGAACACTATTGCCACACCAAATGCCGCCAAACACTCATTTCCACTCGGATCCATAGGAAGCAGTGATAATTTTCCTGTTATCGTATACTTATAAATCTGGAAATTCTGAATTCCTATTTTTTGAATAACACTATTGATCACCCCATACACAATGGTCATTACATTCATGCTAAGACAGACAGCAATGACCATGCTGATTAAATTATTTTTCAAAATAATTGCAATCGCCATACAAATCAGCACAAGTGCATAATGAAGAGCCAGTTCAGTCACAAAATAAGATAAAATTGCCTTTGTATTTCCCCATTCCAATTCCCCGAAAACAATACCATTCGCCGCTGCCTGAAATAAGAATGCACCTGCCATTGTCAGTACCGTAAAGACAGCCAAGGCAATTGCCCTGGAAAAAATCAGAGTTCCTCTATTTCTAACCTGACCTCCTATATTCTTAATATATCCGCTACTGATATCCGCTGTTGAAAACAGAACAGTAAAAATTACCAAAAGCAGTGCATACAATTTTCCTTGGGAATTGGCAAAAAAGATATCATATACCGTCACCTTTTCTCCCGGCTCCGTAGGCAGCGTTACCATCATTCCCACATTAATATTATCCACAGTAGGTTCAGTAACCTGCTCCTGTTTCATGGCATCCTTTTCAGTCAAAAGCTCATAATCTGTTTTGCAAAAAGATGTTGTAATCAATAATATTGCTGCCAGTACGATCCAGATTACATACATACTTTTGGTTTTAAGCATCCGGTATAAATCCATTTTTATTATATTAAGCATGATCCGCACCTCCCGTCAGATTCAGAAAATAAGTTTCCAGTTCTTCACTGGTTATGGAAATTCCTTTTACCGGAATTCCTGACTTTGCAAGTTCCATATTCAACGCTGCACTTTCATTCAATCGTTCAAAAATATGAATATGCTCTTTATCTGTTACCTGATAGTTAGTAAATCCCATAGAATCCATCACCGGAATCGCCTGTTTCGGATGATCCAATGTCAACTCTATCCGTTCACTGCATTTTCTTATTAATTCTTCTCTTGTAATTTCCTGTAATAAACTTCCATTATGAATAATTCCATAATCAGTAGCAATCTTCGATAATTCCTCAAGAATATGACTGGAAATGCATATTGTCATATTCTTCTCTTTCTGAAGTCTCTGAATCGTATCTCGGATCTCTGCAATACCCTGTGGATCCAATCCATTGATTGGCTCATCAAGAACTAATAAATCTGGTTCTCCAACCAAAGCAAGACCAATTCCCAAACGCTGTTTCATTCCAAGTGAAAAATGTTTTGTTTTTTTCTTTCCCACATCCTCCAGACCGATAATTCTCAATATTTCTTCAATATAACTTTTTTTCTTTATTCCAAACAGCTTGCATTTGATATTCAGATTTTCATATGCAGTCATATCTCCATAAAGTCCCGGCGCCTCAATCAGACATCCTATCCGTGATCGAACTTTTTGCAAATCCTTTCCCTTGTATCCGAACATCTCGATTTCTCCACAAGTTGGCTTGGAAAGTCCACTGATCATCTTCAGACAAGTTGTCTTCCCAGCTCCATTCCGACCGATAAAACCATAAATAGCACCTTTTTTAATATGCATATTGACACTGTCCACAGCTTTATGGTGTCCATATTGCTTAGTCAAGTTTCTTGTTTCCAATAACATTTCGCTCAAGTTTTTCATCTCCTTTTTCTTATCTGCATTTATCATAAAGGAATAATCCTAATCAAACGCAAATAAATAGTAAAAAAAGAGTAAAGATTATAGATGAAGACGATAACCGATTCCCCAGACTGTTTCAATATATTCCTCAGATGTAACATTTTTTATCTTTTTACGAATATTGCTTATATGTACATCCAGAGTTTTTGTTTCACCCATATATGGTTCGTCCCACGCATATTCAAAAATGTCCTCTTTACTGAAAACCTGCTTCGGATTTCTGAGCAGTAATTCTAAAATCGCAAACTCCTGTCTTGTTATCTTAGGAAGTATTTTTCCACCAATGCTGACCTGAAAAGTAGCTTTGTTCAATACCATCTCTCTGAACGAAAGGTTAGATTCTTTTATTTCCTTTTCTTCTGTATGACGAAGCTGTACCTGAATTCTTGCCAGTACCTCTCTGATTTCAAAAGGTTTCGTTATATAATCATCAGCCCCACTAGTTAAAACCTTTACCTTTTCATCCAAGCTATCTTTCGCAGTCAAAACAATAACCGGAAGATTTCCCTTTTTCCGTATTTCCTCCAGAACTGCTTCTCCTGTAATTCCCGGCAACATCAAATCCAGCAACACCAGTGCATAGCTATGCTCCTGCATATTCAAAAGCAGCTTTGCCTCAGTTCCGGAAAACGCCTGCTCACAGGAATAGCCTGCTTTGGATAATGCTTCCTGAAGCAGATTATTGATATTTGTATCATCTTCTACAATCAGTATTTTCTGCATGATAGTTCTCTCCTCTATTTTACACTGTGAAAACATTATTTTCTTGCATTATACGCTTTTTCCTTTTTTCCCGCAAATCCCCCCACAGATCCCCGGAATTCTCCAGTACATAACTTACTTTTTGTTCCAGCTGAACTTATAATTTTCAGTATTGCTGTGCTTCCAAGATGCATATATCACTTTTTCCTTACCATTATGCCTTTATTTCTCCATCAGTGCTTTCGCAACCCTTATCCCGCCCACAAATAGAGCCAAACTAGAGCCATTTGATAAAATAAATGCCGGAAACCCGCATAAATACAGGCTTTCGGCATTTTAATCCGTTATTCAAACTCCCTATATATTTAACATAAATGTTAAGTGCATTCGAATTTGTATTATCTTATACTACCATTTTTATTTATTTTTCACGCTATATTTTTATTTTCATGGACAACAGGTATCATATAGGTATCACGCTTGTATCACCACAACGAATTTCTCTTGATTCCTTTCCATCACCCATGGACACTCTGAAAATTTGTTTTTTCGCTATTTTTATATTATATTGTAGCGAAATGGTTTGAGTATTCATCAGTAAGATATACTTCTACTTCATCTATAAAGCTAAACCACTATCCATTTCTGACAATTTTTTCGTCGCTTTTTTCGTCGCTTTTCCGTCGCTTTTTTGGCGACGAATTATTTTAACTTATACATTTTTGCTTTTCAAAGTGATAGTTCTGTGAATAAATATCACTTTCTTAAACTTTCTGATAATGAATTTTCAAAAGCAATAGTCGCAAACACTTTCTCTATAAAGTTTCTAATTTCGCGAACGCTCTCCAAATTTTTCATTTTTACATGTAGTCTCTCAATTATTTTTGGGTCAACAGTAATCTTATATTTTTTACAAATTTCATCTACAGCCAAATCACAAATTTGTATCTTAGAATCAATAGACAATTCTTCAAAATAAATAATCGCATTAAATCTATTGAAGATGGCTTCGCCAAGATTCTTTATAATCTCCTCACGAGACGTATAATTTGTCGTACAAATTATGATTGCGTCTTTTAATTCAAGATAGTAATTTGTATCTTCGTATATTCCATCATCAAATAACTGGTAAAATGCGCTATGAAATATTGGATTGGCCTTATCAAACTCATCTAACAAAATCACATCTGACTCACGTCCCAATAAATCTTTTGCAAAACTTTTTTCATGATGGTTTCCACCAAACAAATAATTTGAAAATTGGTTATTTTGAAACATAGAAAACTGTTGTCTGAACAGTTTTCCCCCGATTATCCCAGCTAAATATTTAGCTGTCTCAGTCTTGCCTATCCCAGGCTTTCCACAGAACAATAAAACCAACGGTTTATTACGATTTACAGAAATCGTCCTCGAATAAAGCAATGGCAATAATTCCTTCTTTACAATACCTTGTCCAATGACGTGTTCATCATATAACTGGTTAAACTTCTTGAGTTTTCCAAGAGTTATATGATTATATTTTTCATATTCAAGTTCAATAATGTTCTTTTCCGTAGGATAAAGTATTTCAAGCTGATTTCGAATCTGCTTTGGCGGATTCTGCAAAATTAAGGTATTAACATCAATTTCGCCGATAAAATTGGCAAAATTCATAATAACATGTTCTTGTACACCACTATATTCGCCCTCATCTGCAACAAGAATATCTGCAGATGGTTTCTTAGTGATATCCTCTACCATCTTGTCGGAATCACTATTCTTTGGAATATTTGCAATAAACATTACATTTTTGCGATTTCGCTCATCTAATTCATTTACTACTTCCGTTAAGCTTCGATATGACGAAGGACAATTTTTATCAAACCATTTCTTGCTCCCATAATAAATTTTAACCTTTTTCACGTATTACACCTGCCAATACAATATCATATACATCAAGTTCATTGCTCGATGACTGTTCTGGACTAGGTCCATTAATAATTTCATCTACAGAAATATCATCTTGCATTGCGCTTGTAGTTACTGTAAATTCATTTTCAATGGAGAGTTGTTCCTTTGTACATGTTCCAACTTTGACTCCATAATATACAAGATCCATTTTTGCAAGATCTGCTAGATGATATTGATTTTTAAATCCTACGATATTAAATCTCAACACATTTTTAGGTTCTTTTTCATCAAGCAAAAGCATTGCATAATATCCACGTTCACCAAGAACAGCATCATTTAATTTTTCCATATCTATTGGTATCTGATCTTTAGGCACGACATTCAAATAGGAACTATACATTCTATATAGTGCAATGGAATTGGGCGGTGCATATACACCGTCAACCCCAAATTTTTTTACATCAGGATCACTTCTTGCAGTAGAAATATAATCTGTTAAAAGCGTATTCTTTAACGTACTTCCAACAATATTTGACAGACTGCCTTGTGCATCAGTTTTAATTTCCCCAGATAATGCAGCTTTGATTACATTAAAAAGATTAAATCCACCTTTTGCTTTTGCATCTATCTCAGCTATTATTTTTGCTATCTTTTCTTTATTTTCTTCTGTTGTCCAATCAAGACGACCGCCATTTGTAATATCAATATAATCTTGAGCAGCATCTTCATCAAAATATACAACTTTCAGAAACTCTACTTTATCATCTTTACCATTTTCATTTACCATTATTAAGCCACCCCCAGTACTTTAAATACCGCATCCTTTACACCCTTATATGGGATCAGCTGAAATGCACTAATTAAATCTGGTGGAACCGTCGCAAAGTCCACCATGAATGTCTCTGGAATCAGTATTCTCTTTGCACCACTATCCTAACATACCCGCAGAGCATTGGTCAGTTCTTCCACCTTTATCATTGTTCCACTTAGTTTCTTATACCAAGTTCTTCCGACTTCGTATAATTCCAGAAAATGCTTGCTGTTTCAAAAGCACTATTATAACGATATTCTTGCAACTTTCCTTCTTTGAGCATCTCTTCTATACTCTTATATTGCTCCTTGAATTCTTCTACAGAATCAAACCCCAATATATAAACCATATTTTCCAAATGTTCCTTTGATATAAGTTTTTTTGAATATGTCGCAAACATTCCCTGATAAGGGTCTCCATTATATACATATGTTATCGGAAACCATGCCCAATCTTTCTCATAATTCTTAATAATCAAAGATGCACTATGGCAGAACAAATCTCCAGACACAAATTCTTCTTTGTTACAAATATCTATATTAAGATTTTCAATCCATAAAGAAGCGGTACCACTATAGTATTTTTTATCGTCTCTCTCACAAACTGCATTATTTAAATCCGCATTACAAGTGTAAAAACAATTATAACTGTCAGCATCCTCATTAAAACGAGAAGTTCCTGCAAAATATGTTTTATTAAGGATATATCTTAAAGCATCCTTTGTTTTTCTCTTCAAACAATAAGCCACTACATATATAAAACACTCATGCACCAAGGTCTTCTTTAAATTCACAAAATTCGTTTGTTGTTTTCTGATTCCATACATCAATTCTTCCATAAATGACGCAATCTGCTTATATCCTTCTTGCACATATTCTGAGCTTTTTACAAGAAAAAGGAACTCATCTCTAAAGGGTTTTAACTCGAGATAACGTGATATTATTTCAGTCTCCGTATATTCAAAATCCAACAGTTTGCTTTTCAAATCCTGCAAGTTCTCTTCAAATTTATTTTTCTTTACATCATCACTTGCCGTTCCCCGAAAAAAATCACCAGACACCCTAGATTTGTATGATACTTGCGGTACATCTTCAAGCCAAGCTGGAGGGGAACCTAAGTCAGGCTCCTTATAAGTATCAATGCCGTAAAGTGAACGCACCATTCGCTGATACTCTGTATCATATGTATCCGGCGTTGATAAATCGAAATGTAAAATGCCTTTTAAATACCGAGGTTTACACACATTTCCATCTATATCTCTTTCAAAAACAACCGGTATAAACTTCCTCTGTTCTACCTTATTGTATACTTCTGACGAAATAATCTGCGTTTCTGTCCCAACACCTCCAGCTCTTTCGTTTGCTTTCTTTGCATAAATAGGATCCATCAAAATCAAAACATTGGTAATGCTTTCATCCATAACACTTTTCTCCATAAAAGAGAACGTATCATTGCCTTCTTTTAGCTGCCATTTATCAAAAACGACATCCACTCCATCACCTTTAAGATTTGTCGCTAAAGCAATAACCTTCTCATCATGCTCCTGTGATCCCCACGCATAAGAAATAAAGACCTTAGGTTGTTCAATTCTACTCTTCATCTTTCTTTATCCCCCTGTATAACACTTATTCTTACTTAAACCTTATCTGCAAATTTAACTTAATAAACATCTCTCCATTTTTCTCATACAAACTCATATACTCATGCCTGCTTGTAGATGCTCTTTCAAGATATGTGTTATCCAACAAATATTGCTCGAAAAAGTTTCTGTTATATATGTGATATGCGAGTATCTCTCCATCCGCCTTCACAATAATGTATCCACCGTTTGCTTCATCTAATCCATCCCAAGGCTTTGCCGGTTTCATTCCCAATGCACAGGAACAAAGAAATTTTTTGAATTTATATGTATACATCATCGGATCGCCATACCCCAGAGGATCTCTGTCTCCAAGCATATCTACAAGCTTGTCACAGTCCTTCACATCCTCTGTATAGAAATATAGCAACATATTTCCGATAATCTCAGGCATACTGCTGTCTACCATTATCAGATTTCTTTTGAATCCGTCATGGTTCATTCCCCAATACTGAATTTTGCCACCAAGCTCAGCTATTTTTGACATTTTATCCTTAATCTTGGTTCTGGTATCTATAGCGTTAATTTCTTTCGCCTGTTCCATTGATATTCCTGTAACTTTGTAAATAAAGTTCGTTGTAAGTCCTGCATTTAGTAATGTAGGCGGATTGCCAACCTCTGACTTAATTGAAAATCCTACATTTCGAATAAAATTTGTATGTATGTCCTCTATCTGCATAGAAATATCTGTTGTATCAGCAGACGGAGCCTTTATCTTCGTAACTTTTATACCATTCGCAAAATTAGCTATTTCTTCTAATTCAAAACTTCCACTATGACCAGCTATTTCTTCTAAAAGTTCGTTTGCCTTGTTCGTCATTTCAGTTCGGTCTACAGATATAATCTTTTTAGACTGGATTTCAACGCTGATCTGACTATCCTGAATCACATAATCAACAACTTCACCCTTTGTTTCTTCTCTCATAATCTTCAAAATCGGATAATATACTTCATCAATTTTTTCAACCTTTTCATTTGCAGCATATACTCTCCCCTGCCCGAGAAGCTTCATAAATGCATATAATTCTGACCATTCTCCCTTGTTTCCCGACATTCTTCCATCTTTATTTGCCATTCTCCAACACCCTCCTTATCTCCTTAGCTATTGCCTCAATAACATTAACTGTTACACTGTTTCCTAACTGCTTATACAAATGTGTGTCTGCCAATTCAAGCTTAAAGTCATCTGGGAATCCCTGCAATCTTGCCCACTCTCGTGGCGTCATCTTTCTGATTCCCTCTCTGTTGACTTCCCCCTTTATGTGTGTAACAGGTGTAAAATCAGTCAGCCGATTATCAATAATCAAATTTCTTTCACGCCCCATTCCACCACATACAATTGCACCTGCCTTACCGTCAAGATCTCTTATCTCATATCCAAAACCGTTACCTTTTGCTTCATGACGTGCCTTATGTTTTTTCAAAGTATCAATATATACCGTTGAAAGATAATACTTCACACTAACCTCATTTTCTTCCATAATATCCCTGATACAGGTATCCGGATTTGTAGGCTCAGGGAACTTAAAGTCACTACTGTCGATATCATTTCGGAACGCAACAATATATATACGTTCTCTGTTCTGAGGAACACCAAAATCTTTACTGTTCAGTACCTTGTCATACACGGTATAACCTATTTGTTCAAAGGCTTTTTTGATAACCATAAATGTCCTTCCCTTGTCATGGATGGTAAGCCCCTTTACATTTTCACAAAAAATGACTTTAGGTTTATGAAAATCACATATTCTTACAACATCCTGGAACAAGGTTCCTCTGCACATGCCCTTGTAATCATCATCAAATCCCATACGCTTTCCGGCAAGCGAAAATGCCTGACACGGGAATCCGGCAAGGCAGATGTCAAATTCAGGAATGTCTTTTTCATCTATTTGGGTAATGTCACCTGCAATATCAAATTTATCACGATAATTCATCTTGTAAGTCTTCTGTGCAAATTCATCCCATTCGCTTACAAATACAGTCTTAATCTTCTTTCCAAACGCCTTGTCAAAACCTTTTCTAATTCCACCGATACCGGCAAATAAGTCTATTGATTTATACATGTCAAATCTCCTCTATTTCAATATCGTAATCATCATATTTCTGTTCTGATATAACTTCTTCTATTACCCGTACACACTCTTCTGTATTCTTCATAATATCCTTTCCCCAGAAACGTATAACAGTCCATCCTAAAAACTGAAGTTGCTTATTTATATCATCATCACGCTGTTGATTCTTTGATATCTTTTCAATCCAAAACTCTGCATTTTTTCCTTTTTCCAATTGTGGCTTTAGCACTTTCCAGTCTTTTCCATGGAAAAATTCACTATCACAGAAAATAACAATTTTATATTTAGTAAGTACAATATCCGGCTTACCTGGCAATCCTGCATAATTCTTTCTATACCGGTATCCACGTTTCCACAATTCCTTTCGAAGCTTCAACTCTATGGAAGTATCCTTCGACTTAATGTTCTTCATATTTTTATGACGTTGTTCTTTAGTCAGTCTGTCCACTTCACTCACTCCGATTCATCAGGAACAATTTCCAGAATATCTGCTACATCACATCCCAGTGCGACACATATCTTAAGCAGAATATCTGTATTAACATTTTCGTTTCGTCCAAGTTTAGCAATGGACGCATTGCTTATTCCTGCCTTTTCAGCAAGATCCTTTTTCATCATATCTCTGTCTATCAACAGTTTCCATAATTTCTTATAACTAATCTTCATTGTATCCTCCCAAACAAAACATATGTTCGTTTTTATATAATATCATACCACAAGCAACAAGGCAAGTATTTTTTGATAATTATTTGTGAGTTCTCACACTTTATTATCCGTTTAGCTAATCATAGAGGAAGACACACAGGACGCACACAGAATCCAACAGGGTCTATGGGTCTAATCATAATCTGTTTTTGCGTTAGACGTTCAGAGATTAAGATGTATCATCTGGCTATATCATCTAAATCGCCCACTCCTATACCCTATAAATTATCTGCTCCCTCACTATCTCCTCCGCTCTCATCCTTATATTATTCATCCGTCTAACCCACTCCATCTGGTCCGCAGCTTTAAGTTCTTCCGTCACGCTCTCAACTCTCGCCATCTGCTCCACCAACTGGTCAAATGCCTTCTCTGACCGTTCCTGAACCGCCAGCAGATGTTTCATAAGTGTGCCATTCAGCACCATACCTGTATAAATCCCCTTGTGCCATTCCTTCAGATAACTCTGTCTCATCAGTCCGAACTTTCTAAGCTCACCCTCCGGCTCTAGATTTGCCACAATATTCGGTATCAGATAATCTCCATTCTTCTCATACATTATGTTCATAAATACCTCTCTTTCTCCGACCATCCCGATCTGTCTGCTCATGCCTTGCTCTTGCCTCTGCATTCTTCCTGTCTATCCTTTCCTGCATAGTTTCCTGTTCCAGTTTTCTCGTCAGATTCAGAAACTCATGCAGCAGATCCTTCTCCGTCAGAAACTTCTTCATTTCTTTTATACGATTTGTGAATTTCTCCACCCGTGTTTTCAGATAATCCACGGTCTTCTCAAGCTCGGCTATCTTTGCCTCATACTTATCCAGCAGCTTGTTTCTTGTAAGTGCTTTCTCAAATGTCGCCACGATCCTGCTCCATTCGGACTTCTTGACCTTGACATACTCCTCGCCGCCGAATATGAATTTGACAGGCGTTGCCGCTGCCTTTACTATCTTGACCTCTGCTGACACTTCCTTTGATATCTTATCAATCCCATCGGCTCTGATGCCGTATTTATCTATTCTATCCTGTTGCACTTTCTCCTTTGCTTCGAGCTGCTCTATCTGTCCGGCAAGCTCTACCGCACGTTCCTCCAACTGTTCCACATCGGCATTTAGTTTCCGGGCTTCAACTTTCAACTGTATATTTTCATGCCTCTGCTCCATATTATTTTCCTTGATCTTATCTGCCTGATCTTCCAAACCTTCAACCTTCCGCATAGCCGCCTTGTACTCCGGCAAGGTCAGATTATCTCGGCTAATTCCGAGAACATCTATCTCTATTCCCTGCTCCCGGCAAAGTTCCGTCAGATATTCACGTTCCCGCTTCTGCCATGCAACGGTTTCATTCTCATTCCGGCTCTTTGCCTTATCAAATCCCATCTGCTGCAACGCCTTTGTCAGACTGTTCCGTGTCTCCATGCCGGACTTGTATCCGTACGCCACCGGGATATAATCCATGTGCAAATGCGGTGTCGCCTCATCCATGTGCAGCACACAGTTGAACAGATACAGGTTCGGATTTCTCTCCTGAAATGTCTGTGCGTATTTTTCAAGAACCTTCGCCGCCTTTACGGCTTCTTCTGTCATGCAGCCGTTTTTATCTGCAACTGCCGTATCATTTTTCGAACCAATCTGCACCACATTCTCATAAAATATTTTCTCTTTATTTTTGGAATTTCTGATCTCTGTAATATAGTCATGCTTCTGTCGGTCTTTTCGTTTCTGCCTGGCATTATAGTCATTTAGTGCCTGTCCAAAACAGGTATCGTAAGCTGATTCTATGCTCTCTTTCACATAAGTTCGGTTCCAGTCCGTCCGCTCCGGCACTACGTTATTGCTGATGAAATCTCTGTTGTTGTGGCTGATATGCCCTCTGCCTTTTACAAACGATATCGTCTTTCCCACTGCTTCTCACCTCCAATCTCTTACTCTCAAACTTGCCAAGGTCTTGTTACTTCTGACAGAAGTAACGCCTTATTAGTTTTGACACTACGCATCAAAACCAGGCGCTCTCCGAGGGCTCTCATGCGCCGAGGGCTTCTTATGGTATGTGTCTGCCTACACCTCTATTCATCTCTTCCGTCTACACATACACGGCTTTTCCTTAACCATATCTACGAGGGTGTGCCACGCCCCCGTTTTCTATAATTACGGAAATTCCATATCGGATAACCACCACGCTGCCAATGCACATGTAAGCGCACATCTGCCACCTGTGCCACGATTATCCAATGTCACTCCTTATACCCTTGCTCTGACATATTCCAGATCCCCGCAATAAGGAGTGCCAACGAGATACCAGTCATGACTGCCATCATCGTTCCAGCACATTTCCATGCGTGTCTGCACCCATTTGTCATCTACCATGACCTCAAGTCCCTCCCCGCAGTGAAATCCGCTGTGCTCCCACAGATCTGACACAAGCAGTCCATATCTGTCATTTACGCTGTTATATCCAAGTCGTCCTGTTGCCATATTGCATTACCTCCGTTTTACCATCTGAAACTGTCCCGCATTCCAATACAGTCAAGATATTCTTTTCGCGCCTGCTCCCGATCCTGTTCTGTTTGCGCTGTCTTGTATGTCGTGTAAAGCTGTCTTTTTACCATACTGTCAAGCTTGTTTTCCAAGCCTTTCTTTATAGCAGTGTAGGATTACAATACATGTGTTACAACTGAATATAAAAAAAGCAGAGAAGCTTC